>Ga0326728_10017131_pt1 | contig 14596 bp, 9 predicted proteins | sample MB3enrmetagenome_FD_207602 | JGI IMG/M metagenome (GOLD analysis project Ga0326728, IMG submission 207602) | Lab enriched peat soil microbial communities from McLean, Ithaca, NY, United States - MB31MN | ecosystem: Environmental > Terrestrial > Soil > Wetlands > Peat | place: USA: New York...
CATGCAGCGATTCTCCGGTTTGCGGCGCAACGCAGCTCAAATGTCGCCGGAAACGCTGCCGGAGAACTGAAGCAACAGCGCAGTTCGCATCCCATCCGCAAGGCTTCCCGTGTTTGCACACGCCCATAGGCCCACAAATCTCCCTCTTGAGTACGGTGGAGATCGGTGCATTGTTGAATAGAACGTGATAACTGAGAAGCAATCATACGCCTGCCATCATCGCACTTCAAGATTGTCGAGTCAGCCATATCACGACACGCGACGATCTTCTCGCGGGGCACTGCCTCTGCCGCCAAAGAAGAAACGGAACAGGCCAGAAAGAGACAGAATGGTAGAAATTCATACTCGATTACTGAAATTCGTTGAGGATCTCCGCGAAGTCCAGACCCTCATGTTCTTCTGCGGGCCCACCCGGGCCCGTAGTCGGGCTAAGAGATTTGGTCAAACTGAAGTTTTCCATCACTTTAGTTCACTTCATGCCCAATCGCCTAGGCACTCATCGAGGAATCTGTTCGTGCCGGTGTGTCGGCTTGTGGCGATCTTTGCCCGGGTGGAAGCTGCAGGGATGAGCAATTGCAGGCGCGGGGTTTCATCGCGGCTTCGTCGCGGAATTTGTTCTTCGGAAAATAGGTGGGCGGATGGCGGCGAAGCCGCCAGCTTTTAGCTGCTAGCTTCTAGCTGCTAGCTGTGGCCGCGATTCGCCGATTGATTGCGATTCCTGCCAGGATGACGCCGAGAATGAGCGCCGCGAACAGCAGCAACCAGCCCCAATATTGAGTCGGATGGCGGAGAACACGGACGAAATGGCGTCCATAGTGATCGGCGACGATGGCGACCAGTGTGTAACGAGCGCCGCGGCAAATGGCCACGACGGTCAGAAATTTCGCGACGCTGTAACCCGAAGCACCTGCCGCTGCGAACAACAAGCTGGTAGGGAAGGGAAAGGGTATCGCCGAAGACGCGGCCAGAGAACCGGTGCCCCATTTTTTGAAGAACTGGAGCATGGCATCCACCTTGTGGTTTCCGAACTTGCTGTGCAGGTAAGCGGATCCGGCGCGGCGCGCGATTCGGAACGTGAAGTAGGCTCCAAGCACCGACCCTGCGGTGGCCACTGCCGCAAACTCGTACCACGGATTGGTTTGCCTGCCGGCGAGAATGGCCGTCAGGATGTCAGGTCCGCCAAATGTTGGCAGAGGAGAGCTATCGATGATGGCAACGAAGAAAAGGCCGAATGCTCCCAGGTGACCAAGCATCGCAGTAATGCCATGTCCCCGAGTCGGGGTGACACTTTGGATCCAGACATTGAGCATGAGGGCACTATATCAAGTTTGGCGGTGATCGTTGCTGAGGTGATGGCTCCGAGGGTGAGCGAGGTTTGAGCGCGGCTTCGCCGCGTACTTGATTTCTCGAAAAATGGGTGGCCGGTTTGCGGCGCGAGTCAACTCGCGCCCTGATACAAGACCAAAAGCAAATGCGGGTCCTTCGACTCCGCTTACCCCGTATTCGCGTTGCGAATACGGGGCCCCAAACGCGCTTCGCTCACGATGACAGATCGGATGGTGAGAGGACTACGGTGCGGCTTCGGTGAGGGCTTCGGTGCGCTTGCTCATCCTGGCGGTGCGGGCGATCTTGTCCCAGTTGAAGGGCTTGCCGTCGATAGCGCGCTTGATGGTTTTGAAGAGCACCACGGAGAAGACCTGGCGATAGGCGAAGCGCTGCAGCCAGATGTGGAAGAGCAGCCAACCATCGCCCTTGTTGGCGGGATGACGGCGCTCCAGGCTGAAGGCGACCGACGAGGTGATGAAGTCGATGAGCAGGAAGGCGCCGAAGTAGGCAAGCAGCTTCTCGAAGCTCGCGGCGGAGGCGGCTTCGGGGTGGTAGTGGCGATCGACGAAGTAGTTGACGATGCCGGCCACGAACATGATGTCGATGAAGGGCGAGACGAGCGGCAGGAGCATCTGGAAGATGAGGATGTTGGGCAGCGCGAAGAGGCCCATGGCCTTGTTGCGGACAAAGGCGGCGCGATGCTTCCAGACGGCCTGCAGGGTGCCGAAGGACCAGCGGAAGCGCTGGCGCATGAGGCCGCGGGCGTCGATGGGCGCCTCAGTAAAGGCCAGAGCGCGGTCCTCGTAGTCGACGCGCCAGCCTTGTTCGAGGAGGCTCATGGTGAGGTCGGCGTCTTCGGCCACGGTGTTGAGCGGGTATCCGCCCGCGGCCTTAACCGGCGCGGTGCGCCATGCGCCGATGGCGCCGGGAACCACGGTGATGACGTGGAAGAGATTGAGGGCGCGGCGCTCGAAGTTCTGGCTGGTGATGTATTCGAGAGCCTGCCAGCGGGTCCAGAGATTGACGCGGTTGCCGACCTTGGCGTTGCCGGCGATGGCGCCGATGGTGGGATCTTCGAAGTGGGGAATGAGCTTGGAGACCGCGTCTGGGGCGATGACGGTATCGGCATCGATGCCGACATAGACTTCCTCGGAGATGCGATCGAGGGCGTAGTTGAGCGCGGCGGCCTTGCCTTCATTGCGCTTGGTGAGAACCTGCACGCGGCCGGCGGCGATTTGCTGCGCGTAGGCGGCGGCTGCCACTTCAGCGGTGCGGTCGCGGGAGCCGTCGTCGATCACGATGACGCGGAGGTTTTTGTAATCGGAGTTGAGCACGGAGCGGATGGTGCGCACGATGACGGATTCTTCGTTATAGGCCGGAATGAGAACCGCTACACGGGGATTGAAGCCGGGCGAGGCCTGGCGGTGGGGACGCCGCAAACGGTCGATGATGGCGAAGACGCCAACGATGATGAGGCGTGCGCTCATGAGCACGTCGCCGACGAAGAAGACGATGAAGATAAAGTTGCTGATGAAATCGACCGCGGAAAAAGCGATGGAGTCGGGAATGGTGCGCACGCGCTGCCAGAAGGTGAGCGGTGGCATGACCTGGGCAGTGGTTTTGCCCATGAGCGCGGAGACGGGAACGATGGTGTAGCCGCGGGCGCGGAGGGCATCGATGAGCGGGCCCAGCGCGGCCACAGTGGCGGAGCGGTCGCCGCCGCCATCGTGCATGAGGATGATGGAGCCGCGGAACTGCGGCTTGGTCTGCATGGCCTGCAACTGAGCGAGAACCGAGTTGAAGATCTCCTGAGGCGTTTTTTTAGGATTCTCGTTCCAGTCGTCGGTGTCGATTTTGCTGCCGATGATGGTGAGGCCTTCCTGCTGGATGCGCCAAGCGGGCTCGGCCTCGAGGTCGGTGTCGGGCTCTTCGTCGATGTCGTAGGGGGGGCGGAAGTAGAGGGGCTGGATGCCCAGCTTGCTCTCGAAGAGGCGCTCGGTGAGTTTTACCTCAAGATCGAGCTGGCGCGTGGAGATCTCGCTGATGTCGGGATGCGTCCAGGTGTGATTGCCGATCTCGTTGCCTTCGCGGACGATGCGCTGCATGACGCCGATATTGTCGGCGGCCTCGGCGCCGATGAGCATGAACGTGGCGGTGGCATGATGCTGTTTGAGCACGTCGAGAATTTTGGGCGTCCACTTGGGATCGGGGCCGTCGTCGAAGGAAAGCGCAAGCTCGGTGGGGTGATAGCCGTACTGCTCGACGGTGTAGGTATGCGGGTAGACGTCCATGTGCTCATCGACAATGAGCTTTTTGCGCGGGTCGGGCTCGTCGGTATCGACTTCGATGCTGCGCGTACCATTCTGCGGCAGGCCGGTAATGCGCAGGATGTCGCCATCGCCTCCGGTGTCGACGTCGTGGCCGGGCGGAACGCCGTCTTTGAGCGCCAGCGCCTGCGGAGAAGAGGGATCGCTGGGCCGGTCCCAGATGTTCCAGAGCGAACTGTCTTCTTCGCCGAGGCGCCACAGGGAAAAGGTCTGCAGGCCGAGTTGCCGCGCGGCGCGCATCTCGTCGAGCAGCGATACTGCGTCGAGAAACCACACCACGTGGCGCTGGTTCGCGTCCTCATCGATGTACTCATAGTGAGGATTGAGGGCGTCGTAGTCGAGATCGAGATCGGCGTCGGCGTCGGAGGCGCGCTCCCACGCTTCGGAGACGGAGAGATTGTCGGTATTGAGAACCTGCGGCTTGGGGTGATGGCGATCTTTGGGGTCGGGAATGGAGAGCGCCCAATCGTATCCGTAGCTGCCCACGCCGCAAATGATTTTTTCCTTGGGCACGATTTTGAGCACGCGCACCAGATTGCCGATGAACCAAGTCTGGCCGGCGATGGGGCCGGGATCGCTGGTGGTCTGGTGCTGGTCGTAGTTCATGAGAATGATGCCGTCGGAGTTGGCGGCGATGGTCTTGAGGTCGCTGTCGCTGGTGGCCACGGCGGCGTTGACATAGAGCCGCAGATTGCGCGCGTGCATGTCCTGATAGAGCGCCTGGATGAAGCTGAGGTAGGCGGCATCGTCTTCGTCGGGGATGCTTTCAATATCGAGAGAAAGGCCGCGATAGACCGGATACGTGATAAGAAAGCGCATGATCTGCCGGCGAAACGCGGCGCTTTTGGCCGGATCCTGAAGCACATCGCCGACGCCCGTGTCCCACTCCTGGGTGTGGGGATTGAAGTTGTTGAGGGCAGGAAAGATTTCCGTGTCGGTGTGGGCCTTCTGAATGACCTGCTTCACCTTGTTCAGGTTGTCGGGATCGTGCACGGTGGCGCCCTGGATGACGGGAACCTCGCGCTGGTTGTCGCCGCTCATCATCATGAGCGTGCCCTGCGGCGAGTCCACATGCAGCCACTGCGGGAACAGCAGGTCAATCTGGTGCACATGCTCAATGAGCGAGGAGTAGCTGGCGGCGTCGTCCTGCACGTAATAGGCGGCGCGCAAACCTTCACCGGTATTCAAGGGAATTTCAGAGGGCTTGCGCGCGGTTCTGCGGCGCGCGGGGCGCTGGTTTTTGGCGTTGCGCAGGAGAGAGGTATCGGGCAGAGCGCGGTAATTGTGGCGGGGAAGGGGTAGTAAGAGCTCCGGCAGGCGCTGGCCGAGGAGCACATTGAAGATAAAGGCGGCGACCACCAGCGTGGAGACCACGGCCGCAATATCCAGAATGCGGCGCAGACGCTTCCAGCGCTTGCGTTCCGGGTCGAAGAAGATTTGCCGGTCGGGCATGAGTGGTTTTTAGCTGACTCCGGCGCGAAAAACCGCGCAAAAACGGCTACAGCACCCCCCAGGCGACCGCCCCGGCCCAACATCGGCAAGGCGCGCAATCCCCGGAAATGCCGTAGGCTATACAGTACGAATCGTATGGAAGCTGCCCAAGAGAGTCAATTGACGGCGTGGAGGCGCGGGGCGGCCGGGCATCTGCGCCCGGCCCTGCCGGTGGCGCTTCCACTGGGCGCTGGCCTGGCATTGCGGCTGTGGATGCTGCGAGAACTCTTCGACGTCAACGGCGACATGCTCATTTACGGGGACCTGGCCAAGAATCTGCTGCTGCACGGCCAATATGCCCTGACCCCACCCGGCGGCGCGATCTACTCGACGCTGATCCGGCTGCCGGGTTACCCGCTGTTTCTCGCGCTGTGCTTCAAGATCTTCGGGATGGAGAACTACTATGCCGCGGCCTGCGTGCAGATTGGGCTGGATTTGCTGGGCTGCCTGCTGCTGGCGGGGTTTGTGCGGCGCATTGTGCCCGAGCCAGCCAGCCGCTGCGCGGCACTGGCTACGCTGTGGCTAGCCGCGCTGTGCCCCTTCACCGCCTCGTACCCTCTGGCGCTGTTGGCGGAGACGCCCACGCTGTTCATGCTGGCGCTGGCCATGTGGGCGATGGCGCGCTTCCACGACGATCCAGGTTGGGTGAATGCGCTTTGGTTTACGTTCGCGGTTACCGGAGCGGCACTGTTGCGCCCCGATGGCGTGCTGGCTGCGGTGGCGTTTGTGCCCGCATTGTTCATCGGCGTGCGGCGCGGCAAGGGGAGGGGCGAAACTTCGCCGCGAAGGCTCGTTGGCATGGCCGTGGTCTGCGTGCTGCTGGCGCTGACGCCCTTTGCGGTATGGACGGCGCGCAACTGGCGCGTCTTTCACGTGATGGAGCCGCTGGCGCCGCGGATGGCTACCGATCCCGGCGATAGCACGAATCCGGGATGGGAGCGCTGGGTGAAGAGCTGGTGCCTCGACTTCATTTCGACGTACGAGATTTATTGGAATGTGCCGGGGGACAAGCTGGACGTGAGCGAGCTGCCCAACCGCGCCTTCGACACGCCGGCCGAGTACGCCGAGACCGCGGCTCTGGCCGAGGACTACAACAGCCACGGCATGCAGCTGACGCCCGGGATCGATGCGGGCTTTGAGCGGCTGGCCGAGGAGCGCATCGCCGCGCATCCGTGGCGCTACTATGTGTGGCTGCCGCTGGGCCGCGTGGCCGACATGTGGCTGCGCCCGCGCGTGGACAACCTGCCCATCGACCTTGACTGGTGGGTCTATGAGCATCATCACGAGGAGACCGAGTTCAGCTGGGCCTACGCGGGGTTGAATGCGCTTTACCTGCTGCTGGCAATTGCAGGGCTCTGGATTTCACCCCAGCGGCGCGGACCTGCCGCCGGGGGCCCCGACATGCGGCCACGATTTTGGGGCGCGCTGCTGGCGTATATGCTGCTGCGCAGCATGTTGCTCTGGACCGTGGAAGCGCCAGAGACGCGCTACACGCTGGAGTGCTTTCCGATGCTGTTTGCGCTGGGCGGGATTGCGCTTTCGCGGTGGATGAACCGGCGCTACTTGTCGAAATTGAAGGCGGTCTTCGGCAAGGGTTGATTCACCTTGATGTTGGAGTAGTGGCAGATATAGGATTGTCCTTCGCCTTCGTCGAAAATCACCTTGAGGCTGACGGCGCGAGCCGTGTCCATCCAAACCGTGACCTTGGCAATGTTCTTGCGCACAGTTGGATCTTTCGCCACGAGTTCAAGCACATCGACCGCGATTCCGTCGAGGGTCTCTTTGCCGAGATATTTGATCGTCCACTTCTCCTCGAGGTCTTTCCCGCCGGCGCCGAAGCCGAGCACGAAATAGCTCTCATACTTGCTAGCCTGTTCGACGGGCTTGGCGTCTATTTCCTTGCCGGTATCGGAAACGCGCAGCATGCCGCCGGAAAAAACGTAGGCCTTTCCCGTGGGGTGACTCTTCCCATCTACGATATGGTTCGCGAAATGGACGGCCATCTCAAGATGGCTATTGCGCTCGTAGAACGCGGTTCCGGTCATGACATCCTTGTCGTAGATCGGGTCGGTCTGAATGCTGTCGAACTCGACGGTGGCCGTCGTCGTGTGAAAACCATTGGCTGCAGTATCGAGTTGCCGCAGCACCTTCTGCAGCGCTGCGGCCTTATCTTCAGCCTGTGCAAGGCGGAGGGGAAGAATCACGAGCGCAAGGAGCGCGAGAAATACAAGAGGATTGCGTGAGTGCATGGGTTTCCTTAACCTATTGGACGCGGAACGGGGCCCCGAGGATGAGAAAAAAGAGCTCAGGGCTGGTTTCATAAACTCCCTGGGCCGATGGAGAGACTTCCCTCAGGGGCTAAAGCCCCAGGCTCATTTTTTTGGTCAAGCGCGGCATGGCTGAAGCCATGCCCTGATACAAAGCTATGCTGGTGGCAGCGTAGGGCGCGAAACCCGCGCGCAGGGCGAGTTCCCCGGTGGTGCCCTTTCGCCACCGGGCTTTCACCACCGTTTGTTAGCGGTGCGCCCAAATCTTCCAGGCCAGATTTCCCTGGGAGTCGGGGACCGTCTCCCACTTCTCCACGAACACGGAATCGCCCATCACGGGCTCGATGGCCTGGCGCAACGCCTTCCTGACCTGCTGGGTGGAGGCTCCCGCGGGAATGCTCACATCCGAGGCCTGCACGGTGACGATGACGCCGCGGCCGTTGCCGACCACCTGCATGGGATGCGCGGGGCCTGCGGAGAGCGACGGCTTGGCGCCGTAATCCCATAGATGCGGGGTGATGAAGATGAAGAGCAGGATCAGGGTCACCATCACGTCGTAGTGGAAGGTTCCGCGCGAGTAGGTCCAGTAGAAATAGCTGTGCAGGATTTGCTTGATGCCGCGCCGGGGCTGGAGGGTCGCGCCATTGGATGAGGAAGATGCCATCAGGACTCCCTCACAATTTTATCGAGTCCACCCATATAAGGGCGAAGGGCCTGAGGAATTTCGACTGAGCCGTCGGCCTGCTGGTAATTCTCGAGAATGGCGAGCCAGGTGCGGCCCACGGCCAGACCGCTGCCGTTGAGGGTGTGCACAAACTCGGGCTTGGCCTTGGGGCCCGACGGCCGATAGCGGATGTTGGCGCGACGCGCCTGGAAGGCGTCGAAGTTGGAGCAGGAAGAGATTTCGCGATAAAGATTCTGACCCGGCAGCCAGACTTCGAGATCGTAGGTCTTGGCGGAAGAGAAGCCGGTGTCGCCAGTGCAGAGCAGGACGCGGCGATAAGGCAGCTGCAATGCTTCCAAAATCTCTTCGGCATTGCAGGTGAGCTTTTCGTGCTCGGCGTCGGAGTCTTCGGGCCGCGTGAATTTGACCAGCTCGACCTTTTGGAACTGATGCTGGCGGATGATGCCGCGCGTATCTTTGCCCGCTGCGCCGGCCTCGGCGCGGAAACACGGCGTGTAGGCGGTGAGCGAGATGGGCAGCCGCGCTTCATCGAGAATTTCGTCGCGGTAGAGATTGGTGACGGGAACTTCGGCGGTGGGGATGAGGTAGAAGGATCTCTTGAACGAAAGAACCCCGCGCGGTACGACAATCGAGTAGTGCTCGGCGCCAATTAAAGTGATCTCTACACCACCGCCCCGGAAGCCCTTAACTCTAAATAATCCGTTCTGTCCTTGCGCAAATACTTCCTCGCTGATTTTTGGAATGTGGTGATTGTTGGGCTCGAAGTCGTCTAACGGAATCTTGAAAAGATCCTGCTCAAACTTTGGCAGTTGACCGGTCCCGAACATCGAGTCCGCATTGACCATGAACGGCGGCAGCACTTCGGTATAGCCGTGCTTCTGGGTGTGCATGTCGAGCATGAAGCTGATGAGAGCGCGCTCCAAGCGCGCGCCGGCGCCCATGTACACGGCAAACCGCGCGCCGGAGAGCTTGGCGGCGCGTTCGAGATCGAGAATGCCGAGGGACTCACCGATCTCCCAATGAGGTTTGGGTGCGAAATCGAATTTCCGCTGCTCGCCCCAGGTTTTGACGGTTTTGTTGTCGGCCTCGGAGACGCCGACGGGAACATCGTCGCGAACAAGGTTGGGCACACGGGCAAGGACTTGGCGAAGTTGATCGTCCAGGACATTCGCCTTCCAATCCTGTTCTTCGAGTTTGTCTTTGAGGGCGCGGGTTTCGTCCATGACGGCCGCAGCTTCGTCATTCTTACCGGCTTTTTTGAGCGCGCCCACCTGCTGCGAGAGCTCGTTGCGGCGGGCCTTGAGCTGTTCAGACGCAGTAATGGCCTCGCGCCGGCTCTTGTCGAGCGCGCGAAAATCGCCCAGCAGCGCGGCCGGGTCGGCCCCCCGCGCACGGAGCTTTTCTTCCACCAGCTCCAGGTTGGCGCGAACAAAAGATAAATCGAGCATTTCACTACCAGTTTACGACAGCGGAGCAGAAGTAAGCTGTTAGCTCTTAGCTATTAGCTTCTAGCTTGTCATGCGGCTGCAGGCACAATTTGCTCACGAGTAGGGTCGCGAACCACATCGCCCCAAAACGACTATTCGGCGAGGCCGCAGCTAGCAGTAATGGGTCAGCTTGAAACAAAACACCCTCAGGGGCTAAAGCCCGCAATACATTTTTGGGTCTTTGCGGCGCGACTAAAGTCGCGCCCTGATACTTCGTGCTCCTCCGGGGCATTTATTCGCAAGCTGTTTAGTCGTGCCCTCTTACGACGGCTTCAAGCTGACCCGCTATTCGGCTAACAGCTAACAGCTAAGAGCTAACCACTAAGAGCTGCTTCTTTCAATCCGCGGGCTTCGTAGCGTCCTGCGACTGTTCCTTCCAGCCGGGGAGATTCTGGTCGCCGATGATCAGGCGCGCGCCACGCGTGAAGTTGAAGTAGGTCCACGCCCAGTTGATCAGCACCGAAATCCGGTTGCGGAAGCCGATGAGAAAGAAGATGTGCACCGTGACCCAGGTAAGCCATGCGGGAAAACCGCTCAGGTGGGCTTTGAAGGGCCACTTGACGTCGGCCACGGCGGCCATGCGGCCGATGGTAGACATATCGCCCTTGTCGAAGTAGCGGAAGGCGGGGCGGGGCTGGCCGGCGAGGTCGGCGGCGATGATTTTGGCCACGTGATCGCCCATCTGCATGGCGGGCTGGGCCACGCCGGGGATCTGGCGGCCATCCTGCTCGAGATGGGCGAGGTCGCCGAGGACGAAGACCTCAGGCAGGCCCGGCGGATTGAGCCGGTCGTCGATGAGGACGCAGCCGCGATGATCGAGTGGCGCGCCCAGCAACTTGCCCAGTGGCGAGGCCTGGACGCCGGCGGCCCACAGCGTGACGACGGCGTCGATGCGGAGATTGCCGCGCTGGCTGCTGGCCTCGACCCAGCCGGGGCCGACGCCGGTGACCTGGGTTTGCGTGTGGACTTCGACGCCGAGGCGTTGGAGCTCGGCTTCGGCCTTGGCGGAGAGATCCGGGGGATAGGCGGCCAGGACGCGCGGGCCGCCGTCGAGCAGCATCACGCGGCTCCTGGTGGGATCGATGTGGCGGAAGTCGCGGCGCATATAGAGCTGGGTAATGTCGCTGATGGCGCCGGCGAGTTCCACGCCCGTGGGTCCGCCGCCAATGACGACGAAATTGAGCGGAGGGTGCCAGCCCTGTTCGAGCATCTGCCGCTCGGCCAGCTCGAAGGCCAGCAGCACGCGACGGCGAATCTCGATGGCATCTTCGATGGTTTTGAGGCCGGGCGCGAGCGGCTCCCATTCGCCGTGGCCGAAGTAGGAGTGCGTGGCGCCGGTAGCGAGGACGAGGTAGTCGTAGGGGAGCCGTGCGCCGCTGGCCAGCGCTACCTGCTGCGCGGAGACGTCGATGCCGACCACTTCATCCATGAGCACCTCGGTATTGCACTGGTTGCGGAGGATGGAGCGGATGGGCTGGGCAATGTCGGCGGGCGACAGGACTGCCAGGGCCACCTGATACAGCAGGGGCTGGAAGAGGTGATGATTGCGGCGGTCGACCACGGTCACGTCGACGGGCAAGCGCGCGAGGCCGGTGGCCGCGTGAAGGCCGGCGAAGCCTCCGCCGACAATGACCACGCGGGGACGGCGGGGCGGCGGCTGCTTGTAGTCGGGCGGGTTCGTCAATTCAGCCATTACACAAAGAGATGCGCGGATTGGTTCCAGGGTCACAAGGAATTGCGCGGTATTCGGGCGATTTGCCGGCTCGCTAGACCGCAGGTTTGGTCTGCTCGAAATTCAGAGTGTTAGGCAGCTGGATGGCTGGAGCACTCGGTGGCAGGGGCTAAAGCCCGCATTCATTCTCAAACCATTGTTGTGGCCCGGCTAAAGCCGTGCCCTTATTACAATGCAAAGGGCGATGAGATTTAAGGCGAAAGGGCGACGAGACTTGCGGAAAAAAAGCGATGAGGTTTGCGGCGGAGCAGACTCGCTCCGCCAGCCCTGTTCACTGCCCTGACTCCGCTACTTTGCGATAGCATCCAGCTATGATTGCGGGCGTTTCCTGGACCTGGTGGGTGGGATTTCACGCGGTGGTGGCGGTGGTGCTGCTGGCGGACTCGTTTCTGCCCGGCCACCGGCGCGCATCGCGGCACGCACAGGTATTTGCGTGGGCGGGAGCGGCGGGTTTGGTGCTGGCCGCGGCGGGATTTTCTTGCTGGATCGCCGTAGCGCAAGGCCGCCAGGCGGCGCTGGAGTTTGCGGCCGGATACACGATCGAGGCGTCGCTGAGCATCGACAATCTTTTTGTATTTCTCGTCCTGTTTCAGGGGTTCCGGATCGACCGGCAACAGCAGCACAAGGCGCTGCTATGGGGCGTGTGGGGCGCGTTCGTGTTGAGGGCCCTGTTCATCGCGGCGGGCATCTCGTTGCTGCGGCGATTCGAGTGGGTCAACTGGGTCTTCGGACTCATTCTGCTCTATGCGGCGTGGCGGCTGGTACGCGGCGGCTCGACACGCGCGGTGATTCCGGAGTGGATTGTGCGCCTGCAGCCCGCCAAGGGTTCGCTGCTGCCGGTGATTCTGGCCGTTGAGGCCACCGATCTGCTGTTTGCCACCGATTCCATTCCGGCGGTTCTCTCGGTGACGCACAATCCGTTTGTGGCGTACACGTCGAATGTGATGGCGATTCTGGGGCTGCGCTCGATTTACTTCGCGCTGGCGGGGATGCTGGAGCGTTTCCGTAATTTGCATTACGCGTTGGCTGCGATCCTGGCGTTTGCGGCGCTGAAAATGCTTGCCGCACCATGGATTGAGGTGCCGGCCACGATTTCGCTGGTGGTGATTGGCGTGATTCTGGCGGTGTGCGCGGTGGCGACGGCGGCGAGCCGGCGAGTCAGCGGGTCGGCGAGTTAGCGAGTCAGCGAGGACGCTGCCTGGCTCCCAAGCGGACCGCGCTGCCGCGGGCGAAAGCTTAGGCCAGGAGTTTATTGGTCTGCTGGCTGGATGGAGGTTTCGAAGATCCGCTCGTCGATGTTGAACCTGTGGTCGATCAGGATCCAGCCGTTTGTAGTTCTGTAAAGAAGAAATTTGGCGATGTTGGGTCGTCTCTCAAAGTTCAGGGCAAGATAGATGACGCGAAGATGAGGCGTGAGGTCCTGCACGTTTACGACATCGAAGTTCTGGTAGGCGCCGCAGTTGTCGATCACGATGCGCAGGTCGTTCGCGTTCGGCTCTCTTGCGGCGGGAGTTCCCGTGGCCCAGGCTCCCTCAGCTTCCTCCGGCTTTTGCATGGCGAGTTGATGCAATCCTTCGAGGATGAAAGCCGGGATTTTTGCGGAGGCGGGCTCGACGGGGGCCGGAGTTTGCGCAAACGACGGAATGGAGAGGATTGTAAGGAGACTGAAACTTACTACGAACGATGAAACTCGCATGGCAGCCTTTCTTGGAGCATCATGGACCGGGATTTGAACTGCTTTATGAGGATAGACGGACCTGCGCAAGCGGGCGCTCCTGTTTTTGCGCAGTGAGGCGGGCGAAAAAACGACTCCGTCTGCGGTCCTTACCACGCTTCGAAGCGGACCTTGCCGTCGGGGGCGAGGACGGAGTGTTTGCGGAAGTTGGCATCGTCGTGGCGGGGATGGTCGGAACGGAAGTGCGCGCCGCGGCTCTCCGTGCGGGCGAGCGCGGAAATGAGAATGGCGCGGGCCACGCGGCACATGGCTTGCGCTTCTGCGAGGCGGCGGCTGGTGCGGCCGCGCTGCACTAGATGTTCGATTCCGGTTTCGCATTCGGCCTGGGCGCGCTGGCCCTCAAAGAGCGACGACTCGTCGCGCAGCAGGCCGGCATGGGCCCACATGGCGCGCCGCAGCTTGGTTATGTAGATTTCAACGAGCTCTTCCTCAGAGTACGAAAGCGGCTCGGGCTCTTCTGCCATGGGGCCAGCCGATGCGAGCGGAAGCGAGTCGGCGAGCATGGAGCTTGCGGCGCGCGCGCCGAAGACGAGGCCTTCGAGCAGAGAGTTGGAGGCGAGGCGATTGGCGCCGTGCACGCCGGTGCAGGCGGCTTCGCCGGCCGCGTAAAGCCCGGCCAGACTGGTGCGGCCGCCGAGATCGGTGCGGATGCCGCCCATGAGGTAGTGCGCGGCGGGGCGCACGGGAATCAAATCGCGGCGCAGGTCGAGGCCATACTGCGCAAGGAATGCGCTGATGCCGGGAAAGCGCGCGATGAGGTCAATATGGCGCACGTGGCGCATGTCGAGATAAACGGGACGCAGCGCGGGGGCGGTGCTGCCGGACGCGCCGGCCTCGGCCATGCCTTCGCGGGCAATAGCGCGGGCGACGACGTCGCGCGGCGCGAGCTCGAGAAGCGGATGGTAGCGCTCCATGAAGCGCTCACCGCGATGGTTGCGCAGGTACGCGCCCTCGCCGCGCAGCGCTTCAGAAACGAGGAAGCGCGGGGCGCCTTCGATAGCCAGCGCCGTGGGATGGAATTGGTAGAACTCCATGTCGGCGAGTTCGGCCCCGGCTAGCGCGGCGAGAGCGATGCCGTCGCCGGTGGCTACGGCGGGATTGGTGGTGTCAGAGTAGACCTGGCCTGCGCCGCCGGAGGCGATGAGGATGGAGCGCGCGGCGATGCGCCGCAGTTCGTGGCCGGAAGCGCGAGATTGCGCTTGTGGGGGCTCGGCGCTGGCCAGATCGGCGCCCATGGCGCGGCCATCGGCGACGACAAGGCCGGCGACGCGGGTCCACTCGGCGAAGCCGATATTCTCCTGGGTGCGAGCGTAGGCGACGAGGGCGCGGCTGATTTCAGCGCCGGTGGCGTCGCCGCTGGCGTGCAGGATGCGGGCCAGCGAATGCGCGCCTTCGCGCGTGCGCAGGAACTGGCCGTCCAGGGGGCGTCCGTCAGGGCCGGTGGCACGATCAAAGTTTGCGCCCCACTCGATGAGCTCGGCCACGCGCAGCGGGCCCTCGGAAACCAGCGCCTCGGCCGCGGGGCGATAGACGAGTCCGTCGCCGG
>Ga0326728_10017132_pt1 | contig 14596 bp, 12 predicted proteins | sample MB3enrmetagenome_FD_207602 | JGI IMG/M metagenome (GOLD analysis project Ga0326728, IMG submission 207602) | Lab enriched peat soil microbial communities from McLean, Ithaca, NY, United States - MB31MN | ecosystem: Environmental > Terrestrial > Soil > Wetlands > Peat | place: USA: New York...
TGTTGACGATAGACCCCCCGCCGCGCTTCAGCATCTCGGCGATCTCGTACTTCATGCACAGAAACATGGCTGTGAGATTCACGGCGATGACCTGATTCCAAATCTCCAACTTGTAGTCCACGATGGGGGTGTTGATGATCCCATCGATCCCGGCATTGTTGAAAGCGCAGTCCAGACCGCCGTACGTCTTCACGCAGGCGGAGAACAAAGCCTCAATCTCGCCGGGGTTGGACATGTCGGCTTGCACGAATGTGGCCTCGCCCCCGGCGGCTTTCGCCAACTCGACGGTTTCCTGGCCCTCATGGATTCGCCGGCCGGTAACCACGACCTTGGCGCCTTCGCGCGCGAAGGCTACGGCCGCATCACGGCCCAAGCCGGACGTGCCGCCGGTTACCAGCGCCACCTTGGATTCAAAACGTCTGCCCATCGCTCTTTCTCCTTAGTTCGATTGTAATCAGTCGATCCTGAAATACCCGTAGAGGCCCCATAAACCCTCGTGAATCGGGATAAAGTTGGGTTCAAAATTCCCCATAAGAAGCAGCCATTCGCGGAGAAACCGGGGAAACGATACGACCGAAGAGTGAGCCGAAGCACCCACAGTGGGAGTTATTCCAATCGGAGTTGGAGCTGATCATCGATCTGCGTCATCCACTGGCGCGGTTCATGACTTTTTCAGGATCGGCTACCTGGATGATTTGGCAAACCTGTCGATAGCTAAGGTGATCTCGGATCTCGTCCCTTCTCGAAATTCGGCGGCAATATGGTCGTACAGGTCGGCAGCGCCCGTCAGCATGCCAACCGCTCCACGCTCGGGCTCCAGGAATTTTGCGATCTCTCTCATCTCGCCGTCCCATCGGTAAGCCTTGGAGTACATCGCGGGGAGCACTTTTGAGAGCCAGACACAGAGCTCGGGCTGGCTCTCCTTGAGTTCGGCAACCAGGCGATCGGCAGCGCCGTTGCGAGCGGCCCCGAGAATCATGGCGGCTCCAATTGCCTGGAATCCCTTGTTGATGCCTGCATACGCCATCTTCAGCGCCGAGGCATCCCCCAACGCATCCGACAAAACCCTCGTGTCGAGGCCGAACGAATGGAGCAATTCCGCTTCCTCGCGAACGGGCCCGGACATGTAGAATCGCGGACTGGGCCCTCGCTTCTTCGGGCTTAGTCCAATGATTGAGGCGTCGCCAAATCGCAGGCCCTGTTCGGCGAACGGCTTCGATAAAGCACGCACAGTCTGCGGCGCGATTGCGTTGCATTCAAGGAACATCGGCTTACCCGCCGAACGCCTGATCAGAGGCAGGAACCGCTCCGCCGTCGCGCCCGCCGCCGAAGGCGGCACGATGGATAAGACAAGTTCAACCTGTTCGATCATCTCGGCGTCATCGAAGATTTCCACCCCGGCGGCCTGGGCACGGCTTAAACTAGCAGCACTTCGCCCTTCAAGCGACGTCAGGACGCGGGCTCCATTCTCAACCATGAGGCCGGCAATACCCGAACCCATCTCGCCCATGGAAACAACTGCAATCGCCGTCATATGCTCCTCCATCTTTTGAGCATTGGTAGGGGACAAATCATACAGCCGGGGTTGACGATTGCCGGCGATCGCTTGGGCGCGTGCCACATGAAAGGTTCCGTCAAGATCAACCTATTCCGAGCTAACGGTTGGCGACTCTTCCCTTTCTGTTTTTTCGCCCAAATTCGAGTAAGCTAGAATGGACTGACACATCAAGCCTCTGTCGCTGGAACTCCTATGGACTGCTTCAGCCTTGCCGATTTCACCGTACACCGCGTGGAAGAACTCGTCGATCCGAATTGTGACCCCATGGCCTTTTTCCCGGATTTGACGAAAGAGATAGTCGCCCGGAATTTGTCCTGGATGGCGCCGCAATTCTGGAATGCCCAGCGCAATACCATCTCCCTCACCATGCAGACCTGGGTGCTGAAAACCCGGCACCACACCATCCTGGTGGATACTTGCAACGGCAACCACAAACCTCGCCCTTACTTCCCCGTCGCCGACCAGCTCAACACGCCCTATCTCAAGCGCCTCGCTGCCGCGGGATGCAGACCCGAGGATGTTGACTTCGTGCTCTGCACGCACATGCATATCGACCACGTCGGGTGGAACACGCGCCTCGAAAACGGCCGCTGGGTGCCTACGTTCCCCAACGCCAAATATCTGTTCGCGCGAAAGGAATACGAGCAGTATCTGCCGGAAAACTGCGTGGACGGCAAAGCGCCTGTCTTTCCCGGCGTTTTCGAAGACAGCGTGCTGCCCGTCATTGAGGCGGGCCAAGCGCAGATCGTCGAGAGCCGTTACGAAGTGAACGACTCGATCGTGATCGAGGCCGCACCCGGTCATACACCAGGGCATTACATGGTGCGCGCGGGTTCACCGGGCGACCTCGCGCTGTTTGTTGGCGACGCGTTCCACAATCCGATCCAGATCGCCGAGCCGCAGCTAAGCACATCCCTCTGTACCGACGGGAAACAGGCCGCACGGACACGAATTCAAATCCTCGAAGACTGCGCCGAGCACGGACACCTTTTGGTGCCGACGCACTTCGATCCTCCCCATATCGGTCACATACGACGGCAAGCCCAGGCCTTCCGCTTCATTCCAGGCCGCTAAAGCATTTCTCCTTCTGCTGTATCCCAGAGATTCTCTCAAAGAATCGCAACCCGGCACAATGTCGCAATGACTATATCTGAAGGAGAAATGAGGATGTGATCAAGTTTGCCGATGCAACTGCCCCTCGGTGCGTCTCACACCTTGGCGGCGCTGACTCAGCCAATGGTGAGCTTGTCTACGTGCCCAAAGCCTTTGCCAAAATCCAAATACTCGATCTCGCTGGTGCGCAACCGAAACAATTGAAAATCCCCCATCGCGTTCCGATCGACCAGGTCTTTGATGAAGGGGCTCCGGGCGCTCAAGGCGGCAAGCGCCCCTGCCAGGTCCTTAGGGTTTTCGATTGGGGCGGCTTCGCCAATATAAAGAACGCTCTTCCATCCGTTTAGTTCTTGATCCATTCGTTCCAAAAAGAACGATACTTTTGGGTGATTGATGATCGCAGGCACCTTGGCCGCAGCTTTGCGCGACGAAAAAACAATATCGTCTTGGTCGAACGCAAAGGCTCCAAAGGTGCGCTGCACCGGAACACCGTCGGCACTCACGTAGGCGAGCACCCCGTAAGGGATATCCTTCACGTATTGGGCAATCTCCTGCTTTAGCTCTTGGTCGGTCATGAATCTCCCCCTGATAAGATGATTTCTTCTTTTAGCTTACATGATCGCGCGAAAGCGGCTTCTTCCCCGCGTGCTAGAGGCTGTTATTAACTTTCGCGCGGTCGGCGTTGCGAGGGAAAATCGCGCCAGACGAGACGGAGCCCGAAGGCTTTGGTGGTTCCAAAGTCGAGGGCGACAACGAAGTATGGCGCGATTTGCCCCGCAACCCACAGGGCTGGGGCCAACTTTCCTCATTTCGTCGTCGTTCGTTGCTAGCAGACACCCGGTATGCGTCGCTCCTCACTCCTGGAACTGAGAAAATTTGGCTCCCAGCGCCGGCCGTGGGAAAGTTAATAACAGCCTCTAGAGCAACTGTGCGCCGGCGCTAAGATCACGCCGATTTCCCGGATTGCTCCAGAGGCGTGCCTTTTCCGGCCGTCGAAATCCAAGTGCAGGCTTCCGGGCCGTAGAACGTGACAAAGAGGTTCAGGTTGCTTCCGTGCAGCTGCCGAGTGAGCTTCGCCAAGGGGTCTTGGCCAATGATTGAGTGATTTGGAAGAATTCGATAAGGATCGCCTCTGCTTGGCAGGTCGGCGAGAACGATCCAGATTTCGCCGCCAATGGCCATACGTGAGTCCGGAATATCATTCAACCCATATATTTATTTGACTTATAGTGGTGGGCCCGGAGGGATTTGAACCCCCAACCAAGGGATTATGAGTCCCCTGCTCTAACCGTTGAGCTACAGGCCCAGATTGTCAGTAACCATTCTATCTTTTTGATCTTGCGTCGGCTTAAGCAGCTCAGGGCTGTTGTTGCGCACGTTGCCGACGCGCTCGCTGACGGGCCAGGCTTGCATGCGTTCAGCAGGGTAGGGACACAGCAGATCGACGGGCGGGCGTGCCGGGTCGCTGGTGTCGAGCCAGCGGCTGTAGTCCTTTGGTTCCAGAATCACCGGCATGCGGTTGTGCACCGGCTCCATCAGCTCGTTGGGGTGGGTGGTAAGAATCGTGAAGGTTTCAAGCGGCGCGGCCTCCTGGTCTTTCGGCCGCCAGCTCTCCCACAGGCCGGCGAAGGCGTAGGGCTCACCGCTCTTGAGTGCAAAGGCAAATGGCCGCTTGGTCTTCGGGTCGAGCCGCTGCCACTCGTAGAAGGCATCGGCGGGAACCAGGCAGCGTCGCTTCTTGAGCGCCTCGCGGTAGGCCGGCTTCGATGCCACTTCCTCAGCGCGGGCGTTGATGGTCGAGTAGGCCATTTTGGCGTCTTTGGCCCAGAACGGAACCAGTCCCCAGCGCAGCAGAGCCGTCTCCCGCCCACCTGAATCGTGGCTAAGGCGCACCACCGGCTGGGTGCTCTGGGGCGCGATGTTGTAGCTGTGCGCAAACCAGGGCATCTCTTCCAGCTCCAGGTCAAACCATTCAGCCAGAACCTCTTGCGTCGATTTGCGGGCGAATCGGCCACACATGGTCTCAACAGAATAGCCAACCTGGGCCGCTCCGGTCCCGGAATTTGACAAAAGCTGCGATTGGAGCGAATCTATAGGCGAACAAAAAGCGAAAGTGGATGACCCATGCCCTCTGCCGCTGTACTCCGCTTGGAAATCGAACGCGCACTCGCACACTGCTTCCCGGCTGCTCTCACACCGGCGCCGCGAACCATCCGCGAGGTTACAGCGACCGGGATTGCCGAAGTGGACGAGCTGCTGAACGGAGGCCTGCCAATTGGCGCGATCAGCGAGCTGACGGGGCCTGAGTCGTCGGGGCGGACGAGCCTGGCGCTGGCGTTTTTGGCGCGTTGCACTGCGGAGAATCGCGTCTGCGCGTGGGTGGATGTGAATGACGCCTTCGATCCCGAGTCGGCGGCTGCCAATGGCGTGGCGTTGCGGCAGGTGCTCTGGGTGCGGTGCCAAGATAAAAACGCGCAAAACAGGAAGCTGCCGCGAGAGCAGCCTGGGGCGCGTCCATGGACGCGGCTCGATCAGGCCTTGCGCGCGACCGACCTGTTGCTGCAGGCGAGCGGTTTTGCGGCCATCGTGCTCGACCTGGGCGCGACGGCGCGTGAGCACGGCAACAGCATTCCATCGGCAACCTGGTTCCGCTTTCGGCAGGCAGCGGACCGCGCCCGCTGCAGCCTGGTTGTGCTGGGCAGGGCGGCTTACGCGCAGTCGAGCGCAGCCGTGATGCTGGAGTGTACCCGGCAGCAGGTTATGACTGCGGGCGAAACTGTGCTGCGAGGCTTCAAGTTTGCGGTACGCGGCCGGCGAGAACGCTTCACGCCCATTGAAATCGGCGCGCGTAAACCTCCGGCTTCCACGTGGCAGGCGCACGCGGCGTGGGAAATGGAGATGCTTGCATGAGCCTCTACGCCTGCGTCTACGCCGCGGAGTTCCCCGCGCAAGCTTTGCTGCGCTTGCGACCCGACCAGCAGCGAGAGCCGGTGGCGGTGCTGGACGGCTGCGCGCCGCAGGAGACGGTCTGTGCATTGAACCAGAAGGCGCGGCTGCGCGGCGCAGCCTTGGGCATGACGCGCCTTGAAGCCGAGAGCATCGCGGGATTGAAGCTGCTGGCGCGATCCTGCCCGAGCGAAGCTGCGGCCCGCTCCGTGTTCCTTGAGTGCGCGGCGCAGTTTTCTCCGAGCATCGAAGAGGCCCATGAGGAAACGGCATGCGCCTTCGTGCTCGACATCGCCGGCACCGAGCGGCTCTTTGGCCCGCCGCACAATCTGGCTGAACGGCTGCGCGCAGCCCTCGCTGCGGCTGGCTTTCGCGCCTCCATTGCTGTGAGCGCAAATTTCCATGCAGCGCGGATGAAGGCCGTCAATCATCGTGGGATTGCAGTGATTCCCGAAGGCGCAGAGGCGAGCACGTTAGCGAGCCTGCCGATTGCCGCTCTGGGCCTTGCCGGGGAACCCGCCGAAACCTTCTCGCTCTGGGGCATTCGCACGCTCGGCGAGTTGGCCGCTATGCCGGAGGCCGAGCTGGTCGCGCGGCTCGGAGCGCAGGCTCGGGAGTGGAGCGCGCTGGCGCACGGCGCTGCGCCGAAAATCTTTCAGCCCATCGAGCTCGCGCCTTCGCTCGAAGAGTTCTGCGAGTTTGAAACACCGGTGGAGCAAATGGATTCGCTACTGTTTATCGGCGCGCGCATGATCGACTGCCTGGCAGCTCGCGCGGCCTCGCGGGCGCTCGCGCTGGCTGCGCTCACAGTGCGCATGAAGCTCGAAGGCGGCGGCGGTCACGAGCGCACGATCCGGCCAGCGCTGCCGTCTGTGGATCGCAAGTTTCTGCTCAAGCTGCTGCAACTGGAGATCACCGCGCATCCGCCGCAGGCCGCGGTTGCCGCGCTCACGCTGGCTGCCGAGGCCGGGCCGTCGAGCCAGGTGCAGCTTGGGCTCTTTGCGCCGCAAACCCCGGAGCCCTCGCATCTGGATGTAACGCTGGCGCGACTAAAGGCGATTGTGGGCGACGATCGCGTGGGCTCGCCCGTGCTTGAGGACACGCATCGCGCGGACAGCTTCCGCATGGCGAGCTTCATCGTCGACGGCAGAGCGACCACGCTCGAAACCAATCCTCCGCGCATCGCTCTGCGCCGCGTGCGCCCACCGTCTCCAGTAAGTGTGACCCTGCGCGCCATGAAGCCAGTATCCTTTCGCGATCGCGATAACCGTTATGAGGTCACGGCGATATACGGTCCATGGCGAACTGGTGGCTGCTGGTGGTCGGCTGGCGTGTGGGACGCCGAAGAGTGGGACGTGCTGGCCGTCGAGAACAACAGCGCATTAGTGGCCTGCCTGCTCACCTGCGACCGCGCGCGCAATTTCTGGTGTTTGGAAGCGTTCTATGACTGATCGCGAAGAGTACGTCGAGCTGCACACTTCCAGCGCCTTCAGTTTTCTTGCCGGCGCATCGCAGCCTGAAGCGCTCATCGAGCGCGCCGCCGAGCTCGGCATAAGTGCCATTGCATTGGCCGACCGCAACGGCCTCTACGGTGTCGCGCGCTTCCACACCGCGGCGAAGCGTAGTGGCGTCGAAGCTCACATCGGCGCGGAGATTGCCGTTTCGTCCTTCGGCAACCGGCTTACGCAGCCGGCGTGGCTGCCGCATCGGTGTCCGGCCGAGCCTGCGCGCATCACGCTGCTCTGCGTTTCGCAAACCGGCTATCAAAATCTCTGCCAGCTCATCACGCGCTTCAAGATGCGCGAAACCACCAAGGCTGAAGGCTCTGCCACGCTTGAAGACCTCGAAGAGTTCTCTGACGGACTCATCTGCCTGACCGGCGGCGACGAGGGACCGCTTGCCGCAGCGCTCATCCGCGGCGGTGAGAGTGCGGCGCGTAAGACGCTTGACCTGCTCGTGTCCATCTATAGCCGTGGCAATCTCTACATCGAGCTGCAGCGCCATCAGGAGCGCGAAGAGGAATGCCGCAACCAGTCGCTGCTCGGCCTTGCCGCTGCGTTCAGCTTGCCGGTCATCGCGACCAACGGCGTCCGCTACGCTGCCGAAAAAGACCGCGAGCTGCTCGATCTCTTCACCGCCATCCGCCACCACACTACACTTGACGATGCGGGCCGCCTGCTCGCGACGAACTCCATGCGGCATCTGCGCGCGGCGTGTGAAATGAAGGCGCTCTTCCACGACATCCCCGAGGCCATCGCCAACACGCGCATCGTCAGCCAGCGTCTCGCATTCACGCTCGACAACCTCGGCTACGAGTTCCCGCATTACCCGGTCCCCGAAGGCGAAACCATGGACAGCTTCCTCGCCGAGCGCGTCGAAGAAGGCGTCTGGAAGCGCTACGGTTCGCCGGCCAAGCGGCATCTGCTCTTGAAGGCGCGCGCGCAGGTGCGGCACGAGCTCGCGCTTATCTCGAAGCTCGGCTTTGCCGGCTACTTCCTCATCGTCTGGGATCTCATCCGCTACTGCCAGCGCCAGGGTTTTCTGGTGCAGGGGCGCGGCTCGGCGGCCAACTCCGCCGTCTGCTACGCGCTCGAAATCACCGCTGTCGATCCGGTTGGCATGGAGCTGTTGTTCGAGAGATTTTTGAGCGAGAATCGCGGCGAGTGGCCCGACATCGATCTTGATCTGCCCTCGGGCGACGAGCGCGAGCAGGTCATTCAGTACATCTACGAGCGCTACGGCGCGCTGGGCGCGGCTATGACCGCTAACGTCATTACTTATCGCGGGCGCTCAGCGGCGCGCGAGGTGGGCAAGGCGCTGGGCTTTGAGGAGGCGCAGATCGCGCGGCTTTCCAGCCTGATGGGCCACTGGGAGTGGCGTGGCCCCAACGATACCCTCGGCCACCACTTTGCGCAGGCCGGTTTCGACATCCGCCATCCGCGCATCGCCCGCTATCTCGATCTTTGCCTGCGCCTCAAGGATCTTCCGCGCCATCTTGGCCAGCACTCGGGCGGCATGGTCATCTGCGCTGGGCTGCTCAATCGCGTCGTCCCCATCGAGCGCGCCTCCATGCCCGGCCGCACCGTGGTGCAGTGGGATAAGGAAGACTGCGCCGATCTCGGCCTCATCAAAGTGGACCTGCTCGGCCTGGGCATGATGGCCGTGCTCAAAGACTGCATCGAATTGATCCCCCGCCACTACGGAAAACAAGTTGACCTGGCCGCGCTGCCCGAGGACCCAATTGTTTATGACACGCTGCGCCGCGCTGACACCGTGGGCATGTTCCAGGTGGAGAGCCGCGCGCAGATGGCCTCGATCCCGCACAACGCGCCCACGCGCTTTTACGATCTCGTGGTGCAGGTGGCCATCATCCGCCCCGGCCCCATCGTGGGCAAGATGATGCATCCATATATGCGCCGCCGTCAGGGCCGCGAGCCCGTCATGTATCCGCATCCGTCGCTGGAGCCGGTGCTCAAGCGCACGCTCGGCGTGCCGCTCTTTCAGGAGCAGCTTTTGCGCATGGCCATGACTGTTGCCAGCTTTTCCGGCGCCGAAGCCGAGGAGTTGCGCCGCGCCGTCGGGATGCGCCGATCCATGCAGCGCATGAAGGATCTCGAAGGCCGCCTGCGCTCCGGCATGACGCGCAACGGCATCGGCCCCGAGGCGCAGGAGAATATCGTGCAGGGCATCTCGTCTTTCGCCATGTACGGATTTCCCGAAAGCCACGCGGCCAGCTTCGCGCTCATCGCCTACGCTTCGGCGTATCTCAAGGTGCACTATCTCGCCGCCTTCACCTGCGGCCTGCTCAACAATCAACCCATGGGCTTCTACTCGCCGGCCGTCCTTATTAAAGATGCCCAGCGCCACGACCTGCGCGTGCGGCCCATCGACGTGCAGCGGTCTGAATGGCCGTGCACGCTGGAAGCAAAGCCCGACGGCTCGCTCTCGCTGCGCATCGGCTTCAACTACGCCAAAGGTCTGCGCCAGTCGTCGGCGGAAGCGCTTCTTGCGGCGCGCGCAAGCACCGGCGCTTTCGCATCCGCCGGCGATCTCGCTTTGCGCGTTCCCGCGCTTAACCGTAAGGAACTCGTTGCCCTCGCCCGCATCGGCGCCTTCAACTCACTGGGCAGCGTCGAGCACCGCCGCGATGCGCTCTGGCAGGTGGAAGAGGCGGGCCGGCCGGTTGGCCCACTCCTGCGCAGCGAACATGCATCTCCACGCAAAGCGCCCGGATCCATATCGCTCAGGCAGATGACGACCGACGAACGCCTCGCTGCAGACTACGCCGGCACCGGCCTCACCACCGGCCCGCATCCCATGGCGTATCACCGCGCGGCGCTGCGCCGCGAAGGTATTTTGTCGGCAGACGAACTTTTGCGTTGCGCTGGCCGCCCCTCCGTCCGCATCGCCGGTTGCGTCATCGCACGCCAAAGGCCCGGCACTGCCAAGGGGTTCGTGTTCCTCTCGCTCGAAGATGAAACCGGCATCGCCAACGTCATCATTACTCCCGATGTCTTCGAGCGCGACCGGATCGTGATCACGCGTTCCCGCTTCCTCCGGATCGAAGGCCCGCTGCAGAATCAGGACGGCGTGATTCACGTCAAAGCCCAGCGCATTGCGCCTCTCGAAATCCCCACCCCTGAAATCCGCTCCCACGATTTCCACTGACCGCTTGCAGCAGTGTGAGAAAACGCTAGGTGTCTGCGAATTGCTCCTTTTCCACAATCGGGCACGGACCATCCACCGGCACTGTGTGGCGCCCGGTGCGCTAGGCTGGAAGTCGGAATGACGGTTTGCTCGATTTGCAACGGGGTGGGGCTGGTGCGGGTGGTGGACGCGGCCGGGAACTGGGTTTCGCGGCCGTGCGAGTGCCAGGAGATGGAGCGCGAAGCACGGCGCATAGCCGCAGCGCAGATTCCCCCGCGCTATAAGGACTGCACGCTCGACACCTTCGAGATTTACCACGAGGCCGACCGCTCGCTGGCGGAAGCGCTGCTGACAGCGCGAAGGTTTGTGGAGGAGTATCCGGCGGGGACCGCCGGGAAGGGGTTGCTGTTTACCGGCTCGATAGGTGTGGGTAAGACGCACCTGGCCGTGGGTGTGCTGCACCGGCTGGTGCGGGAGCGCGGTGTAAAGGGCCTCTTCTGTGACTATCGCGAACTGCTGAAGAGCATTCAGAACAGCTACAACCCCGAGGTGCGGACCACCGAGCTCGACCTTTTGAAACCTGTGTTTGCCGCCGAGGTGCTGGTGCTGGACGACCTGGGCGCGCAAAAGCCCAACGAGTGGGTGTGGGATACGGTGGCGTTGATCCTGAACACGCGCTACAACGACCGGCAGACGACGATCATCACCACAAATTATCTCGACCTGCCAGCGGCGGGCGGGGGTTTGAGCGACCCCGAACGCGCCGCGCGCGAGCCGACGCTGGGCGACCGAATCGGCGACCGCATGCTTTCACGTCTCGCCGAAATGTGCATCCAGGTGAAGATGAAAGGGAAGGACTGCCGGAAGCAGATCAAGCAGGCGCGGTTTGGGTGACACCTCCCGCGCGCATCGTGAACTTGAGTGATGTGCATCTACAGGGTGAAGTAATAGCCCTGGTTACTTCAGGGTAAAAGCCAGAACCCTGAGCCCAAGAGCCACGTTTGTCCGCTGTATGATTGCCATACAGATACTCGTGGGAAGGAATTCATGCAAAAGTACCTGGACGCCATTAGCCTCGCCGCCTTGGCCGTGCTCCTGGCATTTACCGGGTTTGCTCTGTACGGTCCCGGCCGGCTGCCGGACCACATCCCCACGCATTTCGATCAGCTTGGCCACGCGGACGCCTGGACTACGCCATCTTCGTTTGAGGTGTTGCCCGTCATTGCCGTGATCGTGTACCTGGTGCTGAGCGTGGTGACGGCGTTCTCCTGGCTTGCCAAAAATGCAGCCCAAAAGAACCCGGACGGCTCGCTTGGGCTCGAGGCGATTTTTCTCAAGCTGATCACATGGATCAAAGCAGAGTTAATCGGGGTCTTTGCCTACATCCAGATCTCGTCAATCCAGGCGGTGCGGCGCCAGGAACTGGCATCTTCGTGGCTCGGCTGGTGGATACTGTTGACAGCTCTCTTAGTGACGATTGTATGTTATGTTGCACAGATGTTTCGGGCAGAGCCGTCAAGCGCATAGTGTTTTGATTCCGCAGGAATTCCATATCGCCCCGATGGACGGAGCGTATCGCGGGAAGAAGTGCCGCAACGGCGCCGCTTGCCGGTTTGCCGATCTACCGAAACAACCAAATGCTGCCTAAGAGCCAAAGCATCGCGACGATGGTCAAGCCCTGGTAGGCCCGATCAGCGAAGTGGCTGGATTGCGAGTTGGCATACGAAGAGGGTGGCGAGCTGGGGACCGATACTGAAGGGGTGTGCATCGTTGGCCTGCCTTTCAACGCCTTGCGGCGAGAGCGCATGTGTTATGGCTGTACCCGATTGAACTCCGCGAGGTTTCCGCTCCCTGATAGCCGCGGTAACCTTTGGAGCTTGCTTTCGGGCGAAATCAGCCCCGGAAACGCTATTGGTTACGTTTGGATCACGTTTCGGGTTCCTTCCACAAGGAAATTTCTTTCCGTTGCGGATTCCGGTCCCCTGCGTTCCTGTCTTTTGTCTGTTTTGATGCCAAGGTTGCGCCACGGATTCGTGGAAGATGAAGATTGAAAGAATCTCTCTACTATTCTTATCGCCGTTATGCGGGCGATTCTGCGCCAGCCGGCGCTGTTTTTAACAGGCCGGGTATTCATTCGGTAACGGGTGTACAATTTCGCTCGTGAGTACAGGTCCTCAACTTATGCGTCCCCCGGCGCCAGCGGAACGCAGTTGGCTGCCCTTGGCTGTGGCCGTGGCGATCGTGTTTGTCGTGGCGGGCGGACTGGTGCTCATCTTCGAGCACGGGAAGAGCGAGCCCCCGGTTACTCCCATCTCGGCGGCGATGGATCCCTACGCGGCCAACCTCGCCATCAGCCAGCTGTCGATGAGCGAGTCGTCAAACCTGATTGGCGGCAAGGTGACTTACGTCGATGGACGCATCGCCAACGAGGGCAACAGGACGGTTACCGGAATCACCGTCCAAGTGCTGTTTCGCGACCCGGCACACGCAGTGGCGCAGAACGAAACCCAGCCGCTGAGGATCATCCGAACACGCGATCCTTATATCGATGTCGAACCGCTGAGCGCGGCGCCCCTGCAGCCGGGCGGGGCCCAGGACTTCCGATTGATCTTCGACGCGGTGGCACAGGATTGGGACGGCGCCATCCCGGAGATCCGGGTCATTCACGTCAATTCGAAGTAAGCCCCGATTCTCCTTACAGAGTAGAAAGTGCGCAGTCGTGCAAAATTTACGCGGCGACCGGCATGTTTCTGGCACTGGGTGGGCTGTTGTGCGCGTTATCTCCAGTGTAAACCAGCATATTTTTCAACTAGATATGAGTTTTGCAATGTCACGTCTCGCCTTTGGCAGCCCCATTGCAATCCATTAAAAGCGAGCGGACAGTAATGCTCGCCGCACCGGTGGCTTTTTGAAAGTGCGCGTCGCAAAAAGGGGGTCAAACCTATGAGAATACGTAGCAATGTTTCGAGCTTGTTCCCACGCCAGTTTGCCGTACTTATGCTGGCATCTGCCATAACAATTCCCGTTTGGGCGCAGCAGGCACAATCATCGGCTGCGGATACCCAGAACGCCCCACCTTCGGCGGACCAACAGCAGCCCTCCCCAGCGGCTCAGCCCGCTGCTCAGCCGCTGACTCCGCAGAAGGAGGGGTTCTGGGGCCGTGTGTATCCTTTTGCCCGCAAGAAGTGGGTGAAAAGGCAGACTGACCCAATCAATGACCGGCTGTCGGAGCTGGACGAAGTAAACGCCAAGAACGCGCGCGACATCAAGGATGTCGATGCGCGGGCGCAGGCGGGAATCATGAAGGCGCAGTCCTCGGCCGATGCGGCCAACCAGCAAGCGACCGCTGCCAATCAGCAGGCGCTGAACGCCAGCAACACCGCGCAGCAGGCTTCAACCCGCGTGGATCAGGTGAATACCACGGTGAACGGCCTCGACCAGTACCACCAGATTACAGAGGCCGAGATCAAGTTCCGTAGCGGAAGCACGGTGCTAACAAAGGAATCCAAGGATACTCTCGACCAAATGGCCGCCAACCTGACGGGCCGCGATGGCTACATCCTGGAGATGGAAGCGCACGCGCCGGCATCGGGCAGCATGGGCATTCAAGAATCCGAGCGTTTGGCGGAAGCAGTCAAGCGCTACATGGTAACCGAACACCAGATTCCCGTCTACCGCATGCACGCCGTGGCGTTAGGCAACGCGACCATGGCAATGAACTCCGGCGATCAGAATGAAAAGCCGGAGAGGATCAAGACCAGCAGCGTGCATGTGCGGCTGATGGAAAACAGTTTGGCGGCCCCGGCAGGAGCGCAACCCCAAAGCGCATCTGCTGCAGCTGGTGCGGAGCAGCCGTAATTTCGCGGCCATCCTCCCCCGAGGTTCTGCTCCCGCGCCAACGGCCACCCCGCCGTTTGGCCGCCAAAAAAGCTCTCGCAACGCGAGAGAACCAAGGCAACTTGGCCCCCGTCGAAAACGGGGGCCGTTTTTTGTCCGGCTACTGCGTTCAGAAATCAGTCCTTTCGGCGGCGAACACCTATTGACTCGGCCCGGCAAGCACGGTCACTTCCTCAGGGCCAGAGCGCTTGCCGCTGGAGGGAGCGCACTGGAGATCTAGGGCAAGCTACTCTTACAACTACACTTAACCAACTGGAAGGCAACTGCACGCAACGTACCAGAAAGTAACTGCGCCTAAGGTACCGGAGAGAATGGGCGTCACCAAAAAGGCGCATTGCCCGAAATGGAACATAAGTGTACTTGTGAAAGAGAGTGGAATGTCGTGGAATAAGTGTCCCAGATATCTTCTCTGGAAGCTTTGATGAATCCTACTCC
>Ga0326728_10017133_pt1 | contig 14596 bp, 15 predicted proteins | sample MB3enrmetagenome_FD_207602 | JGI IMG/M metagenome (GOLD analysis project Ga0326728, IMG submission 207602) | Lab enriched peat soil microbial communities from McLean, Ithaca, NY, United States - MB31MN | ecosystem: Environmental > Terrestrial > Soil > Wetlands > Peat | place: USA: New York...
CATCACGATGACGGAAGCAACTTCGAAGCCCTTTTCATCGCTGAAAAAGACCTTGGTGGATAGCTTATTCGGTCCGTGGTTGTCGATCCTGACTTCCATAGAATAGCCCTCCGTAGAACTTTTGATCTTAGTTTAGCAAGCAATGGGGCAACCCGCAATAGATTCCCGAGGGCTTTACGCTTACGGCCGCATGCAGACCTCCCCGGAAGGTCCGCCTCCCCTATTGCCTTGGGCTGCACCTTGTTTCGGGTGTTTGCGACATCTGGAAATTGGATAAGTTGAGGATCACCTTCGTTTCTATGGCCCCTTCAAGCCCGTTGGACTTCCAGCGCTCAAGCTCGGGACAGTTGTCAGGGGTTGCTTCTCCCGTCTCGGTCCAGTAGACGAGCGAGTGATCCCGAAATCCCTCCGAGTCCGACCAGGAGCCTACATAGACCTTTTTCCGCTTTCTCAGGTCCCAGATTACAAGACCGCTCGGACCGGGACCGGTTGTGCTGTCAAGGACGAGGAGATCATCCTTCAACCCGGCAAAATATTCGGCCCATTCGTTTCTGATCTCGAAATGATTGTTGCCGGGAGCGTAGGTACATGCCGGCTTCTCGCCCGGATTTGATTTGTACTTGACCAGGAAGTCGGTGCCCGTTTTCCCCGGAGTCTCTTTCGCGACGACCAGGTAATCCACAGATTCGTAGCATGTCACCCTGCCTGCATCGACGGCAACGGCTTGTCCGTCCGGAGGACCTTCGCCTCCGGTGCGTTCTTTTTCCGCTGCCGTTGCGCACATGGGCCAGGCAATGATGACGGCAAGAAGCAGACAATGGATTTCTCTCTTAAGCTTCATGGTACCTTAGCCCCCATGGCGGAGGAGACCGACCGCCATTACCTGAAAGGTTACGCCTTCTTGGGGCCGGGACGCAAGAACAAAGAGGGTAACCGAGAATAGCCAAGAGCGGCCTCTGTTCCTCATCGCCGCCTTCCTGCGTAGGCCTTCTCCATGAGCCTTCGGTTGTCGGCAGAGCCGTGGCCCGTCAGGAAGAGGCGGCAGCCGGTTTCCAATAGCCTGCCCCAACTGGAGATCAATTGGGGAACATCGTCCGCGAAAGGCGGGAAGATAGTGCAGGGAAAGACGCCGAACATAGCGTCCCCTACGAGAGCTATCTCATCGTCCACGACGAGGCTCATGGAGCCTCTCGAATGGCCGGGAGTATGGATGAGTCGGGCACTGGGCCCGAAGTCCGTAAGATCGAGACCGTCTTCCACGAGGACATCGGGGCGACAGGGCTCGTAAGTGAGGCCCGACGCCATCCTGTGAGCGAAAAGTGCCATCAGGAGCTTTGTGGGAAGGAGGGTGCCGGCAGGCAGGGGAGACTTTCCCTTCAGAAGAAAGCCCGCCTCCGATTCGTGAACCAAGACCCTGGCACCATATTTCTTTTGTAAGAACGCAGCGTTCTCGGCGTGGTCGAAATGCGTATGGGTCAGAACAAGGGCGTCGAGAAGGGCAACGCGGAGGTCCTGAAGACGTTCCAGGAGGTGGGCTCTATCCTTTTGCCGCCCCGTGTCAACGAGTACGTTCCTGCCCCCGTGGGAGAGGAGGAATACATTGGAGCGGCCGCCCAGAATTTGGGCTATCGTGTATCCGCTCCTGGTTGTCCACGTTTTCATATTCAGCGGCTCCCGCCGAAAGGTGAACGGCCAAAAGGCATTGACCAAGCCGGCTCATCGGCCTCGCGCCTTATCTTTCGTCAATACTATTCTATCAGGCATGTGGGCCTGTCACCGCATTATTCTCCAGGGCTGTACCTCTGCCGGAATTCTCAACTATTCTGTTGCCACATTGTAGCTTCCCGTGATAAAAGGGATAGAGTTCCCAAAGTGTGAAACCATGGCTGCGACGAGAAAAAGGTCCTTTGTCGTGGGAACACAACCATCCCTCTGGTCGATCGAGCCGCCCCTTTCGACGGCTTCCGGGCCGGACAACTTGCCGGGTGCGATCGAGGCCCTTCTCAGCCTGAACAAGCACTACAGGGAGAACCCCTGGCCCTCCCCTTTCGATGCCACCGCGCATAGGCTCCATCTCGGCGATGCCCGCGACCTTTCATGGATACCCGACGAGAGCGTTCATCTCGTGGTGACGTCTCCCCCCTGCTGGACATCGAAAGAATACCCGCCCCTTGAACTTCAGATGGGGGCCATCGAAGACTACGATCTGTTTCTCGACGAGCTTGACAAAGTGTGGATCGAATGCAGGCGCGTCCTTGCGCCCGGCGGGCGCATCTGCTGCGTGGCAGGGGACGTGTGGGTCCCGCGGCGCAAGGGCGGGCGCCACTACATAGTACCTCTCCACGCAGACATAGAGGTAAGGGCCCGAAAGAACGGTCTCGACTGCCTCACCCCTATCCTCTGGCTAAAAGCCGCGGGCGGGGCCGAGGAGGCCTTGGGCGGCGGAAGCGCCATCTGCGGCAAACCCCATCAGCCGGGCGCCGTCATAAAGAACGATATGGAGTATATCCTGTTTCTGCGCAAAGGCACCGATTACCGCTCGCCGTCGACCCTTCAAAAAGTCCTCTCCATGCTCACGAAGGAGGAGATGCAGGCGTGGCTGCGCTCTGCGTGGACGGACATCAAAGGAGAATCGAATCTGCGCGGCCATCCCGACCCTTTCCCACAGGCCCTTGCCGAACGCCTCATAAGGCTCTTCTCCTTCGCAGGCGACACAATCCTCGATCCCTTTGCAGGTACGGGAACAACCAGCGTCGCAGCTGCGGCAGCCGGGAGAAACAGCATCGGCAGCGAGATCGACGCGACGTACCTCGACACAGCCCGTCAGCGCATGGAAGAGGCGATAAAGCATCGGCGCTTCCTTTTCTTCACCGTGAGCCTGCGAACGGATGATCTGGGGTAGGCCGCTCGCGTTGATTGTTGCCGGCACAATCCGCGGCGCACGCATTGGTGCGTCTGCGACCGGAGTGCCCCGTGCATGCGGGCGAATGGGGCCGACCACTATTCCTTCACCCGTCCGCTTTTCGTAGAGAATTCCGTTCAAATAAATTAGGGGTATCACCGTCAGGATGGACCGCCATCGCTGCCGGACAGAAGGCGCCTGAAACAAGAGAGAGTTCAAATGAAGAAGCTCGTTCTCTTTGGCCTTGCATCCTTGCGTGCTCCCGGCCTCACCTATTGCAGGCGGGACAGGACCTCACTCGCTTGTTTCCTTGCTGTGGTTTTCCTTGCGCTGAGTCCGATTTGCTCGACCAGCCTATGGGCACAACCCGGCACACCCTCTTTGTTCCCCTGGGCCTGGGAGCGAAGAGAGGACTTGAGCTTTATCGACCCCCATCGGTTCGGGGTTGCCTATCTTGCGGGGACGGTATGTCTGCGAGGAACAGAAGTTGAAGTGCGTCCCCGGCTCCAGCCCCTCAGACTCCCTGACGGGACAAACGTGATTGCCGTGGTCCGTGTTGAGAGACGCAGGGCGGTTCTTAGCGCCGATCAATGTGGAAGATGCGCCGCAGAGATAATGCAATTCCTCCCTCTCCAAAGAATAAGGTCCCTTCAGATCGATTTCGACGCCTCGGTATCGGAACGGCCTTTCTATGTTTCCCTGCTCTCCGGCCTGAGATCACGGCTGCCCAAGTCTTGCGGACTCTCAATGACAGCCCTTGCGTCCTGGTGCACGTGGGATGACTGGCTTTCGGATCTTCCGGTTGAGGAAGCGGTTCCTATGCTGTTCAGAATGGGGAGGGACAGCGACTCGGTGATCCGCTCTCTCCGGGAGAACGGGTGCTTTCGCGGGGAAAAGTGCAGGGGCAGCGTCGGCATATCGACGGACGAGCCGGTCCCCTACCTCCCACCCTGCGAGAAAGTGTTTGTTTTCAATCCCCATCCCTGGTCGAGCACAGAGCTCTACCGGGTTACGGAAGAGGTGAATCGATGGCGAGAAAAGCACTGATCCGAGGGATTGTCACCAGCCTTTTGGCCCTGGCTGTCACGACGGCGGCCGCGCCGCCGGCCTGGGCATGCGGTTCGCCCTACTACTACGCTGACTTTGCATACGAACTCTACCCGGACTACCCCCTCGATGGCTTTGCCGGGGGGAACCTCGGCGTACTCAACCCTCGCTTCGCCCGTTCGTACCTTTACGTTGCATATCGGTACCTTTCCGGCAAGTCCTTTGACGCATCCGAGCGGAAGGCTCTGCTGCGGCTCTGGGACGAGAGGCTCAACTATCAGGCAAAACATGATTCTCAGGAGGACGCGGTGAAGTTCTGGATGGAGGCCAGAAAGGCTGTCCCGGGCTCAAGACCGGTCAGCGACTACCTTTCTTTTGCATATGCGCCCGGCCACGAGTTCGACTCCTTTGTCAACATCACGCCCGACGCCTTTCACGTCGCCGCAGAGACTCTCGGGGAGAGAATCAAGACGTTTGGCGCGAAAAGCAGGATAGTGGCCGACTGGCTGGCAGCCCAGGATATGGTTTTTTCCAACCCGGGTCAACAGAACTCGGGTGAGCATGCCCGAGGGAGACTGGGATACGCGCTCGTCCCTGATCTTCCGGACCCGGGGCTCCCCCCTGTGGCGAAGGCCGACAGGATGCATCAGAGAGCTTCGGCATATTTTTACGCCGGGTGCTATGACGAGGCAGAGCAGCTCTACCGCGAGATCTCTGCCGATAGCTCGTCTCCCTGGTCAGCGACTTCGAAGTTCATGATAGCCCGGTGCCTCTTGAGAAAAGCGACTGTGAGGTCCGAGCTGGGAGTCGATGAGAAGCAGGGGGCCCTTGCGGAAGCCGAGCTGAGGGGCATCCTTGCGCGCCAAGACCTTAAGGAATTCCACGCGTCGGCCTCACGGCTCTCGGCCTATCTCGCTATCCGTCTCCACCCTGAGGGGAGACTGGGAGAGCTTGCAAAAGCCCTTCTGCACACGGGAGAGGGAGACGCCCTCTTCCAAGAACTGTGGGACTACACAATCCTTCTGGACAGCTACGCCGAAGATGAGGATGTAGAGGAAGGCTGGCCATTGAAGGTCCCCAAAGTGAGTAAGCAGAAGGACTTCGAGCCTCGACCCGCAATAGCCGCCAAGAACGACATGACGGATTGGATCCTGACATTCCAATCGAAAGACCCGAGAGCCCTCGACTATGCCCTCAAGAGATGGCGGAGGAGCGGGTCTCTGCCGTGGCTCGTGGTGTGCCTCACCAAGATGCGCAAGGGCCGGCCGGGCCTCTACGAAGTTCTTAGGGCCGCGGAAAAAATCCCTGCCGATTCCCCCGGCTTCTTCACCGTGGCCTTCCACAGGGCGAGACTCCTTGCAGATACGGGAAAGAGAGACAAGGATCGAGAGGTGGTCGATACCGTCCTTTCCCGTCGGAGCGCCCTCGCCCGGCCTTCGCTCAATCTCTTCATGGCAGAGAGAATGGGTTTGGCACAATCGCTCGATGAGTTCCTCGTCTATGCCGCGCGTGAGCCCGCTGCTATTATCTATTGGAATGCCGATGATACGAGCCTGGTTCCCAAGCCCCTGGAAGAGCTTAAAGAACTGGAGCACTACAAGAAAGGAGAGAGGCTCATGGACACGGACGGGGCTCTGGTGATGAACCGCGATTTCCCCCTCGACGTCCTGACGGCCATTGCCTTTTCGGAGAGGGCAGATGCCAACATCCGGCGCGAGACGGCAATGTGCGCATGGACCCGCGCTGTCCTGCTCGGACGAAGCGATAGCGGCACGCGGCTCGCGGCCGTACTCGGAAAGTTGGTTCCGGAGATCAACAAGGGGGACCTTAAGGCATATGTCGAAGCAAAGGGGGACGAGGCGCTGAAATTCGCTGCAGTCTACATTCTTCTGAAAACCCCGGGCCTCGCACCGATCATGAGAACTGGCCTGCCGAGGGAGATACCCATCAACCGGGTAGGGAATTACTATAGGAACGCGGAATGGTGGTGCGCCAAACCATCGCCGATGTACGGCGGGAAGAATGAAGGACGCCTCACCTCGGCCCTGAAACTCCTCTATCCTGACGACAAAGTACCTGTTCCTACATTCCTCTCGGGGGACGAGCGAGCTGCGGGGCTCAAAGAATGGCAAACGCTCTCCTCCCTGGAAGACGCTCCCGACCTTATGGGACGACAGGCTCTCGCCTGGGCTCAAGGCCATCCCGACGACCCCCGGGTGCCGGAGACTCTTCACCTTATCGTCCGGGCAGGACAGTACGGCTGCGGCTCTCGGAGCATGTCCGACCTTTCGAGAAAGGCATTCCAGATGCTTCACCAGAGATACCCGAAGAGTGAGTGGGCAGCCAAAACAAAGTTCTGGTATGCCTCTCCATAGGCACGGCCGGTCGGCTTATGGACAGCGGGCAGGCTGTGCCGCCCTGAGAACGAGAGGCACTGAATACGTTACCAGCCAAAACGCAAAAGAAGGGTCGGTTCAGAACAACCTCACGGAGCTTGAGGGCGCACGGGTTGCCAGGTGGGACAAAGGGTTATGGCTGTCCCCAGAGGGCTACCCATCCTCCCGCTTTCCTCAGACGGACAGACTGCTTTGCCCGGTCCACATTGGTAGTGAAATAGCCGCGTTTGTTTGGGTTGTTATACTTTTGCGGGTCTGCGAGAAATTTGCCTATTTCTTTCGGCGCCTCGCTTTGGCCCTGGTGCCACTTCCCATAGGCGATCTCATCAAAGCTGTGCCCTTTCGGCCTCTGGCGGGTGGGAATCGTCGCGGCTCTTTCCCAGGTTTTGCGTATCCAGGGACCCATCACCGCAATTTGCGAACTCGGGTCGTTCCTGCCTTTGTCGGGGTCTATGTCCGCCTCCCCCAAGGCTGTGTGTTCCGGCCTCGTGTTGTAGTGGTTGACCGCGTCTTTCCACGTTCTTTTGTTAAACTGACCGTAGCCTCGCTCGGAATCGGATTCTCCTATGGCGCGGTGGTTGAATCCCGATTCCAGCCCCATGACGGCGATGCCGAAAGCGATCTCGTCTTCGGAGAGTCCCATGCGCTCCCATGTAGATACCGCTTGGTCGATGGTAGTATTCTTCTGCTCCTCCGTCACGTCTCCGCAACCACCCGGACCTTTCTTGATCCCGATTGTCTCCCACCACGATGTCATGTCTTCTACCTCCTGCTAAGTTTGTATTCAACGATCCTCGGCAAGCGTCGCCTATATCGTTCGTGAAGTGCCCCGTCCCATTTCTCGACGTGCTTTAAGGAATCCACGAGCCAGAGCCGCTCCCTGTTGTTCACAAGCTCTGCTTTTATGCTTGCGAGGCTCAGCTTCCCCGCGAGGAAGCCGGAGACGTAATATTCGGTGGACCTCGAATAGGGTCCGCCTCCATCCCCCAGACTGTTGAAAATGGTGACGTAAAGGTCGGGATCGAGGGCGACCCGCAACCTGCCGTTTACTATTTTCAAGTAGATGTGGAAGGCCTCGAACTCCCGCGGCCCAAGGAAAGGAGAGGGGAAGTCCCGGGCCATCCCCAGTCTTATGAGGGGATGTCTTTGGCGGTCCTTCTCCGAGACTACCCACACGGGCACGTCGTCGTGCCCTGTTCCAAGCTCATGGCCGTACGCAGGCTTTCCGGGGTAGTCCGATGCAAAGCCGAGGGGTGAAAAGTCCCCTCCAGGTGGCTCTTCGATCTTATCGAGGAGCCTCATCGAATCTTTGTCATACCTGAAAAGGTACATGGACCGGCAGATGCCCGATCCCCCCGCGCCCCCGTCAACAATGAAGTAGTTGCCGCTGAGCGCATACTGGAGATCACTGTCCGAGGCCGCCGTTTCGCGAAAATAGAAGAACTTGCCGTCATCCCGGAGGAACCCAAACATGGGCGCACCCAACTCCTCGTCCTCAGGGATGAGGTACCTAAAGGAGCCGAACCTTATGTGAGTGCCAGGCAGTCTGAACGGTTCGTAGTAACAGGGCTCGGGCTCCCAGCGGTCACCCACCTTCTGCAGGACAAAGCCGACTTTGGGCCGTATCTCCTGCGTCGGCTTGGCCTGGACCTTTCCTTCGGGCGGGGTAGTCTCCGAGCCGGCGAGTGTGGCTGTTCCGCTGACAAGTAAGGCTGTGGCGCTCGCAACCGTGACGAGACAGACCCATAGACAGAAGAAGAGCTTCTTAAGACCGGACGCTTTCATGCCCCTATCCTCCCTTCAGGCGGATTCGAAGACCACATGTGGCCTCTCTCCATGGGAACGGGATTCTCTGCGAAAAGCGGACATGCGCAGAGCCTCTTGATCCCTCGTCACCGGGCGGCCCTTCCCGCGTTTCTCGCGAAAGGCGGGCATAAGGGGACGAACCATGGGGAAGTGGTCCAGGGTAACAAAAGTGGACGTTTTTTGACTCTCCGAAATCATGCGATTCTCCATATTGTGGCGTAAATACTCGATAACCGGAGAAGGTGGACCTTTGGTTCCCTTTCCGAAAAATATCCCTCTTTCATCGTTTCTCCTTACAGCGCCAAGGGACAGAGGCCTCGCAGCGAGATTCCGGGGAAGTTGACGAAAGTGGACGAAAGTTGACGGTTGTTAGCGTCAAGCCATCAGCAGATAGTTTCATGGACGAAAAAAGAGCCACCTTTTCAGACCTTACCCCGAAGGTATATACTGGGCGATCCGGTCCATATACGCGGTACTGTCGTGTAATATGGCCCATGTTTTGTTCCCATCGATCCCTTGTCAAAGGCTTCCATCCCCCTCCCTTTGATATAGCATAACGCTATATCCATGTCAAGAAAAATCGTCAGCGGCGGGGAGAGGGACGAGAGCCGATTACGGACGGGAAAGGTGTTAAGCGGCTACCTGGTATCGATCAAGAACGAGAAAATAGGCGACATATGCGGGGTAAGTTGGTGAGAGGCAAGCGACTTCAGGCGGCAGTCTTGTCCTGGGGGAGTTTGAGCACTCTCAACGCTTTTGGGTCATGATCGAGCAGCCTCAGTGCGCTGCTGATCGCTCTGCTCGGCAAAAGGTCGCCGCTTTCGTATTTTTGAAAGGCCCGAGGGCCGCCGCCGATCATCTGACCCGCAGCAGGCTGGCTTAAGGCAAGCTTTTTGCGGATGCGGCGGATCTCTTCGGGCTCGAGAAGCCCTTCGCTTCGGGCCTTCAGGCGGTTCAGGGCACGGTCGGAAATGGCACCGTCCCGACCGGTGTGGATGCTCTCGTCACACGAATCGCAGTACCACCCCGGCATGTCGATGGCGATGCTTTCTCCTTTGTAGGCAAGTGTCATGGGTCGAACGTCCCGGTGCATGGGGGTGCCGGTCTTTGGACATACAGGGTTATTCATGGCCTTTCTCCTTGAATGACAGCAGAACAAATTCCGTGACAGCATCAGCCGTGAACTTAATGTAAAGCACTCCAACCGGCGAGGGTACATGGTACACATCCTGCCAGAGCCTCGCATCGGCGTGCGCTGTCATGGACTTGTAGAAGTGCCCCCGCTCCATGGTCTGGATCGTAGTCACGATCTCCTTGCGTCCGAAGCGAGTGCGGCGGCGCTCCGCAATGCCGTACCCGTGACTGCTAGTCTTTCCACGCTGGAGAATGCGGCCTTGAAAGCGTCGAGATCATAGTTCGGCTTCCTCTTTTCGGTCACGACATAAATAGCATATACACCTTAAAGGTGTATAGTCAAGCGGTAGACACGCAATCTCGGAGCCAGGTGGCGGATAGGAAAAGGCGTTAGGTGGCCGGTCGATATGGATCAAGAAGGAGAAGGTAGACGACGGGTCCGAGGCAGATTACCGGGAAGGCAAGCGATTTCATGAGAATAGCCCGGCCGTGGACAAGGTGCAAAGGGGGCTTGGAGAGTCCCTTGTTTGCAGATTTGGAAAGGGCGACTGAGTCCGCTTTTCTCGGAGAATTCCGTTTTCATAGAGAAGGTGGCACGATCAGAATGCACGGTCATCCTTTGCGGATATGAAGTGCGTAAAGCAACAGGTGGTTCAAATGGCCGAACCCGACGAACGCGATGCGCCCAACAACTATTCTATTGATAGCTTCCCCCCTATCGTGATAAAACGGATGGAGTCCCAAAGCACGTGAAACCATGGCCATATTAAGAAATAAGTCCTTCGTCGTGGCGGCGCAGCAGGCCCTCTGGTCGAGCGGTCCGCCGCTTTCAGAAGCCTCCGGTCCTGACAACAGGCGAGGGGCGATCGAGGCGCTGCTCACCCTCAATAGATACTACAGGGACAATCCCTGGCCCGCTCCTTTCGATGCTACCACGCATCGGCTCCATTTGGGCGATGCCCGTGATTTATCCTGGATACCGGACGAGAGCGTCCACCTCGTGGTAACGTCTCCCCCTTACTGGACATTGAAAGAGTATCCACCGCACAAGGAGCAAATGGGGGCCATTGAGGACTATGGTCTCTTTCTTGACGAGCTTGACAAGGCATGGGCGGAATGCAGGCGCATCCTTGTCCCCGGCGGGCGCATCTGCTGCGTAGTAGGAGACGTGTGCATCCCCCGCCGCAAAGGCGGACGGCACTACATAATGCCCTTACACGCAGACATAGAGGTAAGGGCCCGGAAAATAGGATTGGATTGTCTGACCCCCATCCTATGGTTCAAGATCGCGAACGGAGCGACCGAGGCTCACGGCAATGGAGCCGGGTTCTACGGGAAGCCCTACCAGCCGGGAGCGGTCATTAAGAACGATATCGAATACATCCTTTTCTTGCGGAAGGGCACCCATTACCGCTCGCCCACAGTCCTCCAGAAAACCCTCTCCATGATCACGAAGAAGGAGATGCAGGCATGGCTGCGCTCAGCCTGGACGGACATCAAAGGTGAATCGAGGCTGCGCGGCCATCCGTCCCCTTTCCCTCAGGCCCTTGCGGAGCGGCTGATAAGGCTCTTCTCCTTTGCGGGGGACACGGTCCTCGACCCCTTCCTCGGCACGGGGAGCACGACCATGGCGGCAGCGGCGACCGGAAGAAACAGCATAGGGATTGAGGTCGACAACACATACCTCGACACAGCCCGGCAGCGCGTGGAAGAGGCAATCAGACACCATCAATTTCCTTCGTTCACCGTGAGCCTCGACTTGACTAGCACGATGGAGAGGAACACAGCTTGAAGGATTTTAATACTCCCCTGGCGCCGAGCCTCCTAAACATCGAGGACAAGAGCCGCTCTAACCTCTTCGCTTGGCGCGGCCAGTTTTCTCCGCAGCTAATCGAATATCTGCTCGACGCCTACTGTATTCCAGGTTCGACTGTTCTCGATCCGTTCGCGGGGAGCGGCACGGTCCTATACGAGTCAGCAGCAAAGAACCTCCCGGCATATGGATACGAGATAAACCCTGCTGCTTGGTGTTTTTGCAAGCTCTACGAGTTCACCAATATGAGAGAAGAGGAAAGAAGGAAAGTTCTCAACGAGCTGCGGGAACGAATCTACGAGGATTTCCCCATCGTTCTCTTCTCCGAAAACGTTCTCGAAGTGGATGCCGTAGAGAGAAGAATCATCAACATAGGGAACGCGATCACCAATGAGGCAAAAATACTCTGCAACGCGCTCGTCGTGCTGCTCGATGTTTACAATAATCCGGTTGCAAATGGATTCGTTCAAAAACAGTTCGCCTTGCTGACAGAACTGGTTATGGGCCTGCCGTTCTCCGATCGACCGATCAAGGCAGATCTGCAAGACGCCAGGGCGCTTCCGCTAGGCGACCAGTCAGTTGACTTCTCCATAACGTCCCCGCCGTATATCAACGTGTTCAACTATCACCAAAACTACCGCAGATCGGCAGAGATTCTCGGGTGGGACCTCTTGCGTGTCGCCAGATCGGAGATTGGCTCCAACAGAGCCAACCGGGGAAACCGGTTTCTGACCGTGATCCAGTATTGTGTCGATCTGACGAAGGCGATTCAGGAGGCCGCCAGAGTGCTGATAACAGGAGGACGTGCGGTCTACATTGTCGGCCACGAATCGAATGTCCTCGGCGCCCCGTTCTATAACGCATGGATTCTGGACCAATTAGCTCAACAGTCGGGCATGTTTGAAGTCGTGCTTAGCCAAAAGAGGGTATTCGTCAACCGATTCGGAAGGACGATTAGAGAGGACATTCTCAATTTGAGCAAGCTAGGCTACATCAATGACAAGACCATCCCTGTAGCAGTGGGGAGAGCGGTTGCGCGCAGCGCTCTCACAAAGGCACTGTCTGTGGTCCCGGAGAAGAATGCGGCTCTCCTTCGTGAGGCGATTCACCGGGTTGATGAAATAGGAGGAACTTCGCTGTTCGATAGCTCACAGTATGAGCACTATCAGACGAGGGACCGCGTCATGATGGTCAAAGAGGGGGGACCATAGGCAATGAAGAACATGGCCCCGGTCCTTCCAACGCCACATCTCGACAAACTCAAGGCGCTTACCCGCAATCCAAGGTTACCCGACGCTGATAAAACCAAAGTTGATGAGGCGTTCCGGAGGTATGAGAAGTGGATCGGAGATCTGGGCAATGTGACGGCTGGGCAGAAGAATGCCGTTGAGAGGCTCGTGGAGGCAACAAATCGCTACAAATCGTTTGTCGAAGTAGACCTCATATTTGATAGCCCAGAGAACTTCCTTTACCGGCAGAAAGGTCAACTGAAGCTCGATAATAGCATTCTTGAGGAGTTTTTGCCTCAGCTTCTGTATCACGGTCTGCGCCTCAGAGATCACAGCTTCGAGTTCGGACCTCTCAGTACGTTCTCGGGACTGAGTTTCACCTCTTCCATCGTTGATCCCGGCAGCGGCGGGCATCCGAGGCTCAGAACGAAGAATCAGGACTTCGTCCTCGGTAAGCGCCTCTACATGATGACCTCCTTCGATAAGGACTTTCGCGCATCAGAAGTCATTGAGTCGCATCTTGGCTACGTATGCGCAGAATTCAAAACGAACCTTGACAAGACAATGTTCCAGGAAGCGGTCGCGACGAGCCGGGATCTGAAGATTGCCGTACCTTCATCACTATATTTTCTTGTCTGCGAATTTCTAGACATGACTCCGGTATCCATCACTTCAACACAGATCGATGACGTGTTGATTGTCAGGAAAACAAAACGAATGCCCTCGAACGTCAGGCAAGAGTACAGGAATACCGACGCGAGGCGCAAACATCGACAAGCATATGTGGACTTTACCGAATCGGCGAAGTACTATGCGGATGTTTTTCAGCGGATGATCGACAAGATTCAGGCCATGGTGGACGAAACCGATCCTGAGATAGACAAAGTACTCAAACAAGGACACTTCTAGACAAGCGGGGCACAATAGGGCGCACCGGCCACTAGGTTCTTTCCTGCGTCAATCTGATGCTCACGCCTTGATTTGGTCCAATCTCCACGACAAAACGCCTGGTTGTCCCGGGAGGACGGCGCCCTTCTTGTTCCTCCACTCAAACTGCGCCCGTATGGCGCACCCAAGCTTTTTCGCCAGGTGTAAGCTGTTGCGCCAGGCTATATTGGCATCGGCATACTGTATCGAGATATCTATCTCCGGAGCATAATGAAAACCCTCGACATTACGTTGGCCCTTGGCAATATTGGACAGCGAAGCGGATCGAAGGGCTTCGAAAGTTCCAAGATGTTCCAAGGCCCGTCGGTGAGCAACACGCACGAGTTCATTCCAACCATAGGCTGGTTGGCCATCGAATTCTGCCGCAATGATTCGGGTATGATGCAGATCAGGATGGTTGTCGGGAGCAAATTCCCCGCCCACCGCATTGGACGCGTCCTTCAGTTCGCCCGTCTTGCGGTGTTCGTGCGATTCATAGAACTGCAACAGTCTGCCAATTACGGTGTCGGGAGTGTCCACAAAGGGCACCGCATGCTTCTGCAGTCGCTCAAATGTACCGTCTGAAATTCTAATAACAGGTGACATCATAGCCCCTCCTTTCACTATTGACTTATTGATGTTACATTGTTACATAATAAATAAACCAAAGTCAAGTGATTTCTTTCTGCGTCAGAAGAATCTATTTTGACAAAAACAAAGGAGACATTGTTGGGTCTTGCAATCGCGTTTGCGAATGCCGCTTAGCTTGGCGTCGGGCAAAGTCTACCCGCCCCCGACCACCCTGAATGTTCGCACCGGCCGCGGCGATTTTTGATGCAAGGCGCCGAAATCGAGGGGATAGCCGGACCGGAGCATACTGTTGTTGTATGTGAGGACCGCGCGCCCCGAGATACAGGCGCATGGCGCGAAAAGCGCCCGGCCGGCCCCCCACACCACCCGGCCCGATTGACTACCCAGACAATTAGCGCTACACTTAAGTACAAATGTCGCAAGGACCCGGAGGATCACCATGGAGACCTTTCATGTTGAGCAGATATTAGGGCTGAAGAAGAAGATCAGGACTCCGCTCGATTTCGTTGAGCTCAGCAAAAAGGGGGTTTCCAAGAAGGGGCTCTCCGCGTTGGCTGACCACCTGAGTATTGGCCTTCCCCTGATGGCCGAGCTTCTTTCAATCAACGTAAGGACTATTCAGAGGTACGCCTCGGAAAAGCTTTTCCCGCGCACGATATCTGAACACATCCTGCGCATAGCCGTAATTACGGTACGGGGAGAGGAGGTCTTCGGAAGCAGGGAGTCTTTTCGTTCGTGGCTCAACGCGCCG
>Ga0326728_10017136_pt1 | contig 14593 bp, 6 predicted proteins | sample MB3enrmetagenome_FD_207602 | JGI IMG/M metagenome (GOLD analysis project Ga0326728, IMG submission 207602) | Lab enriched peat soil microbial communities from McLean, Ithaca, NY, United States - MB31MN | ecosystem: Environmental > Terrestrial > Soil > Wetlands > Peat | place: USA: New York...
CAGGAGGGACACCAGCCGCGCGAGGAATTGTAGCTGAACATTTTCGGGTCCAGCGGCTCAAAGGATTGGCCGCAGGCCGGACAAGACCGCTCGGTGGAATGAACGGACGTCTTGCGGTCATTGCCCAAGGCGTAAAGAGTGCCGCGGCCCAACTGCAATGCCGCATCGATCAAATCCCGCGCGGCTTTTCGTTGCGACGGGGTGGGCCGCCGCCTCTGGTCCAGCCGGCCCGCCACAATTTCCACATCATGTTCCCGGAAGCGGTCCAGCCGCAGGGGCTGGTCTGTGGGGCGCATTTTTCCGTCAGCGCGCACCTCGGCGTAGCCGTGTTTGGCGGCCCAGGCGGCGACATCGGTGTGGAAGCCTTTGCGGTTCTTGACAACGGGCGCCAGCAAAAGCAAATCCCCCCGCTGTTTCATCTCCTGTTCCAACCGGCGGCCCACCTGGTCCCGCGTCTGCGCCCGGACTGGACACTGGCATTGGGGGCAGAATTGCGTGCCGAGCCGGGCGAAGAGCAGGCGCACAAAATGATAGACCTCGGTGACGGTCGCCACCGTGCTTTTGCCCCCGCCGCGCGAATGGCGCTGTTCGATGCTGACGGCCGGGGGGATGCCGGTGATCAAATCCACCTCCGGGCGGGCCAGTTGATCGACGAACTGCCGGGCATAGACGTTCATCGAATCCAGGAACCGGCGCTGGCCTTCGGCAAAGAGCAGATCAAAGGCCAGGGTGCTTTTTCCCGAACCGCTCAACCCGGTGACAACGACGAATTGGTTGCGCGGGATGGCGAGGGAAATATTCTTCAGATTGTGTTCGCGCGCGCCATGGATGGCGATGACTTCCGCTGCCGCGGCCGTTGCTGGTGATTGGCTCACGCCCCATTATGCCTCATGCCGCGCCATAGGCAAGAGGGCCGGAATTTCGGTTGCGAGAATGGAGCACATTCAATTTTTGATCGTCCACTTTGCGATTATTCTCTTGACATCGCAGATTCATATTGGATTGACTCAAATTGGCGCCACCCGCATTGCAGCTTTCAATGCGGGTGGCGCCAATTTTAAAATCCGAAAAATTCCAGAAGGAGGATGAATGGCGGGGTTATTTCCAGACGCCCAGAGCTTGCAGTGGTGCCACGGCCTGCCTGGCCCAATCGCAATTGGCCGCCGGCGACGCGGGGCTGGGATGCGATTGTTTATTCACCGGGATTCAGGTGGTTCGGGCCTGGGAAATGGCGAGAAAGTTTTCGATCTGATCGATGACCGTGGTGTCGTTGAACCTGGCCAGCACTTCGGCCTGGGCCGCTTCGGCCATTTGACAGCGCAACGCGGGGGAGATCAGCAATTCCTGCATGCGCGCGGCGAGCGCTTCGGCGTCGCCGGCTGGATAGGTCAGCGCGTTTTCGCCGTGGCGCAGCAGTTCCTCCATCCCGCCCGAGCGGGCGCCAATGACCGGGAGGCCGCAGGCCATGGCTTCCAGTGGGGTGAATGGAAACGGCTCGGCCCATTCGGGAGTGTGGAGGAGAACGTCGTGCCGTTTGTAAACGTCGGGCAGGTCGGAGTTTTGATTGGAAACGGTGAGGAACTCCGCAGGCAACTGGTTGGCCACAACAAAGGAACGCAACTTGGCCACGTATTTGGAATCGCCCCGCCCGTAAATGCTGAGCGTGACGTCGAGCCTGGCGTCGCGGGCGATCTTCAGCGCCTTGAGCGCCGTCAGGACGCCGCTCTCCTCCGTCAGGCGCGTGACAATCAGAAATCTTCTCACCGGCACGCCGGCCGGTTTGATGTCACCGATACAGGCCGCCGTAATGCCGGGATAAATCACCTCGGCATGGTGGACACAAAAGCCGACCTGTTCGGTCAGGCACTTGAGGGTCTGGCTGCAAAAGTAGATGCGGTCAAAGCGGAAGCCGGGAATGGAATTGGGCGCCACCACGGCGCGGTGCCTGCCTTCCCCAAAAATGCCGGGAGCCCGCTCATAACCTTTCATCAGGCGGGTGGGAGCCGTGGAATCCAGGCGGGTGCGTTCCCCGCTCATCTCCAGGGCTTTGCGGGTGGATTGCGCCAGGAACGGCAGGCTGGGAGAATTCCAAAAACGCAACCACGGATCCTCCCGCACATTGGCCGAAAGCCAATGGTCGAAGACATCATAGACCACGGGCCGCTTGGAATTGTAGAGGGTGAAGATGAGGGACTTGGAAAGCCCAAACAGACTGAAGACGTGGACGATGTCGGGCTGGAATTGATCGAGGGCCTCGCGGAGCACGTCGTTGTTGTGAATTTCAAGCGGCTTGAGTTCCATGACGCCGGTGAGGGACGGATGGCCAAAGACGCCGTTGAGCAAAAGCCTCCGCTCGATCTCGCCATCGCGCTGCTCGGTGCGGAGGCCGTGACTGGAAGTCAAGACAAGGATCGCATGGCCCCGCAGGCGCAAGGATTCCGTCACCGTCTGGCAATGATTATCGAACGTGCCGGCATGATGCGGCGGGTATAGATTGGTCAGCACCAGAATCTTCATACGCTCTGGCGGGAGATTACAGGCTGGAGGAGGGTTTGGCCAGTCCGGCGATTTTACCGGTTGCCGAACGCGTCGTCCACGGAGGAGGCGGAGAAGGTCTGCATTGATTTGATCGTCCGCCAGTCAACCGAGCCGTCAAAGAACTCGATGTTCCCACCCATCGCGCCAATGCTGGCGCTGTTGGCGGCACCGGCGCCGGAGGAGGGGCCTTGGGCCAGAGCAGCGCCCGCTTTGGTGTGCGGCGCCATTCTCATCAGCGGGATGGAAGCATTTTGAGCGAGGGTCCAGTAATTGGCATCCGCCAGAAGCTCGTTGGTTGCGGCGGCAGTGGAAAACTTGACGGGCACGAGCGCATAATCCACGCCTTTCACGGTGGTTAGGATGTCGTCGGCCAGGTAGCTGTAACCGATGATGTACCCGTAAGCGTCATGAGTAACCAGGCGGTTTGCTCCGGCGGCGAATTTTAGATTGGGACAATAAAATATGTTGCTGTTGCCGCCGGCATAGTCCTCCACCAGATTGGTAAAGGTCTGGTCGGAAAGGCGAATGGAATGGTATTCGTCGTTGTTGTCGGCCGCGCTGGGCAGGACGTCCGCATTGTCGTTCGCGTAACCCGCGCAAACTAAATATAATTGACCCAAGTCGTTTTTGCAAGCTGCGCGGCGCGCTTTTTCCTTCGCGCTCGACAGGGCGGGCAGAAGCAAAGCAGTCAAGACCGCAGTCATGGAAATAACCACCATCAGTTCCACCAATGTGAATCCGGCGGAACCACCGGGCTCGTCATTCCTGCGATGAAAGACTCGCTGCGTATTCATGACTGTACTGGCCTGTTGAGCATAATATGCTCCATTCTCAAAACAAGCGCAACAAAAATCTTTGAAAAATCTTTTGTAGGGGAAACCCCTACAAAGTCTAGGGAACAGTCATGGCGCGGTAAAAACTCTGATTGCCGGAAATGGGAACACTGATGGAGCGATTCGCAAGAACGCTGAAATTGGTCGCCACGGCAGCCCAATTGGTCAAATCGCTTGAACCCTGGATGACGTAGGTGACGTTGCTTTGGCCTGCGAGCGTAAAGCCCAGCCCGCCCATGCTCACCACCGGATTGGTCAAATACGGCGCCGAGAGCGCGTTATAGGCTTGAATGAAAGGGACGGCAACGGTCGTGGCCTGATTGGTCCCCGGCGGCGAATAGGCGCGCCAGACCCCCGAAAAGCCGTTCGGACGACCGTCCAACGCGTAGAGATTGCCCACGTTGTCCCAAGCGACATCGAAATAGGCGTTGCCGCCAGTTTGGTCAACATTGGTTATGAAATCCCCATTGGTAGCGCTGAAAAGGTATAGTCCTCCGGCTGGAGCGGTTTCGTAATCATTGGTGCCCACAACGGCGACGGCAACAACAGTGCCGGTTGGATCCACGGCGACACCATACGCATCCAAAAGCACCGGGTACATCCAGATGGCCCAATCCGCCGTTGTTTCCGGTTGCCCTTCGTAGGGTGGAAAACACATTAGCGCACCAGCCGGACTGTCACTTGTCAGGAATTGAATGGTGTAAATATAACCGTTGCTGTCCACGGCAAGATCGTACGGCGCCTGTGTCAAAAAGTCCGAATCCAGCGGCGCGATTACGGTGCCCGTATCGTTGGTCGCCGCGGCGCCGTTGGCAGTAATCTGCCAGGCAATGATCCCCGCCGATACGTAGGGTTTTTCGTCCGTCATCCATATTCGCGCATTTGTGCCCGCGCCGATGACACTCAAGCCGCTCAGATTCGGTGTCGAATCTTGCGATGGGTAATTGTCCGCGCGCACAACGGCGAGGTATTGGTTGGTGGCGATGGTCTGATCGAAAGCATAGACAACCCCGTTGCCGGATAAATCGTCAATGTACACTTTGTCATCCATGGAGATGGCCATTTTCCATGGGCTATATTCGGGGAACTCGGCTCCCTCCCCCCAACTCAAGCCGCCCGAGCTGAAACCACCTTCATCGCCCTGGCTCCCGTCCGCGTTGTACTTAAAGATGCCGAATGGAGTATCAGCATTGGCCACAAAAACCCGACCGTAGAAAAGGCTGTTGGTGTTCTGGTTGACAGTGATGCCGCGCGGCAAGGCAACAGAGAAGTTGGAGCCGTCGTCCGTGATGTTGGTCCAGGCATCATAGCCGGCCGATGCGGCGGTGATGCTTACGGTATAAACGCCTGGAGTCACCAGATTCGTTGGGCCAATCCAAATCGCGGGGTTGAGCCCCGCATTCGTTCCCGCATTGCCATTCGTGGAAGCCAGGGTTTGGATCAGATTCGTCCCGCTATAAATCCGGACCCAAACACCCCCGGTGGCCGCATCGTTCAGGATGTAACTGATGGTCAGGCTGGCGCCGGGAACAATGACTCCCGCGTTGAGCGAGCCATTGAGCCGGATATCGGTCGCATAAACATTGGCACGGACGGAAATGGCGCGAAAACAGAGAAACAGAACCCCAAACAAGACGATAAGCTTGTGGCATGGTGATCTCATTCCTTGACCGATGTTTTCACCACTGGAACATACCGTATTTTTGAAGCAATTCAAGCATAAAAACAACCAAAATTTAGGGGGCGCAATTGACACCATTGGCCCCCGGATTACTGTCGCTTCATGGTCGCGCCTCCGCCAGCCTGCATCCGCCTTCGTGGCGTGCGGCAAAACAACTTGAAGAGCATTGACCTGGACGTGCCGTTGCGCCAGTTGGTGGTCATCGCCGGCTTGAGCGGGTCGGGCAAAAGTTCCCTGGCCTTTGACACCCTCTTTGCCGAAGGCCAGCGCCGGTACATCGAAACATTCTCCCCGTACGCCCGCCAGTTCCTCGATCGCATGGATAAACCCCGGGCGGACAGCATCGAAGGCATTCCCCCCGCCATTGCTATCGAACAGCGGAACAGCGTCAAATCCACCCGTTCCACAGTCGGGACCATGACTGAAATCACCGATTACGCGAAACTGTTCTGGCCCCATTTGTCGCAACTCCATTGCCGGCGTTGCGGTGAACCGGTGCAAAAGGATTCGCCGCAAAAAATCTGGACGACCATGCGCGGTCTGGCGCCGGACAGCGAAGCGCTGGTCACTTTCGAGTTGCCGCTCAGCGGGAAATTCTCCCTGGAAGAGTCGTTGGCGCTGATTGCCCGCCAGGGCTATCAGCGCCTCCTCTTCAATGGGGAAGTCCTCCCGCTTGAACAGGCCCCGGCCCGCTTCAAGGCTTCCGGCGCCCGGTGCGTCACCGTGATCCAGGACCGGGTCAGATTGAGCGCGGAACACCGCGCCCGGTTTGTCGAGGCGTGCGAGCAAGCCTGCCATTTTGGCAAAGGCAAACTGGCCGTCCATCCCCCTCCGCCGGGATCCCGCGCCGGCACTGCTTCCCCCATCCTTTTCTCCAACAGATTGCACTGCGCCCGGTGCGACTTGGAATACGCCGGGCCGACGGCGGCTTTGTTCAGCTTCAATCATCCCATCGGCGCCTGCCCGGCTTGCCGGGGTTTTGGCCGCGTCATTGCCATTGATTACAATGCCGCGATACCCGACCGGTCCAAAACTCTGGCCGGGGGCGCTGTCAAGCCCTGGCAAACCCCTTCCAACGCCGAGTGCCAGGAAGAGTTGATCAAGTTCGCCCGCCTGCGCAAAGTGCCCGTGGACGTTCCGTTTGGGGATTTGCCGCAAAAGTGGCGGGACTGGGTCATCGATGGCGATGCGGATTACAACAAAGACAAAGCCCACGAATGGCCGAACGCCTGGTATGGTGTAAAGGGATATTTCCGCTGGCTGGAATCGCGGGCCTACAAAATGCATGTGCGCGTCCTGCTCTCGCGCTACCGGGTTTATCAGACCTGTCCCAATTGCCTGGGCACGCGCTTTGGCCCTGAGACGCTGCTCTACCGCATCAACGGCCTGACCCTGGCGAGTTTCTATCGTTTGCCGGTTCGCCAAGCGTTGCTGTTTATTGAATCCCTCATGGCCAAGGGGCCGCCACCAAAAGCTTCCGACCCCCTGGCAATGGCTCTCGGCGAGGTCCGCTCCCGCCTGGCTTATCTGGACGAGGTTGGACTGGGTTATCTGACCCTGGACCGCCTGACCCGTTCCCTTTCCGGCGGGGAAACCGAACGGGTCAACCTGACGGCGTGTCTGGGTTCGCGGCTGGTCAATACTCTGTTTGTGCTGGATGAGCCCAGTGTGGGATTGCACCCGCGCGACACCGCCCGGCTGGTCCGCATTGTCCGGCAACTGCGCGACGCCGGCAACACGGTGGTCGTCGTGGAACACGAAGCCGGCGTGATACGCGCCGCCGATCAAATCATCGAATTGGGGCCGGGCCGGGGCGAGTCGGGCGGAGAGGTGGTGTTTCAGGGGGCGTACAAGAAAATCTTGCGCGATGCGAAATCATTGACCGGCGCCTACCTGAGCGGCAGGAAGCAAATTGAAATTCCCAAACGCCGTCCTGTTTCCCGCCGGCGCAAGGGCAAACTGCTGCTGCGTGGCGCGACTTTGCACAACCTGAAAAATCTGGCCGTCGAAATCCCCCTGGCCCGTTTTGTCTGCGTCTCCGGCGTGAGTGGTTCGGGCAAAACCACCCTCCTCCGCGATGTTCTCATGCCCGCGCTCATGGAAAGATTGCAAAATTCCGAGGGCGGCGACGCCCCGCCGCGCGCGCCGGAGGAGGAAAGCGGCGAATCTCCCAACATCCCCGCCTCCGAAACCCGTCATCCGGAACTGCGCCTGGAAGGCTGGGAGGGTCTTGGCCGGGCCGTTATAGTGGATCAATCTCCCCTGGGCCGGACACCCCGTTCCAACCCGGCTGTCTATACCGGCGCATTTGACGAGATTCGCGCCTTCTTCGCCCAGAGGGATCCCGCCCAACAACGCGGCTTGGGCCAGAGCGCCTTCAGTTTCAACTCCGCACAAGGCCAATGCGAGCACTGCCGCGGCGCGGGGTTTGAAAAAATCGAAATGCAGTTTTTGAGCGACATCTTCATTCGTTGTCCGGAGTGCGATGGCCGGCGCTACCGGCCGCACATTCTCGAAGTAACAATCCCCCGCCCCGGTGATTCTCCAAACCCCCGTTCCTGGAACATCGCCGACCTGCTGGAAGCGACGGTCGATCAGGTGATTCAATTCCTGGGCGGCTTTCCCGAATCCCGCCCCGCGCGGCGGGCGGCGGAAAATCTGAAACTCCTGCAAGAACTTGGCTTGGGCTACTTGCGGCTCGGGCAGCCGATCAACACCTTGTCCGGCGGCGAAAGCCAGCGTCTCAAACTGGTCAAACACCTGGCCCAAACGCGCCAAGCCACCGTTGCGCCCGACGAAAAACCAGTTCTCTTTCTCTTTGACGAGCCAACCACCGGATTGCATTTCGATGACGTCCGGATTCTCCTCAAAGTCTTTCAAAGGCTTGTTGATGCGGGCCATTCGGTGCTGGTCATCGAGCACAACCTCGACGTGATAAAATCCGCCGACTGGGTGATTGATCTCGGACCGGAAGCCGGCGACGAAGGCGGGAAAGTAGTGGCCCAAGGCACCCCCGAAACCCTGGCCAATACGCCTTCGAGCCATACCGGCCGCGCCCTGGCGGCAGACGCAAGCCTCTGCAAATTCAGCAAAATATGACCGGCCAACAATCTTCCCTGGAAGTCCCCACCGACGCGGGTGGCTCGGAGCAACGCCGTCGGGTGGCGGTGGTTTGCCTTGTCCTGGCCGCAATCACGTTCGCCGTTTTCGGGCAAACGCTGGCTCACGGGTTCATTGACTACGACGATAATATTTATGTTTACGGTAATCCGGTCGTCGCCCGGGGGCTGACACTCAAGGGGATTGTCTGGGCGTTCACCACCGTTCACGCCGACAACTGGCACCCGCTGACCTGGCTTTCCCACATGCTGGATTGCCAGTTGTACGGACTGCATCCCGGCGGGCATCATCTCACCAACGTCCTGCTCCACACCGCGACGGTCATCGCGCTTTTCCTGGTGCTGCGCCGGATGACCGGCGCCCTTTGGCGCAGCGCGTTTGTCGCGGCTGTCTTTGCCATTCATCCGTTGCGGGTGGAATCGGTGGCGTGGGTGGCCGAGCGCAAGGACGTGCTCAGCGGGCTGTTCTTCATGCTCACCATCGGGGTGTATGTCCGCTACGTGGACGAGTGCAAAGTGCAAAGTGCAAAGCGCAAACTTTTTTACTTGTCTGTGATTGTGTTGTTCGCGCTCGGGTTGATGGCCAAACCGATGCTTGTGACACTGCCGTTTGTCTTGCTGCTGCTGGACTATTGGCCGTTGCAGCGGGTGGAACCCGGAAAGCTTTCGGGGTTGGTGATGGAGAAACTGCCGTTGCTGGCCCTTTCCGCCGCCTCCTGCGTCGCAACGCTTCTGGCGCAAAACAGAGCCATTCAACCGACCGGGGCCTATTCGCTGCCGTTGCGTTGCGCCAACGCGTTGGTGACCTGCATGGTTTATCTGTGCCAGATGGTTTGGCCGGCGGGACTGGCCGTGTATTATCCCTATCCGAACGATGGTCTGCCGACGTGGGAAGTGGCACTGGCCGGGACGCTGCTGGCCGGCCTTTCGGCGGCCGCATGGGCAAGGCGGCGGAAGCAGCCGTGGCTGCTGGTCGGATGGGTTTGGTATTTGGTGATGCTGCTGCCGGTGGTTGGCGTCATCCAAGTGGGAGGGCAGGCCCATGCGGATCGATACACCTGCCTGCCGCAGATTGGCATTTATGTGGCGGTGACATGGCTGGCGGCGGAATGGCGGCTGAGCCGTGAAGCCCTTGGGGGCCTGATGGCCGGCGTGCTCGCCGTGCTCATGCTCTGCGCCTCGACGCAGACCGCGTATTGGAAAGACGGCGAAACCTTGTGGACCCACACGATCTCCTGCACCACCGGCAACGCCATGGCCTACAACAGCCTCGGCCTTGTTTATCGGGAAAAGGGAGAGGTGGATAAAGCGATCATTTGTTTCCAAAAGGCGCTGCAAATTCATGTTGACTTCATTGACGCCCGCAACAACCTCGGCCTCGCTCTGATGCAAAACGGACAACTGGATAAAGCAATCTCTTGTTATCAGGATGCCTTGGAACTCCAGCCCCGCAACGCGGTTATCCACCTCAACCTTGGCAACGCTCTTGTGAAAATGGGAAGAGTGGACGAGGCGATTGCTCATTACCAAAGGGCACTCGAAATCAAACCAGATTACCCGGAAGCCCGCAACAATCTCGGCAGCGCTTTTCGCCAAAAGGGATGTCTGGACGACGCAATCACCCAGTACCAAAACACCCTCCGAATCAACCCCGCCAACGCCGGAGCCGATGTCAACCTCGGTGAGCTTCTTCTGCAAAAGGGCAGTGTGGACAACGGGATCCTTCATTTCCAACACGCCCTGCAAATTGAACCGGATTTGGCGGAAGCGCACTACGGCCTCGGCAACGCTTTTTGCCAAAAGGGAAGGCTGGACGAAGCAATCACGCATTTTCAAAGGGCGCTGCAAATCAGGCCGGATTACGCGAAAGCACAAAACAACCTCGGCAACGCCCTTCTGGAAAAGGGGAGTGTCAGCGACGCGATCATCCATTACCAAAAGGCGCTGGAAATCCAACCAGCCGATTCGGTCATCCAAAATAATCTGGCCTGGCTCCTGGCCACTTGTCCGCAGGCCTCGCTGCGCAACGGCGCCAGGGCGGTGGAACTGGCCCGGCAGGCCAATAATCCGGCTGGCGGAGAGAATCCGTTCAATCTTCGCACCCTCGCCGCCGCCTACGCCGAAACCGGGCGGTTTTCCGAAGCGGTGGAAACGGCGCAACGCGCTTTGCGCATGGCCGGGGCGCAATCCAACACCACGCTGGCCGGGCAACTTCAATTGGAGTTGAAACTCTACCAGGCGGGCAGACCATTCCATAGGCCTGAACAAACACATTAAAGCATCGCGCACTCATGCAATACGATTTGCCGTTTGATCCGCCCTTGGAAAAGAACGTAACATCCCGGCCTCATGAAGCATATGGGATTTGCGCCCTCCTCGCGGCGTCTCGATTGGCTGCTTGGGTTCTTGCTGGTGGCCGCCACCATCATGGCCTATCAGCCGGTGTGGCGCGCCGGATTCATCTGGAACGATGATGATTTTCTGACGAACAATCCCGTCATCAAAAGCGCGGATGGCTTGTACCGGCTGTGGTTCACCGCTTCCACCCCGGATTACTACCCGATGACTTCCAGCCTGTTATGGTTGGAATGGCGGCTCTGGGGCAACCACCCGCTGGGCTACCACCTGGTCAATGTCCTCCTGCATGCCTTCAGCGCCGTGCTGCTCTGGCGCGCGCTCCTGCGGCTGAACATTCCCGGAGCGCTGCTGGCCGCCGCCCTTTTTGCTTTGCATCCGGTCAATGTCCAATCGGTGGCTTGGATCACGGAGCGCAAAAACACGCTGTGCATGTTTTTTTATGCCGCCACGCTTTTGACCTGGCTGAAATTCGAGGACAGCGGCAGGGGCCGATGGTATGGGCTGGCATTGGCCAGTTTTGCGCTGGCGCTGTTGAGCAAAACGGCTGTGGCGCCGTTGCCGGTTGTTTTGTTGGGCATCGCTTGGTGGCGGCGGGGGCGGGTGGGATGGAAGGATGTCCGGCGGGTTGTTCCTTTTTTCGTGATGGCGGCGGCCTTGTGTTGGGTGACGGTGTGGTTCCAGTATCATCGGTCGATTGGCCCCGAGGTTGTCCGGACGGATAATTTCTGGTCGCGTTTGGCGGGAGCGGGTTGGGCGGTTTGGTTTTATCTTTACAAAGCGCTGGTGCCGCTGAACCTGATTTTTGTCTATCCGCGCTGGCAGATCGACGCCCGGAATGTGTTGAGTTACCTCCCGCTGGTCTTGCTGGCGGCAGCGTTTGTCTTCTGCTGGCGCTGTGGGCGGGGTTGGGGAAGAGCCTTGTTCTTCGGGCTGGCCTATTTTGTGGTGATGCTCCTGCCGATCCTGGGATTTCTAAACATCTATTTCATGCGTTACTCGTTGGTGGCCGATTACTGGGAGTATTTTGCCATCATCGGCCCAATGGCGCTGGCGGCGGCCGTCATCAGGAAACCGGTTGTGGCCGCGGCGCTCCTGCTGGCGCTGGGGGCGCTGACGTGGAAGCAGTGCGGGATGTACATTGACGACGAAACGCTCTGGCAAACAACGGTTCGCCGGAATCCGGATTCCTGGCTGGCTCAGGGCAATCTTGGCAACGTCTTGCTGCAAAAGGGACAAATAGATGAAGCGATTGTTCATTTTCAGAAGGCGCGGGAACTCAATCCGAACTACGCGCAAACCTACTACAATCTCGGCCTCAGCTTCTTCCTGTCGGGGCGGATTGATGAAGCGATCGCCCAATACGAACAGGCTCTGCAAATCAGCCCCGCATACGCGTTGGCCCTCAACGACCTCGGCTTCGCGCTTTGCCGCAAGGGCAGAGTGGACGACGCGATCATTCAATATCAAATGGCTCTGGAGATCAACTCGAACAACGCAGATGTCCACCTCAACCTTGGCAACGCTCTCATTCAGAAGGGCAGAGTGGACGAGGCGATCACCGAGTACCAAAACGCCTTGCAAATCAAACCCGGCGACGCGCATGCCCGCTACAACCTCGGCAACGCTCTGCGCCTGGTGGACAGGGAGGACGAAGCGATCACCCAATACCAAATGGCGCTCAAAATCATTCCAGACGACGCGTCAATTCATTTCAACCTCGCCAGCGCTCTTTGGCACAAAGGCAGACCGGAGGAAGCGCTCGTCCAGTTCCAAGAGGCGTTAAAACTCGCGCCAGCCGACCCAACAGCCCAAGGCGGCCTGGCTTGGTTCCTGGCCACTTGTCCGCAGGCCTCGCTGCGCAATGGCAAAAAGGCGGTGGAGCTGGCCCGGCGGGCCAACGAACTGGCCCGCGGAAAGAACCCGGTGATTCTCGCCACGCTCGCAGCCGCACTTGCCGAAACCGGGCGGTTTCCCGAAGCGGTGGAAACGGCGCAACGCGCTTTGCGCATGGCCGGGGCGCAATCCAACACCGCGCTGGCCGGGCAACTTCAATCCGAGATGAAACTCTACCAGGCGGGCAGACCATTCCATGGCCCTGAACAAACACATTAAGGCGTCGCGCACTCATGCAATACGATTTGCCGTTTGATCCGCTCTTGGAAAAGAACGTAACATCGCGGCCTCATGAAGCATATGGGATTTGCGCCGCCCTCGCGGCGTCTCGATTGGCTGCTTGGGTTCTTGCTGGTGGCCCTCACCATCATGGCCTATCAGCCGGTGTGGCGCGCCGGATTCATCTGGAACGATGATGATTTTCTGACGAACAATCCCATCATCAAAAGCGCGGATGGCTTGTACCGACTGTGGTTCACCGCTTCCACCCCGGATTACTACCCGATGACTTCCAGCCTGTTGTGGTTGGAATGGCGGCTCTGGGCCAACCACCCGCTGGGCTATCACCTGGTCAATGTCCTCCTGCATGCCTTCAGCGCCGTGCTGCTCTGGCGCGCGCTCCTGCGGCTGAACATTTCCGGAGCGCTGCTGGCCGCCGCCCTCTTCGCTTTGCATCCGGTCAATGTCCAATCGGTGGCTTGGATCACGGAACGAAAAAACACGCTGTGCATGTTTTTTTATGCCGGGACGCTTTTGACCTGGTTGAAATTCGAGGACAGCGGCAGGCGGCGGTGGCATGGGCTGGCATTGGCCGCCTTTGCGCTGGCGCTGCTGAGCAAAACGGCCGTGGCGCCGTTGCCGGTTGTTTTGCTGGGCATCGCCTGGTGGCGGCGGGAGCGGGTGGGATGGAAGGATGTCCGGCGGGTTGTGCCTTTTTTTGTGATGGCGGCGGCCTTGTGTTGGGTGACGGTGTGGTTCCAGTATCATCGGTCGATTGGCCCCGAGGTTGTCCGGACGGACGGATTCTGGTCGCGTTTGGCGGGAGCGGGCTGGGCGGTTTGGTTTTATCTTTACAAAGCGGCGCTGCCGCTGAACCTGATTTTTGTCTATCCGCGCTGGCAGATCGACGCCCGGAATGTGTTGAGTTACCTCCCGCTGGTCTTGGTGGCGGCGGCGTTTGTCTTCTGCTGGCGCTGTGGGCGGGGTTGGGGAAAGGCGTTGTTCTTCGGGCTGGCCTATTTTGTGGTGATGCTCCTGCCGATCCTGGGATTTCTAAACATCTATTTCATGCGTTACTCGTTGGTGGCCGATTATTGGGAGTATTTTGCCATCATCGGCCCGATGGCGCTGGCGGCAGCCGTCATCAAGAGGCCAATATTGGCCGCGGCGCTCCTGCTGGCGCTGGGGGCGCTGACGTGGAAGCAATGCGGGATGTACGTTGACGACGAAACGCTCTGGCAAACCACCCTGCGCCGGAATCCCGATTGCTGGCTGGCTCACAACAACCTTGGCCTCGATCTTCTCACCGGTGCAGGACAAGTGGACGAGGCGATTGCTCATTTTCAAAAGGCGCTGGAAATCAAACCGGATTACGCGGATGCCTGCTACAATCTCGGCATGGCTCTCGGCCAAAAAGGAAGGCTGGACGAGGCAATCGCGCAATACCAGAAGGCGCTGAACATCAATCCTGATTTGGCGGATGCCCACAACAACCTCGGCAACGCTCTGATGCAAAGGGGACGAGCGGACGAAGCGGTCGCGCATTATCAACAGGCGCTGCAAATCAAGCCGGACCTGGCAGAAGCGCACATGAATCTTGGCAACATTTTTTTCCAACAAGGGCGGATGCGCGAAGCAACGGCCCATTACCAACAGGCGCTGCAAATCAAGCCGGACCTGGCGGAAGCGCACCGGAATCTTGGCAACATCTTTGGTCAACAGGGCCGGATGGAGGAAGCGATTACGCATTATCAACAGGCGCTGCAAATCCAACCAGATGATCCGGAAGTCCAAAACAATCTGGCGTGGCTCCTGGCCACTTGTGCGGAGGCGCCGTTGCGCAATGGCGCCAAGGCGGTGGAACTGGCCCGGCGGGCCAATTCGCTCACCGGCGGTGAAAATCCAGTCATTTTCCGCACACTTGCCGCCGCGTTCGCCGAGGCCGGGCGGTT
>Ga0326728_10017139_pt1 | contig 14591 bp, 11 predicted proteins | sample MB3enrmetagenome_FD_207602 | JGI IMG/M metagenome (GOLD analysis project Ga0326728, IMG submission 207602) | Lab enriched peat soil microbial communities from McLean, Ithaca, NY, United States - MB31MN | ecosystem: Environmental > Terrestrial > Soil > Wetlands > Peat | place: USA: New York...
TCTGTTTCCCACACCGCGGTCTTGACTTACTTGTTCAAGTTTGGTTCTAATCAGGCATCAATCTAATCAGGGGCGAAGACTATGGATACTGTGGCATTAAGCGCGGAGCTACTTCGCGTGGTGAATTCGGCGGAAGAAAATCTCCGGCGCATAAGTGCGGAGGAAAGCAAGGCGCCAATGCTGGCGGGCGGATGGTCACGCCGCCAAGTGCTGGGCCACCTGATTGATTCAGCGTCAAACAACCATCAGCGGTTCGTGCGGGCGTCGCTCGCTGACTCTCTGGATTTTCCCGCCTATGACCAGAACGGTTGCGCGCGTGTACAAGCCCCCCAGGAAGCCGATTGGTCCCTGCTGGTCGCGCTCTGGGCGAATTACAACCGGTATCTCGCGCACGTTATCGCTCACCTGCCGCTTGCCAAGCTCGACGTCCCTTGTCGAATTGGCCAGAACGAACCCGTGACGCTCAAATTCCTGGCCGAGGATTACCTGACGCATATGCTTCATCATCTCCGCCAGATCGGTGCCGCGCCCCCTGGTGAATAGATTCTCAAGTTGGCGCCGCAAGTGGATCGCGGACCTGCATTCTAGCCCATATAACTTATCTAATCTGGCCGCTCACGCGCCTGCCACCGGCTAAGGAGAGGCTACATCAACAGTCATTTTGTCATGCCCATTATAAATTTACGTAGTTTCTTATAACTAGCTTGGTTTCAGCATGATGACGGCTTTGGCAGGAGAAAAACCCGTTTTCCGACCCTTTGTTTTCAAGATGCTGACGGCTTTGGGGGGTTGTTCGGTGGTTGGACATTAAGTCGCCTGGCGGTCTATGGGTCTGGAGGCTAGTAATATGTGCGTCATCGGTTCCCTCGTGCTCCACGTGCAGCGCGGCGAGGCGCCGGACCAAGCCTGGCTATCCGCGCGCGCCCTGCCCGTGCCCATCGTGCCCCAAGCGTTCCCGCAAGTGAAACGCCGGGAAAGCTGGACTCCGTTCGTCACCCCGACTCTCCCCGCTCCGGGCTTACTGACCCGCCGGCCCAAGCTGTTACTAGACCGGCGTCGATCCTCACACCTCAATGATAAGCTATCAGCATGAATATGTCAAGGAGAATTATTGACGGTCCAACCACGAGCCGTTGGCGATCTGTTAACGGCCCCGGGCTCCAGTTAGAAATCCAAATGAAGAGGGAACCAAGCAACCGCCGCAAGCAACCTAGCGCGTCCGATTCTGGTGCGCGGCTTTTCTTTGGTTATGGGTGGCAGGGGGTAAGACGCCACCCATTCCCATAACCTCGCGGGCTCGATGCCGAGCGCCCTCGGCTTCAAGCATGCGGGTGGGCCAGGTAATGCTGGCGTAGCAGGTCCTTCCCATAGTCATTGCCGTTGGGGGTGCGCACCACGCAGTGGATGTGTTGCCGGGTGGGCAGAGTCCGGTCCTTGACGAAGGGCGAGAGGTTGGCCGGCCGCTGGTGATCGAACTCAACCAGGATGTCCGGGCTATGGATGCGGTAGTAATAGACGCTTTCCGGCCCGGAACCGCCAATCCAGGCGAACCAGGTGCGGTCGATGGAGCGCCTCACCTCGTCCATCCTGACCCGCGCATGCCCTTCATCCATATTACCCACATACAGTTCCACCAGGTCCAGAAGTTGCCGGCGCTGCGGCGCCCCAAAGTCCGCCGCCCGAGCTCCGGCGTAATCCAGAGTCACATTGTCTTTGAAAGCCTCCGCCACGTTGTAGTTCCCGGTTTTGCTGGCTCCCAGAATCGCCCGCGCGCGCTGGGCATCGTCAAGCGCCAGCAGCACGCCCGAAATAAGCGAAGAGAAAAACGCCCGTCGAGTGAAATGCCGGTGCGTGTGAGCGCGTAATCCGTTAATGTTTTGGCGAAGGCTGTTCATCATCTTGTGACTCTACCACCTTGGCGGTTTCTTCCCACTCGCGCATGAGCCGGGCGATTTCTTCGCGCCCCTGCTCAATCAGGTTGGCCAGCCGCACGCTTTCTTCGGCGCTCTTGAAATGGGCTGACTCCTGCCCGTAGCCCTCGATCTCCGCCTCGAGGCGAGCCACCTGCTCCTCGATTTCGCGGCAGCGATCCTTCATTTGTTGGAGGCGGAGGGGGTTGACCTTTTTCAATTTCGCTGTGGGCGCGGCCTCCGGCTGTGCTGCGGCATGTTTGCCGTCGTGCGCGTGGTACGCCACGGCGCGCTCCGCCACCAAATCCGGCAGGCCGGGCAGGGTGAGATCGATTTCCTTACCTTCCTTGCGCCACAGGTAATCCTCATAATTGCCAGGGAAGACGTTCACTTCGCCGCCGCCGATTTCAAACACCCGCGTGGCCAGCTTATCGATGAAGTAGCGGTCGTGCGAGACAAACACCACCGTGCCGGTGTACTTCTCCAGCGCTTCCAGCAGCACGTCCTTGGCGCGCAGGTCGAGGTGGTTGGTGGGCTCATCGAGCAGCAGGAAGTTGGAGGGGTGCAGGAGCATGCGTGCCAGGGCATAGCGATTGCGCTCGCCGCCGGAAAGCACGCGGATGCGCTTGAACACATCGTCTTCTGTGAACAGAAAGCATCCCAGCAGGCTGCGCAACTCCGTCTGGGTGCTCATCGCCATGGGTGCGGCGTGCGACAGGTCGTCAAGCAGGCGCGCTTCCGGGTCAAGGGCCTTGTACTGGTCCTGGGCGAAGTAATCCGCTTCGACGTTGTGTCCCAGTTTGAATTCTCCGCCGCTTAACGGCTCGATGCCCGCCAGTAGTTTGATGAGGGTGGATTTGCCCGCGCCGTTCACGCCCACCAGGGCCACGCGGTCGCCGCGGTCGATGGTGAAGCTCACATCGCGGAACACCTGTTTGGGACCGTAGCTTTTGGCCACACGCTGGAACTCCGCCACGCGCCGGCCGCTCGGCTTGGGCTGCGGAAATTTGAAACGGATGGCCTTCTCTTCTTTCGGAATCTCGATGCGATCCATGCGTTCGAGTTCCTTGATGCGGCTTTGCACCTGCTTGGCCTTGGTGGCCGTGTAGCGGAAGCGGTTGATGAACACTTCGAGTTGCTCGATGCGCTCCCGCTGGTTCTGGTAAGCGGCTTCGATTTGGGCTCGCCGCTCGGTCTTTTCCTTTAGGTATTTTTCGTAATTGCCGCTGTAGAAATGCACCCTCTGGTTCCAGATCTCCACCATCTTTTTCACCGTCACGTCGAGAAAAAAGCGGTCGTGCGAGATCAACACGCATGCGTGGGGATAATCGTTCAGGTATTCTTCCAGCCAGTTGCGGGCCTCGAGGTCCAGGTGATTGGTGGGTTCGTCGAGCAGCAGGAGGTTGGGTTTTTCCAGCAGCAGCTTGGCCAGGGCGATGCGCATCTGCCAGCCGCCGGAGAATTCTTCCGTGCGGCGATGCCAATCGGAGGGGGGGAATCCCAGGCCACCCAGCACCATTCCCACCTGCGCCTCCAGCGAGTATCCGTCGCGGTGCTGGAACTCGGTGTCGATGGCGTGGAAGCGGTCGGCCACCGCTTCATACTCGGCCCCGGCCGGATCGATTTCCCCCATCTTCTCCATCAGGGCTTCCATCTCCTGCTCCATGGAGAGCAGATCGCCGAACACCGACATGCACTCCGCCATCACCGAGCGCCCGGAAAGCGACAGGCCGTCCTGGGGCAGGTATCCGGCGGTGACCCCCTTGGCGAAAGTGATCTCGCCATAGTCGAGGGGTTCGAGGCGCGCCAGGGCCTTGAGCAAAGTGGTCTTGCCCGTGCCGTTCGCGCCCACCAGGCCCACGCGATCGCGCGGCGTGATGAGCCAGTCGAGATTTTCAAACAATAACTTGGGGCCGAAGCGTTTTCCGGCCGAGGAAAGTTGGATCATAGGAAATTCAATTTAAGCATAGCAGTTTTTGCGAACTCCTCGCAGGCTTTCACGGGAACGGAGTCCTTGGCGATTACCCTCCCGTCGCAACCGTCCGGTGCCCGGGTTTGCAATCCAAGCCCGGAGACGGCGAGCCCATCCGGTGGATGTGTCCCGGCCCCGAATATCCTCTCGCATAATCAACAACTTGCTTGACACCCTTCCCCATCAAAAGCATAATCGCGGCCACATAGAACGTGCGGCGGGGGCACGCACGTTCCGCAGGGGCCTGGAGGGCGAGTTTCCCGATGCCCACGCCGATGGCCGCGACCTGCGCGCAAAGCATCAGAATTCGCGAAGGGAGAACCTCGGTTGCCGGACCCACTCCCCAAACCGCCACCCATCTTTACCTATCTTGACGCGCGGATTCCCGTCCGCTGCTACGAACACATGGCCATCGTGCATCGAGGCGGCGCAACCGCTGCCCGGGGGGCGGAATTCGTGAGCGAGGGTCTGCTCCGCGGCCACCGATGTTGTTGCCTGGCGCCCGCCCCCCGGCGTCCCATCATGCTCACGCGCCTTCGCGAATTGGGCGTAGACGTGGAACGGTATCTGGCCGACCAGATGTTGCATTTCCCGCCGCAGACGCCGGATGCGGGCGATTTGCTGCGTTGGGCGAAAAGATTTTTTGCCGAGGCCGAATCCGCTCATGCTCCGGCCGTCCGCTGGCTGGAGGAGGGAGCTTGGGCAAAGCCGACGGGTATTTCCGTGACGCAATTATTTGAGTTGCACGCGCGCCTGAATTATCTGGTCAAGCAATATCCCAGCGTGGCCTTGTGTCAGTACGACATCGAGCAGTTGGAAGTGCCTCACCTTTTTTCCGCCATTGCCGTCCACCGCCACCTCTTGGTGGAAGGCACGCTGGTTCGGGATAATCCGTTTTACATACCAGCGGAGAAGTTTCTCGCGATGACTCCAGAAGACCGCGAGCGCGATCTCCGCGACGTTTTCCGGGAAGTCGGATTTGACTTGGGGAAACTGTTTGCAACCCTCGCGGGCTATGGCCAGCTTCAGCGGCCGGCGCCGCCGGGGCCCTAAATAATGTTGTCTTACCCTCAACGCCGCACTACCGCGTTGTGCGCAGCCGCTGTCGGGCTGCTGATCGGCGTTTGCGCCCGGTGGGGGCCGAGGCCGCTTCCGCCGCTCTCCCTGCCCCCGGCTCCCGTACACTTTGAGGGGGCCGCGGCTTTCGAATTCACGCGGGTGCTGGCGGAAGAATTCCCTGACCGTGTCACGGGCACGCCCGCCGCGCATCAGGCGGCGAACTACCTGCGCACGCAACTGGGAAATTCCGGCTATGCCGTGACCCTCGAACCCTTTCCCCTGTGGCTGCGTGGAGAGCGGACGCAAGGCGAGAATGTGATTGCCCAGTGGGAGGGCGATTCTCCCGAGAGCGTGGCGATCATCGCCCATTACGACAGCCAGTTTACCTCCCACCAGGCCGCTGAGGATAACGCCTCCGGGGTCGGTGTGCTGCTGGAGTTGGCCCGCGCCCTGCACCAAAGCCCTCACGCGCATGGACTGATTCTCGCTGCCACGGACGCGGAGGAGTGGGGAATGATCGGCGCGCGGGAACTGACGGGTTTCCTAAAACGCCATCACACGGTGGCCGTCATTTCAATTAAATACGTTATGGCGGGGCCGCCGCTCTCATTGCAAATGAACTGCATGGGGCAGTTTGCGGGTTACACGCCGCTCTGGCTGCGGCAATCGCTGGTGGCCTTTGGCCGCGCGCAAGGCGCCAGCGTGGAGCAGGCTACCGGACGGGAGGAATGGATCGAGCGCGCGCTGGAAGTTTCCGAGCAGGACCAGGGGCCGCTGCTCCGTGCCGGCATTCCCGCCGTCAACGTCGGAACGCTCTCAGCCGAGATTGAGGCCTCGCGCCGCCGCCACCATACATCCGAAGATGTCTTTCAGGGTTTCGATCCCGCCGCATTTCAAATGGTCGGCGCCACCGTGGAGCAAGCCGTCCGCAATCTCGATACGCTCCCCCTGCTCGCTCCGGGAACCACGGGCTTCATCCCTTCCGCTTCGGGCCCTGCGTCCGGCGTAAAGTCGCTCGTCCACGGTGGGGATGCCGATGACTTTCAAGTCAGCCCCAGCAACTACCTGCCGGGCAGGCTCACCTACGGGATCCAACTCCTCTTGCTTTTGCCGATCCTGGTTGCCGCGTTTTTCGCCGCGCACAATTTCGCCGCCGACGATTTCGACTTGCGCGGGTGGAGGTTTTTTGAACCCGTTAGCTGGATCATCCCCGCGGGCCTGGCGACCCTGCTGCTCTACGGGCTGACGGGAGTAAACCTGCTGCCTCGCTATGAGCTTTATCCCGCTACGCCCAAAGACCCCTTCCTTTATCACCTGCCCTTCACCGTTCTGGCGGCGTTGGTGCTCGTAATCGTTGCGGGCTCGGTGGAACTGCAAAGGCTCCACGCGCACGTGGATGCTCCTCCCGTGCCGTTCGCAGTGAAGAAACGCATCCTGTTCCTCTGGGTTGCCATCATGGCGCTGGTGGGCTTCTTCAACAATCCTTACGCCATGTGGCTGTTCCTGGGCTCATTCGTCTACGCTGCGGGGCTCCTGCTGCCGCCAAAAAGCGCGACGCGAAGAATCGTGAATGCCGCCCTGCTGATCGCGGGTGCTGCACCTTTCGCAGCGTTGCTTTATTCCTTTGGCCGCGAAATGTATCTCGGGTTGCGCATCGCCTGGTACCTCGTGCTGCAAGCCGCTTACGGAGTCTGGTCGCCCGTGGCCATCGCTTTGTTCCTCATGGCTGTGGTGCTTTGGGCGCAGTTATTCTGGATTTCCGTTCTGGCTCGGGATCCTGAGGCTGAGTCGTAGTGGGGGGCTTTTGGGGCCGAACCGGGAACAGTTTGCTTGACAAGTTATGAATAGGTATTCATAGCCCTGCATTTTCAGCAGAAAGAATTTTGAACCGCTTCCTGCCAAGCGCCACTTTTCTGCACGTTCTTCAGCGCAATTTGTTAGAATAAAGGTTTACAGACCAGCAAACACCATGGACTATGACCAGCTAGGAAGTTTCTTAGAGGTGGCGAAGCTGCAGAGTTTCTCCCGCGCGGCGGAGAAGCTGTTTCGCACGCAACCCGCCATCAGCGCGCAGGTTCGCCTGCTCGAGCAGGAATGCGGGGAAAAAATCTTTGACCGCAGCGGAAAGAAAGTCTTGATGACGCCCGCCGGAGAGATTCTCTATCGCTATGCGGAGAAGATGCTGGCGATGCACAAGGAAGCTCTTCAGGCGATAGCGGAGTTGAACCAGACCCCGCGGGGCAAGCTCTTCATCGGCGCCAACGAAGCTACCTGTCTCTACGTTTTGCCCAAGACCTTTGCCCGCTTCAAGCATCTCTATCCGCTCGTCCAAATCAGCATCTACCGGAACTTCAGCCACAAGATCCTCCAGAAAGTTCAAGAGGGCGCGGTGGACCTGGGAATCGTCACGTTGCCGATGACGGCCAACAACATGGAAGTGATCCCGGTTTTTCGCGATGAAGTCCAGGTGGTCATGCCCAAGTCCCATCCCCTGGCCAAGAACAAGACCGTGACGGTGGAGGAACTCGCGCAGCATCCTCTGATTCTGCCCAAGACCGGCCACACGCGCGTGGTGATTGACCGCCTGCTGCGCCCGCAACGCGATCGCCTGCAAATTTCCATGGAGCTGGCGAGCGTGGAGACCATCAAAAAATTTGTGGGCGCCGGTCTGGGGATCTCCCTGATCAGCCGGACCTACGTGCAGCCGGAAGTGGCCGCGGGCCTCCTGAAGTTGATCCCTCTGGATGGCCAGAAGATTTTCCGGGAGCTGGGCCTGGTCTATCGCCGGGACCGCTATCTATCGCTTCCCACCAAGGTTTTCATTGATGTCGTGCGCGAGTCAACCAAGACCACCACTGCCAGCGCTTCCTCCACGACGAACACGGGTACGATTCGCTAGCGAGCCGGAAGGGCAGCCTCTCCGGTTCACTAAGCCCGGACGGGCAATTCTTTGTCCGCAGGGGTTGAAATGATGGTGAAAGAAAATCCGGTAGCGAGCAAGAGCAAGAAGCCGCTCATCGCCATGAAATTCGGCGGCACCTCCGTCGGCAACGCCGAACGGATGAAAAACGTGGCGGAGATTGTTGCCGACCATGCCCAACGGGCGGAAGTAGTGGTGGTGGTATCCGCCATGGGTGGCGTGACGGACATGCTGATCCGCGCCGCCAACGAAGCCAGCACCGGCGACCGCGAAAACTGGAAGAACGTGCGCCGCGAATTGGCCCACCGGCACCGCGAGGTTGCCGACCAGCTATTGAAGGCCGCTGAGCAAGCTGCGGTTCTGCCGCGCCTCGCCGACGCCGTGGCGGATTTTGAAAATCTCTGCTCAGGATTTTCGCTGGTGCGCGAGGTGACGCCGCGCGCCATGGACACGCTCTCCAGCCTGGGCGAAGTGATGTCCGCGAACCTGGTGGCGGCCATTCTGCGTTCGCGCGGCGCGCCCGCGGAGGCCGTGGACGCTACCGACCTGATTGTGACCGATGAGGAATTCGGCAACGCCACGCCCTTTTTCGAGGAAACCAACACCAAAACCCGGCAGCGCTTGGCAGGATTGCGACGCCGCGGGGTGATTCCCATCATCACCGGCTTCCGCGGCGCCACGCGGGCCGGCGCTTGCACCACGCTCGGCCGGGGCGGGTCCGATTACAGTGGAACGATTGTGGGGGCCGCGTTGGACGCCGACGAGGTTTGGATCTGGACGGACGTCGATGGCGTCATGACCACCGACCCTCGCCTGGTTCCGGAAGCCCGCATTCTGCCGGAGATTTCTTATCGTGAGGCCATCGAGCTTTCCTTCTTCGGCGCCAAGGTCTTGCACCCCAAAACCATCCAACCCGTCATGAAAAAGAAAATCCCGGTTTGGATCAAGAACAGCTTCAATCCCACATGTCCGGGCACCCGCATCGTTCCTTCCTCCACCAACAGCCAGAAGGGCGTCAAGGCCATCACCTTCGTCAGCAAGGCTGACATCATCACCATCAGCGGCAAGGAATCATTGGGCTTTCCACAACTGGCGGCGAAGGCCTTCGGTTCGCTCAGCCTGGACGATATTCCCACGCTGATGGTGACGCAATCTTCCGCCGACAATGTGCTGTGCTTTGCCGTGCACGATGCCGATTTGCGCCGCGTGAAGGCTCAACTGGAAAAAACCTTTGAGCTGGAAATGCTCCACGACGACCGCGTGTCGATTGAAGTCATGCCCCACGTGGCAATTGTGGTGGCAATCGGCGAAAATATGAAGGGCACTCCGGGCCTCTCCGGCCGCGCCTTCGGCTCGCTCGGACGACGCGGGATTAACATCATTGCCATCGCGCAAGGTTCGTCCGAATTGAGCATTTCCTTTGCCGTGAAAGCTTCCGACGTCAAGGAAGCCGTCAAGGCCATACACGAGGAGTTCAAGTTGGACGCAAGTTAAGTTTAGGTGCTGGAGGAATGGTGAATGGTGAATAGTAAATAGTGAATGGTGAATGGTAAAGCAAGTTGGGCGAGCTCACCATTTACTATTCACTATTTACTATTTTTCTGTTTCCAGCGCCTGACCTCGAAACTGAGGTCTTGGCACCTGACACCCGATACCTGGCACCTGAAACCTATGTCTTCCGCCTATCTCCAATGCATCGAGGAAGCCTGCGGGCGTCGCCAGGACCCCAAGAAAGACGCACATGCCTGCGCCTTCTGCGGCGGCTTGCTGGATGTGAAGTATGAATTCGATCCGTTCGATCCGGAGCAACTCCGGCGCACGTGGCACCAGCGCCGGCTGAGCGGCGAACCGATCGACCGCAGCGGAGTTTGGCGTTTTCGCGAGCTGATTCCCTTTGTGGATTCCGGCGCGCGCATCATCTCCCTTTCCGAAGGTTCCACGCCGCTGGTGGGAACGCGACGCACGGGCTGGTGGGCCGGTCCCGTCCACTTGACTATCAAACACCAGGGCAACAATCCCACCGGCTCTTTTAAAGATCTGGGCATGACGGCCTGCATTACCCGCGCGGAGTCACGCGGCATCCGCATGGTGGCCTGCGCCTCGACGGGCAACACCTCATCGTCAATGGCCGCATACGCCGCGCGCGCCGGCATGAAGGCGCTGCTGTTTGTTCCCTACAAGCAAATCTCCGCCGCCAAGCTGGCCCAGGCGCTCGACTTTGGCGCGCTGGTGGTGGAAGTCGGCGACAATTTCGATGACGCGTTCCGCCTGCTCCGCGAGATCGCTCCCGAACTGGGGCTCTATCTGGTGAATTCCATCAATCCTTTCCGGATAGAGGGCCAGAAGACCATCGTCGCTGAAATGCTGGAGCAGCGCGCCTGGCGGCCTCCCGATTACATTGTGTGTCCCGGCGGCAACCTGGGAAACTCTTCCGCCATCGGCAAAGGCTTACGCGAGCTCAAGGAGATGGGCTTCATCGAGAAAGTGCCCCACGTCGTCGTCGTTCAGGCGCAAGGCGCCAACCCCTTCTACCAAACATTGCGCGCCGGAGCGCCCGATTTGCTGGCGGTCGATGATCCTCACACGGAGGCCACGGCCATTCGCATCGGCCATCCCGCCAACTGGAAAAAGGCGCGGCGGGTACTCGATTGGGCGGGCGGGTTCTGCGAGTCGGTGACAGACGAGGAAATCTTTGAGGCCAAGCGTGTCCTGGCCGAGGACGGGGTGGGCTGCGAGCCTGCTTCCGCCGCCACCATCGCGGGCGTGCGCAAGCTGGTGCGGGCGGGAAAGATTGAAAGGCACGCGGACATCGTCTGCGTCCTCACCGGCCACCAACTTAAAGACACCGAGTACATCATGCGCCATCGCTCAGAAGACCAGGAAAACAGCCAGCGGTTGCAGGTGGAACCTGATCTGAATTCTCTGCGGCGGGAATTGAAGCGGGCGCTGAGGCCGTTGGGCGGGAGCCGGTAAGGAAGCGACGTAGGAGTTAGGAGACAGGAGGAACAAGGCGGCATCCGGGTTTGGCTGTGGCTCGGGCACGGTGCCTACCGAATACCGTATTCTGACTCCTGTCTCCTGTCTCCTGACTCCTTATTTCCAGCTATGAATGAGCAATTGCGACAGGAAGTGCGGTTCCTCACGACGCGGCTGGGCGCGATGGTGCGCGAGCAGTCGGGGCCGGGAGTGTTTTCGGCCATCGAAGCCTTGCGCAAAGTTGCCAAGCAGATTCGGCAAAGCCCCAATCTGGCTGGGGCACGCCATGGCGCGCCCCTAAGGACCAAGGAGCGCGCGGTCAATCGACTTTCGGTGGAGGAGGCCGCGGACGTCGCGCATGCCTTCAGCCTCTTCTTTCACCTTGTCAATCTTTGTGAGGAACGCGAACGCGTCCGCCGCCTGCGCGCGCATGACCGGCAAGGGCCGGGTCCGCCCATGTCGTTGCGCCACACGTTCAACGAACTGCGCCGGCAAAGGGTGCCGCCCGCGGCCGTCAAAAAGCTGCTGGAGTCCATGCACATTGAGCCGGTGCTGACCGCCCACCCCACCGAGGCCAAGCGCCGCAGCGTGCTGAACCACATCCTGCGCCTGGGGAGAACTCTGGATGCTACCTGTGGCGATTTGACCTCCACGGCCGAACGGGACATCGATTCGTGGATTGAGGCCTTGTGGCTTACCGATGAGGTGCGCGAGGGCGTGGTGACGCCGGCGATGGAAAGTGAGAACGCCCGTTTCTTCCTGGAACGCACCATTTACGACCTGGCGGGGAGTTTTTGGGAAAAGTTCTGCGCGGAGATGGTGCGCCGCTATCCAAGTCTGCCGGAGCCCGTTCCCTTTTTGAGCTTTGGTTCGTGGGTGGGAACGGACCGCGATGGCAACCCCTTTGTGACACCAGAGACCAGTCTGGACGCGGCGGAGCAGGTGCGCAAAAGCATTCTGCGCTATTACCACGAGACGTGCCGCCGCATGTTGGGTTGGGCTTCGTTCCCCTGCCGCAATCGCCGCTTGGAAGCCTCCCTGCGCCGCGAGATTGATGGGGACATGCGGCGTTTTCCCGCCACGCGGACTTTTGAAACCATTGACCAGCCCAGCGAACTTTACCGGCGCAAGCTGCGCATTATGATGTGGCGGCTCGAGCGCACTTCGGAGCGCGCGGCTGGCGCGTATGCAGCGCCGCAGGAATTCACGGACGAACTCCGCAAGCTGCACGAACTCCTGGCCGCCTATCCCAGCCCGCGGATTGCGCAGTTGGGCCCCGGCCGCCTGCGCGTGGCGTCGCAGGTTTTTGGATTTCACGGCGCCAGCCTGGATTTCCGCACCCACTCGCGCGCCACGCGCGGCGCCGCAGAGGAGGTTCTGCGCAAGGCAAAGCTGCCTACAGAACCTGCCGCAGCGCGTATCACGTCGATCCAGCGAATGCTTTTCAAACCCGCCCTGCGCGCATCGTTTTCACCAGCCACCCTCCGCGTGCTGGAGGAATTCCGCGCCCTCCGCACCATCCAGGTGCGCAACGGTGAGGCGGCGGCGCATCGCTACGTGCTCAGCATGACGGCCAGTGCGGCGGATGTGTGGGACGTATTGTTGCTGGCGCGGCAAACGGGACTGGTGGAGCCGCGCGGCCGCCACCTGCATTCCCACCTCGATGTTATCCCGCTGTTCGAGACGCTCGACGATTTGGAAGCGGGCCCGCGGATTATGGAGGAGTTGTTCGCCGATCCGGTTTACCGCCGCATTCTGCGCGGGCGCCAGGACTTTCAGGAAGTGATGCTGGGGTATTCAGACTCCGTCAAAGACGGCGGTTACGTGGCGGCCAATTGGGAACTCTTTCACGCGCAGAAGCGCCTGGCGCAAGTGGCGGAAAAACACCGCATTCGCTTCTCCCTGTTCCACGGTAAGGGAGGCACCATCGACCGCGGCGGCGGGCAATCGCACCGCAGCATTCAGGCGGCGCCTTTTGCGGCCCCGGGCGGCAGGCTGCGCATCACCGAACAGGGTGAAGTGGTTTCCCTGAAATACTCGAACCCCGCCATCGCCGAGCGGAATCTCGAGCAGTTGGTGACCTCGGTCCTCGACGCGCACCTGCTCCACTTCCGCCGGGTGGAGGCAGCAAAGATTCCGGAATGGGAAGGCTATGCCGCGGAACTCGCCGCCAGCAGCCGCGATTTCTACCGGAAGCTCGTCTATGAGACGCCGGAATTTGTGGATTACTTCCGCCAGGCGACGCCCATCGATCTGATCGAACAAATTCGCCTCGGCTCGCGCCCCTCCCGCCGCTGGGGAGCCAGCGACCTGCGCGACCTGCGCGCCATCCCCTGGGTCTTCGCTTGGACGCAATCGCGGCACCTGCTTCCCGCGTGGTTCGGACTCGGCCACGCTCTGGAAAAGTTCCAGCGCGACCACGCTCCCCACAGCTTGGACATTCTGCGCAGCATGCACGAGGGTTGGCCGTTCTTTTTCAACCTGATTAACAACGCCGAACATTCCCTGGCCAAGACGGACCTTTATATCGCCAGCCTCTACGCCGCTCTGGTGCGTCCACGCGGACTGGGCCAGAAGATCTTCCGGCGTATCGAGGAGGAGTACCACCGCAGCGTGCGCGGAGTCCTGGAGACTTCCGGCGCCGCGATGCTGCTAGCCGGCCAGCACGTGCTGGCGGAATCTATCCGCCTGCGCAATCCTTATGTTGATCCCCTCAACTTCCTGCAAACCCGCTTCCTGGAACGGTGGCGGCGGGGCGAAAAGCAGGAGCTAGGAGTCAGAAGTCAGGAGCCAGGAGCCGGGAAGGCCGAAGATTCGGCGCTATTTCACCTTTTGCAAATCACCGTTGGTGGTATTGCTTTCGGGATGAAAAGCACTGGTTAGGATCTAGGATTTAGGATTGTGTCTCCGCCGTCCCGCGGTTCTAGATACTAACTCCTAGCTCCTAAATCCTGGATAGTCTCCATGCCAAGTAGAGAATCAGTGAACCCCACCCAAGGTCCCGCGCTGCTGGCTTTCCGGCATATCTCCGTCGTGCTGGGCGGCAATCGAGTGCTCCAAGACATTACACTCACGATCGGTGCTGGAGAGCACGTCGCAATTCTGGGACCGAACGGATGCGGCAAATCGACGCTGATCAAGACCATCACACGCGAGTGCTATCCGCTGGCGGAGCCCGCATCGTCGCTCACCGTCCTGGGGCGCGATACATGGAACGTATTTGAGCTGCGGCCCCTGTTGGGAATTGTTTCCAGTGAACTCATGCAACGCTGCACGCGAGAGATCACCGGCCGTGAGATGGTGCTGTCCGGGTTCTTCAGCAGTATCGGGGTTCAGCCTTATCACCCAATCACCGCGGCGATGACGGAAAAGACCAACCAAGTGCTGGAAATCCTGGGCGCGGGGCACCTGGCCGATCGGGAGATGACCGGGATGTCGACGGGCGAGGCGCATCGACTGCTTATCGGCCGCGCCTTGGTGCACGATCCCCTGGCGCTCTTGCTGGATGAGCCCAGCAACAGCCTGGATTTTCGCGCCGCCTTGGAACTCCGGGACACGTTGCGAAAATTGGCGCAGGCCGGCACGGGAATCCTGATGGTGACGCATCATCTCTCCGACATTCTTCCGGAAATTGACCGCGTGATTCTGATGGGCAAGGGCCGCATCTTTGCCGATGGCCCCAAGAGCGAGCTTTTGACCACAGAGCGCCTTACCGAATTGTTTGGCCTTCCCGTGAACGTTGCGCAGCGCGACG
>Ga0326728_10017140_pt1 | contig 14590 bp, 16 predicted proteins | sample MB3enrmetagenome_FD_207602 | JGI IMG/M metagenome (GOLD analysis project Ga0326728, IMG submission 207602) | Lab enriched peat soil microbial communities from McLean, Ithaca, NY, United States - MB31MN | ecosystem: Environmental > Terrestrial > Soil > Wetlands > Peat | place: USA: New York...
GCGTCGTGGGTGCTCAGCGAAAACGAGACGCGGTTGTAGACGTTGACGATCTCGGGATGGTGGCCCATCGCCTCCGCCTCGAAGCCGACGCGGACGACGAGGGCGAGCGCGTCGCGGAATGAGGCGAAGGCGTAGGTCGCGGCGATCGCCCCGCCTGAGCGCTTCCAGTCGGGCAGCGCCGTCAAAGCGGCGTCGATCTCTTCGGCCGCGAGGACCCTCGGCATAGCCATGGCGCGTCTCCTCAGACTTTCCGCGGGCGAACCCGCGACGATGACGCCGGCCGGTTTGGCCGGGCGATTGTCGACGGCGGCGGCGCGCGCCGTGCGTTCAGACGACGACTGCCGCCGCCCGCTCGCCGAGCCGAGCGCGCAGCCAGCGCCGCACCTCGGCTTCGTCGGCGGCGATCACGCACAGATCGCCGGCGAACTGGCGCAGCGCCTCTCGATACTCTTCGGAGACGCTGGTCAGGACGGGGACGTCGAGCTCGATCGCGACGGCGATCGCGTCGCGCAGGCCGGCGCCCTCCTCCGCCTCGGCCTTGCCGAACTTGCTGAGGATGACGAGGTCGGGCGCCGCTTCGCGGATTGTTCGCTCGACGAGCGCCGCCGCCTCCGTCAGCGCCGCGGAATCGAGCCGGCAGCCCTCGGCGAGGTCGCCGCGATCCTCGGAAATGCGGAAGCGGCGGCCCGTGACGAGGTCGTCCAGCGTCATGTCGCAGAGCTGCCGCCCGGACCGCGGCTCGTCGCTTTGCAACGTCCCGGCGATGCTGAGCCCGGCGCCGCGCGCCCATTCGGCGAGACGGCCGAACAACGCATCCGTGGCGCCGTCCGCGCCGCGCAAGGCCGCGCAGACCGGCGCCGGCGGCTCGTCGGCGCGCGTCACGGCCGCGCTCAGAACGGAATGTCGTCGTCGAGGTCGCCGCCCGCGCCGCCGCCCGACAGCGCCGGCCGCTTGGCCTCGACCGGCGACGTGCGCCCGACGCTCGGGGCGCGCTCTTCGCCCGCGAAGCTGTCGCGTCCCTCGCCCCCGCCGCCGCGCGAATCGAGCAGCACCAGCTCGCCGCGGAAGCGCTGCAGCACGACCTCGGTGGTGTACTTCTCCGCGCCCGATTGGTCGGTCCATTTGCGGGTCTGCAACTGGCCTTCGACGTAAACTTTCGTGCCCTTCTTGCAGTACTGCTCGACGACGCGGCCGATGTTCTCGTTGAACACGACGATGTTGTGCCACTCGGTGCGCTCCTTGCGCTCGCCGGTGGTCTTGTCGCGCCAGGTCTCGGAGGTCGCCAGCGAGAAGTTGACGACCTGGTCGCCGGAGTTGGTGCGGCTGACGCGCGGATCCTTGCCCAGGTTGCCGACGAGAATGACCTTGTTGACGCTGCCAGCCATGATGCTCTCCCTACCCGCCGCCACAACGCGCACGGACGCTGCCTGAAACCTGCTTCTAGCCCATCGTCTTCGCCGGCGCCCGCCCCTCTTGCCGCAAAGCCGCGGCGATACGGCGCCCAACCGCCCGCCGACGCGACTTGTCCACAGTCGGCGCGCATCGCCTTGGTTTGGCGGCGACGGCGTTCGACACTACATTCTCATGCGAACGCCGCGCGGAGCGCTTCTCAACGTTCTTTGTTTGTTCTAGCATCGGCGCGCCGGCCGCGCAAGCGCCGGCGCGAATCGCGTCCTTTCACAAGGGTCCCCATGGCGAACGGCAAATCCTCCAAGCGCCCGCGCGCGGCCGAGCCGCTCGACGCGCTGTTCGGCGGCCGGACGATCGAGGTGCGCGGGGCGCGCGAGCACAATCTCAAGAACGTCGACCTGACGATCCCGCGCGACAAGCTGGTCGTCTTCACCGGCCTGTCGGGCTCCGGCAAGTCGTCGCTCGCCTTCGACACGATCTACGCCGAAGGCCAGCGCCGCTACGTCGAGTCGCTCTCGGCCTACGCGCGCCAATTCCTCCAGATGATGCAGAAGCCGGACGTCGACCAGATCGACGGCCTGTCGCCGGCGATCGCCATCGAGCAGAAGACGACGTCGAAGAACCCGCGCTCGACCGTCGGCACGGTGACCGAAATCCACGACTACATGCGCCTCTTATGGGCGCGCGTCGGAATCCCCTATTCGCCGGCGACCGGCCTGCCGATCGAAAGCCAGACGGTGAGCCAGATGGTCGACCGCGTGCTGGCGCTGCCCGAGCGCGCGCGGCTCTATCTCAACGCGCCGGTGGTGCGCGGCCGCAAGGGCGAGTACCGCAAGGAAATCGCCGAATATATGAAGCGCGGCTTCCAGCGGCTGAAGATCGACGGCAAATTCTACGAGATCGCCGACGCGCCGGCGCTCGACAAGAAGGTGAAGCACGACATCGAGGTCGTCGTCGACCGGCTGGTCGTGCGCCCCGACATGGCGAGCCGGCTGGCCGAGAGCTTCGAGACCGCGCTCGAGCTCGCCGACGGCCTCGCGGTGATCGAGTTCGCGGAGGGGCGAGTAGCGAATGGCGAAATAGCGAATGGCGAAGGGGCGGACGGGTCTTCTCCCCATTCGCCACTCGCCACTCGCCATTCGCCCGAAAGAATCCTCTTCTCCTCCAAATTCGCCTGCCCGGTCTCCGGCTTCACCATTCCCGAGATCGAGCCGCGGCTGTTCTCGTTCAACAACCCCTACGGCGCCTGTCCGGTTTGCGGCGGCCTCGGCTCGGAGCTGACGGTCGACGCGAGCCTGGTCGTCCCCGACGCCCGCCTGAGCTTACGCAAAGGCGCGGTGGCGCCGTGGGCCAAGTCGAGCTCGCCTTATTACCTGCAGACGCTCGAGTCGCTCGCCCGCCACTACAAGTTCCGGCTCGACGTCGCCTGGGCGAGCCTGCCGGACAAGGCGCGCGACGTCATCCTCAACGGCTCGGGCGACGAGGAGATCCGCTTCGCCTACGACGACGGCCTGCGCTCCTACGAGGTGCGCAAGCCGTTCGAGGGCGTCGTCAAGAATCTCGAGCGGCGCTACCGCGAGACGGAAAGCGAGTGGTCGCGCGAAGAGATCGAGCGCTTCATGACCGCGACGCCGTGCGTCGCCTGCCAGGGCTTCCGCCTCAAGCCGGAGGCGCTGGCGGTCAAGATCGACGGCAAGCACATCGGCGAGGTGAGCCTGCTGTCGGTCAAGGCGGCGGTCGAATGGGCGCGCGCGCTGCCCCAGGCGCTCGACGCCAAGCGCAACGAGATCGCCCAGCGCGTGCTCAAGGAGATCATCGACCGGCTGACGTTCCTGAGCGACGTCGGCCTCGACTATCTGACCCTGTCGCGCGCCTCGGGCACGCTGTCGGGCGGCGAGAGCCAGCGCATCCGCCTCGCTTCGCAGATCGGCTCGGGGCTGACCGGCGTGCTTTACGTGCTCGACGAGCCGTCGATCGGCCTGCACCAGCGCGACAACGCGCGGCTCTTGGACACGTTGCGTCGCTTGCGCGGGCTCGGCAACACGGTGATCGTCGTCGAGCACGACGAGGACGCGATCCTCGCCGCCGACTATGTCGTCGACATCGGCCCCGGCGCCGGCGTGCACGGCGGCGAGATCGTCGCCAAGGGGACCCCGGCGGAGATCGCCGCCGATCCGAATTCGCTGACCGGGCAGTATCTTTCCGGCGTGCGCTTCGTGCCGACGCCGCCGCGCCGCCGCGTCGCCCCGCCCGGCCGCGACCTGACGATCGTCGGCGCGCGCGGCAACAACCTGAAGAACGTCACCGCGTCGATCCCGCTCGGCGCCTTCACCTGCGTCACCGGCGTCTCCGGCGGCGGCAAGTCGACGCTGATCGTCGACACGCTCTACAAGGCGGCGGCGCGGCAGTTGAACGGCGCGAGCGAGCCGCCGGCGCCGCACGAGCGCATCGACGGAATGGGGCAGCTCGACAAGGTCATCGACATCGACCAGTCGCCGATCGGCCGCACGCCGCGCTCCAACCCGGCCACCTACACCGGCGCCTTCACGCCGATCCGCGAATGGTTCGCCGGCCTGCCGGAAGCCAAGCAGCGCGGCTACCAGGCCGGGCGCTTCTCGTTCAACGTCAAGGGCGGCCGCTGCGAAGCCTGCCAGGGCGACGGCGTGATCAAGATCGAGATGCACTTCTTGCCCGACGTCTACGTCACCTGCGACGTCTGCAAGGGCAAGCGCTACGACCGCGAGACGCTGGAAGTGAAGTATCGCGACAAGTCGATCGCCGACGTGCTCGACATGACGGTCGAGGAGGCGGCCGACCTGTTCAAGGCGGTGCCGGCGATCCGCGAGAAGATGGACACGCTGAAGCGCGTCGGCCTCGGCTACGTCAAGGTCGGCCAGCAGGCGACGACGCTCTCGGGCGGCGAAGCGCAGCGGGTCAAGCTCGCCAAGGAGCTCGCGCGCCGCTCGACCGGGCGCACGCTCTACATCCTCGACGAGCCGACCACCGGCCTGCATTTCCACGACGTCGCGCAATTGCTCGACGTGCTGCACGAGCTGGTCGACCAGGGCAACACCATGGTCGTCATCGAGCACAATCTCGAAGTGGTGAAGACCGCCGATTGGATCGTCGATCTCGGCCCGGAGGGCGGCGACGGCGGCGGCGAGATCGTCGCCGCCGGCACCCCCGAGCAGATCGCGCGCAACCCGAAGAGCTACACCGGGCAATATCTGCGCCACGTCCTCGCCCGCCGCCAGGCGAAGAAGGCGAAGGCGGAGGCGGCGGAGTAGAGAGGGGGCACGCGCTCATCGAGCAGTCTTGGCTTTTGTGGCCGCTCAGGTATCCATTTCGTATGCGCGATTTAATTCTTAGCGAGATTCGAAGACTCGCCGCGGCGAACGACGGCCGACCGCCCGGAGAAATGCTGTTCACGCGAGAAACCGGTATCGCCGCGCGTCAGTGGCGCGGAAAGTTTTGGGCGCGCTGGGGCGACGCGCTAGTCGAAGCCGGATACCGGCCGAACGATTGGACTGGACGCCTCGACTCCGGCGCGATCCTCGCCGGCGTTATCGCTGCCTGCCGTCACTTCGGGCGGCTACCGACGAAAGATGAAATCGAAATTTACCGGAAATCAGCTCCCTCTATTCCCACGGCCAAATCCATCACGCGACATTTCGGCTCACGTTCGGACCTCATCGCCGCGCTCGCGAGGCGCAGCGCGGGGGATCGCGGGTTGGCCGATATCGCCGCCATGTTGCCAGAAACGCACGAGACTAACGTCACGCCTCTCGCGAGCGCGGCAAAAATGCCAGGGGGCTTTGTTTATCTGATCCGATCTGGCGATTTTTACAAAGTTGGCCGAAGCGACGACTTGGAACGGCGGATCAAAAGAGATTCGTATCGCCCTTCCCGACAAGGCGACTCTCGTTCACGCTATCAGGACCGATGACCCGCCCGGCATCGAAGCCTATTGGCATCGGCGCTTCGAAGACAAACGCGCAAACGGCGAGTGGTTCAAGCTGTCTCCGGCGGACATCTCGGCGTTCAAGAAGCGAAAGTTTCAATGAAAGGGCGCTACGCCGCGTTGTCATCGCGAGCAACGCGAAGCGATCCAGACTCAGCCGCCGCCGCAATCCCCAAGTCTCGATTGCTTCGCTTTGCTCGCAATGACGGCGTGCAGTGTATGAGTCGAAAACGTCGGAGCGCTAAAACACGCGCACAGCCGAGTCTTCGATCCGCTTCCTGAGACGCGGATGCAGGCTATTGCGCGTCATGACGTCCGCCTGGCGGCCGAGGATGTCGGCAGCGCGCTCCTTCACGTCCATCAGCTCGAACAGACCGAACTTTCCCCTCTCGTAGTCGAAAAACAGGTCGACGTCGGAATCGTCCCGCGCCTCGCCGCGCGCGGTCGAGCCGAACAGGGACAGATGTTCGACGCCGAGCCGCTTCAGATCGGCTTCGTGCGCCCGCAATCGGCTGATGGCGTCGTCGCGTTTCATGCGCGAAGGATAGCCAATCCGAGCGTTGGGCGCCATGTCATCCGATTGGAATGCTCCGCCGCCCATTGGCGCTCACGTATCTTTCGCAGGCCGGCGGGGCCACATCGGCCCGTCGCCGTCAAGCCGCTTCGCGGCTGCTGCGCTGCGCTTCGCCCGCTGCGCGGTGACAGCGCCGTTCCGATTCGGCGTTATCGTTTTCAAGGTCTTTGCTGAGCGAAGCCGGCCCTCAGGGCCGGCTTGCGCAGCAAAGACCTAGGAAACCAACAGCCTGAGCCGCGCGGAGGAGTCAATGTTTGCGACCCCCGAACTTGATTCGGGGGGAGCAACCCGCGAAGCGGGCGTGACCAAAGGGCGTCCGAAGGGACGCCCGTCTTTCGACGGGCTACGGACGCCGAGCACGGATCAGGCACAGCGAACCCAGAAGATTTCGAATTTGGAGACGTGCGCCCGATAGACTCGCCGCCGAGGATCCCCGTCCCTCACGCCGCCTCGACCTCCGCCCGGATCTTCGCCCCCAGCCGCTTCTCCGCCATCGCCAGGTCGTACTGGCTCTGCAAGTTCAGCCAGAACGCGGCGCCGGGGCCGAGGTAGCGGCTGAGGCGCAGGGCCGTGTCGGGCGAAACGCCGCGCTTGCCGTTGATGATTTCGGTCAGGCGGTTGGCGGGGACTCGCAGCTTGAGGCCCAAGGCGTGAGCGGTGAGGCCGCGCGCGGCGATCTCCTCTTGCAGCACTTCGCCGGGAGGCGCCGGCGCCATCGCGAAGCCGTCGGGCGGCGCGTCGAAAATCTCGCGCTTCTTCGTCATCGCGTCGTTCCTCTCATCGCAGTTTATCATCTGCGCGTCACACGCGTCGCGGGCATAGGCGCGAAATACGCCCCGCCGCCCGAATTCCCCCGCATTGCGGCTTTAGCCAATCAATCGCCGCCGCTGGGGCGGTCTTCCGGACGGAGACGCGGCATGAGCATGGCGACGTCGGAACCCCACTTCCCCGCGGCGGCCGGGCCGACCCGCCGCGATTTCCTCTATGTGTCGACCGCGGCGGTCGCCGGCGTCGGCGCGGCGGCGACGCTGTGGCCGCTGATCGACCAGATGAACCCCGACGCGGCGACGCAGGCCGCCGCGGGGCCGGTCGACATCGACGTCAGCCAGCTCCAGCCCGGCCAGCAGATCGTCGTGCTGTGGAGCGCGCGGCCGGTGTTCGTCGTCCGCCGCACGCAGGAGGCGCTCGACGCGCTGCGCACGCCCGCGCATCTGGCGCTGCTCTCCGACCCCAATTCGACCGCGCAACAGCAGCCCGACTACGCCGCCAACTGGAGCCGCTCGATCAAGCCGGAGTTTTTGGCGCTGGTCGGGGTGTGCACCCATCTCGGCTGCGTCCCCACCTACACGCCCAAGCCCGATCCGAAAGATCCCGCGCCGAACTGGCCCGGCGGCTATTTCTGCCATTGTCACGGCTCGAAATACGACCTCGCCGGCCGCGTCTTTCTCGGCGTCCCGGCGCCCTACAACCTGCCTGTCCCGCCCTACCATTTCCCCGACGACAAGACCCTGCGCGTCGGCGAGAACCCGCCGGGGTCGAATTTCGACTTCGGCTCGGTCCTGCAGGTGTGACGGAGACCGCGCAGCCGGCCTCGATTGACATCGTACCAACCAGTTGGTATGATTTCAGGTCGCACGGAACTCCGGTTCAGACGGGATCGCGATCATGGGGGGAGGGAACGCCAGCGCGAAGGCGACGCAGGCGTCGGGCGATCGGCTGCTCGAGGCGGCGATCGACGTCATCCGCGCCAAGGGCTATGCGGCGGCGCGGGTCGAAGACATCTGCGACGCGGCGGGCCTGACCAAGGGCGCCTTCTTCCATCATTTCGCCGGCAAGGAGGCTTGCGCGATCGCCGCGGCGGCGCATTTCGCGGCGCGCGCCGACGCCCTGTTCGACGCCGCGCCCTACCGCGCCCTGCCCGATCCGGCGGCGCGCGCGCTCGGCTACATCGATTTCCGCAAGGCCGCGCTTCACGGCGAGCTGCCGCAGTTCACCTGCCTGCTCGGCACGATGGTGCAGGAGGCCTACGAAACCCACCCCGCCATCCGCAAGGCCTGCGACCGCTACATCAGCGAGCACGCCGACCGGCTCGTAGGCGACCTCGCCGCCGCCAAGGCGCTCTACGCGCCCGAGGCGACGTGGCGGCCGGAGAGCGTCGCGCTCTATGCGCAGGCGGTGCTGCAGGGCGCCTTTATCCTCGCCAAGGCCAAGCACGGCCCTGAAATCGCCGTCGAATGCCTCGACCATCTGCGGCGCTACGTCGAAAACCTGCTCGGCCAGCCGACGCCGGACCGACGCGCCGAAGAGAGCGCCGCGCCATGACGCGAGAGCAACGCATCACCCCCTGCCTGTGGTTCAACTTCAACGCCGAAGCCGCGGTCGCGCATTACTGCGCGATCTTCAAGGACGCGCGGATCGAAAGAATCGCGCGCTACGGCCCCGGGCAACCCGGTCCCGAAGGCGCGGTGATGACGATCCTGTTTTCGATCGAGGGCCAGAGCTTTCTCGCCCTCAACGGCGGGCCGCAGTTCCCACATACGCCGTCGATCTCGCTGATCGTCAATTGTGACGACCAGGCCGAGATCGACGAATATTGGCAGCGGCTGTCCGAAGGCGGCGCGAAGGGCCCCTGCGGTTGGCTCACCGACAAATTCGACGTCTCGTGGCAGGTCCTGCCGCGGGCGCTGCCCGAACTGTTGACAAGTGGCGACGCCGAGCAGGCGAGCCGCGTCATGAAGGCAGTGCTGGCGATGGGTAAGCTCGACATCGCCGTTATTCGACGGGCCGCCGGCCCCAACTGAGGAGACGCCGTCATGAGCGAAGCCAAGGCCACGAGTCCGACGGGCAGGTTCGTCTGGTGCGAATGGATAGGCGACAACGTCAAAGCCGCCGCCGATTTCTACGCCCATGTCGTCGGCTGGAACGCCAAGGATTCGCAGATCCCGGGCGCGCGGCCCTATACGATCCTCTCGGCCGGCGCGTACGGCGTCGGCGGCATGATGCCGATGCCGCCCGAAGTCAACGCGATGGGCGCGCGGGCGTGCTGGATCGGCTACGTCCGGGTCGAGGACGTCGACGCCATGGCGGCGAAGCTGACCGCCGCCGGCGGTTCGGTGAAGCGCCCGGCGAGCGACATTCCCGGCGTCGGCCGCTTCGCCGTCGTCACCGACCCGGACGGCGCGTTCTTCATGCTGTTCCGCGAATCCGGCGGCAATCCGCCGTCCCCGCCGCCGCCCGGAACCCCTGGCCTGGTCGGCTGGCGCGAGCTGCACGCCGACGACGGCGCCGCCGCCTTCGCCTTCTATTCCGGCCTGTTCGGTTGGACCAAGCGGCGGGCGATGGATATGGGCGAGAGGAGCGCCTACCAACTGTTCGGCTTCGCCGGCGGCGACAGCGACTACGGCGGCGTGACGAACCGCATGCAGCGAATGCCGGCGCCGATGTGGCTCTACTACTTCAACGTGCCGGCGATCGACGCCGCCGTCGAGCGCGTCCGGGCGAACGGCGGCAAGATCGCCAACGGCCCGATCGAAGTGCCGGGCGGGCTATGGATCATCCAGGGGTTCGACCCCGAAGGCGCGCTGTTCGCTCTCGTCGCGCCGAAGCGCTGAGGCGACGGCCGGTCTCGCGGCGCTCGTGCGCCGCGGGGCTGGCGAAACCGACAATCGACGGGAGGGCCGGCCATGCGGGTGATGGTCATCGTCAAGGCGACGACGGACTCGGAAGCCGGCGCCCTGCCGAGCCGCGAGCTGATGGAAGCGATGGGCGCGTTCAACCAGAAGCTGATCGCCGCCGGCGTGATGGTCGACGGCGGCGGACTGAGGCCGACCGCCGAGGGCGCGCGCGTCGCCTTCGACGGCGCGAAGCGCACGGTTCGGCTCGGCCCGTTCGGCGTCGTCGACGAGCTCGCGGCGGGCTATTGGATCTGGACGGTGGAGGACCTCGACGAGGCGATCGCCTGGGTCAAGCAATGCCCCAATCCGATGCCCGGCCCGTCCGAGATCGAGATCCGCCCGCTCTATGAAATGGAGGATTTCGCCTGAGCGGCGATCGGCCGCGCTTGCCAGGGGCGGGCGCGGGTATAGCATGGACGCGTTCTTGCAAGAGGGAAACCGTCCATGGTTCGCGCCGAAGCTCTGACGCCGACCGCAGGCTCGAGCGGCGCATGAGCAAGGTCAAGCTGGTGGCGACGACGGTCAGTTTCGTCAGCCAGAAGGGCGGAGTCGGCAAGAGCGCGCTGGCGCGGCTGTTCGCGGTCGGCGCGGCGCATCGCGGCCATCGCGCGTTGCTCGCCGACTTCGACCTCGAGCAGCTTACCTGCGTCGAATGGAACGCGGTGCGGCTGCAAGCGGCGATCGAGCCGGAGATCGACGCGCGCGCGTTCAAGAGCCTCAAGAAGCTGCGCAAGGCCGAGATCGACGTCGACTTCATCGTCGCCGACACGCGCGGCCTCGCCGACGACCTGACCAAGGAGCTCGCCGAGGAAAGCGACGTCGTCTTTCTGCCGACCGGCACCTCGCTCGACGACCTGCGGCCGACGCTGGCGTTGGCGAAGAAGCTCGCCCGGCGCGGCGCCGAGGGACGCGTCGTCGTCGTCCTGTCCAAGATCGGCCGCTCGGAGCCGCAGCTCGCGCGCGCCGCGGAGGCGATCGCCGAGGCGGGGTTCGAGCTCTTGCCCGAGCAATGGCCGCTGCGCGACGGCTTCCAGGCCGATCTCGACGCCGGACGCGCCGGGCGCGAAACGCGCTACCCGTCGCTGCGCGAGGTCGCCGATCGGATGGAGGAGGCGCTGCTCGCCCGCGCCCGCGCCGCCACGCCGCGGCCGGTCGCGATGACGGATTAGGCGCCCCTTTCCCTTCCCCCCCCTTGCGGGCGAAGAGCCGGCCCTGGAGCGTATCGCATTTGGGTTTACGCGGTCCTCATCCTGAGGCGCCCTCGCGTTACAGGCTGTGTGAAAACTCGGGCGAAAACTGCATTTGTTCACCACCCGGACTCGTAATGAATCTGGGACGTTCGCGGAACAAAACAGTTTTCACACAGCCTGGTTAGCGAGGGCCTCGAAGGATGCTCCAGGGATCGCGTTAACGCGTTCTGGAGCGTCCTTCGAGGCCGCTTCGCGGCGCCTCAGGACGAGGAGGCGTAGGCGGCAAGCGATTCCAAGCAAACGCCGCGCGCCTTAGCCGACGATCTCGTTGCCGGAGAAGAACTGCGCGATCTCGATTGTCGCGGTCGCCGGCGCATCGGAGCCGTGGACCGAGTTCTCGCCCATCGACAGCGCAAAATCCTTGCGGATCGTGCCGGCGGCGGCCTTCTCGGGGTTGGTCGCGCCCATCACGTCGCGGTAGCGCTGGATGGCGTCGTCGCCCTCGAGCACCTGCACCACCACCGGCGCCGCGGTCATCATCTCGACCAGCTCGCCGAAGAACGGCCGCTCGCGATGCACGCCGTAGAACGTCTCCGCTTGCGCGCGCGTCATCTTGACCCGCTTCTGGGCGACGATGCGCAGGCCCGCCGCCTCGATCCGCGCGTTGACCGCGCCGGTGAGATTGCGGCGGGTGACGTCGGGCTTGAGGATCGAGAAGGTGCGTTCGAGAGCCATGACGGGTTTCGCTTCTTTCTTGCGGGAAAAGCCGCCGCGCTTATAGCCGCGGCGCTTTTGCGCGGCAAGGCGGGGCGCTCTTCTCGTGAAAAGTCCACATGTGCATGAGATTCCGGCTTGAGGGCCGCATCGGCCCGGCGCTGTCAAGCCGCCCTTCGGGCGGCTCCTACGCTCCGCTTCGGCCCTTCGGGTGACTGCGACGGTCCGACGCGGCGTTCTGTTTCCATGATCGTTGCTGAGACGACCGGCCGTCCGGCCGCTCGCCTCAGCAACGATCATGAAAGCCAACCGCCTGAACCGCGCGCAGGGGTCAATCCTCGCGTCGCGCCGGCGACGCAACCGCGAAGCGGCTTGGGATTGACGCCGAGCACGGTTCAGGCATGCGGATCGGCGTACAAACTGCGGCCGCTCGAGGTTGACGACGCTGAGCGGCGAACCCAAGCGACGAAAGACCACGATGCCCATCACAGTTGCGCGCCGGCCCGGCGCCGATCCGCTCGTCTTCGAGGTCGAAGTCGCCGAAGGGCTCGACGCGACGCGCCACAGGGTGACGCTGCGGGCGGCCGATTTCGCGCGGCTCGCCGGCGGCGCGACGCCCGAGCGAACAGTCGAAGCGGCGTTCCAGTTCCTGCTCGACCGCGAGCCGAAGGAATCGATCCTCGCCAGCTTCGACGTCCGCGTGATCGCGCGCTACTTCCCGGAATTCGAGCGCGAGCTGCCGCGGTATTTGGCGGCGCCCTGAGCGAACGCGGCGCAGCTTTGGCCGCGCCTCGTGTTGACGCCTCTGCCGCCCGGACACATCTTTCCGACGACGCATATCCAGAGGATTCCGTTGTGCGAGTCGCCAGATGGGGCGCCAGCCTCGCCATCCGTATTCCCGCCGCCGTGGCGCAGGCGCTGAAATTGCGCGTCGGCGACGAGATCGAAATCCATGTCGGCGGCTCGCGCCGCTTCGGGGTCGCGCGCAAACCCGGCCGCGACGAGCTGCTCGAACGTCTGCGCGCGCTGCGCGGCCGCCTGCCCGCCGACTTCGTCTTCGACCGGGACGAGGCGAATGAACGGTGATTTCTTCGACACAAACGTTTTGATCTACCTTGTCTCCGGCGACGCGAAGAAGGCCGACCGCGCCAAGGCGCTGGTCAGGCAAGGCGGCGCGATCAGCGTGCAGGTCCTCAACGAAGCCGCCAATGTCGCGCGCCGCAAGATGGCGATGGACTGGCGAGAGACGCGCGAGTTCCTCGCCTCGCTGCGCGGCCTGCTGACTGTCGCCCCGCTGACCGCGGAAATCCACGCCCTCGGCCTCGATTTCGCCGAGCGCTACACGCTGTCGATCACCGACGCGATGATCGCCGCGGCGGCGACGCTCGCCGGCTGCGCGCGGCTGTGGTCGCAGGACATGCAGGACGGGATGAAGATCGGCGAGACGCTGAGGGTGGCCAATCCGTTCAAGTGAACGAGATGGTCGATTTTCGGATGGCGAGGAGGTTAGGCGCTCGTTTGGGGCGATCAATCCGTTGCGGCCCGGCCACATCGGCCCGTCGCCGTCATGCCGCTGCGCGGCTGGGTCTTGGTCAGTCCGAACTACCGTTTTGCGCCCATTGTGGCCGTTCAGCCGATGGTCGCGGCGCCTCTGGAGCGGACGTTGAGACGGCGGGCACGCACGGCAGCCGTGGGTGGATGGTAGACTCTTGGATGCTGCGCGCGGAACGACCGCCTTGCCACCATAAACAGCCGGTCAAAAGGGGCGAACGCGGACTGCCTGGCGTGGGTGGGGAGCGATCACGCGTTTGAGACCGACGGGCTCGATTGCGAGCGAGCGTCGCCGTCGACCCAATCGCCGCAAGCTGGTTGCGCCGCCGGCATGCTCAGCGAGCGCTCTCCGCCCGCGCTTGGGCGATGCGCTCCTTCAGCGCTGCGGCGCCGACGACGCCGAAGACCACTCCTTTGCCGATGACGTAGGTCGGCGTTCCCGATACCCCGAGCGCCACAGCGAGCTTCATGTCCTCGCCGAGCGTGGCGCCCACTTCGTCGCTCGCCATGTCTTGCTCGATGCGGGCGAGATCGAAATTCCCGTCGAGGGCGGCCGCAAGCGCCTTTTCCTTGGTTGCGGGTCCCGACTCGCCGAGAAGCTTCTGGTGGAAGGCGAGGTAGCGCTTGCCATCGGGGTCCTGCATGCGCACGGCGATGGCGACGCGCGCCGCGTCGGTCGATCCGGGTCCGAGGATCGGGAACTCCTTGAGCACGATCCGCAGCTCCGGATCGTCCTTGAGAAGCGTTAGCATGTCGGGCAGCGCGCGTTTGCAGTAGCCGCAACTGTAGTCGAAGAACTCGACGAGCGTCACTTTGCCGTTGGGATTTCCGAGCGTCACCTGATGCGGCGAGGAGAATAATTGCTGAGCGACGCCGGCGATCGCCGCGCTGCGGTCGACCGCCGCTCCCCCGGCCGGCCCGGCGGTCCGATGCTTGACGAACTCCGCAAGGATGTCGCGGAGCGCTTCCGGATGCGCGATGAAATACTGCTTGACGATCTCGCCGACCTCGTCGGGGTGCGAGGCGAGGTAATCCTTGACGATCGCCTCGGTGACGGCGCGCGGGTCTTGCGCGCGCGCGGCGTGCGCCACCGCCAGCGCCGCGACGGCGACGAGCGCGCCGCGCCAGAAAGTCCTCGCCGCCATCCTCTCGCCTCCTTCGCGTCCAGCCGGCGGCCCGCGCGCCTCATGGGCGCAACCGGCCGGGGCTGCCCGTCGGTCCCCCGGTGACTGGTTTGCCGGGGCCCGACGGGAACAGCAGCGGCGGCGCGATCCAGATCGGCCCCACGGCCGGCGGGGCTTGAACCTCGACGCAAACCCCCGCCCGATTGCGCGTCTCCCCGGGCGGGCAGCGCGACGGCGCCAGGGGCGCACAGACCCCGCGGCTGTTGAGCGCGAAGCCCCGCGCGCACGACGGTTTGGCGAGCGGCGCGCAGACGCCGAAACGATTGCGCGCTTGGCCGCGCGGGCAGGCCGGCGGCGGAGCGGCGACGCAAACGCCGCGCGCGTTGCGGACT
>Ga0326728_10017141_pt1 | contig 14588 bp, 10 predicted proteins | sample MB3enrmetagenome_FD_207602 | JGI IMG/M metagenome (GOLD analysis project Ga0326728, IMG submission 207602) | Lab enriched peat soil microbial communities from McLean, Ithaca, NY, United States - MB31MN | ecosystem: Environmental > Terrestrial > Soil > Wetlands > Peat | place: USA: New York...
CGTTTTCGGCTGGGCCATCGAATGGGTTTTCTTCATCGTGGAGCTGACGGCCGCCGCCGTCTATTACTACACCTGGGACCGAATTCCCGCCCGCCTGCACTTAACCGTCGGCTGGGTCTATGCCGGGGCCTCCTTTTGCACCCTCGTCATCATCAATGGCATCCTGACCTTCATGATGGACCCGGGCGATGCCTGGCTGGCCGTGGCCGGCAGCGGTCGGGAAGCCAGCCGGTTCTGGCAGGCCTTCTTCAATCCGACTTATTGGCCGAGCCTGTTCGTGCGGCTGGCGGTCTGCACGTCGCTGGCGGGCATTTGGGCGTTGGTCACCTGCAGCCGCCTCGACGGCGAAGCCAAACCCGAGGCCAAGAGCGAGCTGGTCCGCTGGAGCGCCAAGTGGCTGGTGCCGTCGTTTATCGCGCTGCCGTTCCTGCTGGCCTGGTATCTGGCCGAAGTGCCCGCCGCGCAACGGGCGTTGCTCTCCTTCGGCATGAGCACCATCGGCACCGGGGCCTTCACCCAGGTCACGCGCACCGTGCTGATCATCGTGATGACGTCGGCGACGATCGTCGGCGTGGTTTATTTCTTCGCCTGGCGTTCGCCGAAGGATTTCAGCTTCGCCCACGCGCTGGCCGTGCTGGGGCTGGGCTTGATGGCCACCGCTTCCGGCGAGTACGCGCGCGAGATGCTGCGCAAGCCTTACGTCGTGGGCCGCTTCATGTATGCCAACGGCGTCCGCGCCCGGCAGGTCCAGTCGCTCAATCGCGACGGCTACCTCGCGCACGCACTCTGGGTCCGCCCCGGGGGCGACGCGCGCCTGGCGCGCGGTCAAGCGATGTTCCGCGGCCAGTGCATGTCGTGCCACACGGCCGACGCCTATCGCTCGATGAAACGGCTGCTGGCCGGCCGCAATCGCGAAGCCATCGGCAGCCTGTTGACCATGCTGCACGAGCCCAAGCCGGATTCCCCTTACCGCGCCTTCATGCCGCCGCTGGTGGGCACGCCGGACGAAATCCAGGCGCTGGGCGACTACCTCGCTACGCTGTCAGTGCCCACGGCGGCCATGGCCGGCTCGGCGAAGGCGGAGCTAGGGCTCGCGCACCGGTGAGCGGCCGCCCCGGCGGGCCATTGACGGCGCATTGGGCCGGGCGTGGAAACCAGGGCGGGACCTCAGCGCGCTACCCCGCACTCGAATAGAAACCGTTCCTTCCGGATGAATCATTTGCCGCTGAGTCTCCGAAGGACTAGCCTGCTTGGCAAGTCATTAGGCAGTGGTGTTCAGCCCGATTTTCACCTCGCCGCCGGACTGGTTTTGGACCGCGTTTGGCCCACGGAAAGCGCATCCCAAGATCGTGGCCGCCGCGAGGCCTTGGTCCAGGCTGATCGCCCGTTTGCCCTCGTCCATAAACTCGCAGCCGTTCACGATCAAGTGCCTGCCAGAGGATCGGATGCAGGGAGCTCCTTTGCCGCCATGATCCCAGCCGGTGAAATGGCACGAGGTCAGGACCAGCGAACTGCTCCCCTGGTGCCGGACCTGTTCTCGAGTCAGTTCCGTGCCCCAAAAGCCGCAGTTGGTGAATTTGACGGGGCCTCGATTCCGCGGGCCAACCTCGACGGTGGACATGAACTGGCCGTTGGCAAACTGCACGCCCGCATGGGACTGTGTTTGGTCCACCCGCACCGCCAAAGGACAAATATCGCTGCCGGACTGGGTGATGACCGCGTTGCCGGGGCCGTGCCCAAAATCGTCAAAGTGGAAACCAATCCGGGGGAAAATCACGAAGCTGTTGCTGATGAACTCCCAATCGGTCTTGCCGATCTGGAAGCCGACCAGGTTTTTCTCCAGCCAGGCCTTGAGGTCTCCTCCTGGGAAACCGGGCTTCAAGGCCATGCGCGTCCAGAAGTTCGGATTGAAATGGACGTTTTCAATGCGGCCGATGTCGGTGCATTGGTCGATGAAGACCCCAACCCTCAATGGGCAAGCGAAGACGTTTCGGACCAGGTGCAGTTCGTTCCATTTTGTGCCCACATCGATGGCCTGGTACGGATTGGTCAGGGTCAGGTCCAGGATTTGGCAGAGTTCGCCGTCGGCACGGACGGACCAGGGATAGGGGGCCACCTCGGCCAGGGTCTGCTCGGGGTAATGGATGATGAGGTTCCGCACCACGGCATTGGGCTTGAGCGTGATCAGCGGTTCCCCTTCCGGTTGGCCTCGGCCTCCGTAGGCCAGGAGCACCGTGCCGATCGGGTGTTCACTGTGGGGCACGCCGCCAGAGGCCCCGCACAGCGTGACCCCTGGCGGAACCATAAGGTGCCCATCCAGACGATAAAGACCAGGAGGAACAAAACAGATTGGACCGCCGGCCTGGGCCGCCTCGAGGGCAGCCTGAAGCGCACTCGTGTCGTCGGTGCCGCCGTCGCCTTTGGCACCATACTGCCGGGGATTAACTTGGCCAACGGCCGGCACGCTGGTTGCGCTGGGAGTCTCCGCCCCATAGCCCTTTGAGGCCGCCACCAGCGAGCCGAGGCCAAGGGCGAGTGCGGAGTTCTCGACAAAACTTCTGCGGGAGAGAGGCGGAGTTCTTGAGGTCATGAGGTTTGCGATTGATGTTCGCTGGAATGTCGCCTGACTGGCCGCTGAGCGTCAACACTCATGTGCGAGCCGCATCCGGACCAGGAGGCCAAGCAACCACTGGGAGACTGGAATACACTGGCAAAGAAGATTACCGCCGCCATCCGCGAGGTGGACCAGCGGACTCCCATCCTGGTGAACTCGATTGGCTGGGCCTATCCGCAACAGTTCGAGGTGTTGCAGCCCACTGGCGACCCGAGGACGGTTTACACGGTCCACTTCTACGACCCGCATTATTACACGCATCAGAAGCCCGGAGACAAAGTCGGCTACCCCGGGTTTCGTGTGCCCGGCAAGCCGGGGACAGCGTGGGACAAGGCGACGCTGGAGGCCCAACTCGCGCCCGTGCGTGCCTTTCAGGAGAAACACCATGTCCCGATTTTCGTCGGGGAATTCGGTTGCGCGCGCTATGCGCCTGGCGCCGAGGCGTGGCTGCGCGACCAGATGGACCTTTACGAACGCTACGGCTGGTCCTGGGCGTATTGGGCGTTTCGGGAGTGGGACGTGATGAACCTCGAGCGCACCGCCGATCCTGCCGATAAGGTCAATCATGCCGAGACGCCCCTCCTGCGGCTCTTCAAAGCCTACTTTGCCAGGGACAACCGGTTCCTGGCAGGCGAATAGGGACGCTGCAGGCCCGGCAAGAGTGCGGAGTGCGGAGTGCGGAGTGCGGAGTGCGGCCTGCCCGCCGTAGCGCGGAGCGCGAAGGCGGGAGTGCGGAATGCGGAATGGGGAGTGCGGAGTGGGGGTCCGGTTTGTTCTCACCTCGGGGGCCCCGCCTTGCCCAGGTAACCAGTGATGAATACGCGACCCGACTCTCCAGGAATCGTCACCCACAGGTTGACCGGCCAGGTTTTGTACATGTCCTGGCCGCGCATCAAGTTCTCCTTGAGGTCAGCCTGAGCATAGCGGCGGTTGGTCAGAACCTCGCGCAATGGGGTTGGATGGCCGGTCTGAACACGAAGCTCTCGCTCCGCCTTGTAGGGATTGACGACGACGACCCCTTCCTCGAAGACCCGGTAAACCAAGCCGTTGTATTCGAGAATCTCGCTCTTGGGGGCGCCGAGGATCAGGCGATAGAGGAGCGTCGAACGCGCGTCGGCCAGGGTAAACCAATCCGCCCAGGAATAACCAAACAAACGCGCGCAGGCATAGGCATAAAAGGCATCCTCGTCGATCGGGTTCGGCGTGTAGCCGCAGTAGCTCAACGCCAGCACGGCCTTGCCGGCCCGCAGGGCCGGATCCGTGTGCCGTTTCATATTTTGCAGCTCCTGCCAATCCTGCCAGCGGTAGCGGCTGCTCGTCAGAATGAAGGACTCGAGCATCGCCCCGTCGGCGCTGCGCAGGTATTCCGGTTTCCAACTGCTGTTGAGCAACACCACCCGGTCTTCGCCGTACGACTTGACCAGATCGTAGATCTCTTTCTGAAGGGCCAGATAGACCTGGGCGTTGGTCAGGTCCGGGTGCGCGTGCCGGTGCCGGCCCAGCTCCGGCCCATAGCAATGCTTCTGGGCTGGTCCGCCTTCAAAGGCCTCGGTGCAATCCATGAAGACCCCGTCTTCGCCCATCTCCATCAGCTTCTTCACCATGGCCAGCATGGCTTCCCGATAGCCCACGGCGTTCGGACAGGACTGCAGGCCCACCGCGTTGCCTTGATAGATTTCCTCCGAGGTGAGGGCGTTGGTCCGCGGGTATCCTTCCGGGCCCATGACGACCCATTCGGGATGGAGCGTCACATCCATGGCCTGATTGACCGGCGACTCTTTCATGGCCCACCAGTCTTCGTGAAGGAACTCGCCGGTTTGCTGCCGTCGCTTAATCTCACGGTTGATGCCCTCGGCACTGTACATGAGCCACGCATTCACATAATTCACCACCCGGACGCCGCGTTTGTGGAGCTTGGCGATGATCTCGGGATTCGCCTGGACCGTGACGATGAGCGGTGTGCCGGCAACCCAATCGAGCATCGAATCGGTCCAGACCGCATACCAGCCGTTAAACATGCCCGCCTCACGCAACCACTTCGGCGCAGGTTTGCCGTAATCGGCGGCGTCGTGGCCGGGAGTTCCACCCCAGCCCGCCGCGCACAATGTCAGGCTTAGGGTAAGGGCCAACGCGCTTCGTCGTTTCATATCAATGTTATTGCCCGCAGCGTACGGGAGAGCGGGGCAGCATTCAAGACGAAATGGCCCAAGTCCTCCCCGGGACTCAGGGCCAGTGACAAAGTCGCTGTAACTCGTTGCGAATCAGCGGAGCGTAGCGCAGGCTTCCAAGCCTGCTGTATCGCCGATTTTCCGCCTCCGCGGCGCGCCAAAGCGCCGCTCCGGCGCGGCGGCGGCCAAATCGGCGGGCGGCCGGAAGTTGCTGGCGCCCCGCAGGTTTGGAACCTGCGACACGGCAGATTTGGAAATCTGCGCTACGACTCTGTCACTGGCCCTGCCCCGGGAGTGGGCTTGGAGCGTGTTTTGAAAGTGTCTCGGGCGGTCTTGCGGCGGGGCAGGGCGGCTGGCTTCCGCCTTCGCTAAAGCTACGGCGGACAGGTCGTTGCTCCTCGGTTGCAGATTCCTGGCGAATATGCGCCCTCGTTGCGCCTCGCCATCCGCCCTGCCGCGCTCGCAATCCCTTTCCCGATCTGCTTTCTTTTCTCATGGCAGGGCCCGTGGTAAACTTCAAGGCATGCCCGAATCGAGAATCAGTTTAATCCGGCGGCGGTTGATAATGGTGGCGGGCTCCCTGCTCTTGGCGGCCGCATTGTGGTTGCCGCTCCGCCATGCTTGGTCTGCACGGCAGGTTCGCGCCAACCTGGCGACTCCTGCTCCAGCCGCGGCTTCCTCGTCCAACGCGCCAGCCGGCACCCCCAGGCCCGTCAATTCCGTCGCTCTGCGGCTCCAAAAGACCCTTGACCTCGCCCGAGCCGCCGCGAACGCCGGCGCGATGCGGCAGGAAGTGGCCGGGCTTCGGAAGGAACTCGCCGCGTTGCCGCGGGACGCCGCCGTGGCCGCCATCCGGGCCTTCCTCGATTCCAAGGAGGACGCCGCCACTGGCCTGGGGTTCAGGCTGGCGGCCAGCGGGTCGCTGGACGAGGCCCCCACCTTCCGGACCTTCCTCTTGGACGAGTTGGGCCGCTTGGACCCCGCGGCCGCGGCGGAGTACGCCAAGGTGGTGCTCGCCAGTATGGATTCGCCGGATGAATGGGCGGTGGCTTTGCGCAACCTGGCCTGGGGCGACGGCAGTGCGGAAGGGCGCTCGATGTTGAGGCAGAAGACGGCCGAGATGCTCCAATACGGGTCCTGGCAGCAGAATCCGTCCGTCGGATACCTCGAGGCCTTCGATGTGGCGGTGTATCTTGGCGGCACGGACCTCCTGCCGGCACTCTCGAGCCTGGTTCGGCAGCAGGACAATCCTGCCATGGCCCATGCGTCTTTTCTGGCCCTGGACAGGCTGGTCATCAACGACCCCGCGGACGTGCTGGCGGCGCTGGAAGCGGCGCCCGATTTAATGCAAGGCCGCGAATCGACCCGCGCGGATTTTTTCGCCCGGGCCGATGTGCGTGACCCGAACCAACGGCAGGTCCTGGAGAGTTATCTCCTCAACCCTGCCATCAGCGCAGCCGAGCTCAATACTTTTGCCGGGGTGTATCCCAATGCCAATTTTATGATCTCGCCCAACCTGCTGACCCAAAACACAACGCCCGGCCACGACACCTTGGTGAGTCGCGACGCCCAGTCCCTGGCCGTCGCGCAGCAGTGGCTGGCCGACCCGCGGTTTGCCAATCTGGCACCCGTGTTGACGAGAATCACCCAACGGTTGCAGGGTTTCATGGCGCAGGCCAACCAAGGACATTGAGCACTGCGCGGGGCAGTTTTTCAACGCGAACTCGAAGCGTTTATCGGTTAATCGGGGCCAAGCACAAATGCCCCGCTCTGGCGCCGGCGGTTCGCAACCCCAATTCGATTTCCGATGAGCCATGAAAACCAAAGGGCTTTTCTACGCTTGCCCCCCTGCCTCTAGCGATTACCCTCGACTTGGCTGGCACTTCAAGGACCCTGAAAACTTCCCATCGCCGGCCGCATCACCAGCCATAAGCGCCACGGTCAGACGGTACGGACCATTAAAGCAATTCTCCATTCAAGATCATGGCCCCGGAAGCACGCTTGAACGATCAGATCGAAACTCTGTAACCTCAGCGGTATACCGTCGCACATCAGCCACCCCGCGCCACTGGCATTCAGCATGAAACCAAAAACCCATCGCGGGGTGGGCCTGCACGTGCTTGTTCGGCCGCCCCCATGCAAACCCCTGGCGGTGACGCAGAGCGTCCCGCGAAGCCGGGGCGATGGACGGCCGGGATCAAGGCTTCTCCCTCCCAAGAGTGGCGATTGGCTCCCGGGTCTCCAAATCCCAGATTTTGACAACGCGATCCCACGCCGCCGTCGCCAGGTGCTTCCCATTGGGGCTGAACGCCAAGCCGAAGCAGCGGTCGGTGTGGGCCTTCAGAGCAGCAAGGCGCTCGCCTGTCGCGAAATTGAAGAGCATCACCGTACCTTCGGCGTCGCCCGACGCCAAAGTTTTGCCGTCCGGTGAGATCGCTGCGCTCTGCACAGGTGCGTTGTGTCCAACTAGGTCCCGGAGGAGCTTGCCGCTCGCGGTATCCCAAAGCCTCAGGGTAGTATCCCAACTCCCAGTAACGAGACTCTTCCCGTCGGGCGCAAAGGCTACGGCCTCGGCGATCTGTGGCCTTCCCGGCTGGCCCTGGCTTGCCTCCAGCACGTGCAATTCCTCGCGTCGAGTTAAGTCCCACACGTGAGCCTTTCCGGGCCACGTAACTGCTGCCAGCATGCGACTGTCGGAGGAGATCGCTACTTTGACGATACCCTCGCCCGGCACTGAGAAACCGTGTTGTTCTTTGCCGCTGGCAACGTTCCAGAGCTTGATGGTTTCGTCAAAGCTGCTCGTCACCAGCGTTTTATCGTCGGGCGTAAAGGCCACCGAGTTCACCAGCTTTGCGTGCTTGGGGAGAGTTAGGATAATCTTGCCTGTGCTTGGATCAAGAAGTCGCGTGGCGCCAGCGAAGTCGCCGATCGCGAGGAGTTTGCCATCTCCCGAAAACGCGGCCGTACGGATTGGTGCTTCCTGTCGCCAAATCAGCTTTGTCTGCCGTGTAGCTACGTCCCAGAGCACCAGCTCGCCTGGCTCACGGGGATTATCCCAGCCTGCCGTGACGGCCAGCGTCTTGCCATTGGGAGAGAAGACCACCGTCCACAGCCGCGATGTCACATCCTTGAGGTCAGGCGGCGCTTGGTCGATGACTATCAGTTTAAGTTCAGGAGTGGCTTGGTCAGTTCCTCCGAGTGCTGAAACTGTGAGCCCGAGGAGTGCAACGAAGAGGCCATTGAGGGGGCGATTCATAGTTTTTTGGTTTGATTGTTTGCGAGGCGGATCATCACGCGTAACTGCCAGAGCCGAACCCTTGTTCACACACGCGACATCGCAAGGGGCGTTCTCTTCATAACCCACCGCAAAACGCTTCCAGCCGCTGCCGCGAGCACGAGGATACCCAGGGCGGAGGTGGATTGCCTCAGCATTAGGCGGCTAATTCTGGCCTCCAGGCAGGTCTGGTAAGTGATGCCTTGGCGAGTCAGCAGTCCGAGCGTGGATTCGTCGGCGGGGGCGATGAAGTCGGGAGAGCGAAGGTCGGAGATCCACAGTTTTCTGGAGCCATCCATATATTCAAATATTTCGAATCGGGCATTTTTGTGTTGAGCGATGATGCCCGGGACCTGGTCAGGGGCGACCCGGCGAACCTTCCAGTCGGTGGTCAGGCCCAGCAAAACGGCCAGGGCGACCATTCCGCACGCGGCCAATGCGGCAAAGCTTTTGTCCACGCGGCGTTCGTTCCTTGCGGCAGCGATGGGGCGCGGCTCGGATTGCTGGTGGTCGCGTCGGCGCAGCAAGGTAACCGCGCCCGCGACAACGATGAAGAAACAGACGGGAGCCAGAAACCAGCGCGCCGCCCGAGTGCTGGGAACAAAATCCCGGTGCTCGATCTTCGTTTGAAAGCTAATGCCCTTTTCAGCCAGCAGCGCCAACGTGCTATCCTCTGCCGGTGCGGCGAACCAGTAGGCAGGCGACGCGCTGACTGGCGTGCCGTTCTCGCGCACCTTGCCGTCGAGGACGCGGAACCCGTTTCGAAACTGCCAAAGGCGAAGGCCGATGTCGCGCCCCTTGGCATCGGCGATCAGGTTTTGAACTTCAGCGGTGGACAGGAACTGGGTTTTGGGTTGCTGAATGTGTGAGCTGTATGACCAGAAGAGAAGTGCCAGGCAAACAAGAGCCCCGGTCATTGCCAGCACCACCCAAAGGGTAATGGATTTTCCAGCCTGACTGGAGATTCGCGCGCCGCCAGCCGTCTCAGGACCGGTTCGCCGCCGTCGCTGGCAAGCCCAAATGACAAGAGACAGGGGCGCGATTCCATAGAGGAAGCCAGGAAACAAGAATGCCGTCCAAATTTCTGCTAAGGGAAAGTATCTTGCGTTGGACGGGTGAAAGGTTGTCACGGTCAAGGCCAAGAGCAGGGGAGGCAGAAAGACAAAGAGGAGCATGCTGGCTCCCATAACGCGCCAAAAGGTGGCCACGGACCGGCGCGCCCGCTCACTGTGCTGACGATCGCCTCCCATCTTGTACCCGATGTATCCACCCAGCGGCAAGATGGGCGCCATCCAGTATGCGCAGCCCAGGAGGATTTTGGAACTGGCCTGAAGGAATCCGCCCAAGGCCGTGGTCTTGCCTGCCGCGCTGCCGTGCTGCGCCAGCGCCGTGCCGACCGTCGCCGCCTTGGCGGTTGTGGCCAGCAGGGGCAGGGCGGCAATCACGCCGAGCGTGAAGGCCTTGCCCGGCGCGGTTTGCCGCAGAGTTCCCTCCACCAGCGCGAGCACCTGCTCTTGCAGCAGTTTGCGCCCCCGCGACAAACGTTGCCTTACGGCATCCTCGGAAAGTTCGAGTGCCGCGGCGACGCGCTCGACCGACTCTTCTTCACGGTAAAACAGGACGAGCGGTTCCCGGTAGAGGTCAGGGATGTGCTCGATCGAACGCCAGAGAATGGCCGCTTCCTCCTTCGAGATCGCCTGATCGGACGGCGACGGTTGTGCCGAGGGCGATTCAGGCGCCATTTCCAGCGGTTCGGCGGCATGCAACGGCTCGCGGCCTTCCCGCCGCAGGCAGCTGTCGATCCGGTTCCGAGCAATGCCACACAACCAGGCGCGGAGCTTAGGAGGTTCGCGCAGATCCCGGAGTTGTTTCCAGGCCGTGATGAATGTCTCCTGCGCGAGGTCCTCGCTCTGGCCGAGACACCCTGTCGCACTGTAAGCCAGTGAACAAATTAGCGATTGATACCGCGCCACGATCTGTCCAAAGGCGTCGCGGTTTCCGTTCAAACTGGCTGCCACCAACTCGAGGTCGTTCTGCGCTGTCGTTTCCATCGGTCTGGTCGTCATCATATCACCCTATAAGTGGTCGTCCCAGCCGAAAAGGTGACAAAGAAACGCATCGAAAGTGAGGTCGCCCTATCACTCATTACGGTCGGATGCTGCCAGAAGACGACCAGAGGGTCGAGCGGAAAGTTTTGCCGGTTTTTGATGATTTTGGCGCAACACGGGGCCGCTGGCGCGGGGTCGGGCCCGAGGGTCGGCTCAGCGGCTGGATTGCCACCTTTGGGATTCTGGGCGGGACCCCCGGTTCACAAGGTCGGTCCTTCATGGTTCTCATGCGCGCTCTAAGACTCCCGATCCTTGAGCCGGCCCGGCTGGGGAATCGGGTAAAGGCCGTCGGCGCCCATTTGCACCGGCGCGGGTGAATCCATCGTCAACTGGTCCACTCCCGGCGCGAATTCGTGTTCGTCGTTGAGCATCTCCTCGAACGTGACGGTCTGGCCGGTGTGGACCGCCTTGCGGCCCATCGCCACCACCAGGGCGGCTTCGGCGCCGCGTTTGACTTCGTTATAGGGCTGGTCCCGGCGAATGGCCCCGATCAACTGGTCCCACTCAAGTTCATAGGGATTGGGCTCCGGCTGCGGGAAGGCCCAGGCCAGGTCCGCCCGGGTGAGGGTATGGCCCTTGAAGATGCGGCATTTGGCCGGGGTGTGCATGAAGGTGGAAATCACCGCGGAGCCCTTGGTCCCATGAGCGTAGCTGGCGAATTCCTCGCGGCACCCGAGCATGTAGCGGGAGTTGACGAAGAGTTTGGCGCCATCGGCAAACGTGTACTCGATGGAGTAGTGATCGAAGTTCTGGTCCACCGCGTCGCCTCGGTAGCAGCGCGAGCCCATGCCGTCGGCGCGGGCCGGCCAGGCCCCCTTCATCCAGCAGCACTCGTCGACGTTGTGAGCGACAAAATCATGGAAGACGCCCCCGCTGGCCCAGAGAAAGCCGAGATACCGCTGGACCTGGTAGAGCAATTCGCTCATCCCATCCGGCCTGGGGCCGGTGAACCCGGCCGGGCCAACCAACCGGTAGCTGCGCAGGGTGGTGAGCTCGCCGATCTGCCCCTGCTGGATGCGGTCATAGAGCGCCCATCGCGCCTTGCAGTGCCGGCACATGAGGCCTACTCCGACCTTCAGGCGCTTCCGGGCCGCATCCTCGGCCAGTTGGAGCATCCGCCGGGTCGTCGGGCCATCGACCGAGATCGGTTTCTCCATGAACACATTCAAGCCCTTGGCGATGGCGTAGGTGAAATGGACCCACCGGAAGGCCACGGGCGTGGTGAGAATGACCACGTCGCCCGGCTTCAGGCAATCCATGGCTTTCTGGTAAGCGTCAAACCCAAGGAAGCGCCGTTCCGGCGGCACCCCGACCTGGGCGGCGTCGAAGCCCTGGACCCACGAGTCGGCGGAGCCCTGAACGCGGGTGGCGGCGCTGGCCAGCGCGTTACAACTGCGATCCAGGCGCTCCTGGAAGAGGTCCGCCATAGCGACGAGCCGGATCGGGCCGCTCCGGGTGGCCAAGGCATTGGCCGCGGCTCCGGTGCCGCGTCCACCACATCCGACCAAGGCGATACGGATGGTGTTTTCCTCGGCCGTGTACCCGGGCCGCGCGACGGCCGAGGCCAGCGCGGCCGCAACGGCGGCTTTGCCCGAGGCTTTGAGGAAGGCCCGGCGGGTGGTGGGTTTCAGGTTGGCATTATCGAGGGATTCGAATTTCACAACCCGATATTAACACCGCGACGTCCCGTGGCCAGCCCAATAGAAAATGATCCGACGAAGCTGGCTCTGGCCGCCCGTTTGCGTCCGGAGACGACGCTTTCGCTAAAACCGATCGCCGGGCCTCTGCGACCCGGAAAGCCCAAGGGCGCGCGAACCAATCGCCATAAATTCATGAACCGTTCTGGCGCCGGCGGCCCCCAAACCCAGTTGGATTTCAAGTGAGCCATGAAAACCAAGGGGTTTTTCTACGGTCTGATCCCGCCCACGCCTGATTACAGTTTGTGAAGTTCGCCAAAACCATAGGAGCTCCCAAACACGAAGAGCCTGTCGAAATCACTGGAGTATCTATGGGTTAACACGTCACCGTCAAAGTAGACCATCGAAGGCAAGCCACCTGTTCCTGATAGAATCAGCAGCCACACCATCTCTGCCTTCTTCTTGTACTCAGCAAGGCGGGCAGCTTTTCTATTCATTTCCCCCTGGAACCAGTCTGGGCAGGATTGGGGTAGTACTCTCGAAGAAGCGAAGGTCCAGCAGAGCACTGCTGGCCGTGAATTGAATATCAGCACACGCTCCACACCCAGCTGACTCAGCGACTCTCGGAGGGAGCAGGCATCAAACTCCCGGTAACGACCCGGTGGTGGAATCCGCTGGCCTACGAACGCCAACAACTCCTTTCTCAGGGCGGCCCTACCCTTCGGGTCCATTAGAGCCTCGTCCGAATACATATGGACAGACACATGTCGATCGGCATGACTTCATGAAGCCCCTGGCCGAAGCCGCCCAAAGGGCCGGGTGGCAGGGAGCGCCTGTTCGCTCCGTGAACCCAAGCCGGCTGGCTGGGGCGTTTCGATTGACTCAGGGCGCAGTAGATGACAAAGTACACATTGTATGGCAACTAAACCGATTTCGTTGCGAGTGACCGAGGAAGTGAAGCTGGACCTCGAGCAGATGGCCAGGCGTTTTGGCACCAGCCCGGCGACGCTGGGGGCGGATTTTGTCACCCAGGGAGTACGCGCGACCAAGCACCCCGGGGTCGAATTGCGCCAAACGCCCGCTGGCCGCATGGCCTATATTCGAGGCGTGCGGCTGCCGGTGTGGCTGGCCGTTGAGACGCTGGAGGACTGCGGGGGTAATGCCGCCAAGGCCGCCCGGCTGCTTCGTTTGCCGGAGCTCTTGTTGAAAGCGGCCCTGGCCTACGCGCAGGCGTTTCCCGAGGAGATCGCCGCGGACCGGGCGGCCGGGCGGCAATCGTCCGAGGAATTGGCGCGATTGGTGCCGAACCACTCGTTCATTCGCGCGTGAGAGCCCGGTTGCTGCTGGACGCCCATGTGCCGGCGGATGTTGCCAACGCCGTGAGTCGTCTTTGCCCACAGGCGGATATCCAGCATGTCTCCTCCTGGCAAGATGGCGCCTATATCAACGCCGCGGACGACGTTCTCCTGGAGGCGTGCTGGCAGGAGCGTCGCGCACTCGTCTCCAAAGACCGCGCCACGCTCCCGGGTTGGATCGCGCTACGGGTAGCCGATAACCAACAGCACGCCGGGGTGTTGTTTTATGATTTGGAGCGGTTCAAAGCCAATCAGATTGGGGCGCTGGCCAAAGCCATCGCGGCGGTGCTGGCGACGACCAAGGGGAATTTGGTCAATCGCTGGATTACTATTCGGTAGGCCGTGTAAAACCGCTTTGGCTGCCCTGCCCTTAGCCACCTCAGGCATCAGATGTTTATGTTCTTTCGGTCCCTTGGTCTTTTCGTTTAGCCTTTAGCCTTCAGCCTTTAGCCTTTTCTCAGAGTTCCCTCAGGGCGTCGGCGACGGGGAGGCGGGCGGCGCGCAGGGCCGGCAGGAGCCCGCCCAGCAGCCCGATGAAAGTTGCCCAGGCCACGCCCTCGAGGAGCAGCGTAGAAGTGACCAGGAAGGAAAAGGTGACCTGGCTGAAGCTGTTCCAATTCATGGTGGCCGTATGGAACCCGTTGCACAGCAAATAGGCCACCGCCGCCCCGAGACCGCCCCCCGCCAGGGCCAGCACCAGGGACTCGAGCATCACCGAGACCACCACCGCGCCGCGGCCGAAACCCAGGGCGCGCAGCGTGGCGATTTCGCGCGTGCGGGCGGAGACCGAGCTGTACATCGTATTGAGGGCGCCAAAGACGGCGCCGATCGCCATCAACGAGGCCACCAGGTAGCCCAACGTGGTAATCAACTGGGTGAGCAGGGCGGATTGCTCGGCATAATACTCGGTCTGGCGGAGGACCTTGACGTTGACGCGCGGGTTGGTGGTGAGCGAGTCTTTGAATTGCTGGAAGGTCGCCGGCGAATTGAGCTTGGCATAAACCGCCTGGAAGGTCGTGCCCCGGTGATAGGCCTCCTGCAGGACCGTGGCATCGGTCCAGATCTCGGATTCCGCCGAACCGCCGCCGGCGGAGAAGATGCCCGAGACCGTCCATTCCTGGCGGCCGACCTGCAACCTGGAGCCGACGTCCAGGCCCTTGAACTCCTGCGCCGCGCCCACGCCGGCGATCACCTCGTTGCGGCCCCACTCGAAGGGGCGGCCTTGCTCGAGCTTGAGCCGGTCCCGCACGGCGAAGGCCGGGGCCTCGACCCCGCGCAATGCCACGTTCGCATCCGTGCCGGTCGCGCGCTTGGGCAGGTTGATGATGACGAACAACTCGGCCGAGGCCAGCGCGCCTTTGGCGTCGCGCGCCAGGCCCGGGGCATCGGCAATGACGCGCGCCTGCTCCAGCTCGAAGTTGCTGCTCATTTC
>Ga0326728_10017142_pt1 | contig 14588 bp, 12 predicted proteins | sample MB3enrmetagenome_FD_207602 | JGI IMG/M metagenome (GOLD analysis project Ga0326728, IMG submission 207602) | Lab enriched peat soil microbial communities from McLean, Ithaca, NY, United States - MB31MN | ecosystem: Environmental > Terrestrial > Soil > Wetlands > Peat | place: USA: New York...
TCTTCGGGACATAGGAATTTAGCTCTCTTTTTTGTTAGTTTTAGCGGTGCTGAAGTAAGGACAGCACCTAACCTCACCCGGGGACCAAATCCTTTCATAAGCACGAGGCCACTCTTTCCATAACTTCCTATTCCTGCCTCCACGGCGGCCCTCCTCAGATCAACGGAACCTACCATTCCATACTTTCCATCAGACATGTCCATGGGGAGGAAAGGAGGGATCGCCAAAGCGCTATATCCTTGGCCCTCCAGTGTCATGGCCAGTTCTTTGGAAACGGTTCTTACCTTTTCATAGGTGGCCATGGTATCGTTCTGCTTGACCTGAAGGTTTTTTGAATCCAAGGCTGCACGGCTGTGGCTACAGGCAATAGCCACAACGGTTTTGGCTGAGGACATGACATCTAAACCCGTAGCGTTGGCCTTTATCAAACTCTCGATGGAGCAGACTCCAACGGCCACTGCTCCCAGACGGATCGCCTTTTTTTCGATCTCCATTTCACCCTCCTTTTACTTGACTCTTTTTAGGCGAGGATGGCCTCTCAATGGCTTCTCCTCCATCTCTTTCTTCCTCTTCAGCACATTTTCATTGAAGGGGTGTTCCTAAAAATGACGGCATTAATGACGCAATACATGATCACTGCCTTTTCCCAATCCATCCAATTTGAGGAGCTAAATACGTGCGTTCAATCTCTTGGAAATCATCCCGTAGAACAGGGAACTGTAAGAACAAATGCATTCGCTTGCAGAAACCAGCCTGTGCGTATTGTATTAATATCTCTATCTCCTTCTCCGTAACAATTTTTCTCTCCTCCCTGTCAACCTTTGTTAGATTCTGTTTAAGTTTTTGGATCAGAGAGGTCCAAGAAATGAGACCATTCCAGGAGAGATAGATTTTTCAGCTACCCATCTTACGAATCATAAAAATATCGTCGCAACTTAAAGCCCAGCCATGGATGGACAGAATACTCGAACATCATTGATCACTGAATAGAACCGCACGGTCGAAGTAAACCTCGTTTCGGCATATCCTGTCCCCATTGATTATGACGAGGTCCATTCCATTTATCTCCCAAATCCTTCCGCCGATGGCGGGTGTCAACTGCGCATGCCACAGAAACGTACCGCCATTCCTATCGCCGAATAGGAAAAATTCCCGGACCGACCAATGCATCTTCCATTGTTGGAATGATCGCTTTAAGTATTTACGTAAAGCCTCATGCCCTAACACAGGTCCCCGCGTATTTGGATCTTGATAAATACAATCCTCGGTATAACACGATATGGCCTTTTCCACGTCTTGGCTGTTCCAGCCTGACAAAAATTTCTCGGCGAGTTTGATAGCCTCTTCCCTATCCATATTATCACCTCCTATGCACACCCGTTATTGTTGCCGGTTATTGCCTCTAACTCCCCCAGCATATACGACGTTGCGACCAAAGGGAGTAATGCCCCGAAGAAGTGTATATGCTATGTTATCTGCCGTTGGCGATGGAACGCATGTTCTTCACTCATTCGTCTTCTTGCGGTCTTCCACCTTAATCTCCATAACCACACGTCCCCATCCCCCACATTGCACACCAACATCCCCACAGCCTACCCGCTTAAATCGCATCTCGTTCGGGTCAACACCCGCATAGAAGAGTTCATGTGCCATGGAAATCAATGCCGGCATTGAATTCAGTCCCCGAAACAGATTTTCTTGGGGCAGAGCTTGGTCAACAGATTGCCCGACCCATCGAAATAGAATTTATCACCCTTCTTATGCTGACTGTTACAGCCGTGTGAATCCACGACTTCTACCACAATCGTCTTATTCATTAAGGCGGGTGCCTTGGAGATGACATCTTCATTTCTTGGATTTTGCCTAAATTTCTTCATCTCATCATCGGTGTAGCCTAAACGCTCTTGGTACAACTTCCATACGTCCTCTGATATTTTCATTTTGTCTCCTCCTTTTGTGATTATGTTGAAATACATTTCCCCCCCCTTGCTAAGGGGGATCCATGATTTCATTTATTTTTCATTTCCTTATCCCAACCAGTTTTTTCCCAATATTTTCTATTCATTAACGGAATTAAGGATTCAGGTGTTAAATTATTGCCTAAACCAGAATTAAATGAATTATCGATATCACCAATTATTTCTGCTGGACCAAGAATTTTATCTTTATGAAGGATATGATCGGTTCTGCCATCCCAAGTGATATTCCATTCACCATTCAATAATGGACGATAAAGAACATCATATGATTTTGAGTCAAGACTTGGATCAGCAAATAGCCATTTGTCACCGATCAAAATCTGAACAAAACAATGATAAAAAGGGTTATTTAGAAATTGAACATCATCTCCTATCAATGGTTCTAAGAATTCCCTTTTCAAAGGAATTTTAGCCATTCTACTTGGTATTAAAGAATTCCTGAGCAAAGCGATCAGTAAAAGTGCCTTATTCCAACAGGCCCCATATCCCTTTTCTGCAGTTTCCGATGCTTTTACTTTAACTGCATCAGCGCTAAGCGGATAGTTATCACGAACGAATTCAAATAAACTCAATACATGATGATTTTTTGACTCTAAGATAGTCTTTGATAGATTTTGCACCATAGAATTACTAAAATCGCAATAATACGTTTCCTGCAAATTCCTATCTTCACCATTTCTCATTTCCGGCCTCCATTTATTATCTCATACCGAAGGACCCCTCCGCCCCGCATTCGCTGGTCCACCGGCCTTTGCCAACTATCTCTCTTTTTCGACTCGACTGAAATCTTCGCAAGCATCTCCCTTGCTACCTCCTTTAACCCTCCTGTTTTCCATCAATTACTTCTCACTTTGCCAATATTCAAATTTTCTATTTCCGAAGCCCGGTCGTTGTGCTATTATAAAACAGGATGTTGTTTAATGGTTATATACAACGTATTGTAATATTTGTCAAGACAATATGTTGTTAAATTCAAAAAAATGTGGTATTAATAACTAAGCGTTATTGTTTTCGGTAGATTAAGAAGCTATGATTTATAAAGATATTGGCAAAAAGATTCAAAAGGCGAGGGAGGAGGCAGGCTTATCTCAGGAGGAATTGGCCTCTCGCTTGGGTTACACGCAGGCCGCCCTTTCCAATTATGAATTAGGTAAGAGGCGTCTTTATCTCGCAAATATCGAGCAGATCGCAAGAGAGCTAAATAAACCTTTAAGTTATTTTCTGGAAGAATCCGCCGTTCCCGCAAATGCAAACCAGGGGGAGCCCTTGGATGAAACAATATCTGAAATCATCAAATTGTTAACCGAATTGCCCCCGGAGGAGAGGCAATATCTCCTTGAATATATCAAGTGGAGGAGGGATCGTTTGCGATGATCGGATTCAACCTCAATGAAGAACAATTGCGCTACCAAGAAATGGCGAAGGCGTTTGCGGAAAAAGAAATGAAGCCCTATGCGGCTGAGCTTGACAGACGCCAGGGAAAAACGTTCGACTGGGGAATCGTTCGCAGATTTGGCAGGGCTAATCTGCTGGGATTAACTGTTCCCAAGGAATACGGCGGGATGGGAGCTGACAAGCTCTCCGGCGCTATTGTCACCGAAGAACTGGGCGCGGCTTGCCTTGGAATTTCTGAGCCGGCCGGGGGGACCTGGCTGGCCACCATTTGCCTCACCCTCGTAGGGAATGAGGACCAGAAAAAGCGGTACCTTCCCCTAGTCTGTGGAGAGAAAGCAATCCTTGCCGGGCTGGCCGTAACCGAATCCGAGGCCGGATCGGACATGGCTGGTATCAGAACCCTGGCCACCAGAAAAGGAGGTCATTACATCCTCAATGGAACAAAAGCCTTCATCACCAATGCAGGTCTGGCAGGCTTCTATGTCGTCTTTGCCACTACCGATCCCCGGAAGCGTGATGGCGGACTCAATGCCTTCATTGTGGATGGTAATGCCAAGGGCCTGACTCTTGGCACGATAGCGGATACGATGGGATTGCGGGCCTCGCAAATCGGCGAATTGATCTTTGATAACGTCGAAGTTCCGGTGGAAAACTTACTCGGTGCTGAAAATACTGGATTTCTGATAGCCATGCAGACGCTGGATATGTCCAGGCCTTGTCTGGGGGCCGGCGCCGTCGGGGCGGCCAGGGCAGCCTTCGAGGTGGCGCTCACTTATGCCCGTGAGCGGAAACAGTATGGCCGCCCTATTATCGAGAACCAGGCTATTTCCTTTATGCTGGCCGACATGGCCACGGAGATTGAGGCCGCCAGACTATTGACCTGGAGAGCCTGTTGGCTAGTCGACCAGGAAATGGATTCGACCCTGGCCTCATCTATGTCTAAGGTCTTTGCCACGGAAATGGCTGAAAGGGTTTGCAGCCGTGCTATTCAGATTCTGGGTGGTCAGGGGTATACCCGGGATTGGCCGCTGGAAAAATATTATAGGGATGTCAAGGCCGGCCAGATCTATGAGGGGACCAATCAGATTCAGAGGATTATCATTAGTTCAATGCTTTGAAATTGATTGGATGAGTTTGGGGGTGTATGGAGCCCGACAAAGTCTGTGGGGCTCCACTTTCTGAATTTTTGCCTCGGCGGTTTCTGACCTGATTGTTCCTATTTAGCCACTACATTTTCTGGAAGTCTGCGGGTCAGGATATCTACCGCCTCCTCCACCATTTCCTCGAGCACCTGGCGAGCGGGTTTGATCTCTTTGATGAGTCCTGAAACCTGGCCGGCGAGACCGCCAACGTATTCGTCTTTTTTCCCCTCAACAAAACTCCCCAGGAGGGCTGAAGAGATCAAAACCTGGGTTGGAAAAGGAAGCGGGTCCAATCCTGACCCATCCCATAGGTCGTGATACCTGTTGTAGCTCGCCCGGAGGGTCTTGCCGGTGTAGGCCTTACTCACCCGGGTATACTCATCTGTTGAATCGATGATGTGCTTTTTGTTGACGGGAAGAGCTCCTCCTTCATTCGTTGCCAAGAAGCGGGTGCCAACCCATACGCCTACGCAACCCATTGCCAAGGCGGCAGCCAATCCTCGGCCATCGCCGATACCGCCTGCTGCCAGTACAGGAACCGGGCACGCGGCATCGATGGCTTGAGGCAATAGGGCCATGGTTCCGATACGGCCCGTGTGTCCTCCCCCTTCGTGTTCCTGGGCCACCAGAAGATCGATCCCAGATTGGGCCATCCTACGGGCATTCTTGGCGTTGCCCGTAATGCCAAGAACTTTTATTCCCGCCGCATGCGCCTGTGCTACCATGAACCCTGGATTCCCCAGCCCTGCACAAATGGGTTCCTCATCTTGCTCTTTTTGTTTTATACTACACGGGGCTTAGCCGGTTGGGAAAAGCGTCGTCAGGCGCTGGGCCAGCATAATGTCGCCTGTGGTCTTGAGCTTGCCGGTCATGAAGGCGGTCATGCCGTTGAGCTGGCCGTTGCACATGGCAATCCAGTCCTTGTCCGCCATTTTCATCGTAAGGGTTGGGCTGGCATGTATTCCTTGGGATACCGTGCAGGTCTGATCTTTGATGACTACATACCAGTCTCCTCCGTCCGCACCCTCGATGTTATACTGGATCACTGCATTCAGCCCGGCGGCAGCTTTAGGGTTGAAGGTCCCGGCCATGCCATCGAAAATCTCTTTCACTGAACTAAATACCTTCGCCATCTTCTTCCTCCTCCTTTCTTGGCTGAACAACTTCATCAAAAAAAATGTCCACACGCTTGCCAGTGATTGTTACATTTCGCTCTTGAACTTCTGATTATGCTTTATAAAATGTTTTTCCTTTGTCCGCCATTTCTTTGAGAAGGCTGCAGGGCTTCAATCTCACCCCAAGCTCTTTCTCAAGTTTTAACAGGTGCTGATACACGTTGCCAATTCCCCAAGCGTCGGCATAACGCAGAATTCCGCCTCGGTATGGAGGAAATCCCGTCCCATAGATCATTGCCAGGTCCATATCCTGAGGCCGGTCGCAGATTCCCTCCTGAATCATGAAGGCCGCTTCATTGATGGCTCGGGCCATCATCCGGTCCATAATTTCCTTAGGGGTCATGGATTTGGGCTTAACCCCTTTCTCCTTCAGATAATTCTGGATAACTTCCATCACCTTTGGGTTCGGGACAGGTTTTTCTCCACTGTAATCGTACCATCCAGATCCAGTTTTTCGTCCGTAGCATCCGGTTTGATAGACGCGCTCAAAAAGAGGAGACATCTTCAATCGTTCTCCGAAGGCCTTTTCAAAGTTCTTTCCCACATGGTAACTGATGTCGATTCCCGTAAGGTCATTCAGAGTGGCAGGGCCCATGGGGAGTCCGAAATCGACCACAGCCTCCTCCACCTTAGCCAGTTCAACTCCCTCCGAAATCATGAAGGTGGATTCTCCCATGAGACCGCCGAGCTGCCTGGAGACATAGAACCCCGGTCCGTCGTTCACCACGATAGGGACCTTGCGAATGGCCCGGCCAAAGGCCACGCTGGTCGATAGGGTTTGATCCGACGTCTTCTTGCCGCAGATGATCTCCAGCAGTTGCATTCGCTCTGCAGGGTTGAAAAAGTGCAGCCCGATCATGCGGCCAGGGTCCGAAAGGACAGAGGCTATCTCCGTGATGGGAAGCGCCGAGGTGTTGGTTCCGAAGACGACGTCCGGCCGGCAGATCCCTTCGATGCGCTTCCAGATATCCCGCTTGATCTTCAAATCCTCCAAAACGGCTTCGATCACCAGGTCTACGTCTTTCAGAGCCTCCAGTGAGGTGGTGGTAACGAGGTGCTCCTTGACCAATTTGTCCAACCCCTCTTGAGTCATTTTTCCCTTCTTGATGGAGTAGGCATAGCTTTTCCGAACAGCCTCCACTCCCTTCCGAATGGCCTCATCATTGATATCCCAGAGAACGGCATCAAAGCCGTTGCTCAAAAGCAGGTTGACGATTCCCGATCCCATCACTCCGCCGCCGAGCATGCCCACTTTCCCAATTTTTTTGGGTTCGATCTTTTCGATGCGGGGCAACCTTCCCGCAGCCCGGGTGTTCAGGAAGACGCCGATGAGGTTTTTGGCGACGTCCGAGACTGCACAATCGGCAAAAAGTTCCGCTTCGATCTTCAGGTCGGCTTCGAAGTTATCCGTGAGTCCCCGCTCTAGGGCCTCAATTGCCTTAAACGGAGCGATATACCCTTTGGCCTGTTTGGCGGCCATTCCTTTGGCAAAAGCGATGATGCCGGCCTTCTCTTCCGGCTTCGGCAGCTTATCTTTCTTGTTCTTGGTGAGACGGGTCTTGTGATCTATCTCTCCCGAGATAAAACGGCGGGCAACTTTCAAGGCCTGGTCCAGGAGTTGATTAGCCTGAACCACTTCGTCGAGGGCTCCTTTTTTCGCGCCTTCTTCGGCTGAAATGGGATTGCCGGTCGTGATCATCTGCAAGGCATCGGCAAAACCAATCAGCCGGGGAAGCCGCTGGGTGCCCCCGGCGCCGGGGATGAGACCAATCTGCACTTCGGGCTGCCCGATCTGAACACCCTGGGCGGCAATCCTGTAGTGACAAGCCATCGCGATTTCCAGCCCGCCCCCCAGACAATTGCCGTTGATTGCGGCAATCACAGGTTTAGGCGCATCTTCAATCGAATTGATAAAACGGTGGTTTTCCATCACCCTGGGCAACAAAAAATTCTTGTCCTTTACTGTTTGAACCTCGGTGATATCTGCCCCGGCGATGAAATTTTTTCCGGTGCCGGTAAGGATCACAGCCTTGATGGCCTTATCCGACGCAGCCTGGAGGAGCGCATCGGCCATCTCCCGGACAAAATGGGCAGAAAGCTGATTCACCGGAGGGTTATTCAAAGCCAGAATAGCCACGCCGTCTTTCACTTCCACTTTCACAGTCTTATAATCCTTCTTCATAGGTTACCTCCCATTGGAATAGGTGTTTCCTCATCAATGTTTAATGTGTTTTCTTGACTTCTCCGGCGCACAGTATTTTTATGGAGGACTCGGCCGGCGGCCCATGTCGGGGCTAATTCCTGAAAATCTACATTTTTGGGCACCTTGCAGGGAACTGGCTTTCTATGGATTCTCATTTTGTCTGAGGCTCAATGCTCACGGTTCATTTCCAAGCGCTGATCTCCATTTCGTGGGATCGATGGGGATTTGCAGAGCACCTTTTTCCGGGAATCATATTGTTGCGCTTTTATATTAAATGATGCATAATAAATTTTAGATTTTTTGTCAAGAGAAAAATGTAGGCATAGGATTTTTCTTGACTTTTATGTATAGCATTTAGTAATACTCCTTAAAAACCGGATAGCCTGACGGGTACAATGGCGGCGGTTTTTCTGCAGGTCGAAGAGGGGGATTTTTGAAGATCCGAGATCTGGTTCAGCATAGCCGAGTTTCCAAGGAAACCATACATTTTTACATCCGGGAAGGACTCCTTCCCAAACCCCTCAAAAGGGGAAGGAACATTGCGGAATATGACGACAGCTATGTAGAACGCATCCGCTTCATCAAAGAACTTCAGGATCGCCACTTCCTCCCTCTTGCGGTCATCAAGAATATTCTGAAAAAGCAAAAAAATTCCTCCGAGTGGCAGTCTCTCCTCAATCTGCGAAGAGAATACTTCAGACCCATAGACCAGTTTCTTCCGAACGAGATATCAGGTGAAGAGCTTTTTCTAAAGGCGACGGGTTTGGGAAGAAAATGGTTGTCCAAGATGGAGGAATGGGAGATTATCACCCCAGAGATTCGCAATGGCCAAAAGGTCTATGCGCAGGACGATATCACTCTTGGTAAATTGATCGTAGAAATGGATACCATTGGCCTGGGTGCCATCGAGGGGTTCGATCCTGAAGCCCTGAAGCACTTTCGGGATAAATTCCGGGAGATCGTCATTTTGTCGCACAAATATTATATCGAAGCCGCGCTTGGAAAGCTTTTCCCGGAGGAGTTCTCGAAAAGGGTTGTCCAGGGAAGAGAGATCATGAGTATTTTTTTCTACCATCTTTACCGTAAACTCTCCCGGGAGGAATACAGGAAGATCCTAACGCTACTGGAATCGGGGACAAAGGAACCAGGCGAAGGGGATCTTGGTTCGGAGGAGTATCCTGATCAGTAATAGGGAGGTGCCGACAATCATTGCAATCTGGTAGACTACTCCTTATTAACGGATCTGGACGGACCTTCAGGGGTGCATAGAAATTTGGAATAGAAACCTTGATCCTGCGTTGAATGATTTGTTTTTGAGAAAGCACCGAATCTTCGGTAAGCTTTGATAACATGCTTACCATAGGTTACATAAAGAACAGCGACTCTTATACAAGTGTACAGGGAAACTAACTTCCTGGTTAGATTTCTCTGAAAGGTTTATTCTAATGTTTTGATAAAGAATATTTATGAACAGGGAGGCTTTGGCTTGAAAACGCGGAAGATTCAAGTTAGATAATCCCTGAACGGTTTTTTCTGTTGTAAGAGCACCTTTCCGATGATCGGTCAGTTCAATTTAGCGGGTAACTTACGGGTCAAGCCAAATTCATATAAAGAAAAAATAAGGAGGAAGGAAAGATGAGGACAAAAAAGCAGTTTATCGAGGGGTTACGCAAGATGCGTCGGAATATTTACGTCGACGGGCAAAAGATCGACCGTGATGATGAAGTGCAGATGGCAACGATCAACACCATCGGTCTGACCTTCGACTACGCCGGGGACCCCAAGCACCAGGACCTGTGTACAGCAACGTCGCACCTGACGGGCGAAAAGATCAACCGTTTCTGTCATATCCACCACAGCAAGGAGGACCTTCACAAGAAGCAGGATATGACCCGACTGCTCTGCCAGACGGCCGGGGGCTGTATTCAGCGCTGCATGGGGATTGACGGGTCCAATGCTATCTATAACGTCTCCTACGAGGCGGACAAGCAGAACAACGGGGCCACGCAGTACCACAAAAATTTCAAGAAGTGGTTGGAACGGTTTCAGAAAGAGGATTTGGTGGGTTGTTGTGCGCAGACGGATGTGAAGGGGGACCGGATGAAGCGACCTTCGCAGCAGAAGGACCCGGATCTGTATGTGCGTGTGGTGGAACGAAAGAAAGACGGGATCGTGGTGCGGGGTTCCAAAGTGCACAATTCCGAGGCTTCCGTGGCCGATGAGATACTGGTGGTGCCGACACGGGCGCTTTTGCCGGAGGAGAAGGATTGGGCTGTGGCGTTTGCGGTACCTGGGGATTGGGAAGGGGTCAAGCAGGTGGTAACAGTGCACAACCTGCGGGATCGCAAGCATTTCAAGAGGGGATTTGCTCCTGGGGCGACGGATTCGTACACGATATTTGATGATGCGTTTATTCCGTGGGAGCGAGTCTTCCTTTGTGGGGAGACGACTCACGGCGGTGTGTGTGCGCTTTTGTTTGCCCTTTTCCATCGCCACAGCTATTCGGGATGTAAGCCGGCGTTGGGTGACTTGATGTTGGGGACGGTGGCTTTGGCGGCGGATTACAATGGAATTGGCAAAGCCTCCCATGTGCGGGACAAGCTGGCGGAGATTATCCGGGTTTCGGAGTTGGGCTATGCAGCGGGATTTACAGCGTCAGAGTTAGGTAAGCCTGAGGTCTATATTCCTGGGGCAGGGTTTAGTCCGTATGGACCCGGGAGTTATATTCCTCACTCGATCTATGCGAATGTGGGACGCTGTTTGACCGGGGAGGCGGTCTTCCGCGAGGCGGAGATTCTCTGTGATGTATCCGGAGGGATGCCCGCGACCTTTCCTTATGAGGGGGATTTTGTGAATCCTGAGACCAGGGATCTTTTGTACAAGTACATCACCCGCAACCCGGACATTCACCCTGAGGATGCGGCGCAGTTGTGGCGGTATGTCGGGGATGTGATTTGCTCGGCGACTGGGGGAATCCATCTACTTGGGTCCTACCACGGTGGGGGGTCTCCGATCATGGAGGCCATAGCGATTACGACGCAGTATGACATTGAAGGTAGGAAGAAGATGGTGAAGAAGCTGGCCGGGATCCAGGATCGCAAACCGGCTCAGGAAAAGTCCAAGTAAGAAAAGTTGCCGGCTCAAGCATGACTGACAGCGGATAGGTTAATTAGGTTTCTGTAAAAAACTAACTAAACCCAGGAGGGAAAAAACCAATGAAGGGAAAAACAGCGAAGGGAAAGACAGCGAAAGAAAAAACAATGAGAGAAGTGGTGATTGCCGGATATCTCAGGACGGCTCTGTCGCGGTCCAGACCGAATGATCCGGGCCGAGACTGGTTTCATAAGCTCAGGGCAGATGATCTCTTGTCTAAGCTTCTTCCCGAGGTGATTAAGAGGACGGGGATCAAGGCTGAAGAGGTCGATGATTTCATCGTAGGATCGGCCATGGGAGTGAGTGAGCAGTGGACTTATGGCGGCCGTTACCCCATCCTTCTGGCCAACCTGCCTGAGACGATTGCCGCCAAGTTTGTCGACCAGCAGTGTGGCTCATCCATGGCTGGCATTCATATCGGGTTCATGGAAATTGCTACGGGCTTTGTCGATATTGTCATGGTGGGCGGCATGGAACACATGACACGTGTTCCCATGGCCGGACCCCTTGTGGAAAAAGGAATCATCTCTCCGAACCCACGTCTTTTTACGGAGCCGGCCTTCAAACACTGGGACATGATGACGACCAGCAATATGGGGCTTACTGCAGAAAAACTTTTCACCATGAGGGATTTTACAAAAGAAGATATGGATCGCTGGGGAACTCGCGCCCATCAACTGGCCTCCAAAGCTCAGAAAGAGGGATTTTTCAAAGATGAAATTCTTCCTATTGAGGCTGAGCAGGCAGACGGAAAGATGTTGGTCGTAGACCGTGACCAGGCGGTCAGGGATGATGCCACGCTGGAGGGTATGAGAGACCTCAAACCGGCCTTTAAACCCGATGGGGTCATCACGGCGGGGAATTCCTCACCCTTGAACGCTGCGGCAACCTCCATGATCCTGATGTCCAAAGAGACCGCCAAAAAGAAAGGGATCCAGCCCATGGCGACCGTCCGTTCCATGGGATTCGCCGGAGTGGACCCCACCATCATGGGGGTAGGGCCTGTTCCTGCCAGCCGCATGGCCTTAGAAAAGATCGGTTTGCAAGCGAAGGACATCGACTACTGGGAGATCAATGAGGCCTTTGCCCTCGTCGCCCTGAACTGCATCAAGGAACTCGGTATTGATCCAGACCGGGTGAATGTGATGGGAGGGGGCACAGCCATCGGCCATCCTTTGGGAGCAACCGGAGTCCGACTGGTAGGTACCCTTGCCCGCATCTTGAAAGTCAAGGGCGGACGCTACGGTCTGGCCAATGCCTGTGTCGGTGGCGGTCAGGGTGTGGCCACGATCATCGAGAGAGAATCTTAAGCGTTGACCGTCCAAACTTGCTCACCTGCAAAAACATAAAATTCCCCTCCCCTTTCAAGCCTGTCCGCTGGCAGGCAGGGAGGGGAATTTAATTTATTATTAGAGATTCTCAAAACACAAAAAACGAAAGGAACAAGCCTATGACTCTCAACGACATAAAAAACATTTGCGTCGTCGGAGCCGGGAATATGGGCCACCAGATATCTCTGCTCTGTGCCATGCATGGATACAAGACTATCTGCACGGACATTATACCGGATGTTTTAAAGAAGGCTGAGAAATTTGCCGACACCTATTTGCCCGGACGGGTTGAGAAAGGGAAATTGACCAAGGAGCAGGCAGAAGCGGCGCGAAAGAAGATCTCTTTTACCCTTGACTTGAAGGAAGCGGCGAAGGACGCCGATTTTGTCATCGAAGCAGCCTTAGAAGTCCTTGACACCAAGAGAAAAGTCTTTGCAGATCTGGATCGGCTCACCCCCTCCCACGCCATTCTGGCCACCAATAGCTCAGCAATTGTGAGTTCTCTGATCGCGGACGCCACCAAACGGCCGGCCAAAGTCGTCAACATGCACTTCTTTAACCCGGCTTTGGTGATGAAACTCGTCGAAGTGGTAAAGGGGCCCCATGTCTCGGACGAGACCGCGCAGATCACGATGGAACTCAGTGAGAAGCTGGAAAAGGTGCCGGTGCTTATTAAGAAGGAAGTGGACGGATTTCTGCTAAACCGAATTTCCGGAGTAATAACAAGAGAGGCCCTGTGGATGCTGGAGATGGGCGTTGCCACCGCAGAGGACATCGACAAAGCCTGCGTGTACGGGGCCGGGCATCCTATGGGGCCGTTCCGCTTGATGGACCTGACAGGCATAGACCTCAACTATACCATGTCCATGGAGAAGTTTAAAAAGACCGGAGATCCTGCCGACTTCCCGGCTCCGAGTGTCGTGCAGAGGTACGCTCAGGGACACTATGGGGAAAAAACTGGCAAGGGTTGGTACGACTATTCTAAGAAATAGAGAGAGCAAGGAAATCGAACCGGAACCAAAAAGGATGGATTGGAAATTCTAAATTCCAATGTCCGAATTCTAAACAAATCCAAAATGCTAAATCTAAAAAGTCCTGCTCAGAACATTGGAATTCTGAATCTCCTTCTGCTGGGAGTTTAGGATTTTTCCCAAGCCTTTCGTCTGAATAACTTTCTTATCAATTTGTATATCGCTTCATTCGTTGGTAGCTAAGAGCCGAGATAAAGTTGGAAAACAAGGGATTTCAAGCAAAAAATATTGACATCCCTTGGAGGATTTAGTATTAGAGAGTAGAAAAGAGAAAGGAGGATTTAGAAATGAATGGGCTATGCAAAGGAATTCTCATCTCGGCAGTGGGTTTCTTATTTGCCTTGTCGTGCTGGGGAGTTGCTTTTGGACAGGAGATTAAGATTGGCGTAGTCGGCCCGATGAAATTTCTCCAGGGCCAGGACCAATGGAACGGGGCGCTGATGGCAGCCGACGAGATTAACGCTAAAGGAGGGGTATTAGTCGGCGATAAGAGGCAGCGAATCAAGCTGTTAAAAATCGATACGAACGAAATGCTGAGCATATCCGACGCAGTGGGCGCTGTAGAGAAGGCTGTTGTAAAGGATAAAGTCGATTTTTTTGTGGGAGGCTTTCGCTCAGAAGCGGTCTTCGCCATGCAGGATGTCGCCATGGCTTATAAGAAGATCTTTATCGGCTGTGGGGCTTCCGCTAATGAGCTCTGCACGCGGGTGGCCCAGAACTACGACGTTTATAAGTATTGGTTCCGGATGACCCCCTACAATTCCACATTCCTTGTCAGAACAGCTTTTATCCATTTGAACACTGTCGCAGCCATATTGAAACAATCATTAAACATACCCCAAATCAAAGTCGCTGTGGCGGTGGAAAAGACCATGGCTGGGGATGCGATGACTGCGGCGGCCGAAGGCGCCATTCCTAAGATGGGTATGGAGATGGCAGGCGTTTGGAGACCCTCTTCGGTGGCCACGGATGTCACGGCTGAACTGTCCGGCATCCAGCGTTCAGGGGCCCAGATCATTTTTACGTTCTTTTCTTCCCCGGTGGGGATTGCGTTTGCCAGGCAGGCGGGCGAACTCAAGATCCCGGCCGTTCAGGTTGGCATCAATGTAGAGGCCCAGAAGGATGAGTTCTGGAAGGCAACGCAGGGGATGGGCAACTACGTTATTACGTCGGGTACCT
>Ga0326728_10017143_pt1 | contig 14587 bp, 6 predicted proteins | sample MB3enrmetagenome_FD_207602 | JGI IMG/M metagenome (GOLD analysis project Ga0326728, IMG submission 207602) | Lab enriched peat soil microbial communities from McLean, Ithaca, NY, United States - MB31MN | ecosystem: Environmental > Terrestrial > Soil > Wetlands > Peat | place: USA: New York...
GCGGATTCAGTGGAGCGGGCGGGATGCTCGTCCTTGGCGACCGGAAACTGGATCCCAAGACCGATTACAACGGAGTATTTGCTGATCCGGTTGCGTTCGCCAAGAAAGTGCACTTGCTCTGGATGGGTGTCGGGACAAATGAGCCTGAGAGAATGCGTGCGGGACTCCAGAGACTGCACACTTCACTCCAGGAAGCGAACATTCAGCACGTTTTCTACGAGTCGCCGGGTACAGACCACGAGTGGCAGACTTGGCGTCGCGATCTCAAGGATTTTGCACCAAGACTCTTTTAAGAAGACTGCTCGAAGACGAGAACCACGTGTCTCAGATTCCAAGCCGCTTCTCGCTTCAAAGCCGAGCACTGTGCCCAAGATTGCAACAGGAGGTCATCATATTGTGTTTTCAAAAGGTAAGAATCCAACTCTGACGACACAGGTCTTACAACTGGCCGTACTGCTTTTCCCAACTCTTGCTTGTGCTCAAACGCAACCTGTTACCGCAACCATCGACGCGTCGAAGACCGGTGCTCCAATCTCCAGATACGTCTACGGGCAGTTTTTGGAGCACATCGGCGGAATCGTCAATAACAACATATGGGCTGAAATGCTGGACGACCGGAAGTTCTACTTTCCGATCAACTCGCACCCGCCCGCCGAACCAACTGGACCGGCTTGGAGGCGCACCGCGCTGCGCCATTGGATACCGGTCGGCGCCGACGAATCCGTCACGATGGACGCAGATCGCCCCTACGTTGGCGAAGAGACGCCTATGGTGAAGCTGAGTGCAGCCGAGGCGCACGGAATCCAGCAAGCCGGGTTAACAGTGCGCAAAGGGAAATCCTACACAGGTCGCATAATCCTGGCAGGCACTTCTGGCGCAACTGTGAAGGTTAATCTGGTATGGGGAGATACGCCGAGCGACCGCGAAAGCGTTGTCATTAGCAAACTCGGCTCTGACTATGTGAAGTTTCCGCTGCGCTTCCACGCGCAGGCCGACAGCGATAATGCCCGGCTCGAGATTGTCGGGACGGGCACCGGCGCCTTTCACGTTGGAGCTGTCTCGTTGATGCCAGCGAACAACGTGCAAGGTTTTCGTGCCGAAGTGATAGCCGCGCTGAAGCAACTGCATTCCGGCGTGTATCGCTTTCCCGGCGGAAACTTCGTTTCCGGGCACGAGTGGCGCGATGCAATAGGCGATCCTGACAAGCGTCCGCCAATCATGGACCCAGTCTGGCACGCGCTTCAGCCAAACGATGTAGGCACGGACGAATTCATGACGCTATGCCGTCTGCTCGACGTCGAACCTTACGTGACAGTCAATGGTGGCTTTGGCGACGAATGGTCGGCAGCACAACTGGTTGAGTATGCCAACGGCGCGGTCACCACACCGATGGGGAGATTGCGTGCCGCGAATGGTCATCCGGAGCCGTATCACGTCAAGCTCTGGGGGGTGGGCAACGAACCTTGGGGTGAATGGCAGTTAGGCTTCATGCCCGTCGCACAATGGGAACTGAAACACAACATGTTCGCGAAGGCGATGCGGAAGGTGGATCCAACGATCAAGCTCATCGCCGCTGGTGCAATGCCGGACGCTATGACCGGCTCCAAGCAGGCAAAGCGCCTCAACGGGCAAATCGTGCCTGACTACCTATCCGCCGGGGACTGGAGCGGCAACTTGCTCGCCCACTGCCTCGACAACATTGACCTGCTCAGCGAACATTACTACTCCACCAGCGGCCAGCGAACGGATCTTGAGAAAGGCGAGAAGGTCAGCACCGGGCCGCAGACGCTTATCGAATGGGAGCGCGCACCCGCCACTCAGGTCCGCGCGAAATACGAGCACTATCAGGAGTACCTGAAACGCATCCCGGGATTGAAAGCGAAGCCGGTGCCGATTAGTCTCGACGAATGGGCCTACATCGGTGCTCCTCCGAATTCCTACAAAGTTGTCCCGGCGTACGCCTGGGCGTTCCACGAGATGTTCCGGCACTCCGATCTCTACCAGTTAGGCGCATTCACGTTTGCAACTGCAATGATCAGCGAGAACCGGACGGATGCGGTTTTGAGTCCGACAGGTTTCTTGTTCAAAATGTATCGCGAGCATTTCGGCACCATTCCGGTGGAAGTATCCGGAAACTCGCCGCAGCCCAAGCCGATCTATCCCGCCGGGGGCGATCAACCCGCAGTCAACCCGGGCAGCGACACCTACCCTCTGGATGTGAGTGCTGCTCTCAGGGAGGATCGTAGGACGCTCACGTTCGCTGTGCTCAATCCGTCCGATTCCGAGCAGCGTTTGAACCTTTCTATCCGGGGGATAAGGCTCGCAAACGAAGGACATCTATGGCGCATGGCACCGTCGAGCGTGGATGCAACGATCACCGTAGGACAAAAGGCGGAAGTTGAAGTGCAGGACCAAGGCATTGCATCCGTGCCCGAGTCAATCTCCGTCCCGCCCTTCAGCGTCAACATTTATTCATTTGCAATGCAGTAGTTTGTCCGGTCGAAATTCAAGGAAGAACATCGATGACAGCGAACAAAGTGTTTTGTGTGATGGCACTCGTGATAGCCGTTGCTTTGGGACCTCGGCTCGCGGCACAAGTGCAGACGGAGATGCCTCCTGTCGTTCCCGGTGCGAAGCCCGTGACCGTGGAGCACATTAAAGTGCACGGGACAGCGCTGGAAAGCAATTTAGAGGGGGATGCCGTCGACCGCGACGTGTTCGTGTTTTTGCCGCCCAGCTACGAGAAGGAGAAGCATCGCCACTATCCAGTCGTCTACGCGCTGCACGGCTATTCGATCGGCGCCGAGCAATGGACCCATGAGATACACGTACCGCAGACCATAGAAGGCTCTTTCGCCCAGGGCGCTAAAGAGATGATCGTCGTCCTGCCCGACTCGAAAACGCTGCACAACGGTTCCATGTATTCGAGTTCGGTCACCACGGGAGACTTCGAGCAGTTCATTGCGCACGATCTGGTTACCTACATCGATGCTCATTACCGGACGATCCCAAATCGGCTGAGCCGCGGCCTGGTGGGCCACTCTATGGGAGGCTACGGCGCGACGCGGATCGGCATGAAACATTCCGCCGTGTTCGGCAGCCTGTACATCATGAGCCCGTGTTGCTTGTCGCCGCGGCCAGCCGGACCGGCGAACCCAGAAATGGAGAAGGCTCTGGAGGCAGTAAAGACGCCCGAAGATTCAGCCAAACTGCCGTTCTTTCCCCGGGCACAGCTTGCCACGGCAGCGGCATGGTCACCGAACCCGAAGAATCCACCGCTTTATCTTGACCTGCCCACGAAGGACGGCCAGCCTCAGCCGGATGTCCTCGCGAAGTGGACGGCGAATGCGCCACTTGCCTTTGTGGATCAGTACATCGGAAATCTGCGCCAGTATCGCGCAATCGCGCTCGATGTTGGCGACCAGGACGATTTACGAGTCGATACCGGCAAACTGCATGATGTACTTGATAAGTACGGAATCGCGAATGCGTTCGAAGTTTATCCGGGCACCCATACGAGTAAAGTGGCTGATCGTTTCCAGAATCACGTGATGCCGTTTTTCAGCCAGAATCTCTGTTTTCAGGCAAGCTGCCGGTAGCGGCAATTCGACACTTTATAGGGAGAAGAGATGAGCTATTCCGGAAAGATCGCACTGGCAGTCTTCACTGCTTTTATCGCTTTCATGGCTTGTGTAGCCGCTGCGGAAGACACTTCCAATTTCCCTTACATGAATCCCCGGCTCTCGCCGGAAGAGCGCGCGACCAACCTGGTGCATCGTATGACGCTGCAGGAAAAGGCCTCGCAGCTCGTGAATCAGGCTCGGGCAATCCCGCGCCTTGAGAGCCAGATAGCTGTTAACCGAAGGGTTGCTAGTTCGAATCTAGCTCGGGGAGCCAAATTACCTCCCAAGTCGGATTAAGCTACGCCGCATTCTCTGGTGGTTGCTTGACGTCGACCGTTGGTCCATCTGGTCCAAGATCGATTCTCAAGCCAACCTTTTCTGCCCACTGTTAACGTAGTGCGATCCATTGCGTCCGCGCCAGATATTTCTGCGGGCGCTGATTGTTTTGTGGCCGGTGGAGATGGTTGTGCCTTCATTGCAAGGCTCTTCGATCTCGATTGCGCGTGCTTCTCCGATTCACAGGCTCGTTCTGGCAAGCAAGGCATACAAACCTTGTTGCGACCATGGGCCTCCAAATGATCTCGAAAGCGTCCGCAGCCTCGACTGTCAGCATGTGTTGTTCGATTGGCAAGGCGACGACTTCAAGATGCGCAGACTCGTGCCGGGGATGTAGTCTATGAGACACATTGTCTAACTGCCGACACAATTCGACTTGGCGACGCTGCACCGCAAGCGAAGCATTTTCTTGTGAAATCGCAGTGGAGCCTATCCTGCAGGGTACTCATCCGAGTTCACTCGGATTATAGTTGTGGGTTCGCGAAGAGGGGCCATGGGTCGAAATCGGAATCTGCCATTCTGGGCGATCATCGGGGCGGCTCTCGCTGCGATTGCCTTGGCGGGCGTTTTTGTCGGGTGGCGCGCAACGCGAGCTTTGCATCAGTCCACACAAGAGGTACGCTCCGAGCAGGAAATTCGCTTCCTGGTGCGGCCCCTTTTGCCTCCCAGTGAAGTAAAATTTGAGGTGGTCAGCTCGCCCGAAATCTTTCTGCAGGCAGCGCGCTTTCAGAATCATCTCTTTATAGCCGGGCCCTCGGGACTTTCCGAATACGATCTTGGTGGCACCCTGCTCCGGCAATTTGTGGCCGGAAGAGAATTGCCGTCTTCCCCCCTGGTCGCTCTGGCAGTGGGCACAATAGGAGATTCTTCGGGGCCGGAACTTGTGCTGGCCACAGCGGGAGAGGGAATCCTACTCTTCAACGGAAAAAGCTTCCGTCAAATCTATCCGGCGGATGCCGAAGTGCGATCGGTTACCGCTATCCTGCCCGTTGCTGCGGGGCATCTACTGATCGGCACGAAGAGGCGCGGCGTGCTCCTCTACGACGGGAAACAGTTTCGAGAGCTGCATCCGACGCTGAACAACCTCTACGTCCAAGTCCTCGCCGGGAATGAAGTGGACTTGTGGATTGGCACGCTGAACCAGGGCGTTCTGCATTGGCACGCCGGCACGAGTGAACCGTTTGGCGAAGAGCAAGGATTGCCCGACCGGCAGGTGCAAGCAATCGCACTCGCGGGAGACAAAAGCTACGTCGGGACACCTGTGGGTGTTGCCGAATTCGACCGCGGACGATTCTCGCGCGTGCTGGGGGAAGGGTTGCTGGTCACTTCGCTCTTCGTGAGCGGTGAGGAGTTATTCGTTGGCACGGAAGATCAGGGCGTCGTGCGTGTTCCCCTGTCCAAACAGCGGTCGGGCCTCGATGCGCAGGGCTCCACGAATCTCGCGGAAGTGCAGCAGTTCCTTGGGGCAGACAGTGGTGTTTATGTCCTGACGCGGAATGGCGTGTATGAACTGCCGGAGCATGGATTTGGCTGGAAAGAGGTCTTGAAACCGCGCCCATCGGTCCTGAGCGATCGGAATATTTCGGCGCTTGCCGAGGACAAGAACGGACAATTGTGGGTCGGCTATTTTGACCGTGGACTCGATCTCTTGCCAGGCGATTCCAGGCGTGTCTTGCATGTGGAAAACGAACATGTCTTCTGCGTGAACAGGATCTGGCCGGATGCGAAGTCGGGGACGGTAGCAGTTGCCACGGCGAACGGCTTGGTGCGCATGGGAGCTTCCGGAAACCAGGAACAGGTGCTGACGCGCGCGGATGGGCTCATCGCCGACCACGTCACGGATGTCGTACCGTATGGCGAAGGGTTGGCGATTGCAACGCCGGCAGGCCTGACCTTCCTCGACGCCACTGGCGCACGCAGCATGTACGCGTTTCATGGCCTAGTAAACAACCATGTGTATGCTCTGGGAGTTTCCGGTGACGACCTGATGGTGGGAACGCTGGGCGGCCTCTCCGTAATTGGGAGAGGAGAAGTGCGCGTGAATTACACGGCCGGCGCCTCCGGACTCAAGCAGAACTGGATTACTGCGGTCGTTCCCGTGGGCGATGAATGGATGGTGGGGACGTACGGAAGCGGAATCATGGGCTTGGACCGCGCAGGGCACTTTCGTGCGTTCGAGAAGGCCACCGCTGAAATGGAGATCAATCCCAACGCCATGTTGGTGACACCCCGGTACGTGCTTGCCGGGACACTGGGAAATGGCCTGTACGTTTACGACCGGGAAAGGTCGCGCTGGGCTGTCATCCATGAAGGTTTGCCCTCACAAAACGTCACCGCGCTCGCCCAAAGCAAGGGATATATCTACGTTGGAACGGACAACGGATTGGTACGAATCCAGGAACAGAAACTACAACCATGAGAAAAGCATTCACCTCGATTTTCCTTTTGCTGATCACGCCGATCGCGTTGTTGGCGGACGGCGGTGTATTGATCCCGCGGGACAAAGCACAGCCCGATCCCGCAATTCTTTCTTTGGAAGAGATGGAGATTACCGTCCAGATCGATAACGGTGACGCGCGCGTGTTCGTGCGGCAGGTGTTTACGAATCACACCAACCGGATTGAAGAAGGCAACTACATTTTCGCCCTGCCCTCGCGGGCCACGGTTTCCGATTTCGCCGTCTGGGATGGACCCACACGGATTCCTGCGGTGATCCTCGAGCGCAAGCGTGCGGAAGAGATCTACAACCAGTTGAAGCAGCAGTCTATCGATCCGGGGTTGTTGCAGATGGGGGAGCGCCGAGAGGAAGAAGCCATGGAAAGCGCTATCTTCAGTGCCCGCATCGTACCCATTCCGGCCTATGGCACAAAGCGGCTGGAATTCGAGTATCACGAATCCATCCCGGTCGAAAACCTCAAATCCTATTTCGCCATTCCCTTGCGGCCCGACGCGTATCAAGCGCAGGCTGCCCGGTATTTTCGGCTCAACTTTGAATTGCACTCGGCCCACATAGTGACGCAATTTCAGGCCACGGCAAAAGCGTATCCACTGAAACTCGATGAAGAGGCGCCGCACCTGATCGAAGGCCACTTTGAAGGGCAAAACGTCAACTTGACGGAAGATTTTGTCGCGACGTTCGACCTGGATCGCGCCGGCAGCGATACTCTGCGGGTGATTGCGCATAGGAATCCCATCAGCGCGCAGCCTGCCCCGACGGAAACGGCTCCCGTCCGCAGCAACAACGAACCCGGCTTCTTTGCGACGGAAGCGCTGCTGGGCACAGGACAGGGCACGAGCGCAGCAAGCGCAAGCACCGCGGCAGGCCCAGGCTCCGCGAAAACGTTGATCATCCTGATGGACACTTCCCTTTCGATGCAATGGGAAAAGCTGGAGCGTAGCTATCAGGCGCTGGAAACGCTGCTGCGAACACTAAAGCCGGAAGACAAATTCAGCTTGATTCTCTTCAACAGCCAGACGCAAAGCTTCCAGGCTGCTCCCGTTCCTGCGGATAGCGGGGCAATTCAGCGCGCGCTCGATTTTGTGCGTGCCAGCAGGCTGCGCGGAGGGACGGATTTGCAGCGCGCCTTGCAGGAAGGACTGGGGCAATGCTCGGGTTCCGGCGGTAATCGGTATCTTGTGCTGTTGAGTGACGGCGGGGCGACCCGCGGCGCCATCCAGAATGGCAAGCTGGCTGGTTGGTATGAAGCAGCCTGGAAGCGGCTTCCCGAAGCCAGCCGTCCGAAGACCTACATTTTCGGCGTGGGTGACGATGCCAATCTGCCCTTGCTGAAAATGCTGGCACGCGAGGACGGAGTTCTGGAACGCGTGCTCTCGACAGAGCCGCTGGACTTCAAGCTCACTTCGTTTCTCTCGAAGATCGGTCGTAGCCCGATCGGCCAGTTGCAGCTCAGCGTTTCGCCGGACATCGCGGTGGATTCCGTGTATGCATTGCAGGATTCCGCATTCTCCGGTTCGATGGCGATGTGGGTCGGACGCTACCGGAAAGCGCAACAAGATACGGTGTTCAGCGTCCAGGGACTGCGCGATGGCACGCCCCTGGCGATCTCCGCGAAGGTCAATCTTCCAGGCGAGTCCATGGACCACCCGCAACTTCCACGGTTGTGGGCGCGGGCCCGCGTGGACGCGTTGCTGGAAAAAATTCAACGGAAAGGCGAAGACCAGGCAACCATTGACGAAATCATCCGGCTGGCGCGGCAATACAAATTCGTGACCCCGTATACGTCATTTCTCGCCGTGCCCCGCGCGCTGCTGAGGCCGAGGGTTATCCGCCCCGGGGACCCGGTTTTGCGCGTGAAGACGGACGAATCCATCGTTTCGGTTGTTGCGCTATTTCCGTTTGGGCTAATGCAGAAACTCCGCTACCTCTCCGATGAAGACACCTGGCAAACGCGTTTCTTTGCGCCGAAGGATATGCAAGATGGCACGTACAGCGTGCGGCTCGTTCTGCGGGACCGCGCCGGGCACACCTATCGCGAAGCAAAGACCTTTGTGATTGCCAGCAAAACGCCGGTTGTGCAGATCAGGCTGGACCAGAAGCGCTACCGGCGGGGACAAGTGCTGGACTTGAAAGTGGCGGCATCGCAGAGCACGCGAAGTCTGGTTGCACGCCTGGAGGGCGCGGCACCCGTTGGGCTGAAGTGGGATGCCAAGGCCGGCGTGAATACAGGCCAATTGTTCATTCCGGAGCAAATGATTCCGGGAACCTACCGGCTCACAGTCACCGCGGAAGACATTGCGCACAACATGGGATCTCAGGGGGTGGACATTGAGATCGTTCCGTGATTTCTCACCCAAGCTAAGAGTGTGTCTCGGAGGAGCTGTTCTGGCGCTGATGGCCACGGGATTCGTGGTAACCGCCAGCGGAGCGCTGCCTTCCTGGATCCGCAACGTGGAAGCGGGAACGGCAATCGAGCGGGCATTTTTCCGCATGATGCCGCTGCCCTACGGCAATGTGCTGTTCCGCAGACCTCCCGCGGAAACTCGGCCGGCGATTGTTGAACTCATTCAACAGAAACCAGCAGACGCCGAACTTTACTCCTTGCGGGCATTGGAAGATGAACAGCAGTTGGACTTCACCGCGGCGGAATCAGACTGGAAACTCTATGTCGAGAAGTCAGCCAACAAAACAGCCGCGCAACTTGCGCTGGCGGATTGTTATCACCGCCGGCTCCGGCCCCAGGAGGAAATTGCGGTTCTCTCGATCGTCGCCAGCGCTCCTCCGGATGCTTCCGAGCACTCTACAGCGGCGGTTGAGCAGCAGTCATGGCGCGCATTCGAGCGCATTTTCGGCATTATTCAAGCGCAAGGCTTGCCAAAAGAGGTCTCGATCGCGAAGTATCGCGCCTGGATTGCCCGCTACCCGCAGGAGCCGCAACTCTACTCGCGTTTTCTGGAATACCTGATCAACCAAAAGGAATACAACGCCGCGAATCATTTGATCGCCGCCTACCAGAAACAGTTTCCCGGCGACGAAATCTTCCAGGTGAAAGCAAAAGCGCTGGTGGAATACCGGCAGGGCTCCATTCAGCAAGGCCTGGCCGTGTACGAAAAAAGTTTTCAGCCGCTCTGGGAGCCGGAGCTGGTGAAGAGCTATTTTGATCTTCTCACGCAGACCCAGAATCTTCGCAAGTTTCTGGATGAATCTCGCGCCGCGCTCAATGCGAACCCCGAAGACCTCAGGGCTACCGCGCGCGTCTTTTACTACTACCAGCAACAAGGGAAACTCGACGCCGCGCAGCAAGCCATCACCAATTTGCGTTTGCACAAAGAAGCCGCGAAATCGGCCTGGACGCCACAGGAACTCTATGTCTGCGGGCGGCTGCTGGAAGATATTCATTCTTATCCGGAAGCGGCACGCTATTACTTTGCCCTTTACAACAGCAAGGGAGCGAACGATTCGCAGGAGCGCGCCCTCAGCCGCCTGAGTGATTTGCTGCTCAGCGCGCCGGAGACTCCCATACGCCTCGGCAGCGGGGAACTCTCCCTGTACAAGGACATTGCCACGTTGGATCAAGGCCCCGGCTACCTCAACGGCGTCCTCTCGCTGATCCTGAACACGACTTCTCCTGCAAGCGAGTACTCGGAAGAAGAGCAACGCGCTGTTCCTTATTTTCATCGCTCGCGCGCCGCCGAACTGCTTGCCTTGTTGAACAAGAACTTCCCCGATGCGCCGAGCCGCCCCGAACTCCACGCCAAGCTGCTCGATTTTTATGCGAGCAGCGCCAAGAGCGAGGCCGTGCTGAAGGGCGGCAAGGAGTTCCTGGCAACATTTCCCAAAGCAACGGAGCGCACGCATGTCGCGCTGCTCATGGCGGATGCGGATGCCCGACTGGACAAAACGCAGGTCGAATTTGCCATCTACGATTCCGTCCTGCAAGAGCTGGCCGCCAAGGCGGACAAAATGCCCCTCGGTCTACGAGTTGCCGGGGCGGAGGATTTCACGCCGCAAGGAAACGAAAGCGCAGAAGAAGAAAGCGCCGAGGAATCGGATGCAAGCGAAACGGGCAACGCGCGGTCGCAACGGGCCGAGCCGAATGCCGCGTTCCAGGTGAAAACCGAGCGCAGCGCAGCGGAGACTGGCCCTCGCTCGCCCGAATACTCCCGGGTTCTGGAGCGCTACCTGGCCCGCCTGGTCGAACTGAAGCAAATCCCACAGGCACTCGGGGTGCTACGCCGCGAAATAGACCACAATCCCGATGATCCCGGCCTCTACGAGCGTCTGGCGGTTTTTCTGGAGCAAAACAGAATCGGAACGGAACAAGAAGAAGTCTACCGGCGAGCTATGGCGCGTTTCCCGGACCGTTCCTGGTACAACAAACTGGCGCGGTATTACCTGAGATATCGCAAGAATGCGGAATTCGAGACACTCACGCAGGAAGCCGTCAAGCAGTTCGACGGCAGCGACCTGCAGAATTACTTTCAATCCGTTGTCGGCGGCACCCCGCAGATGTATCTGCGGTTGAATCAGTACGCGAACGCGCGCTTTCCGCACAATCCCTATTTTGTCCACAATCTGCTGCGGGCCTACCACACCATACCCACGTTGGATCAGGCCGCGTGGGAAGCCTTGCTGCGTCAACACTGGTTTGAAGAAACGGACTTGCGCAACGAATTCTTCGAGTACCTCAGTTCCAGTGGAAAGCTGGAAACCGAATTGGATACATTGCGGCAAGGGGCTCCTCCGCAGGACAAGGTTACCTGGGAGGAATTTGTCCAGAAAAATCCCGCTGCCGGACAATACATCGCGCAGGCGAACATCTGGCGCTCTCACTTTGAAGAGAGCGCGCCCGTGCTGAAAGCATTGGCCAATGAATACCCGGCTGAACCCGAACTGGGACGCACGGCGTCTTCCGTGTTTCGCTCCCTCGCCTATTTCGATCCCGGCAAGACGGGCGAAGCCGTCAAGATCGAGGAAAATCTGCTGTCAGCGAATCCGGGCAGTCGCGAGATTCTTGCGCGAATCGGCGATATCTATTCGGACCGCGAATTGTTTTCCCAAGCGGCTCCCTATTGGGAGCGCATTCCCACAATCGCGCCGGGAGAAGCAGGCGGTTACCTGGAAGCGGCTACGATCTATTGGGACTACTATGATTTTGACAATGCGCTACGGCTACTCGAGGAGGGCCGGAAAAAGCTGGGCGATGTAACCCTCTATGGCTACGAAGCAGGCGCAATCTTTGAGGGGAAGCGCGACTATCCGCACGCGATCCACGAATATGCAAACGCCGCGCTGGCTGCTAACGGTGAATCGCCTGCCTTGAATAGACTTCTGGAACTGGCGCGCCGCCCAAAATTCCGCGACTTGGTGGATCAGGAGAGCGAGCGGCTGGCGAGCGTTTCGCGATACAGCATGTCCGGCGTCAACCTGCGCGTGCGCGTACTGGAGACGGAGAATCGCAAGCCGGAATTGGCAGCATTCTTGGACGCGGCAATCGCCAACGCGACGACTATTGAACAAGCCGCAGAACTCGAATCTCTGGCACAGCAGAAATCACTGGAAAACGTCCGGCAGCACGCGCTGGAAAAGCAAGCCGCCCTCGCGACGGACCCGGTCACGCGATTGCAGTTGCGGTACGCGCTGGTTCGCCTGTATGAAAGCCGCAAGGATTTCGCTTCCGCGCAGAGAAACATTGAGGCCCTGTACCGGGATAATCCCAAAATTCTGGGAGTGGTGCGGTCCACCGTTGATTTTTACTGGCGCGTGAAACTCTACCCGCAAGCCATTACGGTTCTACAGCAGGCTGCCAAAGATGCCTATCCCGAACTCGGCAAGCAGTTCACATTTGAGGCGGCGCGCAAATCCACGGACGCACGCCAGTACGAGCAGGCCCGCGGGCTTCTCGATCCTCTGTTAAGAGAGTCGCCTTACGATAGCCAGTACCTTGCGGCCATGGCCGACACCTACGCGCAAGCCGGCGATCAACAGGGGCTGAAGCAGTTTTACCTCGACAAGATCGCGCTATTCCGCAATGCGCCGCTATCCGCGGATGACCGTAAGAATCGCATCGCGTCGCTCCGCCGTGGGCTGATTCCTGCGCTGACCAAGCTGAGTGACTATCCGGGCGCGGTGGACCAGTACATCGAAATCATCAACAACTTTCCGGAAGACGAAGGGCTAGCGGCGGAGGCGGCGCTGTATTCTCTCCGCTACAAACGCCAGGCGCAACTTCTGGACTTTTATGCAAAAACGGTTGTCCAATCTCCGCGCGATTTCCGTTGGCCCATGGTGCTGGCCCGCATCCAGACTAGCCTGGAGGATTTCTCTTTGGCCATTGATGCGTACGGAAAAGCCATCACGGTTCGGCCCGATCGCACGGATCTGCGCATTGCACGCGCTACCCTTGCCGAGCGCTTGCTGAGATTCGACGATGCCGTCGGCGATTACGAGCACATTTACCAGTTGGCTTACAAGGATCCGAAATGGATGGAGAAGATTGCCGAGGTGCGCGCACGCCAGGGCAGGAACGGCGATGCCGTCACGGCGCTCAAAACGGCTTTGATCGACGTCGGCCCCGAACGCGCTGAAAATTATTTTGAGGTGGCCCGCCGGTTGGAAGCGTGGGGAATCCTGGATCAGGCGCGGGCGTTCGCGGAGCAAGGAGTCAACACTGCCGGTGGCGAACTGCTGGCGGAAACCCAATACCACGAAGGGGCAAAACTCTATACACGTATCATGACGCGCCTTCGCCAGCAGGAGAAGGCTTACACGACACTGCGAACAGCGCTTTCCGCCGCGGCTTCCTCTGTTCCGGTAGTCAAGGAACAAGTTGCCAAAGAAGGAATTGCGGGAATCTCCGACAAGGAGTGGCGCGAACGCACGCTGCAAGTCCGGAAGGACAACGCCAGGAACGGGATGCAGGCTGCCATGACGGAAATGGGCTCGGCCGTGGCGCGCTATTTCACACCCGAAGAGAAGGTCTCTTTTGCTGCGTTCGCGCGGACTCTTCGCACACCCATGAATTTCGAGGAGGTAAATTTCATTGTCCTCCCGCTGCTGCGCAGTGCCGGGCTGGCCCAGGAAGAAGCTCAATGCCGTTACGAACTGATGATGACTCTCACCGCGTACTCGCCGGGACTGCTGGGCCAGATGTCCAGCTTCGTGGAACTCCAGCGGAATCGCCTGCAGTTTGTGGAACTCGGCCCGCCACTCGAACGCTTTGCTACACGCGTTCAGCCAATGCAGCGCCCGAGCGTTCTGCTGGCAGCCGCGGATGCTTATCGCGCGGCAGGCGATCCGGACAACGAGTTGCGCGTGCTGGCCAGCGTACCGCCAGACTATCTCGGCGGTGATGTACAAACGCGCTTTTTTGACTTGCTTCTCGAAAAGCAGCCGCAACGCCTTGTGCAGCTTGCGTCTTCCTGGAATCCTGTCGGCGAAATGGCCGCCGATTTTGTCGTCAGAAATGGCGACGCTGCGCTGGCTCATGCGGTTGTCGCCGAGCGAGGAAGTTCGCGGCCGGCCGTTTGGGGAAAAGCTTACACGGCGCTCGTGGGACTCTACTTCGCGGAGCCTTCTCTGGATGTCAACAGCGCCTTTCTCAACGCTCTCGGCGATCAACCCATTGGTGAGCGCCTTGGCAAACCTGTGGACCGCAACAATCAGTTGGCTGGCGACGTCTGGTTCTACTATGGATCGCGTTATGGCGAGTATTTAGGTGACCTCAAGCGGGGCACTCCCGAGGATTACCTGCCCGCGGGATTGGAGCAGAGCCCTGCCTCCTCGTCCGGCTATGAAGGGCTGGCGGACTACTATGCGGAGAGCGGCGACGCGCGCTCTGCGATTGAGGACTACAAACACGCCCTGGAATTGTCGCCTGGCCAGGCCGCTATCCACGATCGCCTCGCCCTGGCCTATTACAACGACGGCAAACGCGCGGAAGCGCTTGACGAATGGAAACTTGTCTTTTCCAGCATGTTGAAACAAATTAACACCGGTCGTGCCCCGGAAAGTTTTTGGTCGGATTTCGGGCGCGCTTGCGACCACCTCCATTCCAGGCGCCTGTTTGCGTCAACGAAAACGGACGTGGACGCGCTCGTCCGCGCCTACCTCCATCGCAATGGCAATTACCGCTCGAACGCGCTATTGCACAGTGTTTACGCGGCTACGG
>Ga0326728_10017144_pt1 | contig 14586 bp, 14 predicted proteins | sample MB3enrmetagenome_FD_207602 | JGI IMG/M metagenome (GOLD analysis project Ga0326728, IMG submission 207602) | Lab enriched peat soil microbial communities from McLean, Ithaca, NY, United States - MB31MN | ecosystem: Environmental > Terrestrial > Soil > Wetlands > Peat | place: USA: New York...
CGTGCAATAATCATTTTTATGGCGCTGGTATTGCATCCGTATAAGACACCTCGGTTGGCCGTTTTGTTTCTTCTGCTGGCGCCTTGCCTGCTTGCCGCGCAAGAGATTTCCGTCACCGGGCACATCGCCGATCCGACGGGTCACCCGGTCGCCTCGAGTGATAAGGCTTATCCGCCTCAGATCTCAGGAACTGTGGTTGACACGTCTGGCGCGGTGATTGCCGGGGCTACCGTGCAGGTTCGAAGCGCGAACGGTACTGTACAAAGAACGACACAGTCGGACAGGAACGGCTTCTTCATGATTTCCGGGCTCGCGGCAGGGTTTTATCGACTCGTGGTATCGAATCCCGGTTTTGAAAGCAAAGAAATCCTTGTCACCCTGGGAACCACCGGGACGCCGCCCCCGCTTCGCATCTCTCTGGTAGTGGGCGCCGTGAGCACCACCATCAACGTGCAAGGCCGGGAGGATGATCTCATCGGAATTGCCGAATCCGGCTCTCAAGGCACGGTGAGCGCACAGGAAATCCAGGATCGTCCGATTCTTCGCTCGGGAGAAGTTTTGGAGACGGTTCCCGGTCTCATCATCACGCAACACGCCGGCGGCGGCAAGGCCAACCAATATTTTCTTCGCGGCTTCAATCTAGACCACGGCACGGATATCGCCATTTTCCTCGACGATATGCCGCTGAACCTGCCGTCGCACGCGCACGGCGAGGGCTACTCGGACATGAACACCGTCATCCCGGAGTTTGTGCAACAGGTGAATTTCGAGAAAGGTCCTTATTATGCGAATGCCGGCAACTTTAGCTCGGCCGCAAATGCCCATGTGGAATTTTTCAAGACGCTGCCGGAGAACTTCTTCAAGTTGGAAGGCGGCTCACACACCTATGGGCGAGCCGTCTTCGGCGTCTCGCAAAAGCTCGGCAAGGGTAATCTACTTTACGGCGGAGAAGAGTATTACTATGACGGCCCATGGGTGCATCCGGATGGTTTTAACAAAGTCAACGGCATCCTAACCTACAGCCAGGGCGACGACGCTGATGGATTCAGCATCACGGCCCACGCCTATCACGGAAAATGGAACTCGAGCGACCAGATCCCCGTTGCCGCCCAATCCCCCCCTCCCGTTGGTGTTGGTTTCTTCGGCACACTGAACCCGTCTGACGGCGGGCACAGCCAGCGTTATAGCTTGCAGGGCGAGGGTCATCGCCAAGGCACAACTTCCGAGTCGAAGATCATGGCCGCCGTATTTTATTATGATATGGATTTATTTTCCGATTTCACTTACTACCTGGTGGACTACGGCAAAGAGGACCAGTTCAATCAGCAGGATAGGCGCTGGGTGGGTTACCTGGACGCACACCACACGGTTTTCAGCACAGGTCATGGCCGCAAGATGTCCAATACATACGGCGTGCAACTGCGCAGCGATTGGATCAACAACGGCCTATACCGGACGGTGAATCGCGTGCGCGCGACCAAGACCGATTATTCCGCCACCGGCGCCAGTTTTTTCCCGGCCACCAGCACCGCTGGTCCCAACTGCATCGATTTGCCCCCGAATACTCCTCTTACCCTAACTGTGATATTGCCTACTGGCACCCTCAACGGCACCGCCAGCGGCACCACTGCCGGCGCCACCGCCTCTTTCTCTGTTCCCACCGGCTCCACTTTTGACACCGCCACCTGCCCCACTTTGCCCATGACCACGTCCCGGGATAACTTTACGGACATGATCGGCAGCGCTCTCTGGGAAAATAAAATCCAGTGGGCAAGCAAATTCCGCTCGGTCGTGGCCCTGCGCGGCGACGAGGAAAAATTTGTCGTCACCAGCCTGGCTTACCCAAACCTTACTGCTTTATCCGACGGCGCCACCGCCATTCCGAATGCGCTCAATTCCGGCTCGGCCGTCAAATTCCTGCCCAGCCCCAAAGCGAGTTTGATTTTTGGACCGTGGGCCAGTATCGAGTTCTATTTACAGGGCGGATTCAGTTTTCACTCGAACGACGGGCGTGGCTCGACGCAAGTGGTGGAACCGGTTTCGCCGGACTATCCTTACCCCGGTCAGATCCAGCCGAAAATTTCTCCCCTGGTCGAACAAAAAGGCGGGGAAATCGGCGTGCGCGCCACGGCTGTCCCTCATCTGCAAAGCACCTTTGAGCTTTGGTATCTCCACAGCAATTCCGAACTGACGCAGGATGGCGACACCGGAGGCACGATTCCCTCAGAACAGTCGAGCAACCGCTATGGCATTGAATGGGCTAACTACTACACGCCAACGGAGCATCTGGCCTTTGATGCGGACATTGCGGATTCCCGTGCCCAGTTTACTTTTGCAGACCCATTTGATGCGACAGTTCAGGTCGTAAATGCGCCCTTGTATGTGTGCACGACAGGCGCTGCTTCATGCCCCACAGTAACTGGCAACTATGATGGCAACGTATATTGGCAACAGCAAGGCCCGGGTGGCAAGCTGGTGCCGGAAGCGGTTAAGGTGGTAATTTCATCAGGCGCCACACTGCACGATTTGAAAGGCTTCACGTCGAGTTTGCGCCTGCGCTACTTTGGTCCGCGTTCTCTAACGTCGGACGGACTTTATCAGTCGAATCAAACGGTGTTGCTCAATGGGGAGCTCGGCTATCAAATTCACAAGAAATGGCATATTACGGCTGAATTGTTGAATATGCTGAACCGCAAAGATGCCGACATTGACTACGCCTATGTCTACCAAATATCTCCAACAGTCACGCCGGCATTCGGACGCGTTAACCACCCCACCGAACCGTTTCTGCTGCGATTCGCGTTAGGAAGAAGCTTTTGACGAATGCCGCTCCCGGCGGATCAATGCTGATGCGAATGCGGGTGCCTATGCGCCTTCTCGGAGGGCGGCGTCAGATCATGCTCCGGGACGGTCATGACCAGGCGGCCGTGCTGCACGCCTTTGAGGCCGATCAGCAGATCGGCAAACTGTGCAACCTGGGCCGATTTGCCGTGCACGATCAACACTTCAAGGCAGGAATCGTGATCCAGGTGGGCGTGGCTGGTGGAGACTACCAACTCGTGGTGCTCGTGCTGCGCCTCGGTCAGCTTTTCCGTGATGCCGTGCGCGTGATGGTCGTAGATGAGCGTAACCGTGCCTACTACAATCGCTTCCGACGCCGATGTTTGCTCGGTCACCAGCCGGTCGCGGATCAAGTCTCGAAAGGCTTCCGACCGGTTTGCATAACCCCGCTGATGAATCGAGCGGTCAAACCGCTTCAGAAGGTCCGAATCCAGCGCAATCCCGATTCTGCTCAGAACGCCCATACGTACTCCTGCCAGGAAAAGCGACTTCCCTGAGACTTCAGGGGAAGCTCCAGAGTAGCACCACAGATATATTCATGCTACCTGACTTTCTGCGTCGTTTATTGTGCTTCTGTATGCCTGCGCAAGTTGCAGGCCGGACTCTGCGTTGACTCCAGGGCCTGATTTCAGGTATTCTAAAGTCCTTGCGCGGTGTTGCGCCTGGGGTCATAGTGTGTCGGAACCTCCTGTGACAGGTCTTTGTCGATGGGGCAAGTCAGTACACCGGGACCCGGCTGGTTGATGCCTTGAAGGGATCGGCTGGATCAGGCTGCTGGATTCGAGTTTAGGCGCGTAATTTGCCGAATCGGAGCAGTCAGACCCTTTTCAGGGCAAGCCCCGCACTCCTCACCCGAACAGATTTGTTTGGCAGTGGGTGGAAATTGGGCCCATGCGCTGGATTGGCGCGGGCAAGAGCGCTTTGCGCGGGTTTTTTGTTGGACTTTTCAGGCGTTTTGAGGGCAGGAGAGAGATGGGTACCTTTATTCCGAGCGGCAAGGATGTTGACCGCAAGTGGTTTGTAGTCGATGCCAGCGGCAAGACGCTGGGCCGTCTGGCGACCAAGGCCGCCGAAGTGTTGAGCGGCAAGCTGAATCCTCAGTATGTTCCGTACATCGACGTGGGCGACCACTTGATCGTGATCAACGCGGAAAAAATTCGCCTGACCGGCCTGAAGGCTCAGAACAAGCTCTATCGCCGCTACACCGGTTTCCCCGGCGGGCTGCGCGAGCAGTCGTTCGCGCGCGTGTTGAACCGCAAGCCGGAGATGATTCTGGAACAGGCCATTAAGGGAATGCTGCCCAAGAGCAAGATGGGCCGCCAGATGGCGAGCAAGCTCAAGGTCTATCGCGGCGACAAGCACCCCCACGAGGCGCAGAAGCCGGTGGCGTTGGAGATTGCGTGAAGGGCGGGGACTAAGGGACTAGGGACTAAGGGACTAGGTTTGGCTGGGCGGAATGCGCCCGGCGGAGAGAGCAACGAATGGCAGATTTGGTTCAGTATTACGGGACGGGGCGGCGCAAGTCGGCGATTGCCCGCGTTTTTCTGCGTCCCGGCACCGGTGAGTGGAAGGTCAACGGCAAGGCATTCGATGCGTACTTTGTGACCGAGCAGCAACGTGCGGCCGCCAAGCGCACCCTGGCTCTGGTCGAGCTGACCTCCAGCTTTGATGTGGTGACCACCGTCAAGAGCGGCGGCGTATCGGCGCAGGCCGATGCGGTCAAGATGGGCGTGGCCCGCGCGCTGGTCCAGTTTAATCCCGAGTTACGCGCGGCGCTCAAGGCCGAAGGCCTGCTGACCCGCGACTCGCGCATGAAGGAACGCAAGAAGTACGGACAGAAGGGCGCTCGCGCAAGGTTCCAGTTCAGCAAGCGCTAAAGCGCTTGCAGGGACTTAGGGACTAGGGACTAAGGGACTAGCCGCAAGTTTGACGCTGTTTTCTAGTCCCTATTCCCTAGTCCCTAGTCCCTGGTTTTACAACTTCCCGCAATAGCGGGTTCAATCCGGGCGCCGGCATCGACCACCCGGATGCAATCCACGAAGGAGGCCAATGGCCACGATCACAATGAAGGAGCTGCTCGAAGCGGGGGTACACTTCGGGCATCAGACCAAGCGCTGGAATCCCAAAATGAAGGAATACATCTTTGGCGAGCGCAACGGAATCTACATCATCGACCTGCAGAAGACGCTCAAGCTGTTCAAGGAAGCGTCGAAGTTTGTTACCGAGCTGTGCGCCAGCGGCAAGACAGTTTTGTTTGTCGGCACCAAGCGCCAAGCGCAGGAAGCCGTGGCCGAGGAGGCCACGAGAGCGGGAATGCCCTACATCAACCAGCGCTGGCTGGGGGGTCTGCTGACCAACTGGGTGACGGTGCAGAAGTCGGTGAAGCGCCTTCAGGAGATCGACGAGATGGCCACCGATGGCCGCTATGATCTGCTGACCAAGAAGGAAGTAATCAAGCTGGAGCGGGAGCGCAAGCACCTGCAAGCCAACCTGGCGGGCATCAAGACGATGAAGCGGCTGCCGGACGCGCTGTTCATCGTCGACTCGAACAATGAGACGATTGCCGTGAAGGAAGCCCGCAAGCTGGGCATCCCAGTGGTGGCAGTGGTGGACACCAACTGCGACCCGACGGTGGTCGATTACGTGATCCCCGGCAATGACGACGCGTTGCGCGCCATTCGCCTGTTCACCTCGAAGATCGCCGACTCGGCTTCCGAGGGCGTGAACCTGGTGGGCGACAAGGCCTTTACAGAGGAATCGCCCGTGCCTGAAGCCGAGGCCGAGCCTGCGGCCGATGAGGCCTCGCCGGTCGAGGATGTGGACCTGGAAGCGGCTCTGGGCGGCGGCATTCGCAAGGCGCCTGCCGCGGTGGCGGCGCTGGACGAGGCCGATGTGGCCGAGGGCGTTCTTTAATCATTCCCGCACGGAAGTTTTCAGTGGTCAGTTTTCAGTTGTCAGTGACAACGAAACTGGTTTGGCGGTGGCCGATCTGAGACAGATCGGCCACAAGCAACTGAGAACTAACTACTGATAACTGGTAATGGAAAAGAGAGAGAACAGTGAGCGAAAAGATTAATGCCAAGTTAGTGAAAGAGCTGCGCGAAAAGTCAGGCGCGCCCATGGGCGACTGCCTGAAAGCGTTGCAGGAGACCAAGGGAAACATCGAGGATGCCTTTGTGGTGTTGCGCAAGCGGGGCATGGCCTCGGCGCAGAAGAAGGCCGCCCGCACCACCAACGAGGGCGCGGTGGGAACCTATATTCACGCCGGAGGCAAGATCGGCGTGCTGCTGGAATTGAATTGCGAGAGCGACTTCGTGGCTCGCACCGAGGACTTCCAGGAGCTGATGAAGGACATCGCCATGCACATCGCGGCCAGCGACCCGCGCTATGTGAAGCCCGAGGACGTAACCGCCGGTGACCTTGAACGCGAGAAAGAAATCTATCGCGCCCAGGCCGCCGCCACCGGCAAGCCGGCTCCGGTGATCGAAAAAATCGTCGAGGGCAAGATGGTCAAGTTCTACGAGGAAGTCTGCCTGCTGGAGCAGCCCTTCATCAAGGACCAGACCATCTGCATCAAGGAGCTGATCGGGCAGAAGGTGGGCAAGCTGGGCGAGAACATCACCGTGCGGCGCTTCGCCCGCTTCAAGGTGGGCGCGCCTGAGTGGACCGTGGCGCAGACCAAACCCGTGGAAGCGGCTGCCGAGTAAGGGAACAGTGAATAGGAAACAGAACGGCCCGGGGCTTCGGCTTCGGGCCGTCTTGTTCACTCTGGAGAGAGCCATTGTTATTTTGAATCTATACAATTGATCAATTCGGGGGGACGCTGAATATATGAACAACGTGCAACTCTTCATCGCCGCAGGTTTGCCCACGATCACTGCGTTGATCGGGATACTGCTAAGTCAGCGGTCTTCAGAGCGTTTGGAGCACCGGATGGATCGGTTGGAGGCTTGGCTGGATAGGATCGAAGCCGACCTGCGGGAGTTCTATCGCACCCTCGGCCAGCATGATGCGCGGCTCGACAACATGGAGAAGCGCAACGCATAGATATTTCTCTTGAATTCGTGATTTACCGAGGCCCGGGGCGCAAACCCTGGGCCTTATTGTATTTGGGCAGAGAAGTGTGCGGTTGGCGGCTGGGACTGGTGCATTTAGAAATAGATGAAATCCTAAAAATGCAGATGCAGCGAAACCGATGCGGTGGGGTGTTTCTCTGAGCCGCTGGGGTTGGATGGGCCGCCGTGACCCGCTCCGCTCATGGAGCCTGAGGAGAAGCCGCCGCGCGACGTACCTGCCGCGGAGCCAGAGCCCAGCGTGGAGGTTGCGGAGAGGTTGAACATTCCGTTGCCGAAGGAGGCGCTGTTGAAGGTGGCGCCGGCAGAGCCTTGGCCCACTCCGCCGCCCAGAGCATTGCTTCTTATGCCGAGAGCGTCCCGGTAGGAGAGACGGAAGCTGCCCATCGAGGACTTCAGGTACATCCCCAGATTGCCGCGCGTCAGTTGATCGAGTTTGAGGTCACCTGGCGCGGAGCCGTGGGCGCCGTTCATTCCTGGACCCACTCCGCCGGAGCCGCGGCTGCGGACGAAGCTGGTGGAGCTTGTCCCACTTGCTCCCTGAAAGAGGGACTCCAGGTCGTCCGGTTCACCACCCCACGGATTAGGACCTGTCCGCACGGACCCCGATTCAGCACCCCACGAACCAAGACCTGTCCGTGGAGACCCCGATTCACCACCCGGGGTAGAAGAGCGGCTGGCGCGGGCTCCGCTGCCATGCTGAATAGCGTCAAGCAGCGTGCGGTCCCAAAGCGAAAAACCCTGGCTGGCGTTGCGCGACGCGCTACGGCCGTGAAGGGAGCCGGAGGAATCGGCTTTCAAGCCTGGGTTGGAGGGGGATGAATCCGCAGCCGGAGCCGCATTGATGCCGGCGGGTGCGGGTGGTGGCGTCAGGGCAAGCGCAGGCGCGGCTGCCGGCGCTGGGACGGGAGCTGCTGGGTATTGACTTTCGGAAGGCAAGGTATCCTGCGCGCGCAAAACGGCTGCCCCGGCGTAGAGCGTCAGGGCTAAGACGCACATCAGGCCGGCAATGGACATACGTTCGCGCGAATGGGAAGTGCAACTCATGGGCATCGCCACCGTTGAAGAGGATCGTGGGCGGTCTTCTGCTTTATCCCTCATTTGATTAGACGCCTTTGGGGATATCCGCGTCGATTTAAATTGGCCAGTTCTGTGATTTGCGGGCCACGGCAGCAGCAGTTATGATCGCGGAAAATTGCCTCCGCTGGTATGCGATACTCAAAACGGTATGTATAAACGCATTGTTCTCAAGCTATCGGGTGAGGTGCTGGCCGGTTCGCGCGGTTTCGGCCTGGACGCCGCCAAGATCGCCGAGATAACCGGCGAGCTCGTCGATGTTCATGCATTGGGCGTGGAGATTGGCGTGGTGGTGGGCGGAGGCAACTTCTTCCGCGGCGTAGCCGATCAGGCTAAAGAAATGGACCGCGTGGCCGCCGACAACATGGGCATGCTGGCCACGGTTATCAACGCCATCGCCATGCAGGACGCCCTGGAGCAGCGAGGCGTTCCCTGCCGGGTGATGAGCGCAGTCTTCATGAACCAGGTGGCCGAACCGTACATCCGCCGCCGGGCCGTGCGCCACCTGGAAAAGGGCCGCGTGGTGATCTTTGCGGCGGGCATCGGCAACCCCTTCTTCTCCACCGATACAGCGGCCAGCCTGCGGGCCATGGAGATCAAGGCCGAGGTGCTGTTGAAGGCCACCAAGGTGGAGGGCGTCTACAGCGCCGACCCGGTGCTGGTGAAGGACGCCGTCAAGTACGACGAGATCACCTACATGGAGATTCTGCGCCAGGGGCTGAAGGTGATGGACCTGACCGCCGTGAGCCTGTGCAAAGACAACAATCTGCCCATGGTCATCTTCAACATGAACAAGCCGGGAAACATCCGACGGGTGGTGCTGGGTGAAAAGGTCGGATCGTTGGTGACGGCGTGAAAACAGTGAACAGTGAACAGTGGACAGTGGACAGTGGACAGAAAAAACCCGGTGTTGTGACTGATCACTGTTCTCTGACCACTGTCCACTCTAACGAGACACACAAGCCAGTACGGCTGGATGCACTGACGAGCCTGCGCTTCTTTGCGGCCATCAACATCGTCTTCTTTCATTTTTCCGATCCACAAATATTCGGTTTTCTGGCGCCGGTGGTCAACGCCGGCTACATTGCTTTAGGCCTGTTTTTTCTGCTCTCCGGCTTTGTGCTGTCCTACAACTACTCTGGCCAGGCGCGCGACGGCAGCCTGGATCGAGTGCGTTTCTGGAAGGCGCGATTCACGCGGCTCTATCCCGTCTATCTGCTGAGCCTGCTGTTGAGTTGGCGGATGGTGGCAGCCGAATATGGCGCCCACACGCACTTCCTATTCTGGACAGGCATGGTCCTGACGCCGCTGCTGTTACAGGGCTGGGTTCCGGAGTTGGCCACCTTCTTGAACACGCCGGCCTGGGCCATGCCTGCCGAAGCCTTCATGTACGCTCTGTTCCCCTGGCTGGCCAAGGTCAAGCGGCCTACGCGGGTTTCGCGCAATCTGCTTCTGCTGGCTGGGGTGTGGGCCGTGGGCATGATACCCGGCGCGCTTTACCTGGTCTTCCAGCCGGACGGAATCGCGCATCCTGACCGCTATAGTTGGGGCCGGTGGCTGTGGGCATTCAAATACACGCCTCTGCCGCATCTGGCCAGCTTTTTCTTCGGCATTCTGTTGGCCGGCCTGGATGCTCTGGTGCCGCGCGTGAGCCGTTTGCGGCTGCTTCTGGGAGTGGCTGGCTTTGCCGGCGTCTTCGGTCTTCTGTACATGGGGCCGCTGGTTCCCTACGTCCTCCTTCATGACGCCCTGCTGATGCCTTTCTTCGGCTGCATCGTTCTGGGGCTGGCCGGGGAGAATTGGCTGGCGTCCGCGTTCAGCGTGCGCCCACTGGTCTTTCTGGGCGAGGCCAGCTATTGCCTTTACATATTGCACTTCAATCTGTGGAACTGGATTCACGACACCCATCTGCCGGACCGGCTGGGAGTGGCGCGCTTTGACCCGTGGATCAGCTACGCAGCGCTGCTGATGGTGGCTGTCACGGCGATGCTCCTGGTGGAGAGGCCCGCGCAGCGGAAACTGCGCAAATGGATGGGAGCGTAAAAATGCCCGCAAACCCTGATCTTCCCGTCCCCATGCGCGCTCTGCTGGCCGGAGCCCGCCGCAAGCAGCCCGCCCTGCTCGACCTTTTACAACAATTCGTGCGGGCCGAGTCGCCCGCGGACGACAAGGCCGCCGTGGACGCCTGCATCGCGCTGGCCGCTGCGCATGCCCGAGGCCTGGGCGGGCGTGTCAAGCTCCATCGCCAGCACGGCTTTGGAGATCTGCTGGAGGCGCGCTTCGGGCCAAAGACTGGAGACGCGCGCCGCATTCTGATGCTTGGCCATCTGGACACCGTCTGGCCGCTGGGGACGCTCAAAACCATGCCCTGCCGCTTGAGCAAAGGCAGGCTCTGGGGCCCGGGAACGCTGGACATGAAGGCGGGCGCGGCCATGGCCTTCACCGCCATTGAAATGCTCTCCGAGGCCGGATTGTTACAGCACGAAATCGTCCTGCTGCTCACGAGCGACGAGGAGGTCGGCAGCCCAGTCTCGCGGCCTGTTCTCGAGCGGCTGGCTGCGGAATGCTCCGCCGTTTTTGTCCTGGAACCGTCGCAGGGGCTGGCCTACAAGACCGCCCGCAAAGGCACTGGGCAATGGCGCATCGACGTAGCCGGCGTGGCCGCCCATGCGGGCGTGGACTTTGAAAAAGGCGCGAGCGCCATTCTGGAACTGGCCCGCGTAATCGAAACTGTCTCCGGATGGACCGATCTGAAGCGGGGAGTGACGGTGAATGTGGGCATCCTGGGCGGCGGGACCAGGAGTAATGTGATTGCCGCACAGGCATGGGCGGAGGTTGATCTTCGCATTGTCCGCAAGGCCGACGGCCCGCGCATGGCGCGCAAATTTACCGCGCTCAAGCCGCTAGACAAGCGTTGCGCGCTTACCGTCTCTGGAGGCATGAATCGCCCGCCCATGGAGCGCACTCGCGGAACCATACAGCTCTACCGCCAAGCCAAGGGACTCGCAGCCCAGTTGGGTTTCGCGCTGGATGAAGCCTCGAGTGGCGGCGCTTCCGACGGCAACTTCACCTCCACGCTGGGCATTCCCACACTGGATGGCATGGGCGCGGTGGGAGAAGGCGCTCACGCCAGCCACGAGTCCATCGCGGTGGAGCATCTGGCCCCCAGAACCGCCCTGCTGGCAGGGATGCTGGCGAGATGCTAAACCGCCGCAGCGCCTGATAAACTCGCCTCAAGCACCACTTGGAGTTAATACGCCATGAAGCATTCAGCACTGATTCTGTTTTTGGCGGCCAGCACCGTGGCCGCAAGCGCTCAAGCTCCCGCTACGCCGGCGGCCACTCCTGCCAAACCGGCCGTTACGAACGCCAAGCCTGCTACAACCTCAGCAAGGCCTGCAACTGCTACGACAAAGCCTTCTACTCCGGTTGCCAAGTCGGCAACTACTGCCGCCTCTCCTGTCAAGCCGTCTGCCCCAGCGGCCAAGCCCGCCACAACAGCCGCCAAACCCGCGGTAGTCGCTGCTGCCAAACTGCCTTTCGGAGTTCCCGCTCCCGGAATTAAACCTGTCAAGACCCCCAAGAAGACCGCCTTCTCCTTGCAGTACCAGGAGATCGAAATCGGCAAGGGCCCCGTGGCCGAGCCTAACAAGATATACAAGGTCCACTACACCGGCTGGCTCGGAGCCAACGGTCGAGCCGACGACGGGCGCAAGTTCGACTCCTCCTACGACTATCCCAGCCCTCCAGTGATGGACAAGGACGGCAAACCGGTTATGGGCGAGGACGGTAAACCCAAGATGGAGCCATCCCGGCCCCTGTCATTCCCGCAAGGCTTTCGCCAAGCCCTTACTGGCTTTGATCAGGGCTTTTATGGCATGAAGATCGGCGGCAAGCGACGTATCTTTATCCCTTGGCAACTGGCCTATGGCGCCATGGGGCGTTCGGGGCCGGATGCCGACCATCCGGGCATTCCTCCCAAGTCCGACCTGATCTTCGACATCGAGCTGGTGGAGGTGAACGAACTGCCCATACCTGCCAACCACCCGCCGATGGGCGGGATGCGCCCGATGCCCGGCAGCCGTCCTATGCCCGGCGCTCCGGGCGCACCACCGTCACCAAGCGCAATGCCAAAGCCGCCTGCGCCGGGCGCAGCGCCGAATGCCCCTGCTCCTCCAACACCAGCAGCTACTCCAGCTTCGAATGCAACGCCTGCCCCTGCAACCGCTCCAAAGCCCGCTACGCCGTCTGCTCCCGCAACCACTCCTACCCCGGCAGCTCCAGCCGCCACTACGCCAGTGCCGCCTCCGCCCCAGCCGAAGTAGCGTTCATCCATTGGGCGTCCCAATCGTGCCGCAGAAACAATATGCGGCACGTTTGGGATGCTGTTTTCTTCCCATTGGGCTGGCTCAATCAACCCGACATGGATCAAATCGATGAGGGGAGCGCGGAAACAACTCGAACTGGTGACCGCGCTGTTGGGCGAAGAGACTACCTTGTCGCTGGCCACAACGGGCGAGGACGGCCAGGCTTGCGTGGCGCCGCTCTTCTACGTCGTGGATGAAAATCTCTCGCTCTACTGGCTCTCCTCCGAGAGCAGCCTGCACAGCCTGAACCTCACCACGACTCCCCGCGCAGCCGCAACCGTCTACCGCGGCGTTGAAAACTGGAGGAAGATTCGCGGCGTGCAGTTGCGCGGTACCGTGAGAAAAATAACTGATCCGGAACGCCGCAAGGCGCTGCTCAAATCCTACTGCGAACGATTCAAGCTGGGGCGCGTATTCCGTCCTGCCCTTCGCCTCAGTACCTTATATTCTTTCCAGCCTGACTTCATCCGTTACATCGACAACGCGCGAGGCTTCGGCTATAAATTCGAACTAACGCGCGGGCCGGATGGCTGGAGCCTCACGCGGCGCCCAATTTTACGCTGAGCTGACTCCCAGGGAGCCGGGAAAGCCGCCCCATCGGCTTGCTGCATATTCTGAACTCCAAATTATCCTGGTCGATTTTGCTCGTCTGCGCGCACATATTTGCGCTAATATCTTTGCGTCGATCCCGGAATCGCATTCCCTCGTTCCGGGGTCGGAAGGGCGCCGGGCGGACCGGCAAAGGAGGAAGTATGTGGGGTTTTTCGTCTCAGCCTAAGAAATGCGCGAATATGACCTGCACCTGCGTTACCCCCGAAAAGAGGAAGTATTGCAGCGACCACTGCGAGAAAATCGGGACCAGAATGGAGGTAATCTGCCTGTGCGGCCACGAGGATTGCAACGTCACGGTTCTGCGCGAGGCGAACGCTGGGCGCGAATTCGATGCGCGCTCACAAGCGGGCGGCCCGGCGGCCCGCCTCTGACTGAAGAAGGTTTTCCAGGCGCTCACACGCTGGAGGGAAAAGGGAGACGGACGGTTGAGGTTCGTGGTCTCCCACCCTTTCGCCAACCGGGGTCCCCGGAGCATGAACTTTGTGCGCTGGGGTGGAAACCGGGGTCCCCGGAGCATGAACTTTGTGCGTTGGGGTGGAAACCGGGGTCCCCGGAGCATGAACTTTGTGCGCTGGGGTGGAAACCGGGGTCCCCGGAGCATGAACTTTGTGCGCTGGGGTGGAAGTACGCGAAAGGATGGGGAACCCGGCTGATACATCGGGTACCCCCACCCCTGTTTTGGACGCAAAATCCTTGTTTTCTTGAGTTTACGGGTAGGGTTGCGCTGTAAAATCCTGCTAACAAAGAAGTTCCCTGCAAAATATTCCAGAATAAGGAGTTACGGGCAGCTTCGGCCTCTGTTGGCTGCTATCGGCTGAAAGGCGACGCGAAGAGGACGTGCCGGACGATGATTTGAAGGAAGACTTCAGGGATCATTGTGCGACGAAGTGAGGAAATAATCTGCAGGGACTGGCCGTCCAAGCGATGACCTGCGGTGGGGCGGGCGCGCTTCGCGCATGAGGTTCGTAGTTTCCCCTCTTCGCATCTTTTCCTCGAAAAGACGCGAAAGGATGGGTTATCCGGCCATAAATTGACAAGAATTGCCATCAGTGTTACGTTGACATCAAAGGATTTCCTGATGCAAACCATGAACATCTCGCTTCCCGACCCCTTGAAGCAATATGTAGAGGAGCAGGTCACGGTCAGGGACTATAGCAGCGCTAGCGAGTATATGCGCGAGTTGGTGCGCGCCGACCAAAAGCGCAACGCCAAGGAACAGCTTGAGCGGACGCTTCTGGAATCGCTGCTTGAAGGCGAGGCGCAGGAGGCCACTCCTGAATTCTGGAGCACGCTCCGCGCTGAATTGAGCAAGCGGACTAAGACCGGACAAGGGGCGCGGCCGAAGAGCCGGGTGGCCTGAATTGGCGGAAGTCTTTGTCCGTGCCCACGCCCGCAGGGACATCCTGGCGAATGCCGAGTATCTCGAGGAGCATGGAAGCGCTGAGACTGCTCAGCGCTTTCTGGACGCAACACAGAAGACATTTGAAGCACTGGCCAGGATGCCGATGACCTGCTCCCGGAAAACTCTACCAGTTGAAACTGGAGTTCTCTCGTAATCTAAACGGGAGGACAGGGATGAAGAAGAGTCGTTACACGGAAGAGCAGATCATTGGGAT
>Ga0326728_10017145_pt1 | contig 14586 bp, 11 predicted proteins | sample MB3enrmetagenome_FD_207602 | JGI IMG/M metagenome (GOLD analysis project Ga0326728, IMG submission 207602) | Lab enriched peat soil microbial communities from McLean, Ithaca, NY, United States - MB31MN | ecosystem: Environmental > Terrestrial > Soil > Wetlands > Peat | place: USA: New York...
ATAAATGGACCGGCTCAAAATGGTTCTTCCGGATTCTCCGCCAGCCATTGGCTGAGACCGGGCAGCGGGCGGGACAGCACTCGTTGCACTTTGGATATGTCCAGAGACGTGTCCAGTGCGCGGACCGGCCCCGGAAAGTCTCTTGCCGAGCCGGACTTGAGCTGCGCCGTGACTTCCGGCCAGCGTTTGACCAACAGCTCCCCAATTTGCAGCCGCGACAATTTTTCCGCCCCGGCCACATGATACAGCCCGTGACATTCCTTGGATGCCAGTTCCCAGACCGCGCGCGCCGTCTCGACGGCCGGGATGGGACAGCGAAATTCGTCGGTGAACAAGGTCATTCCCTGCCCCGCCTGCTGGAGCGAGCGCCGCAGTTGCTCGTTGAAACCGCGCGTTCCGGACGCGGAAATTCCGCCGTTTAGCGAAGTGCGAATCACAAGATGCCGGGGATTCTTCAAGACAATGCCCTCGGCGGCGGCCTTGGTTTCCCCGTAAAAATGAAGCGGATTGGGCGCATCGCTCTCCACATAGCCGCCTTTGCGTCCGTCGAAAACCAGGTCCGTCGAAAAGAATACAAAAGAGATGCCCGCTGCGAGTTCAGCCAAAAACCGGGTGAGGTCCACATTCACGCGCCACGCCCGGGCGGGGTCTTTCTGGGCGTCGGAAACAATGGTGATGGCCGCGCAATGGATGATGAGCCCCGGCTGGTCCCGCTTAAATTCCCGCTCGACCGCGGCGAAATCCAGCAGGTCGAAATCCGCCCGCGTCAGTCCCCGCGCCTGCCATTGGGGACCGTGTTTGAGCGCGGTTTGAACGAGATAATTCCCGATCAAACCGTTGGCACCGGTAATCCATGCCCTGGGTGGACTGGCACAATTCATCATCCAAGGAAAGCACGCTTCACCTCGCGCCCTCCTGTGCCGCAACTGTAACAGACCGCGATATCGGGCTCCAGCATTACAAATGTGTAGCACAGACTTCCAAGTCTGCTGTATCGCAGGTTTCCTAAACCTGCGAACGCACCCAGTTCGACGACCTGCCGATTTGGAAATCGGCGATACGGCAGGTTTGGAAACCTGCGCTACGCCGGTTTTGCCGCTCCCAAAACAGCTGGCTACCGGACCCCCACGGAAAAGGGCATGGCGGGAAGCGTCGCGATGGCGACGGCCTTACCGGGACGCCCCGGCTTCTTGGTTGCCGTTGGCGTCGCGTTCTTTCGCAGCACAACATCGCAGATGAGGTTGCCGATGGAGCCGGGTTTGACTTTGTCGGAATCGCAACTGAAGACCAGTTCCAGCCCGCCTGGAACGGCGGACACGTTGGTCAGGGAGATGCCGTCGGGTGGATTGTCCAGTTGCAATTCAAAGCGGCTGGCGAAATTTTCCGACGGCGCGCTCACGCGCACCCGCGCCGTGCCCCCCGGCGCCAGTTTGACCGGCACCCCGCCCATGATTTTGAACGCGTCGCGCAGGAGGGGCCGGGACTGGCCGTTCACCACCACCGCCAGTTCCTTTGAAGGCACCAGATGACGGTAGAAAAAGGCCTGCATCAAATCTTCGGCCGGAACAGCTTCACGCGTGACCATCGCGCCGCCGATGTCAGCCCGGCCTTCAATGGCAATGGCCACGGGCCGGTCGCCCGCTTCTGACGGCGCTTTCAAGGTGAACTGCGCCTTGTCCTGGCCCGCGGCAATGGTCGCGCCGCTCAACGAAAATCCCGGCGGCGCGTTTTCAATGCCCAGCGTAATGGCGTTCGTAAAACCGTCGCGCCGGAGCGCATAGACGGTGACCGGCACACTCATGCCGGTGCGCAAACTCAAACTGGAGGGCACAATGCGCAATGCAAAATCAGGCCGCGGCCCGCTGAGGCGCAGACGATAACCGAACTCCGGCCCGCCCTGCCCTTGCGTGTCGGTGAGGTGAATGAAATAGACCCCATCGGCGGGCAGCGTGTTGGTCAGATACGAGTCGGCGTGAAACGTGTTGAGGCCGGAGCCCTTGTCCTCGAAGTCGTCGTTGAAGGCAAGCTGTTTGCCGGTGGCGTCGGTCAGGCGCAGGAACGAGTCCAGCGGCGAATCCAGCCGGCGCGCGAATACTTCGGCAACAATTTTCTGCCCGGCGTGGCCTTGGAACTTGAACACTTCGGATTCGGCCGGCTGGCTGATGCGGCCATTGATGATGACGGGCAGCGTCACCTCCTGCGCGGATTCGGCGGAATGATTCGATGGGCCGGCGAGGCACTCCGGCAGGTCATCCACGGCAAAAGGAACGGTATTGAATGTGTTTGCGCCGACCGCAATGATGGATTCCGGCTCCGTTGCCCCCACAGTCAGGGTCTTGTCCGGAAGATTCCAGCCGGCAAGTTCCACCCTTGTTTTTTCACCGATGTGGCCGCCCAGCGGAAAGATGCCGGTGATAAACGGAAGTTCGCCGAGGGTCAGGCGATACACAAAGTCCTCGCGTCCGCGAAAGATGGAATCGTGGATTTCGATGGTGTATTGGCCGTCGCGCGGCACCTGAAAATGCAGCACCGGGTCGGGTTTAAAACGGTAGCGCTCGGCACTGGCGATTTCCGAGCCTTTGGCATCCAACAGGGTCACGGCGGCCTCGAACCAGCCGGGCACGGCATCGGCCAGATAGGGAATCAACGACCGGGCACTGGCGGCAATGATGAGCTGCTGGCCTTGCTTGGCGAAAAAATGATAGCGGTCCACGCCGCCGGGCATGATTTGACCGTTGATGGTGACGGGCAGGCTGACGTTGGCCTCGTACTTGGGCGTGCCGGCTGGCGCGGGCCGGCCGCCGAGCATTTCGAGAAATTTATCAAAGTCCGGGTTGGCGGGCTTGGCGGCGGGCCGGGCGACTTCCGGCAGCGTGCCCACCACGAAGCGCATGGGATTCGACAGCGCCAGGGGTGTGACCAGCCGAATCTCGCGTTCGGAGGGCTGGGCATTGGCGGCGATGGAAAGCTTGAGCGTGACCGTGTCAATCATCGCCGGACTGGCCTTGCGATTGGGCGGATTCATCAGGATTTTGGCGCGAATCTCTTCGCGTTCCTTGGTGTCGGCCTCAGTCCAGGTGTTGGTTCCGGCGGAAGCAAACCCGTTGCGCCGCGCGGCCTGAAATTTCTCCCGCAACACCTTTAACCGGTCGCGCAGGTCATTGAATTCCTTCTGGTTCATGGGCCGGTGATGCTCCATGACCGTGGCGCTGACACCGTCGCCGCTGACAATGGCGTTCGAGACGCTCAACAAAAACTGCCCGCCGACGGTGATTTCAAACGTCGTCCCGGTTTGACCGCCCGCCGGATATACATACGCCAGATGCGGGGCGCCCTGCTGGGCGCACACACAAAAAGGAAGAATGAAGAATGACGCCAGAAATGAAGAAGTTAGAATGAAGAATGAAGAAAACGGAGTTCCTCGACGTTTGTAATGGGTGCCATTTTTGGCGTCTTGTCGCGCTGCAAGCGCAACAACATGACAGCCCAGGGCAACGCCCTGGGTTTGACGAGCCGCATGACATTTGCCCTGAAAGGGCAAAACAAAGGAATACCAAGGATTCTGTGCCGCCCTTTCAGGGCTTGGAATCATTACGGTCGCCTTGCCCAGGGCGTTGCCCTGGGCTTTCATGTTTCGGGCTTTCAGCCCGCGCATTTGGTTTTTACCCATTATAAATATTGAAGAACCAAAAACATCAGCGCGCGCGCTCCGACGCTCGGCGCTCTCCAATTGAAACGTTTCTTCATTCTTCCTTCTTCCTTCTTCATTTCCCCACTCATCCCATGATTTCCTTGAGCAAACCCGCCGATTTGATGCCGTCGCCGGGCTGAGGCATGACAAACGTGGGCGACCCTTCCGGATTCGGCAGTCTGGTGTCGGCGGCAATGCCCAGTTGCGCATAAACGCTGCCGATAAGGTCCACCGGATACACCGGGCGTTCCTTGACCTCCTCGCCTTTGGCGTCGGACGCGCCCACGACCTGGCCGCCCTTGAACCCGCCACCGGCCAGCACGGCGGAAAACACCTTGCCCCAGTGATTGCGTCCGCCGTTCCAAGGCGCATCCCATTGCACCTTGGGCGTGCGGCCAAACTCGCCGCCCCACCAAACAATCGTGCTGTCGAGCAGGCCGCGGTCCGAGAGGTCCTGCAACAGTGTGGCCATGCCCTTGTCCATTTCCGGCAATTGCCGGCGCATGGTTTGAAAATTCTCCTTGTGCGTGTCCCAGCCGCCGTAATTGATGGTCACATACGGAATGCCGCGCTCCACCAGCCGGCGCGCCACCAGGCAGGACTGGCCAAACTTGGTGAGGCCATAACGGGCGCGCAGGTCCGCTTTTTCCTCCGACAGATCAAACACCTTGGCGCCATCGCCGAGAATCATGTCGTAAGCCGTGTTTTCCGCCTGCGTGTCCGCCGCCACTGCCGGGTCTTGCGGCATCGCCTGCGCCAGGGTGTCAAGCTGATGCAGCAGCTCGCGGCGGCTCTTCTGGCGCGCTTCGGTGAATCCCGGCAGAAGGATGCCTTCGACGGCAAAAGGCGTCGCCGCCGGATTCCCGCCGGTGGCGAACGGCTTGTATCGTGAGCCGAGAAATCCTGCTTCGTCAAAGCGTCCCTGCGGCTCGGTCAACACCACATAGGGTGGAATCAAACCTTTATAGCCGGCCTCATACCCCTTGGCGCGCGATACCACCGCGCCCACACAGGGAAACACGAGCCGTCCGCCCGGCTGCCGCCCGGTCTGAACTATGTAGGACGCCGTTTCGTGCGCAAAATTGCCGTGGGTCATGCTGCGGATGATGGAATACTTGTCCGCCTGTTTGGCGAGCAGGGGCGTCAGTTCGCCAATACGGATTCCGGAAACATTGGTCTCGATCGGGGATTTGAGCGGGCCGCAATAATCGTATCCGGCCTCCGGCTTGGGATCGAAGATGTCCGTGTGCGACGGCCCGCCCCACATCCAAATCTGGATGACGGCCTTGGCGGGGGCGGCGGGCGCGGCGGCAAAGGCGCGGAAGGCGATGTGGTCGGCCAGGACCAGACCGCTGGCGGTGAACAGCGCGCGGCGGATGGCTTCGCGCCGGCTGATGCGCGGCCGCTGTTTTTCAAAGTCAAAATAGAATGGTTTCATGTTTTTGATGTTTTGGTGTCAGTGCCGGTAAAGAAATTCCGTGGTGTTCATCAGCGCCCAGGCGAGGTCCACCACGGCCTGCCGCCGGGCAGCGCCCTGCTCAAAGGATGCCTCCGCAATGCCGGTCTCCCGGGCGGTGGGGAAGCGCGATAATATCCCCAGATACATGCCCGAAACAATGTCCGCCGGCGCGCGGTTGGGCGATGTCTGGAAGGCAATCATCCGCGATGATTCAATTTTACGCTCAATTTCGCTGGAATTGAGCAGCCACAGCTTTTGCGCGGCAGTGATGCGGTTGTTGCGCTCGGACTCCAGCCCGGTATCGCGGGCCGGACGGCCAAACATTTCAAGAAACGAACTGGTGATGCTGCCATCCGGCAGCGCGATGGAACGAAGATCGTCCGGCACAAATGTGTAGGGCTCGGGAATGGCGCTGGAATACGTTTCATTGGTGCCGGTGATCTGGTCCACGGCATCAATCAACACCTCCGCGTCCAGCCGGCGAATCGGATAGCTGGCAAAATTGGCCGCCGCGAGCGGGCTGCTGCTCTTCGGCAGCGACGCAAGCTGATACGTCTTGGAATTCAAAATCAGCCGATACATCTGTTTGAAGTCGTAGCCGGAAGCCACGAATTGCTGTTCCAAATAGGCGAGCAGTTCCGGATTGGAGGGAGGATTGCCCGGCCGGAAATCGTCCGGGTCCTGCACGATTCCCCGCCCCAGCAACCACGACCAGGCGCGGTTCACCACGTTCCGGGCAAACTGCGGATCATGCACCAGCCAGTCGGCGAAAACCACGCGCGGGTCCCGGTCCGGCGAGAGCGTCACCTTTTTGCCGTTGGGAAACACCGCCGCCACCGGAGAACCGTTCAACGCGCCGGCGTTGGTCGAAGCGGGATTGAAATAGATGATCTCCTCCTTCCATTCCTCGGTGTATTTGTAGCCGACGTTGGCGAAAAAAACCGCCAGGCTTGCCAAATCGTTCGAGGGCCAATGGTCGGCGCGCTCGCCCATAAGCGTCTGTGCCACGCTTTGCGCGATGCCCGCCGGCGAGCGGTTTTGCATGGCCCGGTAAAAGTTCACCGGCGGCACTTCAAAATTGCTGCCGCTGGCCGTCAGCAGTTCACGCGCGAATTGATCGGCGGGAAGGTTGGTGCGGATCACGTCGCGCAGCCAGCCGTGATAGCATTGGGCCGCGTTGGGCCAGAGGTTGATGGGAAACTCGGCCTTGATTCGTAGCACATCGCCCCATTTCAGCGCCAGGTAATCCGCATATTCGTCCCGGGCAAGCAATTGCTCGATCAACTCCGGGCGCTTGGCCGGGTTGCTGTCGAGGATAAACGCGCGCGCCTCGGCCGCCGTGGGCAAGGTGCCGGTCACATCCAGATACACGCGCCGGACAAACACCGGGTCCGAACAGAGCTGCGCCGGCTCGATGTTCAGCGCCCGCAGATGCGCAAAGACAATCTCGTCAATCCGGTTTGCCGGCGTGAGCGGCCCCGGTTGTTCATACGGCGTCGCGGCCCAAACACCGCCGCCGGCCAGCAGCAGAACCGCCAGCACCCCCCAGAAGCGGGACGCATTTGCGCACGGACTCATCATCTATCCAGACGCGCCGCGTTTTAGAAAGCTTCACACATTTTTTGGCATTTTGATGGCAAGAAACGATTAGGTTAACAATCTTCGATTTATTAACACAGAAGCGTTTCTTGTAACCATTTCCCGGCTGCGCCGTCGTATGGAACGATGTCGTTACTTGCCGCCAATCCCGTCGCAAAGCCCCCCGCCCCGGCTTTCGCGCCCAAAACAGGGGCACACAAGCTGGTTTCGCTCACGCTCCAACCCCGCTCCGGCGAGCGGATGTTGGAATTGTGCCGTCGTTTCGCCCTTCAATTACGGGAACGCTCCGCCAGCCCCCTGCACTTGCTGGTCTTTGGGAATTGCCAGGCGAGCCGTGGCTTTTCAGAGGCCCTGCGCGGCGTGTTTGGGCGGGTGGACTGGCCCATAACCTGGGTTCAGGGCAGCGCCTGCGATGGCGGGCCGATTGCCGGTCTGCAAGCGCACGCATTTACCGGGCGTATTGACCGGATTGTCTTTGAAGGGCGCATCGTGGGTTCGATCTTTGCCGATGGCGGCGCGCGGCAATGCCTTGTTGGCGGCATCCTGCCGGAGAATTTAACCCTCGCGCACCCCGAGCAAACCCAGCGCGCCTTGGAAACCGTGCAAGCCATCCTCGGCGAGGCCGGGTTTGACTTCGCGGATGTCATCCGCACCTGGTTCTTCCTCGACCGGATTCTTGACTGGTACGGAGAATTTAACGCGGCGCGCTCGAAAATTTATTCCGGCCTGAAATTCCGCACCGGTTCGCTGCCGGCCAGCACGGGCGTGGGCGGGAGAAATCCGGCGGGAGCCGCGCTGACCATGGCCGCCTGGGCGTTCCGTCCCTCCGGGAAAAGCTCCTACGCCGAGGAAGCGGCCTCGCCCCTGCAATGTCCGGCCCCGGCCTACGGCAGTTCCTTCAGCCGCGCCATGGAGACCTCTTCCAACACTGGACGACGCCTGTTCATTTCCGGGACCGCGAGCATCGCGCCGGAAGGGCAGACGCTCTGGCTGGGTGATGTTCGCAAACAGGTGGAACTGACGATGGAAGTGGTGGCCGCCATCCTGCGCTCGCGGAATTTTTCATTCGCCGACCTGTCGCGCGCCACCGCCTATTTCCGAAATGCGGCGGACGCCCAAGTCTTCGGGGACTGGCTGGCAACAAGGGAATTAACCGGCCTGCCCGTGGTCACGGCGCAGTGCGACGTTTGCCGGGACGACCTGCTGTTCGAACTCGAAGCGGAAGCCGAACGCGGATAAAAAATGGAGAATGGAGGATTGAAGATGGCCCGCCCTCCGTAGCCGCAGCGGCGAAGGAGGGAGGATGGCAAAAACATTCGCCATCCATCCTCTATCCTCTATTTTCGATCCTCCATCCTCGATTCCATCTTATCGTCCCAGCGCCAGCACCCGCGTGCGCTGATAGACCTCCTCGGGCGAACCTTCGGCGGAAACGGTGATCAACAGGCCGCGTTGCTGATAGAAATGGATCAGCGGGCGCGTGCTGGTTCCATAGGCTTTCATCCGCACTTCGACCGACTCAGGCCGGTCGTCTTCACGCTGGAACAACTGGCCGCCGCAATGATCGCACAGGTCGGACACCTTGGGCGGGCGCGTGGCCACATGATACACCGCCTTGCACTTGCCGCAGGTGCGCCGGCCGGAGATGCGCGCCACGATGCGCTCGATGGGCAGCTCGTAGTTGAGCACCGCCGTCAGTTGCACACCCTCGTTTTTGAGAATGTTCTCCAGCGCCTCGGCCTGCGGCACCGTACGAGGAAATCCGTCCAGCAAAAAGCCGCCCGAACAGCGCAGGCATCGGAAACGGTCGCGGATCAGGCCCAGCACGGTTTCATCGGGCACCAGCGCTCCCTGCCGCATGAAACGCAACGCGTCCTGCATGGAAGGCGTCTGCTCCGTTGCGTCCAGGCATTTGGCCGTGCGGAAAATGTCGCCGGTGGACAAATGGCAGGTGGCCAGACGCTCGCACAGCATCTCGGCCTGGGTGCCTTTGCCGATGCCGGGCGCGCCCAGCAGGACAATGCGCCACGCCTTGCCTCCGGGCGGAACACCGGGCGGCATTTCGCAGACCGCCCGGCCGCCCTTCAACCAGGCGGTGCGATCATGCTTTTTCGAAGCGGCACCCGGACGCAATAATTGATTGACTGTCATCCGCCCATCATAATGCACATTTCTAATCTTCCAAGGCCTCCGCTACAGTTTCCCAAAAAAGGTGGGAAGATTGACAAGAAATGTCAAACCGCCGTTCGCCGCGTTTTTGCAAAATTTGTCCTAGGTTTAGCAAACCTTGTGTGGTTGCCCCTCAATAATAGACCTACTTTAGTTGCAGAAACTGTGGAAGAGTTCAGAACAAACATCGCCCCGGAGACGGAAAACCGGACGCAGTCGTCGCCGGTTTACCATCCGCCTGCGCGTGAAACGGCCTTTGACCGGGCCCGCGACTGGCTTGGCAACCGCTTCGTTTATGCCGTGATCTCCGCGCGCGCGGGCGGTCTCTCGCTGGGAGTGAACATGAATCCCGGCAAGGTTTGTAACTTCGATTGCTCCTATTGCGAAGTGGACCGGCGCACGCACGGCCCCGACCGCCATCTCCTCGTGGATGTCATGGCCGCCGAACTTCATCGCACCCTCACGGCTGTCCGGCAGGGGCAGCTTAAAACGCGGCCATGGTATCAGTTGATTCCGGATGAATTGCTCCAGTTGCGGCATGTGGCGTTGAGCGGCGATGGCGAACCGACGCTGGCCCCCAATTTTGTCGAGGCCGTTCAGGCCGTCGCCCGTGTCCGCGCCCTGGGCGGGTTTTTCAAAATCGTCCTGCTCACCAACGGCACCGGATTGGACAAGCCCGACATCCTGCGCGGCCTGGAAATCCTCACCAAATCCGATGAAATCTGGATCAAGCTCGACGGCGGCTCGCAGGCCCTGGTGGACAAGGTGAACCGCCCCAACGTGCCCCTGGAAAAGATTCTCTCGAACATCCTCCTGATCGGAAGGCAGCGCCCCGTCATCATCCAAAGCTTGTTCCCCGCCATTCATGGCGAAGAACCGCCGGAGGAAGAAATTCAGGAATACGCCCAGCGATTGAAGGAACTCAAGGCGGGAGGCGCGCAGATTTCACTGGTGCAGATTTATTCCGCCGCCCGGCCCGGCGTCCACGCCGAATGGGGCCATCTGCCGCTGCGCGTGCTTTCGCAAATCGCCCAAACCGTGCGCCACACCGCCGGTTTGAAGGCGGAAGTGTTTTAGAAACCGGGAGCGCAGGTTCAAGGAATCAACCGGACATCGGCAATTGATTTGCTTTCCCCGCGACGGCCTTTAACTTGGGCGCATGGATTCGCTGCACGCCCCCTGGCGCATTGAGTACATCCTCTCGCCCAAACCGGAATTGAAGACCGGATTGTTCGCGCGTATTGCCCAATCCTCCGACGATGAGGAAAACCTGGTCATCGCCCGCGACCGCACCTGCTTTGCGCTGCTCAACCGCTACCCCTACAACGGCGGTCATCTCATGGTGGTGCCCTACAAGGAAGTTCCGGATTTGGACGGCCTGACCGACGACGAAACGGGCGATCTTTGGAAGCTCACCCGCCGCTGCATGGCCGCGCTCAAGGCCGTGATGAAGCCGGACGGGTTTAACGTGGGCATCAACCTCGGCAAGGTGGCCGGCGCGGGCATCCACGAGCATTTGCACATCCACATCGTCCCCCGCTGGACCGGGGACACGAATTTCATGCCGGTTCTTGCCGCCACCGGCGTCCTTCCCGAGGCGCTGAAGGAAGTTGCCGCGAAGCTGCGCGCCGAACTGCAAAAAAGCTGATCTCATGCCCTTCACCCTGCCCCAACTCTCCCGTCGCGCCTTCCTGAAGCGAGCCGCCCTGGCCGCTGCCGCCGCCACCGTGGCTCCGTACAGCCACGCCGGACTTTTTGGCAAAAGCCGGGACAAACACACGGTTTTCTTTCTCTCGGACGTCCACATTGCCGCCGACCCAGCCACCAAGCACAACAATGTCAACATGGCGGACAACCTCGCCGCCTGCGTCCACGAAATCGCCGGCTGGCCTGTCAGCCCGGAGATGTTCATCACCAACGGCGACCTTGCCTTTGCTTACGGCAAACCGGAAGATTACGCGACCTTTGGACCATTGATCCATCCGTTGCGCTCACTGGCCCCGCTCCATTTGAGCCTGGGCAATCACGATGACCGCGAGAATTTCTGGGACGCCTTCCCGCAGGATGCATCGCGGTTGAAATCCGTGCCGCGGAAACAGGTCGCCGTCGTGTCCACGGACCGCGCCAACTGGTTTCTCATGGACTCGCTCGACGTCACCGCGCACACGCCCGGCGAAGCGGGCGCCGCACAGCTCGACTGGCTGGACCTGGAGCTGTCTTCGCGCCGCGAAAAACCGGCCATCGTTGTTTGCCATCACCCGCTGGACGCCACCGGCCTGATGGGGCTTAAGGACACGCTGGAGCTTGAGCCGTTGCTGACGCGGCATCGCCAGGTGAAGGCGTTTATCTTCGGCCACACCCACAACTGGAACATTGCCCAACATCCCAGCGGGATTCATCTGATCAATCTGCCGCAGGTGGCGTATCCGTTCCAACCGGGCCGTCCCAGCGGCTGGGTGCGGGCCACCCTCGCGCGCGACGGCATCGAGCTCGAACTGCGCTGCCTCGATCACCATCATCCTGAACAGGGTCAAACGGTCAATTTGAAATGGCGCGAAGGCTGACGAGATTGCACTCTAGCTCTTGCTCAGCCTCTCCACCGGCTTTTCAAAAAACATCCGGTGCGATTCTTCCAAAATCCCCGGAATGCGGCCGGCGAAGGGACTTCGTTTTAGCGCGCCGCTTAAATCCAATTCCCGGAGCTTCGCGGCGTTCTGGCCGGGAAACCAGTGCCCGGCCTGGCCCAGCAGGTTATAGCGCATCTTGGCCCAGGGAACCAGGTCCAGCGGCCTGGCATAAGTCCAGAGCCGCAGGATTTCTGAAACGTTGATTTCGCCGGGAACATCATGGTAGTTAGGCAATCCTTCCGGCCAGCGCGCACACCAGTCCGCGCCCAGCACGGTTTCCATTTCGGCGCGCCAGCGTTTCTCGATGGGCGCGATGGTTTCCGGGATGCGGTCGTAGTATTCCAATGCCGCCACATGCTCGTCGAAATCCGTTGGCCGCGACACACCGCAGCTCAGCGTGTGGACCTCGGGCCGGCTGAGGCAATAGAGATCGTTGAACTGCATCGGCGTCAGCGGCGCTGACAAGGCCCGGATTTTCTCGCCGGGCTCGTAAAGCTTACCGCCCTTGTCGTTGGGGCTGATGATAAACACGCCCATGTCCAGCCGGCGCGCCGCCTGCACCGCCGGCCAGTTCAGGTGATTCACAAAGTACCAGTGGAGATTGACGTAATCGAACCCACCGCTGTTGACCGCTTCCAGAATGATGTCGGTCGTGCCATGCGTGGAAAAGCCGATGAACCGGCACCGGCCTTCGCGCTGCAATTTTCGCGCCGCCTCCAGACACCCGCCCTTGCGCAACGACCAGTCCAGCGTCTCGCGGTCGTTGATGCCGTGCAACGAAAGCAAATCCACATGGTCCAGCTTCAAATAATTCATGGACGTGTCGAATGCCTTGAGAAACTCCCCCGGCCCGGCGACGGGCGCCACCTTGGTTTGCACGATTATTTTTTCCCGCGGCAGCTTCGGCAGCACCTCGCCCAGTTGCATTTCCGAAGTGCCGTAACCGCGCGCCGTTTCGATGTGGTTGATGCCCAGTTCCACCGCCCGGTGAATGCACGCTTCCAGATTTTCCTGGTTCGCGCGGGGAATTTCGTGCGGCGGCACATCCTGCCACTTGTGCTGGTAGCGCATTCCGCCACAGGAAATGACGGGAATTTGCAGGTTGGTCCGGCCAAAGCGGCGATATTTCATGGCGCAAAAATAAATGCCAGCCCCCCCCGCTGGCAAGCAACCCTTGGCGTCCTTGGTAGGGCGCGTCACTCCGTGCGCGCCGTTCCGTTGCCACCGACGACGGCGCGCACGGAGTGACGCGCCCTACCACCAGCGCAGCGGCCCGACGCAAGGAGGCCCATGCTGGTGCCCGCCAATCCGCCCTTTCCACACGGCTTCGGTTCCCCTAATCTGTCCGCACGATTAAAATGTCCGACACGTCACAGCCGACCTCCACCCGCTGGCCCGCGCAGATCAAATACATTGTCGGCAACGAAGCCTGCGAGCGCTTCAGTTATTATGGCATGAGGAGCATTCTGGCCGGCTACATCACCGGCAAGGTGCTCGAAGGCGGCCTGGGCAAGACCGACGACGAGGCCACGGAAATCATCCACCTCTTCGTCTTCGTCAATTATTTCATGCCGCTGCTGGGAGCATGGCTGTCCGACAAAATCATCGGCCGTTACCGCACCATTCTTTGGGTCTCCCTCTTTTACTGCGCCGGGCATGGCGTGCTGGCGTGCAGCGACCTGGCCGGCAGCGTTCATGGCAAACTGATGCTTCTGTGGACGGGCCTGGCCCTCATCGCCTTTGGGTCCGGCGGCATCAAACCCTGTGTCTCCGCGTTCATGGGCGACCAGTTCAAGCCGGAGCAGTCCCACCTGCTGCAAAAGGCGTACGGCGCATTTTATTGGGCCATCAACTTCGGCTCGTTCTTCGCCTTCCTGGCCGTTCCCTGGGTCAAAAACCATCACGGCTACAGCCCGGCCTTTGCCGTGCCGGGCGTGTTGATGGCCCTCGCCACATTCATCTTTTGGCTGGGGCGCAATCGTTATGTGAACGTCCCCACCACCCGCGAGACACGCAACGCCGGATTTTTCCGCGTCGTGTTCGCCGCCCTCTCCGGCCCGCGCCGAAACGGCGGAAGTTTTTGGGACGCGGCACGGGGCCGGTTCAGCGCGATGGAAATTGACGCCGCCAAATCCGTCCTGCCAATCATCCTGGTGTTCGCGCCGGTGACGGTTTTTTGGTCGCTCTTTGACCAGACCAATTCCACCTGGGTGTTGCAGGGCGAAAAGATGACGCCCTGGAATTTTTTCGGCTTCACCGTAGGCGCGGAAGAAATGCAATCCATGAATCCCGCCATCGTGATGATTTTGGTGCCGCTGTTCACCCTCGGGATTTATCCGCGCATCGGACATTGGGCCGCGCCGTTGAAGCGCATGGCTTACGGCATGTTCCTCGGCGCCGCCTCCTTTGTGGTGGTGGCCGCCCTGCAAACCCGCATTGACCACGGAATGCAATTAAGCGTGCTCTGGCAGACCGTGCCCTACGTCATCCTCACGGCGGCCGAAGTATTGCTCTCCACGACCGGCCTCGAGTTCGCCTTCCGCGAGGCCGCGCCCGAAATGAAGAGCATCATCATGAGCTTCTGGCTGCTGACCGTCGCGGTCGGCGATCTGCTCGTCGCCGTGATTACGAAGGTCTTTTCCAACGCCGCGGGCAATGAGTCCATTTCCCCGGAACGCTTCCTGCAATACGCCGGATTGACCTTCGCGGTGGCGGTCCTTTTCAGTTTTGTCGCCGCCTTTTACAAGTATCGCGACCCGACTGCGGCACACGGCAAATGAACACCTTGCCCGCATTCCTCAACGAGGACGCCAAGGGTGTCCGGCTGATGGTCAAAGTCCAGCCGCGCGCCTCCAAGAATGAGATTTGCGCGCCGCTGGGCAATGAACTCAAAATCAAAGTGACCGCACCGCCCGTGGACGCCGCGGCAAACGAGGCGCTCCTGAAATTGCTCGCGGACCGGCTGGATTGCGCCCGCAACCGCGTGGAACTCCTCCGGGGCGGCGCTTCGCGGCACAAGATGATTATGCTCCATGGCTTCA
>Ga0326728_10017146_pt1 | contig 14584 bp, 9 predicted proteins | sample MB3enrmetagenome_FD_207602 | JGI IMG/M metagenome (GOLD analysis project Ga0326728, IMG submission 207602) | Lab enriched peat soil microbial communities from McLean, Ithaca, NY, United States - MB31MN | ecosystem: Environmental > Terrestrial > Soil > Wetlands > Peat | place: USA: New York...
GTGCCGCGCGCGACCTACCTGCCGATCGTGACTGCCGGACAGGAGCCAATCTTTGCCGCAGACCAAACCGCCTTCAGCGCGATCGGGCGAACCAACGTGGATTTCCGGAAGGTGGTCTATCTGCCGCCCGAGGCCAAATCGCGGGTGAGGGCGAAGCGGGAACCGGCCGCCCGAATCCTCGGCAAACAATTCGGCGCCAGCAAAGAAACCATCCAGGTTGAGGCGCCCGGTCCGGCCATGGTCTTCATTTCCCAGGCTTACTATCATAATTGGAAGGCGCGGGTGGATGGAAAGGCTGCGCCATTGTGGCGTGCCAATTATGCTTTTCAAGCCGTGGAAGTGCCGGCGGGAAGGCATGAAGTGACACTGGTGTATCGGGACAGCATGTTCCGGATTGGGGCACTTCTGGCGGCTTGGGCGGCCTTCGTTTGCGTTGCCCTTTGGTTCGTGCCCGGCGAACGGAAAGAGGGGGCGCATATTCAAGACATTAAACATTAACAACTTGCGTGAACACTGGCGCGTGAAACCGGGGAAAACATACGTGTTGCATTCGCAATGCGGCGGGCCTTATAATTCTGGCGTGGTCCCTGCTATAAATCGAGTCTTTACGGTTTTGCGAAAGGCAATTCGTGAACCACTATTGTCCTGTTATATAAGCGCCTTTCGCATGGTTCACAGCCGCCGGGACGGAAAGGCAGTATTATGCAGACCATGAAAAGGGGCAGCAAGGGGTTTACATTGGTCGAGATAATGATTGTGGTGGCTATTATTGGGCTTTTGGCGGCGATCGCCATTCCCAACTTCATACGCGCGCGCACAACGTCTCAAACCAATACGTGCATCGACAACCTGCGAATGATTGACGCGGCAAAACAACAGTGGGCATTGGAGCAGGGGCAGGTGGGAACCGCCCTCCCCCAACCGACCGATATCCAGCCCTATCTGGGGCGCGGCGGCGGCGAGTTGCCGACTTGCCCTGCTGACCCGCAGAATTCATTCACGACAAGCTACAACATGCAGAATTGTCAAACACCCCCTCTCTGCCTGATTGCTCCGGCGACGCATGTTTTGCCGCCGTAGAGCCGGCTGAGGCCAAGAGGGAACGCGCCGGGTTGCCAACACCCGCCCTGGCGAGTCATCGGCCACTGGCCAGCAGCCATGTTGCCAACACCAAGGCCCCGAGCACGATGCCGCCAGCCACGTTGGGCGCCTCCCGTTGCAGCGCGGCGGGACGCACCCAACCCAGCGCCAGCCCAAACGCCGCGCCAGCCAGGAAACCGCCGATGTGAGCGACCATGTCCGTTCCCGGGCTGAAGCCAATCAACACAAGAATGAGCACACCCGCCGCCACGGCACGCGGAAGAAAAAACGCGGCGGCCCGATAATTGCGCCACAGGGCGAAGGATTGCACCGTGATTAAACCCAGGGCGCCGGTCACCATTCCAGAAGCGCCCAGGCTTTCATGAGCGGCCGGGTCGATCATCACGCTGGCATAATTGCCGGCCGCCCCGGCCAGAAATGCGGCCAACACCGCCAGGCCAGGTCCATAACGCGCCATCGCCAGGCCAAGCAACAGAAATCCGGTCACGGCATTGCTGAGGAGGTGAGGCAGGTTCTCGTGCAAAGTGACCGCGGTGAACAACCGCCACCATTGGCCGCCCAACACCGCCCGGCTGTCCACCATCCCGGCGCTCTTCAGCCACGGAAAGCGGACCGTGCTCCAATAATAAAAGGCCGCCATCGCCAGCGCCCACAGCGCGCCGCCCCAGTGAAAAACAACGCCCGTCCCCGGCAACTCCCGCCGCCACCGCCAGCCCTGGTTTTCGATTTGATACTGGCTGAGAACGGCTTTTGCCCGCTCGTAATCCGGCCCGTCAACAATCAATTCCCAGCCTGTCTCCGCCCGGTTGATGATGGCGGCGATGCCCTGGCTGGCCAGAACCAGGCTCCAATCCAGCGCCTGCCGTTTGGAACGCGCGGGGATGGCCGGGGGAGGGCCGCCCATATCTTGTGTGTCAGCCATGTAACGCAGACTTCACCGCTTATCAACCGTTGTCCAAGTTCATGACCTAATATATCAAAGACGCCGCTTGGGAACAGGAGCTTTCAAATTGCTTTACTTTTCTCAAGAACACACTGCCCCGGAAAACACCGGGAAATTTTCCGCATTTTTCCCATTAAACAGCCACAACCAGTTGCCAGCCAGGCATTTACAAATTAATGTCCGGGATGCTGTCTGTGAAAACCGCTCGCCTTGAAAAAATGCCCGCGTAAAATGGCTGCCCATGAGCAGACACGCCATCGCCCATTTGAGTTCCGATCCTGTGATGTCGGCGTTGATCCAAAAGGTCGGGCCTCTCCAATTGCGTCCGAAGCGCCTTCCGCCTTTTCAGTCCCTCACGCACGCCATCATTCACCAGCAATTGAACAGCAAGGCCGCCGGCACAATTCTCGAACGGTTCAAAAGGCTTTTCCCGGACGACGAATTCCCCACTCCCGGCCCGGTCGCAAAGACTTCTGTTGACCGCTTGAGAACAGCGGGTCTGTCCCGCCCCAAGGCGGCGTACATTATTGATCTGGCCAGGCGTTGCAACGCGGGTCTCATTCCGAACCTCAGCGACTGCGATCATCTCGATGACGAGGCGATCATCGCCACATTAACCGAAATCAAGGGCATTGGACGCTGGACCGTGGAAATGTTTCTCATTTTCAATCTCGGCCGCCCGGATGTCCTGCCTGTCCACGACCTCGGCGTTCGAAGGGGCTTTCAAATCGCATACGGAAAGCGCAGTTTGCCGACCCCGGAACAATTAGCCAAACACGGGGGCCGATGGGCCCCTTATCGCACCCATGCCGCGCGCTATCTGTGGCGGGCGGTCGATTCAGCCGTCAATCCGAACTGGTAGCCACCCAAAACGTCCTCATCGGTCTGGCGCGAGTGAAAGTTAACATGGGGTCAGTAAGAGTCAGTGCTCGAAAGCAAGGAATTATTGGTCATCCGCCTGGCAGGCTGTGGGGTGTAGTCTGTGAGTCTAATCCCCCGATCCGGCCCCACCCCTGGCTTCTGTCGCCGGCTCGCCGTAATGAAAGCCCGTCTCATCTTCGTATCCGATTGGACAAATCCTGTTGAGCATGGCCTCTCCAACCATTCGCAGATATGGACGCAGTGACCATTTTGGGAAACGCAGCAAGGATTTCCCCAAACCGCCATTCCCCACTTTAATCCCCCATTTTACTGAGAAGCGTAAAGCTGGCATATTATTGCTGGTCAGGCTTCTGGGTCGCTATGCTCGACCCTGACCGCAACCAGCAGCCTTTAAAAGGAAAATGTATTCTTTTTTGTTCACAGCTTATGCGACGGTTATTCACATTCCACCCGCATAAGAGTCTGGCACGAATGCCCGAGGGGCCAGTCGCGCGGATTGCCCGATGGCCAGCCGCACCAGCCGCAATACCGCAACCATGAGGAGGGGCCAAAACGGCTTTTAGAGCATTTCCAATAAAACTGTAGCCTCATTGCAAGGTAGGGCGGGCACTCCGCTGCCCGCCGCGGCGCGCACGGAGTGCGCGCCCTACCACCCTCGCTTCGGCTACACTATTTCTTAAACCGCTCTAGGTTCCTTGCGAAACCTTGCGCGGCCTGCCCTTCGGCCATCCTGAAAGGTTCAGTCCTCGGAAACGAGTCATTATGGGCTTGGCGGCTGGAAGCGGGGAATATAAGATAAAAACGGAACTGGCATAATCCGGCCCAAACAAATCGTCCCGGTAGGGCATCGGACAGCAACCAGCCGTCACCTGGTTTGTGTCCGCAGGCTCATTGAATCGTGGCATGGGCGGGCTTATTGGAAACGCGAGGCGGGCATGAGGATATTTGGCGGTGTCCTGCTTGAGGTCGTGAACAAAGAGATGCGGATTTCTCCGCAAATACTGCAGCGGAACATAATAGTGCCACAGCCACGTCACGTTATGATTGCCAAACCAGTTCCCCCAATCATCCCGATGCCGCCCGTACTGGCTCGTGCCCGCTTGAAGATCAAACTCGCCCGTGTCCGGTCGAAACCGCAGATCGCAGCCGCCCATGCCAGTTACCCCGCCGCCCGCAAACGACCGGATGCGCCCGCCGCTGTCGCCGTTGGCCGCGTAAAGCCAGTTATCCAGTCCGTAATCGAACCCATTGACCCGATGCTGCGGATTGCCCAAAGAGAACCCGGACAAAATCGTCTTTCGCACATCCGCCTTCCCGCTGCCGTTGGTGCCATAGGCGTAAAAGATTTCGCCCCCGGCGCTGACAATGACGCCCTTGCACCAGGGGCAAATGCCGTTGGGATAACTCAGCCCATCAAGAAACACCGTTGATTTGTCATAAACGCCGTCCCCCTTGGTGTCTTCAAGAAACACAATTCTGCCACTGTCACCTTGCAATCTGTCAATTCCCTCGCCCCGCGAAGCGGGGAGAGGGTTAAGGTGAGGGGTTTGTTCCACTGGCGGAGCGAAGGAGGAAGCGACGGACGGCCCCCGTCGTGTTCCAATTCGACCGGGATAATCCCGCATTTCAACGACCCAAAGCTTTCCATCCGCGCCCCACTCGAACGCAACGGGGCTTTCAATCAAAGGCTCAGTCGCAACGATCTCGACCTTGAAACCGGGTGGAACACCGATGCAATCCAGGGATTCGCAAGCCGATTTTGGAGACGGTTGATTGTCCAACGCATCCCCTAAACACGACGGAATTCCTAAGACCGACAAAATAATCAAATACACGCGGCCCATACATCTTTCAGCGAAAATTCCTTAAAAAAGTGTCAATAGTGAGGATTGACACCTGCACGGATCGATCAGACTCACAAAATCGTATTCGCATCGAGAATAGGAGTTCGGTCTGAGCCATTTCTCAAATGGAATCGCGACTTCCGGTGTAATCAGCAAGAATTGGCCTCGCCGAGAAACAAAGAACTTATTTCTGGGTGCCGCAGCAGCTGTAAGTGGATCCTATTTGGCCAACAAGTGACATTCACACAAAACCATTACATGTCATCTTTGTGGCCCTTTACCTATTCCTCTTGGATTCTTTCATTAGCATTTCATTCGCGCGCACCAACTCAGCAGCAATGCTTTTTTTTCTGTTGCCCAATTGCTTACCTTTAGAAAGCCATAGCACAGCGTGCTTGTAATCTTTTGCGCGTAACAGTGCGCAACCTAAATTGGTAGCGGCCCATGCTGCATTTGGCGCAATTTGAAGATAGCGCGTGTATATATCAATAAATGAATGAAGATCGTTGAGTTTATAGTAACATTCACCCAATTTGTAAACCGTATCTTCGACCCGAAACAAATATCCAATGTCAAAACAGCGGCGGAGATATTCGGAAGCATGGAGCCAACGATGCCTATTGAAATAAAGTCGACCGATATTAAACAGGGTCTCTGCATTGTCGGGGTCACGCAATAATTCTCTCTTGTAAGAGGAGACAGCCAGTTTATCCTGCCCCATGAATTCATATATCAGACCCAAGTTCAAAAACGCATTGGGTTCCTTAGGATTCAGCTTCAAAGTACGACGTGCATGCTGCAACGCGCGTCTATATTCTTTGGTTCTTCGATAAACACGAGCTAGATGGAAATGGGCGGATAAGCAGTTTGGATCGCTTACCAACATTTGTGTCAAAATCCGTTCTGCACGACGGATCTCACCGCTATCAAGCAAGCGAATTGCCTCGTCTTCCATTTTGTCCGTATTGATAGTTAATTTCATCATGAGCCTAGCGACCTGGTGATCCGTCTTTGGGAGGCCCATTATATGGAGTTTTATCCTGATTCGGCGTATATGGAGGCCTCGGCGTACAAGTGTCAGTTCTCACTTTTTAAACTTTCGTGTTTTCTCCTAGCTCGTGAGGTTCCTCCCGGCGATCCCCCCAGTTCATCACATGGTAGATCGCTCCGGCAAATTCTCGACGCATCTGGCGAGGCATGCACACAGCCTGCCAGAAACCCCGGTGCTGTCAACCAGTTTACTTGGATGGACAGTGCTGTCAACCAGTTTAAAAAGTGAGAACTGACACTTGTGTGGTCCGCTGGTTGCCGACGTTGTACGTGTAAACGCTTGAACTCTGTAAATATTTGGATGACAACAGGTTGTGACGATTTCACGGATAAAATGCGGAAATTTTCACGGTTTTTTTGTCTTGAGAAAATTAAAAGCATCGCAGTTGAAAAGCTTCTTTTGAGAAATTGAGAAAGAGCCGGTCAACGGTCCTTCAAACTGTGGACCCACTGTATGGCCTGCTGCAATAATTGCATGCCGTCTTCCAACTTTAATTTCTCCTTGATGCGCGCCCGGTAGGACTCGACGGTCTTGATGCCCAAATGAAGTTCGGCGGCGATGCGCCGCGTGCCCTGCCCGCAACCAATCAATTGAAAGACTTCCAGTTCGCGGTCGGTCAGCCGTTCGATGGGGGATTTTTGCTCCTGTGCCCGGCCCAGGACCATTTTGTGAACCATGCGGGAGGCCATTTTTTCGCTGATGTAAATCTGGCCGGAGAGGACCTGGCGAATGGCTGGAAGGATTTTTTTGGTGGCTTCCTGTTTGGTGATGTACCCTTTGGCCCCGGCGCGCAAGACCCGCTCGGCATAGAGGGATTCGTCATGCATGGAGAGGATGAGCACGGGAAGCGATGGAAAACGAACTTGAAGGTCCTTGACCAATTCCAGGCCGTGGGTGGTTTTGAGGGAGATGTCGGCAATGACGATGTCCGGCTTGGTTTCGGTGATCTTCAGCAGCGCGTCGTGGGTGTCCTCGGCCTCGCCGCAGACCGCCAGATCGCTCTCGCGCTGGATCAGTTGCGTCAGCCACTCGCGCACCAAGGGATGGTCGTCCACCAGAAAAACTGTGGTCCGGGCGGGGGTTTCGGTTTTCTCAGGTTTTGTTCGCAAGGAGAGGCTCATTTTTTTGGAGGGTTTGATTGTGGAAGGAACAAATGACAATCGTGCCGCCGCCCGCGCCCCGGCGGATATCGAGGAAGGCGCCGATCATTTTGGCCCTGTAATTCATGATGTGGAGGCCCATGCCGCCGCCGGCATCCAGGGTTTCGGGGAAACCAATCCCGTCATCTTTGATGGTCAGCGTCACTTCGTCTTCGACCGCGCCCAGGCCGATGGAAATGTTTTTGCCGCGGCTGTGTTTAACGGCATTGTTGACGGCTTCCTGGGCGATGCGATAGAGGTTGTTGCCGGCGACTTCGTCCTGGATCGAGACCTCTTCATCGCAGGCGAAATGGCAGGCAATGTTGTTGCGCGCCTGGGCGGAGGCGGCCAGTTCTTCCAAAGCCGAAGTGAGGCCATCGACTTCCAGGCGCACGGGGTAGAGGCCGCGCGCCAGATTTCTGGCCTGTGAAATGCCTTGGTTGACCATTTCGGCGATGGTCTCGGCCTGGGTGGCTTCGGCCAGTTTCTTGCGTTCGAGCTTGTCGCGCAACAGTTCGGCGGCAAAAGCAATGCTGACCATGTGCTGGCACAAATTATCGTGCAAATCCTGGCCGATGCGCCTTTGCTCGCGATCGCTGATTTCCGAGATTTGTTTTTCCATGAGTTTGCGCGGGCTGATGTCGGTATAGACCACCACGCCGCCCTGAATGCGGCCCTGCTCATCAATCAGCGGGCGGCCGGTGACGGTGAGCCAGAGTCCGTCCAAAGCGCCGGGCGGGCGCAAAAAGACTTCCGCGCCGTCGATGGTCTCGCCCCGGATGGCGCGGAGCAGGGGATGCTCGTTGCTGGCGCCAGCCGTGAGGGTTTGCGGCAGATAGGTTTGACGCTGTCCGGCCTCTTCCCGCCGGTCGCCCGTGCCCAACCCGGCGCGAATGAGCCTGTCGGCGGCGGGATTGGAAAGAAGGATGTTGGCCGAGGCGTCGGCCACGATGACGCCGTCTCCCATGCTGTTCAAAATGGATTGCAGGATGCTGGTTTGCTGGCGCAAGGCGCTTTCGGAATGAGCCAGTTCCCGGGCGCGGGTTTCCAGGCCTTCCTGGGCCTGGCGCAAGGCTTGTTCCACCCGCTTGCGTTCCGCCACCTCCGAGGTCAAAAGCCCCACGCTGGCAAAGAGACCCAGCCGTTGGAGGGTGTTCCACAGCAACAGCCACGGTTTGACAATGGAACCGGGATCCAGGGTTTTCGCGCCGCACCAAATCAGGACGGAAACCACCGCAAGGAACACGCCCGCCCAGCGTCCGACAAACCAGGCGACGAAAATAATCGGGATGAGGTAAAAATCCAGCAGCGCGACCATTGGACCGGTGACGTAATCCAACTCTCCGATGTAAATCACCATGATCAACCCCATCACGACCAAAGTCGTGGGCGACTTGCGGTTGAGATATTCAAAAATCTTCATCAGGGTCGTTCGCGTTGTCTGCTCATAATAAACGCCAACCGCTCGGCGGGCGCAAGGCAAAGTCGCGGCAAAGTCGCGGCGCAATGGACACCCGGCGCGGGCAGGACCGCGCGCGCCAACAGGCCGGATTCCCCATGAAATCCAATGTAACACCCCGCCCATCAACAACTTAACGGAAGCCCTTCAACCCCGCCATCAGCCCGGTTTGCGCCCGGCGAATCAATCGGCATGATTTGCTTGCGTTTGACAAACGAAATGCATAGACTGCGCGCGAATTCAATTAAAACCTCATGAGATTGACAAATTGTTCTTGCAGATGGCTGGCAGGACCGCTCGTTGTCTTGGCTTGCTTGTCAAGCAGCGTTTTTGTCCATGGCCAGGGCGCGCAGGGCGGCACGAACGACGCCGTGCTGTTGACTGTTTCCGGAAGGGTCGAGGTGGCGCCTCGCGGCGAGACCGCCTGGACCGCCGGCCACACCAATCAGATATTGAAGCTGGGCGACCGCCTTCGCACCGGGAAAAACAGCCGGGCGACTTTGCAGCTCTCCACTTTGAGCGTGCTGCGCGTTTACGAATTGACCACGCTGGAAATCCAGCCGCCGGAACAGCCCGGACGCCGGGCGGTCCTCGATTTGGAATCCGGCGCCGCCTATTTTTTCAATCGCGACAAGCCGTCGGAAACCCAGTTCCGCACCCCCTCGGCCTCGGGAGCTATTCGGGGAACGGAATTTAACATTGCCGTGGCCGGCAATGGCCGGATGGAATTGGCGCTGCTGGACGGGCAGGTCGATCTGACCAACAACCAGGGCACCCTCCAAGTCCAAACCGGCGAGAAAGCGGTGGCTGAGCCTGGCAAGGCCCCCACGAAATCGCCGCTCATCGACGCCGTCAGTATCATCCAATGGACGCTTTATTATCCGGCCATATTGGACCCGGACGAACTGGAGTTGAGCGCGGAGATCAAAGACGCGCTGGGGCCGTCACTGGAGGCTTATCGCAGCGGGGATTTGCTGCAAGCCCTGGCCAAATATCCGGAGGGCCGCACCCCCGCGTCGGAATCCGAGCGGGTGTATCGGGCCGCATTGCTTCTGGCGGTCGGGCAGGTGGAGGGGGCGCAGCAGTTGTTGCAAGAGACAAACCGCGAGCCGCGCGCGGCCGCGCTGGCGGGCGCCCTGCAAGAAATGATTGCCTCGGTCAAAGGCCAGCCCTGGACGCGGAGCGCGCCACGGACATTGGCCACCGAATGGCTGGCCGGTTCTTATCAAGCACAAGGCCGCCGCAACCTGGCCGTGGCGCTGAACATGGCAAAGAACGCGGCGTCCAAATCGCCGGGTTTCGGCTTTGCCCAGGAACGGCTGGCGGAAATGGAGTTTAGTTTTGGGCGGACCGAACCGGCCCTGGCCGCGCTGAAGAAGAGCCTCGCGCTTTCGCCGCGCAACGCCCAGGCGCTGGCTTTGAAAGGTTTCGCCCTCAGCGCGCAAAACAAGATCCCGCAGGCGGGCCTCTATTTTGACCAAGCCATCGCGGCGGATGGTTCGCTGGCCAACGGCTGGCTGGGCCGCGGCTTGGTGCGCATCCGCAACGGCCATGTGAACGAAGGCCGGAAAGATTTGGAAACCGCCGCCGCCTTGGAACCCAACCGCGCCTTTCTGCGCAGCTACCTGGGCAAAGCCTGGAGTCTGGACCAACCGCTGCGGTATTCGTGGAACACCCATCTGGCCACCAATGAACTGGGCCTGGCCATGCGCCTGGATCCAAACGACCCGACGGCCTGGCTTTACTCGGCCTTGCTGAACGACCAGCTCAATTGCATCAACCAGGCGATCAAAGACCTGGAACATTCCCAAGACTTGAACGGCAATCGCGCCGTGTTCCGCTCCAAATTCCTGCTCGATCAGGACCAGGCCGTGCGCAGCGCCAATCTGGCCCTGATTTATGAGGACGCCGGCCTGAGCGACGTGGCCGTGCGCGAGGCGACCAAAGCGCTGGGCGAGGATTACGCCAATTATTCCGCCCATTTGTTCCTCGCCGAATCTTACGACGCGTTGCAGGACCCCAAAAAGGAGGACTTGCGCTACCAGACCCCGTGGGAGGATGAATTGTTGATGGCCAACCTGCTGGCCCCGGTCGGCGCGGGCGTGCTTTCCCAAAATATTTCCCAGCAGGAATACTCCAAGTTGTTTGCCGCCGACGGCCTGGGCGTCAGTTCGCAAACCGAATACTTCAGTCGCGGCGCCTGGATGGAGAACGGCTCGCAATTTGGCGTCTCCGGCCCCCTGGCTTACGCCCTGAACGCATATTACTACACCGATCCCGGATGGCGGCCCAACAACGGCATCGACAACTCGGATTACTCGGTGGAACTCAAATACGAAATCACGCCCAAAGACACGGCGTTCCTAGAGGTGGAACGGACCGAACTCCAGACCGGGGACCCATTCCAGTATTATTACTACAATACAGCGGAGCCGGCGCCGGGGGTGGCTACAGTGAGAGGTTACGATCCCACTTTGGAGGAGTATGAAGAACAGGACCCGAATATTCTGCTTGGCTACCATCGCGACTGGGGCACCGGGAATCATACACTCTTCCTGTATCGCAGCTTGCAAGACCATTTCTCATCCTCCGATCAAAACTTTTTGGCTCCCGTTCTGGAATTGACCACCCCGCCCGTATTCAACCCGTTTGCCTCCTTAAGCGCCATCAGCCTGCAAAGGACGACAGAATTGAACTCGTTTGAGTTTCAGCACCTTTATGAAACCGAAAGACAAAGTGTGATCGCGGGCGTGCGTTATCAGAATGAGAGCATGCAAACGGCCAATACGATGGTTGCAACACCATTGACCATGCTCTCGTTGGCTCAGCCTTACCTGCCAAGCGAGACCAGCCATTTCAACCGGTTGAGCGCCTACGGTTACTACCAATTGAAACTGGGCGATTCGCTCAAGCTCACGGGTGGCGCCACTTATGATTATGAGCATTTCCCGCTCAACATCGGCTCTCCACCTCTCTCCAACCAGGAGGATGAAAGAGGCCGCCTCTCCCCCAAGTTTGGCCTGGATTGGACGCCGGGGGACGGCACCCGCGTCCGCGCCACTTTTACGCAGTCCATGGGCGGGTTGATTAATGACAGCAGCACAACAATAGAGCCGAGCGAAATCGCCGGGTTCAATCAATCCTTTCGCAGCCTCATTCCGCAATCGGCCGGCTTTGGCACTCCGCCGGCCCTGCTGTTTGAAACCTGCGGGTTGGGCGTCGATCACAAATTCCCCACCGGAACTTATCTTGACGTTGAGGGGCAAATGCTGACTTCGCACGGAAACCAACTGATCGGCGCATGGACCGGCACGCCCGCCCTGGCGCTGAATGATTTGAACCAGACGCAGTATTTCCAGGAAAAGGATGCGTTTGCCAGCGTCAGCCAGTTGATCGGCAAGGAAGTGTCCGTCGGGGCGCGCTATACTTTGACCGCGGTGGACGTCACCGCCGACGACACCTCTCCGGCGACGCCAGGGGCGACATACGTGCAGAATCATGAGAACTCGACGTTGAACGAATTCAGCCTGTTCGGGAATTACTATGTGCCCTGCGGCTTTTTCAGCCAGCTCCAGGGCAATTGGTGGATCCAGCACAACGCCTTCAATTACTACAGCTCAACGGGCGCGCCTTTATCGGAACCGGGCGCGGATTTCTGGCAATTCAACCTTTACGCGGGCTACCGGTTTCCGCGGCGTCATATCGAGATGGCCATCGGCCTCGTCAACATGTTCAATACAGGTTACAATGTGGATCCGGTGACCTACTTCTTGGAACAGGCCCGCACGCGGACCTTGATGGCCAGTCTTAAATTCAATTTCTGAAACCGGCCAATGAGTCAGCCCGGCGAAGAGACAAAACAGCATCGCTTCAACATTCGCGCGGGCTTCGAAGAGTTTCTTTTCCGGCTGAAAAAGAATTGGCGCGCGGCCCTGGTGGGCGCGCTTCTCTCCGCCGCCGCGGGGTGGGCGTTGTTGACCCCCCTGGGCCTTAAATTGGTCCAGTGGAGTTATGATCTTCCCTTTCGAGTGCGCGGTGTGGTTTATCCCACGGAAGCCGCCCTGGTTTTTATGGATGAGCAATCTCACCAAGACTTGGACCAGCCCTATGACAGACCCTGGAACCGTTCCCTGCACGCGCAACTTCTGGACATCTTGACGGCGGAACACGTCCGCGGCGTCGTCTTTGACATCGTGTTTTCGGGGCCGGGAGCAGACCCCAAGGCGGATGCGGAACTGGCTCGAGCCATCAAGAAAAATGGCAAAGTGATTTTGGCCGCTGACTATCGAACCGGAGGCTCCGGCACTGCCCAGGCCGAAAGTTATCTCACATTCGACCCGCCCTATGATCCCTTTTACAATGCCGCTGATGGCCGTCTCGGTTCGGATTTCGTTTACCCGGACCCCGACCAGTCGGTCCGGCGTCATTTGCCCACCGACCCCAAGAACGACCAGGTTTCCAGCGAAGGCTGGACTGCCGCCACCATGCTCGGCGCCGCGGTCACCAAAAACGTCTCGAACAAATATCTTCCCTTCTACATTAACTACTACGGGCCAAGCGGCACGATTCCAAACGCCAGCTTTTCCAAAGTGCTGGCCGCCGAAATTCCGACCAACTTCTTCACGGATAAAATGGTCTTTGTGGGGGCGCGCTTGAGAACGAAGTACTCCGGTGAAAGAAAGGACGAATACCAGACTCCTTTTTCTCATTTGACGCCGGATACTCCATTTACAGGCGGGGTCGAGATCCAAGCCACCGCGTTTCTAAACCTGCTCCGCAACGAGCGCCTCTTCCGCCTTCCGGTCGCGGTGGAACTGCCTTTGATTGTCCTGTGCGGCGCGCTCGCCGGCTTCGGCCTGACCTTGTTGCGGCCCATGGCGTCAAGCATAACGGCTCTGGCGCTCGCACTCTCCGCCGTCGTCATCGACTATTTTATGTTCGCGCATTATCACCGGTGGTTTGCCTGGGAGATCATCGTGCTCTCCCAGCTTCCCATTGCGTGGATATTCTCCGTGGCCGTCAATTCGGTCCAACTCTACGTGGAAAAGCAAAAGGTCGAGCAATCCCTTTCCCTGTATCTTTCGCCGAAACTGGTCAAGAAATTCGCCAAGGACCCCAAACTCCTCAAGCCGGGCGCGGAAAAGCAGTTGCTGACCATCCTCTTCAGCGACATCGCCAGTTTTACCAACATCTCCGAAGGCATGGATTCGGATGAACTGGCCCGGTCGATGAATGATTATTTCCAAATCGCCGTGCATAATTGCATCCACGCCACCGACGGCACTGTTGTCAAGTATATCGGCGACGCCATCTTCGCCTTCTGGAACGCGCCGGATTTGCAAACCGACCATTCTTACCGCGCCTGCGAAGCCGCCCTGCGCTTTCGGGACCAGCCGGCCCAATTTATGAACGGCAGGGAATTGGTCACCCGCATCGGGCTGCACACGGGCGTGGCCAATGTCGGCAACTTCGGCAGCATGACGCGGGTCGATTACACCGCCCTGGGCGAAAACATCAACCTCGCCTCGCGCATGGAGGGGCTGAACAAATACCTGGGCACCCGCGTCCTCATCACCGCCGACACCCAGCGGGTCGCCGGCCCGAAGATCATCACCCGTTACCTCGGATTGTTTCGTTTGAAGGGGTTCGAAAAAGCGGTCGGCGTCCACGAACTGACCGGGCGGGTGGAACAAGAGGCCGAATCCCGCGAACTGCGCGAGCGTTTCGCCCGGGCGCTGGCCGCGCTGGCCGCAAAAGATTTCGCGGCGGCTGAGGCGGCTTTTCACCGCGTGCTGGAAATCAGCCCCAAAGACGGGCCGTCCAAGTTTTACCTCGAGCAAATGGAAGATCTCCGCGTCACGGCGCTGCCCGCCGATTGGAAGGGTGAAATCACGCTCAAGGACAAATGAGGCCGGGGGCGCGTCTCATTTTATCCTAATCTTAATCATAATCTTAATCTCCCTTCCGTCCCTTTGGTCCCTTTCGTCCCTGAAGAAGATTAAGATTACGATTAAGATTAAGAGCCGGAAACCGCCCCGCTCAGAACACCTTGAAACCCAAAAACGCCACAAACAAGCCGAAGGCGGCACGGACGGCGCTCCCGGCCCGGATGCGTTTCTCGCTGGCCGTGGCCCAGTAAAGCAGGTCGCGCAGGCGCCAGGGCGA
>Ga0326728_10017148_pt1 | contig 14581 bp, 10 predicted proteins | sample MB3enrmetagenome_FD_207602 | JGI IMG/M metagenome (GOLD analysis project Ga0326728, IMG submission 207602) | Lab enriched peat soil microbial communities from McLean, Ithaca, NY, United States - MB31MN | ecosystem: Environmental > Terrestrial > Soil > Wetlands > Peat | place: USA: New York...
AGCGATGGGCAGGTAAGGTTCGAGGAGTGGTAAGTCAGGGGTCAGGGGTCAGAGATCAGGGGTCAGTTTTCTGTTTCCTGCCAGCCACGATACCACCGCGCAGACAGTCAAAATCGCGCCCATCACTGCCAGCGAGAGTGTGATGGGAAGGTCGATCCAGCGACTGGCGAGCATCTTGAGCGCCACAAAGGCCAGCATTGCCGCAAGCCCGTAGTGCAGATAGCGGAAGCGGTCGAGCAGAGAGGAGAGCGCGAAGTAGAGCGAGCGCAGCCCGAGGATGGCCAGAATGTTCGAGGTGTATACCACGAAGGGATTGCGGGAGATGGCCAGCACGGCGGGAATGGAATCCATGGCAAAGAGCACGTCGGTCAGCTCGACGGCCAGAATCACCGGCAGCAGAGAGCCGTGGGCGGGCTGTAACTTGCGAATCCACTCCGGAACTGCCGCGTGTACTGAGCCGCCGCGGAGAAGACGCCAAGCCGCATAGAGCAGAATCAGGCCGAAGATTAAGGGAATCCAGTCGAAGCGCCGGAGCAGCGTAATCCCCGCGGCGATGAAGAGCGCGCGCAGCACCACTGCCCCGGCCACGCCCCACAGCAGGGCCTTGTGCTGGCCTTCGGAGCCGATGCGGAAGCTCTGAAAGAGGACCATGAAGACGAAGAGATTATCTACGCTGAGCGAGGCTTCGATGGCGTAGCCGCCTACCCATTCCAGCGCCGGCTGCCGGCCCTGCGTCACGGCGATCCAGGCGGCGAAGCCGCTTGCGGTCAGCACCAAAACAGCCGTCCAGAGCCAGGCAAAGGCGTGTGGATGTGATGTCTGGCGGCGATGGCCAATCAGCAGATAATCGGCCAGTAGCAGTGCCGCTACCGCTGCGTGAAAGCCCAGCCACCAGACCCAGGATGCGCCGCCGATCATAGTTGGATGGTAAAGCAGAGTAGGGAGTAGGGAGTAGGGAGTAGGGAACAGTGAGCAGTGGTCAGGAAATATCGTTACATTCAGATTTGTGGTTTCCCACCCTTGCGACAAAAATCCGCCGCGGCGGATCGCAAGGATGGGGCACCCGGCATTTTCTGGCGCAAGGGTGCGAAAGCACAAACCTCAACACAGCCCTATTCCCTACTCACTACTCCCTGCTCCCTTACCGCAGATTGATCAGCCGTATCGTCTCCATGAACACGTCGCCGTCGATGGTCAGGCTGCGGGCGCTGATCTTGTCCATAGTGTCCTGTGCGGTGTGGTGATAGCTGTTGTTGGGTCCGTAGTCCAGGTCGATCACATCAATCGAGGGCACGCCGCGCTCGACAAAAGGCAGGTGATCGTCCTCCACCGGCCCCTCGGTCTGAAAGAAGTAGCGGTCGTAGCCGAATTTATGGGCGGCCTTGCGGACCAGTTCGACCAGCCACTCCGTGGAGCGGGATTCGCGCTGGATGTCCAGGTCCTTGTCGCCGATCATGTCGGCCAGGATGAAGGCTTTGATCTGTGCCAGCGTTCCGTCGCGGCCCCATTTGGCGGCCAGATGCCGGCTGCCGTAGGTGGAGTCGGAGGCCGACCAATGCTCGATGGCCTCTTCGCCGTCGAAGAAGACCAGCCACACCGAGCAGCCGTCGAGCAGTTTGCCTGTCTTGCCGCGCGCGCCGGCTGAGCGCAGTTGATCCGCGATGGCCAGCAGCAGCCCGGTCGTCGAGCCGCCGTCGTTGGCGCCCACGAAGTTGATCTTCCGGAGCGGGTAGTTGGTCTCGTAGTGCGTGGCCAGCACGATGACGCCGGGCTTCTTGCCGGCAAAGCGCACGATGAAGTTGCGCATGGCCACCGGGCCGATGGGCGTATTGGCGGTGAAGACGTCCTCTTCAAGCCGGTCGCGCTTGAACTGGGCGCGCAGAAACGCCTCGGCACGCAGATGGCCCTGGCTGGTGGGCCAGCGCGGGCCAATGGCCACAAACTGGCGGGCGTACTCCAGGGCGCGGGCGCCGTTGAAGTGGGGCTGGGCGGGAGCGATCAGGGGCGCCAACAAAAGCAGCCCGAGAGCGGCTCTCTTTATGAACGAAGACCCGGTCGAGTGTGGCGGTATCCCATCCTTTCCGCGAAAAGCGGAAAGGATGGGGCACGGAGCAAATGTGGTCTGTCCAGAAAGTATTTCCTTGCCGCCACACGGAGGCGAGTTGAGAAACCAATGAGTCCTGGGCCTGATCTCCCAGGAATGCTCCGTGCCCCATCCTTGCGAGTTCTTGCTGTCGCAAGGGTGGGAAGCCTGGAACCTCAATACAATCCCGTTCACTTTGCAGCCTCCTTGGCCTCTTTGACTCGCCGCGGCGAGCGGCGCGAAGGGTGTACCCACCAGGCCACGCCGATGCCCAGCAGGTAAAGCGCCAGCATGGGGACGGCGTAGATACACATGGTCCAGGGGTCGGGGCTGGGGCAGATGATGGCCGCGACCAAAAAGACCGCCAGCACCGCGTAGCGCATGTTCTTCCAGAGAAACTTTGGGCTGACGATGCCGAACATGGCCAGGAAGAAGATGAGGATCGGCAGCTCAAAGCTGATGCCCAGGCCCAGGATGATGGAGAGAAAGAAGCCGGAGTACTCCTCGATGGTGACCATGGGCGTGAAGTTGTGGCCGAACTGCACAATCAGGATTCTGAGCGCGCCGGGCAACACCCAGAAGTAGCCAAAGGCCGCTCCGGCGAGAAACAGCCCCACCGTGGCCGCCATGAAGGGAACCACAAAGCGCCGTTCCTTTTGATAAAGCCCGGGCGCAATGAACAGCCAGACCTGGTAGAGGATGAAGGGCGAGGCCAGAATGGCTCCGCCGATCAGCGATACCTGCATGTAGATGTTCAGGGGGTCCATGGGGTGGGTGAAGACCAGCGTCTTGCCAATCTTGGTGAGGGGGGCCTGCACCAGGGCGAAGAGCTGATCGTGAAAGAACCAGGCCGCAATGAAGCCCGCGAAGAGATAGATGGCGGAGCGGACGATGCGCTTGCGCAGCTCGTCCAGATGCTCCATCAGGCTCATGCCGGGCAGTTCCGCGCGCTGGGTCACCGCCGCTCGCGCCTTGCCGATGGCCTCCGCGGGATCAACCATGCTGGGCCGCTTGCTCCGTCAAAGGGACGGTCTGTTCTGCCGGGATTACTTCTCCAGCCGCGCCTGATGCGGCATCTGCGCTGGATGCGGGATCTGTCCCGGAATCGGAATCCTTACCGCCTGCGAGGACGGCTGCCGGGCTGGCCTCGTCCGCTGCCCGCACAGCCAGGCTGGCAGGCCGCGCTGCCGGAACCGGTTCGCCGGTCGCGGGCGGCTGGATGCTGGGATAGGCTTCCTGGGGCTGGGTCCCGGACTCAATCGCCGCGTATGGGTCGTCGCCCGGATAAGGGCTGTCGGCCGTGAAGCCGGTTGCAGGACTGGGTGTTTCAGTCGCCTCCGCCGGCGTGGCCAGCGCCAGCGTGCTCAGCCGTTCCTCTTCCTTTTTCTTGCGGTCGGCCTCCTCGGCGTTACGCAACTCTTCTTCCATCTGATACTTGAAGTCGTTCGAGGCCTTGCGAAACTCGTACATCATCTTGCCGATCTGGCGGCCGATCTGGGGCAGGCGGCGCGGACCGAAGACCACCAGCGCCAGCACCATCAGGATCAGCGAGTCTGTCATGCCCAGGCTGGCAACTTCAATTGTCTGCGATATGAACATCAAGGCTAATGATACCTGCCCGCGCATAGCGCTCACAAACTGAACCGGAGGCGCGGAACAGGGCATCCGCACGCAAACCGGTTGGGTCAACTGTTACGTCCGCGTTACAATAAGAGGCAATGGGGCGGTTTTCGCCGGGCCGTTTTTCTGCAATCCGCCGGCTCATGACTGCATCCAGGATAGAAAAGGGCCGCAACAACCCCGTGGATGGGTGTTCTTCTGAGGCAATTGGCTGGCGCGATTCTACTTTCGAGATTCGCCTCAGGCGCCAGTTGAATCGGGAAGGGCGGGCGCATCCACTGCGGACCTGTAGCTTTCAACATCCCCGTCCGCTGTCCTCATAAAGGGCAGGCAGGACTGAAGGCGGAATACGGTGAATCTGGTTCTTGACGAAGTACCGGCGGCCTCGTCCGCCGCGACGGACAGCAGTTGCAGCCTCGACAACTACCTGGCGCTTCCCGACCACACCATGGATGCGCGCATTGCCGAGGCGCGCGCGCGGCTTGGCGCGACCACCCTCATCCTTGGCCACCACTACCAGCGCGATGAAGTCATCCGCTTCGCCGATTACACCGGCGACAGCTACAAGCTCTCCCGGATCGCAGCCGAGACTGGGGCAAAATACATCGTCTTTTGCGGCGTGCACTTCATGGCCGAGAGTGCCGACGTGCTTGGCCGCCCGGAGCAGCAGGTGATCTTGCCCGACCTGAACGCCGGCTGCTCCATGGCAGATATGGCTGAAATCTCCCAGGTTGAAGCCTGCTGGGAGACGCTTGAGCGCCTCGGCCTGACCGACGAGACCATTCCGATCACGTATATAAACTCCACCGCCGCTATCAAGGCTTTCTGCGGGGAGCGGGGCGGGCTGGTCTGCACCTCGTCGAGCGCCCGCGCCGCCATCGAGTGGGCCTTCAAGAAAGGCAAGCCGGGGTCCCCAACGACAGGTCCTTGTCGTTGGGGTGGTAAGCGCATTCTATTCCTGCCCGACCAGCACCTGGGCCGCAACACCGGCTATGAGATGGGCATTCCGCTGGACGAGATGGCGGTTTGGGACCCATGGGGTTTGCAGGGCGGTCAGACGAAGGAAAAACTGGCGGCCAGCCGCATTCTCCTCTGGAAGGGCCACTGCGCCGTCCATCAGCGCTTTCTGCCCAGCCACGTCGACCAGGCGCGCGCCAAATACCCCGGCATCCAGGTCATCGTCCATCCCGAGTGCCGCTTCGAGGTCTGCCAGAAGGCCGACGCGCAGGGATCCACGGAACGGCTGATCGCACTGGTGGAGCGAGCTCCAGAAGGGTCCATCTTCGCCGTCGGCACTGAGATTCACCTGGTCAACCGAATGGCCCGGCGTTTTGCCGCGGAGGGCAAGCGCGTTATCACCCTCGACGATACCGGCTGCCTCTGCGCCACCATGTACCGCATCAGCCCGCAGCACCTGGCCTGGGCACTGGAAAACCTGGTCGAAGGCCGCGTCGTCAATCGCATTCAGGTGCAACCGGGCGTCAAGCGCTGGGCTCGCGTGGCGCTGGAACGGATGCTGGAAACTGTTAACTGTCCGCTGTAAGCTATCGACATGAAGACCTTCACTCTCGACGAAGCGCAATCCCTGCTCCCGGTGCTGGAATCGCTGCTGAAACGCGCCATCGAAGGCAAGCAGTCCGCGGAAGAGGCAGAGTCGGGCCTATCCGAGCTGGCCCGGCGCATCTATCTCTCCGGCGGCATGAAGGTGGACGTGAGCATCGCGGCTAAAAGGCGCATGGAGATGGAAACCCACTTGCAGCGCGTCCGCGAGAGCATCGCCGAGATCGATTCCATCGGCGCGCAGGTGAAGGATCTGGACTCCGGGCTGCTGGATTTTCCCTGCCGCCTCGATGACCAGGTGGTGTTGCTCTGCTGGCGCATGGGCGAGCCGGCCATCGAGCACTGGCATACCGTTGAAGCCGGCCTGAAGGGCCGCCAGCCGATCGACGAACGCTTCCGCCGCCGCGCCGCTCCCGGCAACCGGCCTAACTGACCCGCGCACTGCCGTTATCCGGAGTTCATGGCCGCGGATGCTTCCGGAAGAGAATCCCAGCGGCCCCGGAGCGCATCTTTTCCATAAGATCACATCGCATCACGTTTTATTATGCCCCTGCGCGCCGCCGTCGCATGAGGCTATTATGAGCGCTGGCCCATTCATTTCCATCAACCATTCCCTAAGGAGTCGTGCATGTTGACAGTCGGAGAGAATTTTCCCAAGTTTGAAGTGACGGCCACTGTTGGCCTGGATACCAAGACCGCTTTTGAAACCATCACGGATGCGAGCTACCCCGGCAAGTGGAAGGTCTACTTCTTCTGGCCCAAAGACTTCACCCTCGTTTGTCCCACTGAGATTGCCGCCTTTGGCAAGCTGAACCGCGAGTTTGCGGATCGCGATGCGCAGGTTCTGGGCGGCAGCATCGACTCGGAGTTCGTTCACCTGGCCTGGCGCAATAACCATCCCGACTTGAAGGACCTGCCCTTTCCCATGCTCGCCGACATCAAGCGCGAGCTTGCCGGGGCGCTGGGCATTCTTGACCCCCGTGCCGGCGTCGCGCAGCGCGCCACCTTCATCGTGGACCCGGGCAACATCATCCGCTTCGTCTACGTCACCGACCTCTCTGTGGGCCGCAATCCGCAGGAGGTTCTGCGCATTCTGGATGCACTGCAAACCGGCGAACCCTGCCCCTGCAACTGGCACAAGGGCGAAAAGACAATCCCAGTGTAAGGCCAGCAAAACTTGATTTGCTATTTGGAAATAATAAACAACTTACAGGCAGAGAACTGTCTGTAAGTTGCTGATTATATTATGCGAATAACGTACTTTATGGTCGCTCCCAAACTTCCCCGGATAAATCCATCACTAATCTTTTCGCCACATCCACGGCAACTTTATTTCAATAGAGAAGCAGGCGGTAAAAATTGAAATAATATATGTATTGACAATGACATTAAAAAAGCATAAGAATGTGCTGCCCGAATAAGTCTCCTTTGGATGAGTTTCTGTATTGAAATCCAGAGAGGCATTCGTCCTTGTGACGACTACTGAGGCCAGAAAGAAAATGAGGAGGACACGGAGAATGTCTAAGCTACGTCGCTTCGCTACGGTAGCGTCGCTGTTATGCATGACGCTATTCGTCTTGAGCACAGCGCTTCATGCGCAGCTTTCCACCAGGGCAACCATCACGGGAACGGTAACAGACGCCAGCGGTGCGGTGGTGGCGGACGCGACCGTGACCATTACCGATGAGGCGACCAAGGTCGCCATTAAGACGCAAACCAACAGCGATGGCGTTTATGTTGCGCCGGGGCTGACCGTGGACATCTACACGGTAGCCATCGCCAAGGCGGGCTTCAAGACCTACACCGTCTCCGGCGTCGAGCTGCACCCTTCTTCGACCGCCTCGGTGAACGGAACGCTCGCGGTAGGCGCTGCCACGCAAAACGTGACAGTGGCTGCCGTCTCCACCGAAGTGGAAACCTCCACTGCCGAGGTTTCGGCCGATGTGAGCAGCGAAGAGGTAAGCACGCTGCCCATGAATGGCCGCAACTACCAGGCTTTGGCGGTGATGATGCCCGGCGTGACCAGTAGCTCGCAAGGCTCTGCGTTGGGCACCGGCGGCCGCTCCACCAGCAGCGTGCTCTCCATCAATGGCCTGGACGTCTCTCGCAGCTTCTATGTGCTGGACGGCGTGTGGAACGAGAACACCGGCAACATGACAGCGAATTCGGTCGTTCCAAACCCCGATTCGCTGGAAGAAGTGCGCGTGCTCCAGAACAACTTCTCCGCGCAATATTCGCTCCTCGGCTCGTCGGTAATTATCGCGCAAACCAAGAGCGGCACGGCCAACTGGCACGGCACCGCGTGGGAGTTCTGGCGCAACAACGATCTGAACTCAAAGAACTACTTCTCGACCACCATTCCGGCCTACAAGCAGAACATCTTCGGCTATAACGCCAGCGGGCCGGTGTACATTCCGAATCACTACAACGCCGACAAGAAGAAGACCTTCTTCTTCTGGGACGAGCAATGGGTTATTCTGCACGTGCCCAACCAGGTCACCAGCACCGTACCCACGGCGCTTCAGGCCGCCGGCTGCTTCATTTCGCCGATCAAGGACCCTGGGACCGCTGGCACCCCCCTCTTCCCGACTTCGACGGGGGGCTCATGCCCCACGGGCTATTACCAGATCCCGAGCGCGAGAATCAACACCAGCTCGGCGGCGTACCTGGCAACCCTCTATCCGGCGCCCAACTACGTCCTCGCCAATAACACCACCAACTACATCAATAACAAGGCGCAGATCACCGATCAGCGCGACGACGAGATCAAGATCGATCACAACTTCAACCCCAAGTACCACGCGATGGGCGAGTACCTGGATGAATACCAGTCGTACGCGCAGAATACCGAGAGTCCGGGCACAACTCCGATCAGCACGGAGACCGACTTCACGCACAACAAGCTGGCCCAGCTCTCTCTTACCCAGACCCTCACGCCCAGCATGATCAACACCACCAGCATGGCGATGAACATCTACCTTCTGAACCTGACCCTGGTCGGTATCGATTACATCAACCAGGTGCCGGGTTTCACTGAAACTCTCTACTATCCCAACGGCCTCTATGCCAATCGCACTCCAGTGATCTCGTTCTCTGGCGGCATGGCGGGCGAGGGCATCCAGGCGGCGCGGCCCATCCCCCATGCCTCCGACCTGGACGATACGGTTACCGACAACTGGAGCTGGCTCAAGGGCAAAAACTACTTCACGGCGGGCATCACTTTCGTATGGAACACCAAGCGCCAGGTTTCTGGCCAGCAGACCAATGGCTCTCTCTCCTTCAACGGCGCCTCCACCGCGGCCACCTCGGCGCAAAAGACTGCAACGGGCGGCTGCAGCGGGACGCTTGCCAGCGGGGTATCAGCTTCAGGGCAATGTAGCCAGGATGACTCGATGGCGGATATGCTCCTGGGCTATATAGGCGGCTTCAGCGAGGCCAGCGACGCGCCTCACGGCGTTATGCATGCCTTCTCGTGGACGCCGTATGCCGAAGACCAGTTCAAGTTCAACAAGAATTTGAGCTTGACCCTCGGCGTGCGCTTGTACCACCTGCCCCTGCCCTACGGCATTGCGAACTCCGAGACCAACTGGGACGCGGGAGTCACGCCGGGGAACATGTACAACAACCCGTCCTACGTAGCAGCCAACGCGCCCACCGTGAACGAATACAGCGGCGCCACCAACCTCAAGTATCCCGCCACATACAGCAACGGCATGCTCTACAACAGCGGCCTGTCGACCGGCTTGCCGGTAAACTTCTCCAACGCCCATACCTGGTACGTCGGGCCCGATGCGGGCTTCGCCTGGGATGTCTTCGGCAACGGCAAGACCAGCCTGCGCGGCGGCTTCGGCATAAGCTATACGCGCATCTTTACTAACCAGGATTGCTCCTTCAATTGCATAGCCAATCCTCCCGTGTTCAGCAACCAGAACCTCTCGAATCTGACCCTCCCTTCAACCTCATCCTGGAACGTCCTGGGAGCGGGCGGCTCAGCGAATACGGAGAGCGTCATATCGGTCACCGGTGGGGACTACCAGATCGGGGCCTCGCCGGCAGCCAGCTACTCGCTGGGAGTCCAGCATGAGTTCCCCATGAACATCATCGCCTCGGTGGTGGGAGCCGGAAGCCGCCTCCAGCATTTGGAGGCCACATGGAACTGGAATCAGCCGCCCCATTACACCAACCCGACGACTGGCGTGTCCTACGACTACAACCCGCTAATAGCCATCAATCCCGCCAACAGCAACAAGGGCGATAGCGCGGCCTACTGGGCGCCTTATCAGGGTTATAACTCCATCACGGTCTATTCCACCCGGCTGTGGCAGGAGTGGAACGGGCTGGAGGCGCAGATCAAGCATCCGGTGACGAAGTCGCTCTACCTCGCCGCGGCTTACACCTGGTCGCACGACACCTCCGACTCCGTGGTCGACCCGTATAACCTCGGCCTCTTCCACGGCAACAATGGCCTGAACTACCCTCAAACGATGAACATCACAGTTCTCTACGAACTGCCGTTCTTCCAACACAGCGGCAATGTATTGGAAAAAGAGATCCTGGGCGGATGGCGCATCAACGACATCTCGACCTTCCGCGCCGGAGGCTCGATCACGCCAGGCATAACCCTGACCAACGGGGGACTTACGGCGCGTCCGTTTGTGGTGCCGGGTGTTACGACCAACGGGCCGAAGACCTGGAAAACCGGCTCAACGCAGCAATGGTTCAACGAGGCAGCGTATGTGGACCCGACGCAACATATAGGCGGCGTCTCTAGCAACCCGTTGAACGCAACGCTCTATTACGGCTACTATGGCAACGCCCAGAACGGCACCATCCGCGGGCCGGGCCAGGAGGTTTGGAACCTGAGCATGTTCAAGGAGTTCCGCTTCTTCAGGGAGAACATGGTTGAGTTCCGCGCCGAGGCGTTCAATCTGTTCAACCACACCAATCCCCAAAACCCGAATGCCTCCGTAGCCAACGCGAATGAGGACAAGATAACCGGCGCCTACGATCCCCGCATCATGGAACTGGCGCTGCGCTACAAATTCTAACCTTAAGGTGCAACAACCGGCGCCACCCGCAAACCGCGGGTGGCGCTATTATTTTGTAAGGCCTGGGATGCTCGAGGCTCGGCCATTTGCACGAAGTAACAATTCATGACCCTCGATGCACTTGTCGAATCTCTTCCCTAGTCTGCAAGAGACATCAAGCTGAACTACTCTTCGCCGGCGCGCAACAACACCGCAACCTCCTGATGCCCATTCCAGTGAGCGAATTTGAGCTAGGGAGCGTCTTTTAACGCATCGGGCAGAATACTGATGCGCGTCCGATGCGGCGGCGAGACAAGGCTTGCTCGGAAGCGGTACCCTCAAAGGGAAGAATCCTGCGTTGGATCGAAACGGAGCGGCGATGAGAATTCGGAGATGGGCGCGGCTGTTGTTGATGGGGGTCCCGCTCCTGGCCGGCTGCAAGGGCTTCTGGGACCCGATAGGCGGCAGCAACTTTGCCCTAAGCAATAGCGGCTCGATTACCGTGAGTCCCGGCGCAACCAGCGGCAACACTTCGACAATTACCGTGACGCCGTCAGATTCCTTCACAGGCACGGTCGCGCTCACCTGCGCGGTGACCACTTCGATTTCGGGTGGTACCAGCGCCCCCACATGCAGCCTCTCACCAACCTCGGCCTCGATCACAAGCACAACGGCGGTAACCTCCACGCTGACGGCGACGACTACGTCTAGCACCACCACCGGAGCCTATCAGATTACGGTGACCGGGACTTCGGGCAGCGTTTCGGAGACCACTAGCGTCTGCGTCGAGGTGACATCGTCGTCAGGCACGTGCAGCAGCACGGCCAGCAGCAGCGGCGGCTTCTATATCCTGAACGCCGCCACAATTGCGGGTTTTTCCATCAAGGCGGGCGTCCTGACCCCGATGAGCGGAAGTCCGACTGCTTTGCCCACAGGCGTTACTCCCTGGGCAATGGCCATCGATCCCACCGGCAGCTTTCTTTATGTGAGTACTAATGTTGGCATCTACCTTTACACGATCGGTTCCGGTGGATCGCTGACGTTGTACTCACCGATTCCTGTCATTGGCGACATCACGGCCTATGCTATTCAAGTTGATACAAGTGGCCAGTGGCTTTTGGATGCCTCGAATCCCGTTGGCGTGCCGATGCTGTATGCCTATCCAATCAACCCCACAACTGGCGTACTTACGCTCGCCAGCGGTTACAACCCTCCCAATGTAACTTTGCAATCCACCGGCAGCGTGAGCCCTCGTGGAATCGCTATCTCGCCAGACAACACGCTCGTTGCCGTCGCGGTCGGTACGGCCACGCAGACGTTCACCTTTGCGGCGGGCCATGGCAACACCGGAACTACAAGTCCATTTACCGGAACCGTCTACACGACCCCGGCCAAAGGCACAGCGGTTTCGGTGGCATTTGGCCCAGGCACGAGCTTTCTGTACATCGGCGAAACCGGGATTTTCAACTCCAATTCGAACTCGGGTGGGTTGCGTATCATTCCCATCAACTCCCACGTTGTCGGAAGCGATTCCTCAGGACCGTACCAGAGCGGCGGAACCGGGCCCCATTCCATCCTGGCCGCCCCCAACGGCTATGTTTACGTGGCCAACTGGGTGGGAAGCGGGACCGGGAACATCACCGCGTTCCTATTGAATACGTCATCAGGCCCTTCGCTGAGCGTGCAGAGCAACGCTGTTGCCACCGGCGCCGAGCCCTACGGCCTGGTCGAGGACTCGACTGACAGCTACGTGCTGGCGGTAAGCAATGGCGGAAGCCCCTTGTTCGACGCGTACACCTTCGACGCAAACACCACCGGCCAACTCGATCTCTCCTTCACCGGATCGACCGGGAGCAGCCCCATCGCTATTGTCGCCGTGCCTTAAAAGCAGGGATCAGGGATCAGGGGCCAGGGACTTGGGAATAGGGAATCGTGGACAGTAACTGAGATCAGGGAACAGGAACTAAGAACCTGTAAAAATCGTTTTCGGCAGGCCAAAATTTTAGAGTCTGCGTAAAAACTCAACTCTCCGCCGCGGCGGACCGCGGTGGACTCCGTACAGGATGACAGCGATAGCTCTATGTTGACTTTTCCGGCGTCACGGCCGATACTGCTTTTAATGCCGAACTCAAGGGAAGACGGGATTGCGGTCATGGCCATGTGCATGTGTCTGTGTATGGCGTGGGGACCCGTCCGTGTGGCTCTTGAGAGGCAAATGCGTTAGTCGCAACCGATCTTGAAGCCAGGCGGCCCGGGTCCCAGACAGGATTCGGGCCGATTTGTTTTTGCATCCGTTTCCCACTATAACCACAAAAATCCGCCGCGGTCCGCCGCGGCGGAGCGAGAGTGGGGCGCCCAAATCCCAGTTATCATCCACATACCAGAACAGAGACGAAGTTTAACCCAACAGGAACCTGAAGGAGCTAATCATGTCCGAACCGAAGCAGCAGCAATTTGCCACTCTTGCCGTCCATGCCGGCCAGACGCCCGACCCAACCACGGGGGCGAGGGCCGTGCCCATCTACCAAACCACGTCGTACGAGTTCCAGGATGCTGACCACGCCGGGCGGCTGTTTGCCCTGAAGGAGTTCGGCAACATCTATACACGTATCATGAACCCCACCACCGACGTACTGGAGAAGCGCGTAGCGGCGCTGGAGGGCGGCGCGGCGGCGTTGGCCGTGGCTTCAGGCCAGGCGGCGGAGACGCTGGTGGCCATCACACTGGCCGCGGCGGGAGAGGAGATTATTTCCACCACCTCGCTCTATGGCGGCACTTATAACCTCTTCCACTACACGCTGCCCAAGCTGGGCATTATGGTCAAGTTTGTCGATGCGGACGACTTCGAAGGCCTGCGCAAGCTAATCAACGCGAAGACCCGGGCGATATACACCGAGACGCTGGGCAATCCCAAGCTGGATGTGGTGGATATCGAAAAGCTGGCCGCCATCGCCCACGAAAACAAGTTGCCGCTGGTGATCGACAACACGTCGGTCTCGCCGGCGCTGGTGCGGCCCATCGAGTGGGGCGCGGACATCGTGGTGAACTCGGCGACCAAGTTCCTGGGCGGCCACGGCACCTCCATCGGCGGCGTGATTGTGGATGCCGGGAAGTTCGACTGGGCCGCCTCAGGGCGGTTCAAGGGCTTTACCGAGCCGGACCCCTCGTACAACGGGCTCGTATACACTGAGGCCTTCGGGCCGCTGGCCTTCATCCTCAAGGCGCGGGTGCAGGGATTGCGCGACACCGGAGCGGCGCTCTCGCCCTTCAACGCATTCCTGATCCTGCAAGGGATCGAGACGCTGCACCTGCGCATGGAGCGGCACTCGCAGAACGCCCTGGCCGTGGCTCGGCACCTGGAACAGCATCCAGGCGTGGAGTGGGTCAACTATCCGGGGCTGGAGTCCAGCCCCTATTACCAGCGGGCGCAGAAGTATCTGCCCAACGGCCGGGGAGGGCTGGTTGCGTTCGGCATCAAGGGCGGTTATGAGGCAGGGAAGAAGCTGATCGATACACTGGAGCTGTTTTCGCTGTTGGCCAATATCGGCGACGCCAAGTCGCTGGTGATTCATCCGGCTTCGACAACGCACGCGCAGCTTTCCGTGGAGGAGCAGGCGACTACAGGAGTCACTCCCGAGCTGGTGCGGCTGTCGGTGGGCATCGAGGATATCCGCGACATTCTGGCCGATCTGGACCAGGCCATCGAGGCCGCCAATGGACATTCGTTCGCGGGCGCAACCGAAACCAGGGGGCATGTTGCAAAATGAGTACTATGACTGAATCCATCAGCCGAGCGGGGACGGGAAGCTCGCCGCCCGCAACGCCCGCTCCCGTCCCTACCTACGAAGGCGACTTTGTGCTCGACGAGCACCAGTTGCTGGAATGCGGCCGCACCCTGGCCGGCCTCACGCTGCACTATGCGGTCTATGGCCGGCTGAATGCCGCCCGCGACAACGCTGTCCTGGTCTGCCATGCGCTCTCAGGTTCGGCGCTGGTGGGCTCCTGGTGGCCGGAGATCTTCGCTCCCGGCGCGGTTTTGTCTTTGCAGCAAGATTTCGTAATCTGCATCAACATGCTGGGCTCCTGTTACGGCTCAACCGGGCCCGGCTCGGTGGACCCGGAGACGGGAAAGGTCTATGGCCCGGACTTTCCGCTGGTATCGATCCGGGACAATGTCCGAGCCCAGGCGCGGCTGCTGGATTCGCTTGGCATCCGCAGGCTGCGGCTGGTCCTGGGGGGCTCCATTGGGGGCATGCAGGCCCTGGATTGGACTATCCAGGAGCCGGAGCGC
>Ga0326728_10017149_pt1 | contig 14581 bp, 14 predicted proteins | sample MB3enrmetagenome_FD_207602 | JGI IMG/M metagenome (GOLD analysis project Ga0326728, IMG submission 207602) | Lab enriched peat soil microbial communities from McLean, Ithaca, NY, United States - MB31MN | ecosystem: Environmental > Terrestrial > Soil > Wetlands > Peat | place: USA: New York...
AGATGGGCAGTTGGCAGAAAGCAGAAAGCAGAAAGCAGAAAGCAGAAAGACCGTCCTACGGGTTGAATTCTGCAAGGTCAGCGAGACTGCCCTCTCCCGTGGGGAGAGGGTGGCCCGCTGCCGGCGCTCTCATCAGCCGGAGCGGGACGGGTGAGGGGTTACTTAAGACGCGAGAGGCGGAGTCGCATCGTGGCCTGCCAGAAGACTCATGCGTGTTTCGAACGGTTCGCCTCCAGGCAGAGGCTATTCGTGTGCGTTACCATTTCCTCTTCAGACGGCGAAGCAACCGTGGGATCTTCTTTCGAAGGCCCTTGTTCCGTCCCATTAGTCGTCAGTGTTATACCATTTCTAGGAGGGCTCTTTGCCTCTGCCTTGATTTCCCGCATTCTGTTACAATGCCGCTCAAGCCCAGAAGCTGTAGGGCGAGGCGGCAGTTGGGATCGAGGTTCCGGGTCTTGGTGGAATCGTTGAGGTGAGCCGGAGTGGAACAGGAGCAGGAGTTACTGGACCGTTGCCTCGCCGGTGAGGATTCCGCCTGGGAGGCTCTCCTCAAGGCATACAGCCGTAAAATCTATAATCTCTGTTATCGCTTTACCGGCCGTGGGGAAGAAGCCGAAGATGTGACCCAAGAGGTTTTCATCAAGGTTTTCCAGACTCTGAAAAGTTATCATGCCGCTCAGGGCAGCTTTGGAACATGGCTCAACCGGGTAGCGCGTAACCATCTGGTGGATCACTACCGGCGGGCGCGCAAAGACCGCGTGACTTCTTCGCTGGAGGAAGAACTCCCCGAGGCGGAGCAACTGCCCAGCCCGCATATGGAGCCTACGGGCCAGGTGGAATCGCGGGAACGCCGGGAGGTCTTGCAGCAAGCGTTGGATAAGCTCTCCCCCGATCTTCGGGAGGCCGTGATCCTGCGCGACCTGCACGACCTCGATTACGAGGAGATTGCCCAAGTCTTGAGCGTGCCCCAGGGCACCGTAAAATCGAGAATCAATCGCGGAAGATTGGAACTGGGGCGGGTTCTTAAACGTATGGAGGGTATGAGAGGCCTCGCAAAGGCGGGGAACGAGCCATGACGCACTTGGAAGTCGAAAATCTGACGAGCGATTACCTGGAAGGGCTTCTCGAAGCGGGGCTGAGAAGGGAATTCGAAGCCCATTTGAACGTCTGCCCTTCCTGCGGCGAAATGGTGGGTGACGTGCGCCGGGCCATGGAATTGTGCCATGCTGCCCCGGAGCTTGAGCCCTCTCCCTGGCTGGTGAAGAAGATCATGCTGGCCACGGTGGGTGAACGCAAGCCTGGCTGGACGGAGCGGTTGACGGCCTTTTTACGGCCTACGGTTCAGCCCAGGATTGCTTACACCGTAGCGATGGCCGTGTTTTCACTGTCGATCATTGTCAACGCGGCAGGAATCAATCTGCGGCACCTGACTTTTCAAGACCTGAACCCACTTACCTGGGCTCTTCGGGTCAACCGTGCCCGGCATCTGTACGCAGCTCGGGCGGAAAAGTTCTACTACGACCTGAGGGTGGTCATTGAGATTGAATCCAGACTTCGGCAACTCCGCTCGCACTCTCAAGAAGAGCAGGAGACCCCGAAGCAAGAACCGTCGCCAGGGGGCTCGACCAACACCGCGCCGCCGTCTTTCCCCGCGCTGGCAGCCAATCAGACTCGAATCGTTGAGATGGCTAATACCGGCGCTACTCTTCGCAATGGAACTGTACCGCCACCTTTGACTGTCGAGTCAGCAAGGAGCCAAAACCCATGAAATGCGCCAACCATCCTGAAGTTGATTCCGTCGCCTATTGTGGCTTGTGCGGACGCGCTCTGTGCGCGGATTGCAAACGCGACGTGCACGGAATGCTTTATTGCGAGACCTGCCTGGCAACCCGGCTGCAAACTCCCATGTTCGGCCCGCAGGCCGGCCCCAGTCCCGGAGTTGGCCTGGCCTTGGGCTTCATCCCCGGAGTGGGCGCCATCTATAACGGTCAAGTCGTTAAGGCCATGGTTCAGGTGCTGATCTTCGGCTCCCTCATTGCCCTGAGCGATAGAGTGGGCAGCCCCATGGACACGATTTTCGGCCTGGGCGCGGCGGCCTTTTACTTCTATATGGTCATTGACTCTTATCAAACCGCCAGGGCGAAGCAGTTCGGCCAGCCGGTCCCGGAGTGGTTTGGGCTCGGTGACATGAAGATGAATGCGCCGGTGGGCGCGGCACTGCTGATCGGCCTGGGGGCATTGTTCCTGCTGGATAATCTCGGCATACCGGTCTTTCGCCAGATCGGCAGATATTGGCCGGTGTTGCTTATCGTAATCGGCGTGCTCCTGCTGCAACGACGACTGGGTGGGAGCGGCGGGGGCGGGGCTACACATCCTTCCTCGTACCCTTCAACCGACGCCCGCAGCCTAAAGCAGGGGCCCGGAGGCACGACAGGACCACGAGAACTGTAATTACTCCCCTCCTGGAACGAGGAGGAGAATTGGGACTCAGCGCATGATACATCACTAGCCCGGAGGTTCTGCATGGAAGGCATCCTGACCAATCCGATATTTATCCCGCTGGGAGCGTTCGTGATGGTCATCTTTATCGTGGGCATCAACTCCATGAGAAAAATGCGGGAACGAGAGCTCCAGGCCCACCAGGAGTTGCGCATTCGGGAGATGGAGCACGAACGAAAACTGAAGGAGATGGAAATCGAGAAAGCGAAGCTCGAACTCGAAAAGGCCAAGGCTGTAAAGAGCCTGTAGCGCGCGTCGCGTGCCGAAATAGACGCACTGTGCTGGCCTAGCTTGGTAAGGAGACTTATGTGGCAACCGGTTCTCTTGATTCCCGTTGTGGCGATTGCGATGCCGCTGGGCATTGTTGCCGTCGTGTTTTGGTACAAGGCGCGTGAAAAGGAACTCCAATTCCATCAGGACATGCGCATTCGCGAAATGGAGCATCAGCGCAAAATGAAGGAGTTGGAACTGGAAATGGAAAAGGAGAAGAACCGCCGCGCCGCTGATAAGCCGGCCTGAACTCTGAGGTGAGCGTATTGGGGTGGGACGAGACATCACTCGGGGACGGGGGGCATCGAGTCCCAGTGGGTCAGGAAGAATCTCCCGAGCCAGCCCGCCGGCGAGGGAATAACAAGCAGTATTCAAGGGAGGTTTTGAATGTGGAATGTCTCTGACTTGACTCCGGTTTTGGGCGTAGGCGTGGTGGGTTTGACTGCTATTTGTATCGTTGCCATCGCGTGCTGGTATAAGGCACGCGACAAGGAGCTTCAGATCCAACGGGAGATGCGCATCCGGGAGATAGAGCATCAGCAGAGAATGAGGGAACTGGAAGTAGAACGCGAAAAGGCAAAGGCAGCTCAAGTTTACGAGCGCACCGCCTGAGGTAGCGCGGGCGTCTCGCCCGCAGTCGCCGGAGCGTCCCGCTCCCGCAAGTGGGCGGGGGCAGAGCTTGCCCTGAGCGGAGTGAAGGGATGCCCGCGCTACGAGGCTGCGGAGGTACAAGAACCATGGATTCGCCGGTAATCATTCCCCTGGCAGCGTTTGCTTTGGTGGTCGTCATCGTCGCGATCGTGCACCTGATGAAGATTCGCGACGTGGAAATCGATGTCCATCAGCGATTGCGGATCGAGGAGATGGAGCACCAGCGCAAGATGCGCGAGCTGGACCTGGAATTGGAACGGGCGAGGCAAGGGAAATGAGGATGGTGGAGGAAGTGGCGGGGTGATGAGAGCGAGGGAAGGGAGGGGCCACGGCAGCATATGGGCTATTCGCCAAGTACGCCAACTTCGCGCGGACCTGGTTTGATGGGGCCGGTCTTTCTGATCACCCTGGGTCTCGTTTTCCTCATCGGTGAGTTCGTTCCGGAGTGGGGCGTCAGGAAGACTTGGCCGGTTCTGCTGATCGTCATTGGCGTTCTGAAACTCCTCGATTCTGCGAGGCCGCCGCGGCCGCCGGAGGGACCCAGGCTCTAGCAGTGAGGCGGAGGAGAGTAAGCGTTAAGCGAGACGCTGGGGCGAAGAGGAAACCATGAGCACTTATGGATATCGTCGAGGATCGATTTTCTGGGCGCTTACACTGATTGGCGTAGGCGCGATCTTCCTCTGGGAGAACTTCAACCCTGCGATTCACCCCTGGCAGGTCATTGCCAAGTTTTGGCCCATACTCATCATCTTCTGGGGTCTTTCGAAGTTGATCGACTACATTCAGGCCCACGCCCACCCCGAGACCACACCGCCGCCGCTATTCGGCGCTAGCGAGGTTATCTTGCTGGTGTTGATCCTGGCCCTGGGAACCCTGGTTTCGAAGATCGTGTTGAGGCCATGGCAGCAGTGGCCCGCCTCCTGGGGCGTCAATATGGACGACGAGGATTTTAGTGGCCTGTTCATGAACTCCTACACCTACACGCAGACCTTCTCTCAACAGGTTCGTCCCCAGCCTCATCTGCTGGTGGTGGACCGCCGGGGTGACGTGGAGGTGCATGCTACTGACCAGGCCACGATTGACGGAGTGGTGAAGAAAACCGTCTGGGCTCCCAATGAAGATGACGCGCTAAAACTCTCAAACCAAGTCAAGATTGAAATTGTCGAACAGGCAGGCCGATATCTCGTGCAAACCAACCTGGATTCGCTGCCGGGCGGCGGTCACAACGTGCGCCTGGACTACACTCTGCGCGTTCCCTACGCCACCAGCACGGAAGTCACGGTGGAGCATGGCGACGCTATCCTGGAGGGATTGAAGGCCGAGCAGGCCGTTACCGCCCGTCACGGAGATGCGCACGTTGCCAATGTGGAAGGGTTGGTGCGCCTGACCCGGGGCAGCGGGATGACGGAAGTGCGCGATCTGAAAGGCAGCCTGGAAGTTGAGGGGCGGGGAGGCGATGTCGACATTTCAGGGGTCACCGGCACGGCCAGCATCAACGGCGAGTTCAACGGCGACATGGACTTCCGCGACATCAGGCAGACCCTGCACTTCAAGTCCTCGCGCACCGACATGACCGCCCAAAAACTCACCGGCCGGCTCAACATGGAGATTGGTTCGCTGGAGTTGAACGGCATCGATGGCCCCTTCGAAATCTCGACTCGCCAAAAGGACATCACCCTTACCGACTTCAGGCACAGCGTGAAAATCACGGATACCAACGGGGACGTGGAACTTCGCACCTCCACTCCTCCCTCCCATCCCATCGAGGTGGAACTGAAGAAGGGTGAGATCGAACTGAGCCTGCCTTCCTCGAGCAGTTTCCAAATCGAGGCGGCCTCCCCTCATGGGGAAGTGGACAGCGACTTTTCCGCGCCGGGCTTGCAGGTCATGAAGGAAGGCGACAACCCGAGAATCAGCGGAAGCTTGGGCAAAGGCGGACCTTCGATCCGGCTCCAAACGGAATATGGGACTATCCGCTTGTTGCGCATGGGAGCCCACCCGCCGGCGCCTCCCGCTTCGCCGCGTCCCGCTGCTGGAGATGAGAAACGAGCCTGGAACGCGCCTCCACGCCGTCGCCCCATTCCAGTCAAAGCAGGCCATACGGTCAGCTCTCTCCCCTTGATGCACTTGCTTGAATGGTTGAAGTGTGTTCAAGAGACGAGGGTGGGAGATTCACTGGTCGTCACTCGGTTCCACTAAGGAGAGCAACATCAGTACCCAGCCGGCGTCATTCGGTTACGCTCTCCAAAATATCGAAGAAACCAGGGAATGAGATATCAACGCAACTGGCGTTCTTGATCTGCGTGTCGCCCTGCGCGACCAGCGCTGCCACCGCGAATGCCATGGCGATCCGATGGTCGTCATGGGGATCGATCTCGGCGCCACGAAGGGTTTGCCGCCCGGCAACGCGCAGGCCATCCGGGAATTCTTCCACCTCGGCGCCCATCCGCCTCAGATTCTCCGCCACCGCTGCCAGCCGGTCGCTTTCTTTGACGCGCAACTCGGCAGCCCCTCGAAAGGTCAGTCCTTGTTCGGTCTGGGTTCCCAGGACAGCCACGACCGGTAATTCATCAATCAGTGCGGGGACTGCGCTCTCCGGGACCTCGCCGCCACATAGGCTACTTGACTCCACGTGAAGGTCGCCGATGAGTTCGCCGTTCATCATCTCCAGGTTAACCACGGTAACCCGTCCGCCCATGGGAACAAGGACGTCGAGGATGCCGGTGCGAGTCGGATTCAAGCCGACGTTGTGAAGCATCAGGTTGGAGTTCGAAGTCACCAAGCCCGCCACGATGAAGAAAGCGGCCGATGAGATATCGCCCGGCACATAGAGCTTCTTGCCTTCCAATCGTGCCCTGCCGCGCACCGCGATAGTCCGAGCATGGCGGCCGATGTCGGCGCCCATCTGCTCGAGCGCAATCTCCGTGTGGTCTCGCGTCCGTTCTTTTTCGATGACTTCGGTTTCCCCCTCGGCGAACAGTCCCGCCAGCAGGACCGCCGACTTCACTTGCGCGCTGGCCACCGGCATTTCGTAGCGGATGGGTTTAAGCGCGCCTCCCTCGATTTCGAGCGGCGGAAGCCTGCCTTCTCGCAACTCGATCACCGCGCCCATCTGCGACAGCGGGTCTGCGACCCGTTTCATCGGCCGGGCCGAAAGCGAGGCATCGCCCATGATTACGGAACGGAACGGCTGGCCGGCCAGTATGCCTGCCAGCATGCGCATGGTCGAACCTGAGTTGCCGGCATCGAGCGGCTCAGCGCAGGGCCGCAGCCCGCTCAGGCCGGCGCCCTGAATCGTCACGACATTATCCTTGCGCTCGATCTTCACCCCGAGTTGTTTCAAACAGGAAAGCGTGGACCGGCAATCGGCGCTGGTCGAGAAAAAGTGAATCTCGCTCGGGCCCTCCGCAATCGCCCCCAGCATGGCATAGCGATGCGATATGGACTTGTCCCCGGGAAACTGAACCGTCCCCGTCAGTCCCTTGGCAGGCTTGATCTTCTTCGTCTTTGAACCGAACAGTCCCATGGTCAGTATTCAGTCTACCAGGAAACGCGCCTCCTCCGCGAATTTGCCGATCTGGAGATGCGCATCGGCGGCGTTGGTTATGGGGTGGCCGTTGAATCGCAGGTTTTCAATCGTCATTCCCTGCACGTCGTGCTTTGCGTCCAAGCCGGTGAAGGCTGAGGGCAGCATCGTCTTCCCCGTCACCGAGATGTCTTTGAAGATCACGTCCCGGACCGTGCCGGCTTCCTGGTCTCGAGTAATCGCGGGGGGGAGAATGACGATTACCAGCAGATTGGGGAGGTAGCCGGCGTGGCCAGGCAGAGTTGCGCATCCGCCGCAGGCTGCGGCAGGAGTTCCAGTGCGGGGTTTGTATTTCTCACCTCGTCTGTTCTGGATCACAGGCAACGGGTTGAAGTCGTCCACTTCTACCCGGACATCCTCGAACCGGATTTCGTGTATCGCCGCCCGGTCGCGGTGCTGGATGTCCATGGCGATGTTCGTATTGTGGATTACGTCGATGTCGCGAAAAACCACATCGGCTATCTCCGGGGCGCTGGTCTCGGCGCCAATCTCCAGCGCCCGTCCCCAGTCACACCAGATGACCAGCCCGCTCATGCGAATGTTCCGCACCGGCACGCCCTCATAAGATTGCCCAGGCAAGGGCCTTGCTCCCCCGGTTGGGCCTTTGAGGCCTTTGAGGACCATGCTGTCGTCGAAGGAACGGATGAACGAATCGCGAACCGTTACGTCCTGGGTATTGCACATATCAATGCCATCAGAATTGTAACGCCAGAACCCGACCAGCTTGACGTGGGAGATCGCCAGTTTACGAGAGCCGTACGCGCTCACCCCAAACACGTCAGAGTCGCGAATGATGACGCCATCGATCGTGACATCCGAGCAGCCCTCGAGGCGAATGGAGCCGCCGCCCTGGAGACGCGGGAATTCGCTGGTGTCGATAACGCCGCGCCCGACAATCTTGACGCCGGACACGCCGCGCCCCTCGATGGCCGTGTAGACCACCGCCCCGCCCGCCACGTACACAGTCTGGCCGCTTTTTAGGTGAATCTTCCCAGGCCTGTGGGCGCCCGCCCCGAAGTACAACACGTTCGGGTCGCCAGGCTTCGGTGCGTCAGTCTCCGGCGGATCGGCGAACAAGTGCAGCGCATGATGCGTTCCGTCCAACTCTACCGTAAATTGACCCGGCTGCGAAATATGGAAGGTGATGCGCCGGCCATTGACGGCTGGCCGGATGCCGCGCGAACTGGGCCTCACGGCCACCGACCTAAAGGGCCGCTTGGAGACAATTTCCACGCTGACTGGGCGGGACATATCCCAGTATGCGAAGCCCGCTAACTCCGTTTGATTGAGGGGACGCTGGTAACCCGGCCACCCCTGGTTGAACGGCATGGCGGAGACCCGGCAGGCGTAGACCGGCACGGCCCGTCCATTAACGCGCACGGTGTAGTCCTTGAAAAGCCGTTGTCCAGCGGGGGCCGCCCAGGCCACGACCGCCCCGCCGTCATCCGCAGCGCTTCTCGCAACTTCTACCCCTGAGGCTGAGCCGAGGCAGGTCATTAGAAATATAGCGGTGAATATCGCACTAATTCTTCGCAGCATCGAAGGCCCTTTTGGATCCTATGGTGGGCTGATCGGGGTCGAATGAACAAAGCCCTGCCGGCTCCTTCCAGTCGGCTTTGAAGGAGCCTGTCATTCCGAGCGAAGCGAGGAATCTTGCCCTGGTCTCAGTTCCCGGACAGAGCCCGAGGCAGAGCGAGATTCCTCGCTTCGCTCGGAATGACACGGCTGCTTTCGGGTAACCTCGTACTGACAGTGGTAGAGTGACTGCTGTCACGGTTCCCCTGTTCACCTGATCTCCCGATTCAATCATTCCGGCTTCAACTCATAATGCCGCAGTAGCGGCTTGGCGGTTGCGCGCTGCACTTGGACGATCTGCTCTTCCAGTTTGTTCAGGGCTTCCACAACCGCTGGTTCCGCTGCCAGCTTGTAGTCCTTGAGGGAGATCTGGACGTCCCGCCAGCGCGCGAAGTGTATGTCGTTGTGCTTCAGCGTCAGGTCATGGACTTTGGCCGCCTGCTTGGCCATGGGCGTGGGAAGCGTCGCGAGGTTGATTCCTTCCTCGAGTTGTTCCTTGGTGAAGCTGCCAACCTTTTCGCCATCGATGGTCAGGGTGTGGCGCGCGGCGGAGAGACCGGTCACCTTGAGCGGCTCCTGGTCGAGCGCGGCGATGAAGTCGGAGCTGCGCACGCTGAGCGCCGTAGGCTTGTCTTCCATATCTACCGACATGGGCAGTGCGCCGTCGGTCTCAGTCCAGGTGAGGCTCGGTCCGTTCTTCAGGCCGGTGACGCTGGCATTGTCCGCGCGCGCCACACGCCCGGCCGCCGCATCGATCTCGACCGAGGCCACAATGGCAGGCGCGTTCCAGGCCTTGAGCAGGGCCTCCACCATAATCAGATGGCCGCCTGGCCCGGGGTGGACGCGATCCTCGATGATGTTTTTGGCCAGTTCCGGATCTTCTGCCTTGGCCTTCTCGAGCATGCTTACTACCGGCGAGTTCAAGTCGGCCACCAGCAGGCCCTCGCGCTCGCCCAACTCCTTGACGAACTGGCCGTAGCGAACCAGCACCGCATTGTAGCCGTCGTCGATGTTGGGTGGGCGTGTCACATCGTCGTAGGGCGAAGGCTGGATCACGGTGATTCTGATTCCCGGCAGAGCGTGCTTCATCGTGTCAATGATGTGCTGGTAGCCTGTCGAGTAAGTCTTGAAGATTCCGTCGTCCCAGCCGCGATAGCTCCCGTCATTCATGCCGAGCATGATGGTCATGACGGTCGGCTTGTAGGCGATCACGTCGCGGGGCAAGCGCACATCGATGGGGCCGGCCCATCCGCCGGTCACCCGGTCTCCGCCCACGCCCGAGTGCACGAACCAAATCTTCAGGCGCGGAAAACGCGTGACCACGTAAGTCTCGGCGAATGTCGTGTAGAGGCGCTGGTCCGTGATGCTGTCGCCGTAAAAGACCACCCGGTCGCCGTCTTTGAGCGAGAACTTGCCTTGCGCCAGCGCCGCGGCAGCCAGCAGCAGCGTGGCAGCAAGCAAAAGCAGAACACGTCGTAGGATTCTCATTCGTTACCTCACAGGAAGATAGGTCGAGAAGTTCGCACCAACTCTAATGGTTTAGCCCGAAGAGGTCAACAAAATCGGGGCTAGGGACTAGGGTCTGCGGGCTAGGGTCCGAAGTGAGCCAGCCGCCCTCTCCTCGCGCTCCTCAAAAGCCCTCTCCCTTGCAGAATGTGAGGAGAGGGGGCGGGCGGGACGCCGGCGCTACACTAATACCCGCTGACGAAAGTCCGCGTCATATTGCCGAGTGCGGGGAAGCGCGGGGTTTTAGAGGCTGTGTGAGAACTCGTTTTTGCCGTCATTCCGAGGAGCCGCAGGCGACGAGGAATCTCGCCGTGCCTTGAAAACAAGCCAGAGCGAGATTCCTCGCTCCGCTCTCCTGAAAATCACCCTCGCCGGCCATTGTAGGGGCACGCCATGGTGTGCCCTTACGTGAGCGCGACGACGCTGACTTTCATTGCCTGGGATGGGCCACAGGCCCATGGAAACTCTCTCGAAAAAACGTCATTCCCGCGAAAGCGGGAATCCACTCTGTTCCGGACCAACAATGGCCCCCCGCCTTCGCGGGGGTGACGAAGCCTGTGATTTTCATTCCTTTGGGTGGGTCGAAGACCCATGACCACTCGGAATGACAAAGGAACGGGTTTTCCCGCAGCCTGTTTAGCCCCTGCATCGACGCCGTCTCCGTTGCTGGCCGCCCGCACGGGCTGCCGCTACGTTCAATTCCCGCTTGACGGGCCGGCTGCCGGCTTTTCGAACAACTTCGGGTGAACGGCAGGATTGATCTGAAGTTCCTGAATGTCCTGCGAGCCCGCGTCGTTGCCACCCTGCTTAATCTTTAGCTTGAACGGCAAGCTCATCCCCTCGACTACTTTCCACTCCGAGTAATCGACGACCTGTTCGGCCGGTCCGGCCATCCCCATCGTCTGGGCCGAAGTTCGAAGGATGTGCCCGGTCTGCGGGTCCACATACCAGCGAACCTGCGCGCCGTCGGCATTGATGTCGAGGATTTGAGCCTCGACCTCGCCAATTTTCTCCGTGCCGCCGGCGGCGAAGACGAACTTGGGATCCTCGGCGTGCTGGGCCACAAATATGGGATGGCGCTTCAATTCCTTCAGCCCGTCCTCCTTCTGCGGACCCGGCAGGTCCTGTGATCCCATGGGAGACTTCATGAAGGCTGCGGAAGGAGAAATGACCATGGTCATCTCGCCCATGGGCATGCGCATCTTCTGCCAAAGCTGGTCGGGGAAAGCAGCGATTTCTTCTATCTCTATGGACATGTCCCCTTGCGGAGTCTTGGCAAGCACGGTGCTCTTCTCGCGCAGCGCCTTTACGGATCTAACCTTCGCCACGCCTCCCAGGCTCTCGGTAACTTTGGCGATAAGCGCCTGCCCCGCGGAGTTGCTGGCGGTGGTGGCCTTGGCCGTTCCCGGCGGAGGTGGAATTGTGATGTCGAGCGTGGTTACAGAACCATAAGTGGAGAGCGGCTTGTCAAAGTCCGCCGCCTTGCCCACCACCAAGGTCGCAAGCTGGTCCTTGTGGACATACTTCTCCGCGACGCGGGAAACATCCTCAATACTCACCTTGGCAATTCCCTCGCGATAGCGCTCCAGGAAGTCTGCCGGATAACCGTGGAATTCATAAGTCATCCGCTCGTGCAACACCTTCTCTTTCGAATCGAAGCGGAAGACGAACGAATTCAGAATCGCCTCTTTCGCTTTGGTCAATTCTTCGGGCGTGGCTGGGTTGGTTTTTAGCGTGTCCAGTTCCGCGTTGAAGGCGTCGATCGCCGCTGCCGTCGTGTGGCTCTTGGTTCCCAAGTAGAGCCGCAGCACGCCGGGGTGGTCATAATCGGTTCCGATCCCACCGCCGACCGCGTAGGCGAGCCCCTTCTTCGACCGGATGTTGGAGAACAGGCGCGACGAGAACGAGCCTCCAAAGAATTGATTGAACACTTCGATCGCGTAATAGTCCGGATTATCGCGCGTCGTGCCCAGGCTGACCATCTGCACGGTGCTGGCGGTGACGTCGTCCTTGGCCACGAAATAGATACCGGGCTTCGGCCCACGGAAGGAGGCCTGAATCTTGGGCGCCGCCGGGCCACGCGGCCAGGAATCGAATGCCTCGTGCAGCTTGGCCTCCATGGAGGCTGAATCGAAATCGCCCTCAACCCCGAGGATGATATTGTTCGGATGCACATACTGCCGGTGCCAGTTCAGAAGGTCGTCGCGCGTCACGGCGGCCACAGTCGCGTACTCCGGCACCCGCGCGTAGGGTGAGTCCGCCCCGTAAACCAGCTTAGCCGCCTCGCGGAATGCGATTTCAAAAGGCTCGTCATTACGCCGGGAAATTGCGGTGTTCAACTGCTGCTTTGCCAGATCCAGCTTGTCCGCGCGAAACTCCGGCTCCCGGAGTACTTCGACGAAAACTTTGAATACATCGTCAAAGTTCTCCTTCAGGCAGTCCCAACTGACGGTGGTCGAGTCGGTTCCTCCGGACGTCTCTACTTTGGCAGCGTGCGCCTCCAGATAATCGTCGAGTTGGTCGCCCGTCCGGTTCTTGGTGCCGCCGGTGCGCCAAGCCTGGCCACACATCTGCACCAGGCCAACCTTGTCGGCAGGTTCGTTCCGCGATCCGCCACCGATTTGAGCGGTGCCGCGAATGAGCGGCAGCTCGTGATCTTCCTGAAGGAAAACAATCATGCCGTTCGAGAATTCCACGCGGCGCGGTTGCTGAGGATGAAAAGCATGCAGGGCGGGCGCCCTGATCTGTTTCCAGTCGGTCGCCTGGGCTGATGCGCGGGGCGCGAAAGCCGTCAGCCCCAGGAAAAATGGCAGAAGGGAGCATCTCGCGAGTCTTGGCATCATTGTTGGCTCTCCTTTCCTGCGGCCGGCGCCGCCTGGGCAAGCTGCGTGGACTCAATCATGCCTACCGTGCGGTTTGAGTCCTGGAAGGTGGTGTTGGCCACCCGCCGGATGTCCGCCTTGCTCACCTTCCCTATGTCGTCCACATGGCGGAAAACTTCCCGCCAGTCGCCAAAGAGCGCCTGGGCGGTTCCGAACTGCATGGCGAGGCCCTCGTTGTCACCCAAACCGCGCACCAGGTCTGCTTTGGCCCGCGTCTTGATCATGGCGAGTTCCTCGTCCGAGATGTCTTCTTTCTTGACTCGATCGATTTCGGAGTGAATTGCGTCGCGGACCTCCTCCGGCGTGTGCCCTGGGGTCGTCAGCGCGTAGAATACGAACAGGTTCGGATACTTGTTGCCGGGGAAACCGTTGAAGCCGCCGGAAGCCACCGCGATTTTCTTGTCCCGCACCAGCGACCGGTAAAGGCGCGAGGTGCGGCCGTTCGACATCAAGTCCTGAAGCGCATCGTAGACCGCGTCGTCTTTGTCGCGCGCTCCGGGCTTGTGATAACCCTCGATGAAGACGGGCTGCGAGGTCTCGTGCAGGATCACAATTCGCTCGGCAATTTGCGGCGGCTCGACAGTCCGCAGTGGCTCCGGCTTGGGCCGCGCAGGCAGCCGCCCGAAGTACTTCTCCGCGACGGGCAGGACCTCGCCCGGCGTCACGTCGCCCACCACGGTCACCACCATGTTCGCCGGGACGTAATACTTGCGGAAGAAGGTCTCGGCGTCTGTCTCCGAAAATGATTCCAGGTCCGACGGCCAGCCCACCACAGGCCTCCCGTAGGGATGCGCGATGAAGGCCGCACCCAGGAATTGCTCGAACAGGCGTCCGAAGGGCTGGCTTTCGCTCAAGCGCCGCTCCTCATGCACCACATCGCGTTCCTTGTAGAACTCGCGGAAGACCGGATGAAGAAAACGCTCCGACTCCAGATAAGCCCACAACTCGAGCTCGTTGGACGGAAAGGCATAGTGGTAAGCGGTCTCCTCGTTGGTGGTGAAGGCGTTCATCCCTTCGCCGCCCTTCTGCTCCACAATCTCGCCGAACTGGTTTTCCGCCACGTACGTCTGCGCCGCCGCCATGGCGTCTTTCCAGGCCTTCTCCAGTTCTGCCACCTTCTTCTCGTCGCGCCCCACGTCCTTGCGCCGCTCTCGGTCATAAGCCTGGTACGCCTGCTCCACCTTTTCGAGCGCCGCCTTCTCCGCGGGGTAATTCGTGGTCCCGATCCTATCTGTACCCTTGAAGGCCATGTGCTCGAACATGTGCGCTAGACCCGTAATGCCGGGGTACTCCCGGTCCGCGCCCACGTCCACGTGCGTAAAGAAGGAAAAAACCGGAGCCTCCGGCCGCTCGACGACCAATACGGTCAGGCCGTTAGGCAGGACCTTTGCCGTTACCCGTTTTTCGAACGACGCTAAGTCCTGCCCTCGAGATACGACCGCGAATGCCACGAGTAATACGACACTCAAGAGCAACCTGGTTCGTAAAACCCTTTGCCTCATTTCGCCTCCAGCTTGCCGCTCATTTCGAGCCCACCGCTTTGGCGGGCGCAATACCCATGCGGTTGTCATTAGACCATGCCGAATGAGCTATTATACACGGGTTCTGCAGC
>Ga0326728_10017151_pt1 | contig 14577 bp, 10 predicted proteins | sample MB3enrmetagenome_FD_207602 | JGI IMG/M metagenome (GOLD analysis project Ga0326728, IMG submission 207602) | Lab enriched peat soil microbial communities from McLean, Ithaca, NY, United States - MB31MN | ecosystem: Environmental > Terrestrial > Soil > Wetlands > Peat | place: USA: New York...
GGAGGTTCACCGCCGCAGTGGTCAACGTTGACAACTCGATCTTAGCCTTCTCTGCCGCCTCCTTGAGCCTCTGCAAGGCCATCTTGTCGTTTCTGAGATCGATGCCATGGTCCTTCTTGAACTGATCTGCAAGATAATCGATAATCCTTTGATCAAAGTCATCGCCACCGAGCAGGTTGTTGCCGTTAGTAGCTTTTACGTGAAATACCCCGTCACCGATATCCAATATCGACACGTCAAATGTTCCGCCGCCAAGATCAAAAACCAAAATCTTCTGATCTTCGGCTTTATCCAAGCCGTACGCGAGGGCAGATGCCGTTGGTTCATTAATAATCCGCAAGACTTCAAGACCTGCTATAGTACCCGCGTCTTTCGTGGCTTGACGCTGACTATCGTTGAAATACGCAGGGACAGTGACAACGGCTTGGCTCACCTTCTCACCAAGATAATTCTCAGCATCTTGCCGCAATTTCTGTATGATCATTGCTGAGATTTCTTGTGGTGTGTAGGTCTTGCCTTCAATGGCGACCGTGAAGTCGGAGCCCATCTTCCTTTTTATAGACGAAATTGTGTGATCTGGATTAGTAATCGCCTGCCTTTTTGCAATCTCGCCTACAACTCGTTCATTCTTCACGAAAGCTACTACGGAGGGCGTCGTTCGATTTCCTTCTGCGTTTGGGATTACTACTGGTTCTCCTCCTTCCATGACTGCGACGACAGAGTTAGTCGTTCCTAAATCTATGCCTATTACCTTGCTCATCTGTCCACCTTATTTGTGCTTTTGTTAACCTTCACTTTGGAAGGCCGAATCACCTTTTCATGAAGCTTATAGCCCTTTTGAATCTCCTCAGTTATCACGTTATCTGGCAAGTTAGTATCCACTTCAGTCATAATCGCTTCGTGCACGTGTGGATCAAACAACTCTCCAACCGATTCTATCGTCGTGACTCCGTTCCTACTCAAGATATCGCACAGCTGCTTGCGTATGAGTTCGATTCCTTCGTAGACGCCTTGGACTCCCTCAGCCCTTGGTGCCTGAGCGGCTCGCTCGAGATTATCAGAGATATCAAGTAACTCCCTAATCAGATCGACGGACGCATACTTAGCGAGATCCTTGCTTTGGATTTTAGTTCGCCGCTTGAAGTTTTCGAAATCGGCTTGAAGCCTTTGTAGGCGCGAAAGGTATTCCTCATTCTGTTCTTTGACGTTGTCAAGCTCCTCCAAAATAGCTGCTTCCTCAGGGGGAATTTCGACTTCGACAAGCTCCTGGTCGTCATCTTGTTGAATCAGCGATACCTCCTCAAAGAAAAGACTACTTTTTTATATGTTTGCACTTCTATATAAAAGCTTCCGTGGCAATTAAATCAAAAAACATCGGGTCTACGAGCTTCTTTAAAATCGATCGTAGCGTCACGCATTCGCACTTTCTTGGCTTGGAGTTTCAACGTATTACGACACGTCGTGAGGGGCAAGCGCCTTTTGCTGTTGGCGCGCGCATTTAAGAAAGTAATCTGTGCCCGCAGCGTGCCTCAAACGATGTTGCTATAGTTATCGACGTTCTTTCTTATCGTCGTGGCGGATTCCACGGTGCAGTGCACACCAATGATTTTTCCGGCTTCAACAAGTATCCCGTGCCCGAAACGACAATTCTCACCGATTATCGCACCTAGATTCATTACGTGGTGCAGCTCTCCGTCAAGAAATGGCATAGCAAGCTTTGTTTGCTCTGCGATGAAATGAGAACCGATCATTGTATTCTTTCCAATGATAGAATTTGCGACGAGAGAATGAGAGCCTAGTCGCACGTCGTTCATAACCAAAGAATTTCGCACCTCGGTAAACGAGTCGATGGTAACGCCATTTCCGATGCTCGTCGACGGGAGTATAGTCACATTAGGTCCAATCTCAGCGTCTCTGCCTATGACGACCGGACCGAGCACATAAGACCCAGACCGTATTATAGAGTTTTCGCCGACGATGACGTTTCCCCTCACTTTCGCATCGTCTTCGATTTGGCCGTTTTGGTGGGCAGGCGCCTCTTTGATAGAAGCAAGCACGGCCGCGTTTGCGTTAAGTAAATCCCAGGGGTAACTGGCATCGATCCACATGGAGGTAGTGTGGACGCCTTTGACATCGTACAGCTTCTCGATCATCCTCTGAATAGTATCCGTTATCTCATATTCACCCCTAGGAGATATCTTTGTATACGGTATCTCATTGAAGGCAGCAGGAGAAAAAACGTAGATGCCTGTATTGATGTAGTGGCTGATATCCGTCCCGGGCTTTTCGACTATTTGAGTGACGCGGTTGCCTTCAGTCGTGACGACTCCGTAGCCCTTAACGTTTTCTTTCACGGTGAGAAGGAGCGTCACGTCGCCGGATGCGTTGCTCATGACTTCTTCTATGGCTTGCGGGCTGGTGAGATTGTCACCATTTAGAACTAGGAAGTTTTCCTCGATTGAATCTTCGGCCAGCTTTATAGCGTGAGCAGTTCCGAGCTGCTGTGGCTGCTCGACGTAGTTTATCTTAACGCCGAATTTCTTGCCACCCTCAAAATAGTTCATTACTTTTTCTTTTTTGTAGCCGACTACCAGACTGATGTCGGTGACGCCGCACCCTGCCAGAGAATCGATCACATATTCAAGAATAGGCCGGTTAGCGACCGGTACCATTGCTTTCGGTTGAGTCAGTGTAAATGGCCTTAATCGCGTTCCTTCGCCTGCAGCTAGGACAATGGCTTTCACCGTATCACTTCGCACATCTATACGGAAAATAACTATATAGGCGTTGCTTATCATGCTGATTGGAACATCAGTATTGGATTCACGTTCCAACGCCTGTTGCGGTCATGTTTTTAGGTGATTCATGAAAGGGGATCAATGCAAGAATCTGCAGGAACTGACGCGAGTTGTTGCAGGTAACGCTGTTTACCCCGACCACGCGATGCGAGGCAAGCGCAAAGCGTTTGCTGAACACGTCAAAGCGTTTCATTGCGATTCTCGAATCCCGCTTCAAGCAGATTATGAAGGACTTGTTTTGATGTCCGCCCATCAGCCAAACTTCCTGCCCTACAGTGGGGTTGTGCGCAAGGCGGTGCTCGTCCACGCGGTGGCCGAGCAGTTGCGCGAGAGACTTGACTGCCCCGTGGTTGAGCTCTTTTGTTTTGCCGACCAGGACTTCGCTAATGAGCGGTGGTTCCGAGAAGCGCAGCTCCCTAGCGTTAGAAACAGAAACGGCACGCTCACCCTCCACTTGTCGGTCGATCCGACGTACCACAACAAGCTTATGCACGCGGTTCCGAAGCCAAACGGCGCCGAAGTGGCAAAGCTAAAAAGCGACATCGAACGCTGGGCGAGCGAGTCGTTCGATTCGGTGATGAAGCACGCGAAGCGTTTGAAGCTGCCGGTTCCGGACGTCGACCTCCACATGCGCGCCGTATCTGACGTTATCGATCGGGCGTATGAGAGAAGCACGAACGCGGCTGATTTTAACGCATTCTTTTTCGCGTACCTCATTGAGGAGTGTGGGTATACAACCGCGTTCGCGCGGTTTTCCCAATGCCAGCAGGTGTTCAGTGATGAGATCGCTTTTCTGTTGGAAAACTACGACCAGTACGCTAGATTGATGGCCGAGGCGCAGAAGAAGCCAGGTGCGAAGCCACCTATCCCTGTTTGGTATCATTGCCCGTGCGGCGGAAAAGCTGACGTAGAGATGAGGGGGACGCCCGATCGTGCGCTCGTAGCGAAGTGTCGCGCGTGCACCACAACTGTAGAGTTTCCTGGGGATCTGCACTCAGCCCTGGGACAAATGTTGCCCAACGTGTCGCTGCGAGCAGAGGCGATGCTTATCGCTTTTAGCGGCATAGGCGTTTCGTTCTACGTCGGCGGCCACGGAGGCGCCGAATATCTGGGCAGAGCTGAGAAGATCGCCGGAGCGCTTGAGATGCGATTCCCTGTCGTCTCGATATGGAGGCCGAAAGATATGTACGGGGGGGTTGGACAGCTTGACGCAATCCTCGAGCTATTGAGGGTGCGATCTCAATACAATCTGGCGAAGGACGAGAAGTGCGACGTGGAGATCGTACAGGCCGAGTTGGACGATATTCTCGCGGACATTGACGGCGTCATCTGCGCACTTGACAACCTGAAAAGTGCAGTCACAAATAGGAAACTTGAAGGCTTTAAAGAGAAAATAGCTACGATTGTAAGTATGCAAAATGAGTTGAGAACACGATTTGAACGAAACCAGATCGCGAGAGATCGCTCGATCGCGGGTAATACGGCGAAAACGCTCAACGTCATTCCCTCCGTCATTGATTATGCAACTAACATAGGGATTCGATCGACCTGTGCCCAATGGTCATCCGCACTGGAAGGAAATATAAGTTTCAACGCAGACGTGCCGTTGCGCACGAATACGTCGATGGATGCATTGTTCAACTCGACAAAACAACTATGCATTGGTGATTTATTTGGGTAAAGTAATTCTAGCGATCGGCGCTCATCCAGATGATTGTGAGCTAGGCTGCTACGCGACGTTAGCCTATCACAAACACAAAGGCGACGACGTACACCTTCTTGTGCTCTCCAAGGGCGAAGCAGGGGGGCCAAGTGACAAGAGAATCGGTGAGTGTAAGAAAGCCGCACAGGTCCTCGGCGCGGACAGTATCACTATTGAGGATCTCAAGGATCGGATGATCACAACTGACTACCAGACAATCGAGCTTATTCAAGCAAAGGTAGATGCATTACAGCCAGATAGAATATATACGCACAGTTCGCACGACAATCACCAAGATCATCGAAATGCCGCCCTTGCGACTATGACGTTGTATAGGCACGTGGATGATATTTTCCTCTATGAGTCTCCCAGCGTGTCACTCGAGTTTACTCCACGAGTTTTTGTAAACATTACGAATTTCTTCAACATCAAGCTCGAAGCGTTAAAGCTTCACGAAACGCAGAATGACAAGTACTACGTGCGAACAGAAGCGATAGCTGGTCTCGCACAGTATCGCGCTTTTCAGGCCGGAATGCTAGCGACTCATAATCACAGTAAAGCTGAAGCGTTCGATCTGGCAAAGCTGACCTTATGACCGATTGCTTAAACGAACAAAGAGTTTCTGGCTAGCTCCGCCTTTTTGCTTGACCTTCTCTCGTTTGTCTAGGCTGCCACGCGCTGTTTTCAAAGCCCCATATTATCAGGACGAAGACTGTTAAGAAGACGAGCACAGCACATAACGAATAAGCCGCGGTTCCGCTGGTGTCATTTATCAGCATGGAAGGATGCCCTTAAAAAAGCCCGATTGTAACCACCATGGCAATACTCAAGCCGATCGACCGCGTTAATCGCCCGGTTACCGCCAACTGATCTAATCTGCAAATATGCGAGCGAAATAGCGAAGCTAGGACGACGATCACGGCACCGAACGCGAGGACAATTTGCACTAAGTTCGAAATAGTTCTTTATTATCTTCTCTTTGCGATCCGAATATGATTCGAGCGGGAACCTGGGGCTCATTGCCTACGCTGATCAAGCTGAGATAGAATTATCAGCGCGTATCGCCAAAGAACTGGCTGAGCTTTGCGAGGCCCCCGTCTATACGGATTTTTGGCGTGTAATTGATGATTCGCTTTGCGTTTCTGATATCCGCCAGTGACCTCCTGCCGTCGCTGATACGCGGCGCGCCATGCATGATGCTCGAATCAGAAAGAGCCATTTTCTTAATCATCATGGCTAGTTCATTTATGGACGTCTCGCGCCCGCTTCCTATGTTCACCACTGAATTTGCTGCATCGCTACTTGCCGCCAGCAAATTCGCATTCGCCACGTCTGTTACGTACACGAAGTCCCGGGTCTGGTTCCCGTCGCCGTGTATTTGCAGAGGTGCGTTTCTTGTTGCATTATAGAAGAATGTGCTGATCACGCCAGAGTACGCGTTTTCCGGACGTTGATAAGGGCCATAAACGTTGAAGTATCGCAAAGAAAGCGTGCTGAGGCCATACAAATTATGATAGGAAGCCATATAGAGTTCGCCGCAATACTTGCTCACGGCATAGGGAGACATAGGACGTATCGGCTGCGCCTCATCAATGGGAAAAGAATCGGCATTTCCATAGACGGCAGCGCTCGATGAATAAACAAGCTTAGACACGTCATTTCTCCGAGCAGCCTCACAGACTGATAAAGTACCCTTCACGTTGTTATCCATATCGATGAATGGCTCTCTGGCGCTTGCGACTACGTCGACCTGAGCGGCGGTGTGGAAAACTACGTCAACATCATCAAATGCCTCGTTCGTCGCGCTTGTATCTCTGACATCCGTCTTGATGAGGCGCACGTTTGGCAATCGAACTACCCGCGCTGCGTTGCTTAGATTGTCAAGTATGCGCACTTCCGCGTATTCGGTAGAGATTAGCTCGGCAATCTGGTTTCCTATAAACCCGTAGCCACCTGTAACTAACGCAATCATATCATAAACGAAAAAGGTTCAGATTTCATTCCGTACGACTAATACTTAAAAGCATCGTTGGTCAGCCGGCGCATAAAACGGCGCGGTGAAGACGTCTAAAGAACGGCCCTACCTGAGCGTCCGCCATTTGAAGGGATATTCCGCACGCAGCTTCTCATTGTTACACGGCGGATATTCTGCGTTTGGACACGCGTTCACGCAGTCAGAGCCGCAAACTGGAACGAAATGCCCCGACCGATCTCGCATAGCCAACTCTCCAAGAGTGCGGCATCGTGTCACGTCACCAGGTATGAGATCTAGCGGTTCTTGGCAAAGAGAGAGAGACATGTCATAATGATCACAAAGCGACGCGAGATATGTGTAGAGCGTGAGTCGGTCTTTCGGGCTTAGCGTGTACTTTTTTCCATTAAAGACATACCGGGTCCGGACTAGCGCAGCTGACTCTGCGTAGCCCCCCTCCTCGATCCCAACGAGTAATTTCCGAAACGCCCGGGAATTGAAACTGCCCGTTGACGTGGTAATATGGCAAACGTCCATTGAGCTCAACGTCTGAAACAGTTCATCCAACTCACCGTAATCGTCAGTCAGCCCAGAGATTATCGGATCAACTCTGACTGAGACGTTGACGCCCGCGCTCACAAGCTTTTCGATGGCCCTCAGCCTGCGAAAGACGTCTGGCGCATTGCTGATCGCGCTGAGCTTGTTACGGTTGAGACTCTCACACGTGAAGGATACGCGAAATCTTTCATAATCTGCCCAGCGAGTTTCAAGGACTTTCAAAGCGAGGTCCGATTTAGTGACGATAGTAAAAAAGACGCCATGGTCCGCGGCGATACCCATCGCGTTGAGCGAAGTTTTCCACACAAGATCAAGCGGTTGAAATGGATCTGTCACAGCGCAAAAATAAAGAGGCGGACACGTGCGAATCGTTCTTAACTCGCTATCAAGCAGCTCAGGCGTATTTTCGTACACCTCGATGAGACGTCTGTTTGTGGACCACGGGTAGCTCTTCGCATAGCAATATGCGCAATCAAAAACGCAATGCCCGCTCTTCGTGATATTTACGATACCTGCGTGTGGACATCGCCTCTGCTCGACTCCGTAAGGAAAATCGTGGATAACTCTGCTTCGCCTTTCTACAGAAATTGCTTTGAACATGACACAAGGTTGTGGTGCAATATATTAACCTAATAATAATAATAACTGTCGTCTGTCACCTCGCTTTTGCTCGGCTGAGTTTGAGCGAAGATCGCAAGCTTAAAGAGCTGGATAAAATATAAATTGCGTAACGAGCGACTATCGGTTCGGCAAGCAGAAACGTATCAAATCAACACGCAATCGTAAATGAACTGGCTGGAAAAAATCGCTTACAGACTGAACATCATTTTATTCAGGATAAGCACAGGGAACGCCCGCGTCCGCCTAGCCCGAAGATTAGGAGTACGCATAGGTAGCAACTGTCAACTCTACTACTGCAATTTAAGCACCGAACCGTACTTGATTTCGATCGGAGATAACTGCAAGATTACGTACGGCGTTACCTTTATGACTCACGACGGAGCCAAATGGGTGCTTGAGCAGAACGCGGACTTCGAAGGCAGCAAGTTCAGCCCCATAATTATTCGGGATAACTCTTTCATCGGCGTTAACGCGATTATAATGCCCGGCGTAGTCATCGGTCCAAGTAGCGTGGTAGGGGCGGGATCGGTCGTCACAAAAGACGTGCCGCCGAACGCGGTCTATGCGGGCAATCCGGCACGATTCATCTGCACTTACGAGGAGTACTTGGAGAAGTGCCGTTTAAAAAACACCGGAAACATTCCTCGAAAGCAGCTGAAAGCCGTTTTGACCAAGATGTTTGAGCGCGAACTAGATCAGCGCATCGAACTTCCAGACGAGCTGGTCCTCGAAACCCAAGAGCCGGCGCATTGATGAATATCAGCTCAACGGACGATCCCAGGTGCTTACGGCAAGAGATCTCATCACGGCACAGAGAGGGCGTCGTCTGAATGCTGACGTCAATCTGGACGCCTTGAGCATATTCCGCGAAAGAGATTGAAGTGCGGCCCGCCAAAAAAAGCCGTAGAACAGAAGCGGACGCGTCTACCGCAGCACAGGCGGGCCAAGATGAATTTGTTCTGGACGTTTTTTAAGCGGCAGGCATCGTAGCGCTCGCCTTGCTGCAGCTGCCCACATATCGTGTCAGGCGTTTTTTTGCTGCCCTGTAACTACAGATAGCCCAAGCAGTTTAACATTCCCGTTATCTCTGCGCTTGTGACAAAAACCGGATTTCGATGCTTGTACGTTTTTATCTCTTTTCGGAGTAATAAGTCGCTGTAATATTCTTGGACGTGCGACAGTTCTTTCATCTGTGGCGCCACGACTAACGTGTCTTCGGTTTCGTAAGCTCTCCTCTGTTCACTCTCGGTCATCAGCTTCTCTCGTATTTTTTCGCCTGGCCTAACACCGATCAGCTGAATGTCGATTTCTTCCGGTTTGTACCCATATTCTGGCGCTAGCTCTCGAATCATGACCTTAGCAACTTCCGCTATTCTCATCACTTTCATCTTGAGTATAAACGTTTCTCCGCCTCGTGCAAGCTCCCCCACGTTCATAATCAACCTAAGCGCATTCGGCATGATGATGTTAGGCCGCACCATTTCCTCGTGGGTGAAGGTGACCGGGCCGCCGTTTGCGATTTGCCCCCGAAACAAAGGAAAAACAGAGCCGCAAGAGCCCAGTACGTTGCCAAATCTTACACTTGCGAATATCGTTCCCGGGCTCCACTGCTCGCTGTTAGCGAGAGTGAGCAAGCGCTCAGCGAGGAGCTTGGTGGCACCATATACAGTCGTCGGCTTGACGGCTTTGCCTGTGCTCGTAAATATCACTTTTCCGACGTTCTCTCGCAAACATCGATCGACCAAGTTGTGAGTCCCAGCGATATTTGTTTTGATAGCTTCATAGGGATCATATTCGCACACTGAAACGTTCTTGAGCCCTGCGAGGTGGAAAACAAAATCAACGCCGTCAAAAAGCGGTTCCATGCTGTCTTTGTCCTTCACGTCAGCGACAAAGGTGGCCACTTTGCTAGACTTTAGATCTTGCTCGAGATCATATAGCGTGCCCTCGTTGTTGTCGGTCAGGATCACGGCGCATGGATTGGAATCCAACAGCGTGCGAACGAGTTGTGATCCGATTGATCCGGCGCCGCTGGTCATCAATACGGTCTTATAATGGTAAAACGCGTTTGTTCCCGTGGTCTGCTACAAATCGGCGTGACGAGCAGCTTTCATTCATTCTACATTCTTGTTAACCTAGCCTTTCATTCAGACCCCAGCCTGTCATATTTAGGCCATTCGATGCTCGACACGCTCGCTCCGCACCTAGTCTCCTAACCGCACCTTTTCTCAGCTAAGATCAGCCCCTAATCAAGATTTAGTTCGGGTTATAAGGTAAATTACCGCATCCTGGCAGTGAATTAGGCTTTGTAAGTGCGCTGACTCAGAGAAACGATCAAGAACAGTGCGAGAACTGGCCCGGCAAGCGAGGCAGAGTAGGTTAAAAGTCAGTTGCTGTCGAGAGCCAAAAGCTCTTTGCATAGCGCCTTTTCTTTCAATCCACAGGCGTCGTTCGAGTATTTCTCAAGGGCGACTGACCTGCACATTTGTGGAAACGCATCGTTTGCCAAAGCTTCTGAAATTTTTCTTGCGATGTCATCAGGATCGTCAGAGGCGAGATACCCCGTGACCCCATCATCTACAGTATCTCTAATTCCGAATACGTTCGTTCCAACTGCCGGCGTCCCGCAAGACATTGCCTCTATCAGAACCCTCGGCTGCCCTTCCGTTGAACTGGTCATCACGATCAAGTCTGCCATATTCATGAATTTCGGCACATCGGAATATTGCACTGCGCCTGTGAAAATCACTTTGTCCACAATACCAAGGGATTTTGTCGTGTCCTTGAGCTCATCTTCCAGAGCTCCCGAACCGACTATAAACAGCTTGAAGTTCTCAGTAAGCTGTGCGGCTGCCTTTAGAAGGAGGTCAAGCCGTTTGACTGCATGCAGTCTTCCAATATACATAAGTATCTTTTCATCTCGGACGCTGTAAGTCTTTTTGAGCTCAGTGACATCAATTCCGGGTTTAAAAATGTCTTCATCGAACGTCAAGGGTATGATCTCCACCCTCTTAGCGCCTCTGTCGCGAAGCTCCGTCTCAAGAGATTGGTTTCGCGTGACCAAAACATCGGCGTTTCTTATGACATAGTTCTCGATAAGTCTTGCAACTGTTCCAAGAATTCTGCCTTTGTTCACGTGCGTGACTTGATCCGCCCAATTGTATTCATAAAAAACGAGTGAAGGCTTCTTTTTTGCTTTTGCTGCGACTATTGCTCCCGGACACGCAGCAGAAATGCCCCGGATCAGCGCATTTCCTTTCAATCGCTTCGCGATTCTGAATGTGCTTACGGCGGCATATGAAAAGTGCCAAAGACCGAATTTCTTGAACAAGGCACACGGAATGTGCTCAATGACGGGTGCCAAATCAAATTTGCTTGTGTCCCCTGTAAACAAGAATAGATTGCACAGATCCTCGTATCTCAGCAAGAAATCTTTGAGCAGACGAATCGTGCTGCCGTCTGTTTTCACGCTGTCAATCAGTCGAACGTCGAACGAAGTTACAAACAGGATTCTGCACCTTTCTTGAGGCATCCGATTGATCATAGCAGAGTAAACGTTAATAATCTTTTAGATGCGCCAACAAAAATATATTTAACAAGAGCGGCCTGAATAATTGACCCACAATGGCCAACACTAACGCGAGACTTGCGTCGGTTTTTCAAAAAGCACGCGACTTGTTGTCCGTACAGTACATCCGAAGCGTCTTGCGACGGCTCTCGGTTTTGGGGGCCTGATATGCGCTGGCGAAACTCATATCGCTGACGCAAGCACTTTTTGTTGGACGGTTAGCTCGGCGTACAGGTTTACGGAACGGCGTACAGGTTTACGGAACTTTTCGTCATTCTGGCCATAGCTACAATCTTAAGCGCCGGGATGACCCTAGGATTGCCGAAGGCCGTTGTGAAGATCGTTGCCGAACGAAATGAGCGTATTGCCTACGTGCCGATGAATGCTCTTTATATCGCTTTTTTCTCTCGATTGCAGTATCTCTGCCCGTCATCGTCGTCGGATACTCTAGCGACTTGCTAAACCTGCTTGGCATCACCCAGTGCGAGTTGATTTTCGGCTACATAATAGCCCGTTTCTTCTTACCATATGCACCGTTGCACAATCTTACAAACTGGCGCTCTACAAAATCTGATTTCGTTATCGCAGACATCATTTATTGGAGCGTCGCGCTCATCTTTTTTGTCTTTTTTGCAACTTGACGCTCGGCTTGGTCGGCATATGCGTCGGCTCCTTACTCGGTTCTCTTGTCCTGAGTCAAAAAGTGCCCTTAGGTTTCTCGCGCGTTTCGATTGAGAGATGAGTTCGATAACCCCACTCACCGTCTATTTGGGCGCTGACAGCGTTCTCGGCGTCTCTCCGCAGCAGATTAGCATCCTCTACCGGGACGTTATAGCGACTGCTTACGCCGTGGGGGTATTTGGCGCACACTATCGGTCAAGTATCTTCCTGATTGTGCCGCTCGTAACCGCCCTTTCTATGGCATTATACCCTCGCTTTTGGTCTATTGACTGAGGTTTGCGGCCCTGGGTTGGGAAGTATCTACTTACTTCGGCGTTCCAATACGTTTGGCCGCGTTTTTGCTATCTTACATAAGTGGCGTTGTCTTCTTGTGCATTTGTAGGGTTCAAGAGATTCGGCCATTGTTGCTTGCACTCGCGGCCTGTTGAGGCTGTTTGTCTATAACAGAATCTGGGGCAAATTGGTCACTGCGTGTGAGGGCGCAAAAATTGTTGGCTGGGAGTAGTTTTCGCCACAGTTGCAGGCTTCGGCAATGGTAATGCTTACTCCTATCCTAGGCTGAATGCTCGCAATTTCTACCGTAATGGTCTCCGAAGAGATCACCTACGGTGCCGTGCTTCTAAGCTCGTTCAAGCTTTGCTTGATAGGAAACGGCGACCAAAAACTATAAGTGATTAGGGCATAGCGATTCTATAAACAGCGTTTATTATTACACGGTTTGAGGTAGTCCACGTCTAATGCGAGAGCGATACGAGCAAAATCAAGGGTATTCTAGACTTGGATCACCTCAGCCGCCATCGGCGCAGCACAGTCACAAGGTTGAGCGAACGCGTTCGAGAGAGCTGGGCAAGAAAGCGTCAGTGGGCATCTTGCTCACGACCCTCGCGCTGCTGCTTATCACCATAGGGTTCGTTGGATACTGGAACGGCGGCTCCGGTTTGATTGATCACGACACCTCGACGAACATCGCTTTAGCAAAAAACGTTCAACAAACCAGCGCGTTAAACCCAAATGATCCGAACGCCGCCTCTGGTGACGTCTGGTATAACATTAACCCGCCTGGCCTCCCAATCATATTTAGCGCAGTCGCTATACTCGGTGGAGTGAGTATTAGCATGAACTCCGAACTGCTCATTCTACTGCAGGGGTTTTCCGCGTTCATATTGGTAGCCTTCGTTCTCACCACTTTTGTCGTAGTAAAGAAAATCACAGGCGACACGCGAATAGCCGCCCTGGCATCGTTTTTTTCGGCAACGTTTAGCTCAAACCCGGCAATTTTGGGGCCGCAATACATCGTTGCGTCAAGCTTCGGGCTGATACTGATGATGCTTGCGACGTACTACCTCTACGCGGCAATCAAGGACGATGCAGGTAAGTCTATCCTGACATCAAAATATACATTTCTAGGCGCTCTTACCGTGACAACGCTTATTTTTACGCATAGGCTTTCTACCACGACGTTTTATTACATTTTCATCATCTTCATCGTACTCTATGTGCTGATTAATCTTGGCACTCGGATGCATTTGAAGCAGATAAGTGCAATGGTCCTGCTACCAGTCATAATTAGCGCTCCTTGGTGGCTGTCCATGTATCTCCACTACCAAACTCTACCGTGGAGCATTCCACAGATCTTGACTTTGTCGGCAGGCATGTTGGGACTCGCAGCAGTCGGCGTGCTTTTTAGCGGGAGTACCGATCTAAGGTCACCGTACAAACGCCGTGACAGACTGTTCGCCGTAATTGGCCACGCGACAAAAAACGCCCTTAATTTGATCATAATTTTGGTTTTAGTCGCGATGGCTGGAGTAATTGCGGTTTCCCTTGTGTTTTCGGTTCAAACAGCGTTCTCGATAGCTTTCATGGTTTCAAGTCTTGGCCTCATCCCTATTCTGAGTATTCTGGTTTACAAAACAACCCTCTGGGACCGAGCTGAGACAAACCTGCGAAACATGCTTGTTTCAAGCTGGCTCCTCGTGGCATTGGTACCCGCGCTAATCGGTGTTTTGGGAGTAGCGGTCCCGCACATGCCCTATCTTGTTCAACGTGTCATACCGCACGTTCTACTAAATCAAGGAGGGGTGCAGTCGATACTCTATCTCGTGCTCCCGCTGTCAATACTCGCTGCAATCCTTGTTTTTCGGCTCGCATATGAACCGCAGCCGCGCGTTCAAGGCTTGCGACGGAGGCGAGACAATCGGGCAATGCGCTCGTTGCTTATCATCGCTTTTGTGGTTATTTCCGTGTTATCGCCAGTATTTCATATTGCCGCAGCCAGCGCCCTTGCCGTAAACGCACAGGAGCCAAAACTCACCGCTGACGAAACGAGCGCACTGCAATGGCTTAACCAACGCACAACGTCCAATGACACAGTATTGTCAGATCCGACTTTCTTGCAATACGTAAGCACGTTCACCAATGCCCGAGCTGCGATATCAACCGACTCCGAAAACTCCTACGTTGTCACCCATCAGTTGTCGCAGCTCACAGACCTCTCCAATTTTATGAACGGTTCCACGGATTCCGCCACAAAGCTACTCATAGCAAAAAAGATGGGTATAGACTACTTCGTTTATGATCAGGTCAAAGCAAATTACTCCAACAGCGTTTGGGGATTTCCATTAGCGAACTTCGTTCCAGATCCCACGGTTATGACAGAGGTATTCCAGAATAACGG
>Ga0326728_10017153_pt1 | contig 14577 bp, 11 predicted proteins | sample MB3enrmetagenome_FD_207602 | JGI IMG/M metagenome (GOLD analysis project Ga0326728, IMG submission 207602) | Lab enriched peat soil microbial communities from McLean, Ithaca, NY, United States - MB31MN | ecosystem: Environmental > Terrestrial > Soil > Wetlands > Peat | place: USA: New York...
GAGCGAGGATGCATGCGCGACTGCAGGCGAGATGACATCGCTGCTTGCCCAAGCGTTGTCGTGGAGTTCTGCGGGCCATCTTCCTCGTCCCATCCGGAAGAACATGTTGAGGCAGGCCAGCGACCACACCGTAGGATTGGTGTCCGACCCGCAGACGGCGTGCTCCACCTGCCGGACAGCTTCCTCCCCCAGCACCTCGGCCTCTTGCCTCATGGCGTCATAAGCAGACACCAGAAATCCGCCGGTGCCGCAGGCCACGTCGATCACTTTGTCGGCCGCTCCGACTCCCAGCAGGCCTACGCAGAACCGGGTGATGTGGCGAGGCGTAAAGACGATGCCAAGCGCATTGTTATCATAGCCATAGCGCAGAAAAGCCTCATAGAACAGACCCAGAAAATCGGTTCCGGTTTGCAAAGCCGAGCGCACCTGCAGCCGGTTGAGGAGTGCTTCAACCTGGGGAATCGCCGGCGCGAGGCGCTCGAAGTGGACGCCGGAAAGCCGCAGCGACTCGATAAGCTTCCCTCGCTGGCTGGCGGGGAGGCCGACAGCGTGCATGAGCGCGCGTTCGATCAGGCGGTTGATCGACCCGAGAGCATCCTCGCCGGGTTCGATCTCGCCTTGGTATAGGGCAAGGATGATGCCGCCGATCGTTTTGGGCCGGAGCGGCGCTTCCACTTTGGCGTCCCGCAAGATCCGGCTGATCTCGATGGCGGCGGCGGTAAATTCTGCCGGCGAAGGAGCGGCCCCCGTGGCCGTGCCCTCGCCCGCTTCGGGGAACAGACTTCCTGCCCGGAACTCCGCCTGCGTGCCAGCGCTTTTCGCCGCCAAGGGATTCTCCGCTTTGGGGTTGGTGCCGCAGACACTTTGTACCAAATTCCTGGAACGATAGATAGCGTCCGCAAGATGTTCTACAATGTGCCCCGAGCACTATGGCAACCACAATTTTTACCGCAGGACACTACGATCCGGAAAAGGCCCGGATGAAGCGCCAGATCATCGCGGGGATCATCTGCGTGCTGGTGATTGTGGGCGGACTGGCCTACCTCTTCCGTTACTGGCCGTATGAGCACCGGGTTGACCGGTTTTTCAACGCCCTGGAAAAGCAGGATTACCAGCACGCCTATGCCATCTGGCAGAATGACCCCGGCTGGTCACAGCATGCGGCGCAATATAAGGGCTACCCCTACGAGGATTTCTATCGTGACTGGGGGCCCGGGGGCGATTGGGGCCCCATCCAGAGCTACAAGGTCGAAGGCGCCACTACGCCCAAGGGCCACAGCAGCGGCGTCATCGTGGTGGTGACCGTCAACGGTCGCGCCGAACCGGCCCGGGTCTGGGTGGAGAAGCAAAGCAAGACGTTGCATTTTGATCCGACTTCCTGATTTCGATTCTTGGCCAATTGCCAGTCGCCATTTGCCAATCGCTGGATTGTCACTTGAGCGTATCCGCTCCGGCCTGGGCGCAGATTCCGTCCTGGTCGCTAGACCCGCCGGAAACCCCGCCGGCAGGCCGGACAACGGCTCCTGAATTCGGTGGCCAGTTCGAATCCATTCATCTCGGGCATTACGAGATCGCTGAGCAAGAGATCGGGCGGCTCGGTGGATGCCGCCGTCAATGCGTCCTGCCCCTTATAGAAGACACGAACTGGAGCTACAATCCAAGAAGAGGTGAAGGTGAGAACGGTAATTCAACCCTTTCTGATGTTCCAAGGCAAGGCCGAAGAAGCGATGAACTTCTACGTGTCCCTGTTCGGCGGCGAGGTCACCGAAGTCGTCCGCTACGGACCCAGCGGGCCGGGCCCAGCGGGATCGGTCAAGAGAGCGCGCTTCTCCATCGGCGGCCAGACGGTCATGTGCATCGACAGCCCAGCGAAGCACGATTTCACCTTCACCCCGGCGTTCTCCTTGTTCGTGACCTGCGAATCCGAAGACCAAATTCGGCGGCTTTCGTCTGCCTTGGTGGAAGGTGGAACTGCGTTCATGCCGCTGGGCAACTACGGGTTCAGCCGCCAGTTCGCATGGGTGGCCGATCGCTACAGCGTTTCCTGGCAACTGAACCTGGACTGACGCACCAACTGCAGTCTGGCGTCTCGCTGAATCCCCGTGCTCACCCCGCCGCTCCACCCGCCAGAACGCTCGTTGCACCGCCAAACTTAGATTCCAGCAGACCGTCCCCGATCAAGCTACTGAACAGAACTTGTCTGCAGATTGGCAACCTCTTGGGACAGCGGACGCGCTGGCCGGACCAGCGTCTCCCGGATGACCAAGCTCACGAAAAGCACCACCCCCGCGCCGCCGACGGCAAGCCACATCGGGGCGGACAAGCCATAAGTGTCGGCCAATGTCCCCCCTATGATGGGAGCCAGTGCCGAACCGAGGAATTCCGAGCCGATTCCGGCAAAACCGATGGCGGCAGCGACAAAGTTCCCCGGCACGCACTCGGAGGGGATCAGAATCATCACCAGCGCGGCCGAAGCCGAGGTCGTCATTAGCACCAGGGCCAGTCCGGCCAGCACCCAGGGAACCCGATAGAGCGAAGGCACCATGAACACCAGCGGGATGAAGAGAAACAGCGTGGCAAATAGCGCAAGCGTGCGCTTGCGTCCCAGGTGGTCGGCAATGCCGGTTCCGAAGAAACTCCAGGCAAATCCCCCCAGTCCGGAAGCTCCCAGGAGAAATCCGGCGAGCGTGGGCGTCTGGTGCATCACCTTGGTGATGTAGAGCGGCGCAAAGGTCGTGAAGCCGAAGACCCACGTGGAAACCCCCAGTGCCCCCAGCAGGCACAGCCACAAGTTGCCATAGCGCAGCAACTTCGCAAAGTCCCTAACGGACGGCCGGTTGGCCTGGATGCTGGCCACGCGTTCCTTCGGTTCCCGGACAAACAGCAAGAGCAGCACGCCACAGAGCAGGGCGGGAATCCCAGCGCCATAGAAACCCCATTGCCAGCCAAAGGCCTTGGCCATTTGGGTCGTAAACACCGGCGCAATCGCCGCTCCCGCCAGCGGTCCGGCGCTGTTCACAATGCCGACATTGCGGCCACGGTGCTCCAGCGCGGAGGACTCCTGCGTCAGCGCCATAATGACCGACCAGCACGGCCCTTCGGCAAAGCCCAGCAGGGCGCGATACAGCAGCAACTGGTGAAAGCTGTGCGCCGTGCCCGAAAGCCAGGAGCAGACCGCGAAAATAAAAACTGCCGGGATCAGCACCTTGCGGCGGCCCACCCGGTCGGACAGGGCACCAAAAAACAAGGAAGAGAGCGCCCAGCAAATCCCCGTTACCGAGGTCAGGACGCCAATTTCTTTGGCGGACAGGTGCAGTGCGTCGACCAGATAGGGCCCCAGATACAACGAAGCCATGCGGTCGAGCATGACGGACGCGAACGTCAAAAACAGAATGGCGATTAAGGCGATGCTGGCCGCACTACCCCGGCGGGAGCCCTGACTCATTATGCCCATCTTCCCTCTTGCGCGGTCCCGTTCCAATCTGGGCCGGAACGGGAGCAACGGCAAAGGATAACCCGAATTGTTCCGCAATGCAGCATAATGAAAAAACCAGCCGGTGCGCGAGTCGAATCTGCCGCAAGGTAATGACTGTGCGGGTAATTCTCTGGCCACCGGCGAGGCGCCTAACGTCACTTGGTTTCTCGCACCTCGCCCTGGTCGTTGCGTGAGAATGCAACGAAAACAGAGAGCTACGCACTCAGCGCCGTAAGGCGCGGTCGATAATAGCCCCGGATGGACCCTGAGGGTAGCGAAGGGGGAATCCGGGGTTAGCGTTAATAAATAGAGCCAAGCCCCGTAGGGGCGGCAGAACTACTCGCGTTGGCGAGAATTCACAACGCTGGGATTCTTCTGGTAATCACGGAGGAGAAGCATGAGGAACAACAAGCTGTGGGCAGCCTTCGCCGCATTGACCGTGCTCGCGATGTCCGCCGTCTGGGCGGCGCCGGCAGGCGCGCAGATTGGCACACAGATTCCGGAGGTCACAGCAAAGCCTCCGATGTACTCCTACATCGCGGTTTGGAATATTCCTCGCGCCCAGTGGGCCGGTATGGAGAAGCAATCCGCGGCTGCCCGGACAATGCTGAACCGGGCCATATCCGACGGGACCATTGTGGCCTACGGGTTCGACGAAAATCCCCTGCACGACACTTTTTGGCTGGCGATGTCCCAGAAGAAACTGCAAAGCATGCTGGACCAGTTCCAGAAGACGGGCATAGCCGCTGCTCCCACCCCGGCTGGCGCCCCGCCCGCCCCGGCTAGCATTCTCGTCAGCCGCTATTACAACTGGCATTCGGGAACGTGGGAGAATGCGTATGTCCACGTTGGAGTCTACAAACTGAAACCGGAGGCCCCGGCCGATGCGGTGGATACGCTGAGCAAGAACTTCTTCGCGCCGGTACTGGAGAAGATGCTGGCCGGCGGCGCCATTTTCGAGTGGGAAACCGACACCTATGCGAATCCCAAAGACGCGCCTGGAACGTTCTTGATTGCTTATCTGTCGGCCACCGCGGAAGGCCTGGAAAAGGCCGGCAAGGCTGTGCAAGAGGCCCTGAAGTCCCACCCGCAGGAAGGTCGGGCGCTCGATTTCCTGGTAGACGTGGGCGCGACCCAAGATGTGGTAGTGCGTTCGTACGCTGCGTACAAGTAGTCCGCCACCAGTGGGACAATGCCCTGAAATGACTCGGCGGCGGACTAACGTACCGTTCCCCGAGGGTGGCCCACTGCCGGTAGAATGTTTACCGTAGCTGTCCGGGGTGGCCCAAGGAAATCGCAGAAATGATCAAAGAAACCGTTATCTGTGACGTCTGCGGCGCCGGCAAGAACGAAGCCAATCATTGGTTTATGGCTTTCGAAGACAAGGGCACGGTGAGGTTGGCCGCCTGGGGTGGGCTGAACCGGAAACGTGCCTCCACCAAGCACCTTTGCGGACAGAGTTGCGTGCATCGCTACGTGGACGATTTTCTTGCCCGGCATTCCCTAGGGGAAGTCTTGCCGGATCCCGCAGAAGCCGTGCAGGATACGCCCACGGATGAAACCGGCAATCAAGAAATGGAACCTCTTTAGGGGGCCGGGACAGCACGGCCCCGCTCCGCGCAATGAACCCCCTTCGCTGGATTTTCCCGGGCCATTCCTCACGGAGCGCCGCCATCGGACCTAACGGCGTCTGCACCCCGCGCCTGGAACATCTGCCCTGAAACACCCACTAGGATTCCTTACGGATGGTGCAAAGTTCTGCACCTGCCCCGTCTCGTCCGCAGCTAAGTCTGTGAAATGGTTGGAAGACCCCTCTGGCCCGCCAGATGCGATCCGTTAAAGCGACTTCAGAAACACGGTAAGGCGCGCGGTTTAGCGGGGGCACATGCGAGTTTGAGACAACCGCATTGGCCGCTTTTCCAGATTCCCGGCAGTAGCTCGTCAAAGGGAGCGGGGCATGAGGAAGCTGATGTCGGTTGTGGGCGTAATGCTGTTCAGCGTCGCGGCTGCCAGCGCTGGCGATAGTGGGAACCTGAACACCAAACTCTTCGCCGCCGAGACCTTTGCCTACACCGCCAGCAATGTGCTGGACGGCTACACCACCATGCGGGCAATGCAGATCCGGGGAACCTACGAACAGGAAAGCGCCTGGCTGTACGGCAGGACGCCTACGTCGACGCGGTACTCCCTGGTGTCGGGTTCCATCCAGGCCGGTGTGTCCTATTTGGCTTTCCGCATGGAACGTAACCATAACCGCCTCGTGCGGCTCGGCGGCCACGCCCTGGTGTGGCAGGAAATCGAGGCCCATGCCCACGGTGGCATCCACAATCTCTTCTACCTGGCCGACCACAAATGAATGCTGAAATCCCCCCGCACTGCACGGCACTGAGGTTTTAGCGTAGACTGTCTCCTTTAGTTCTTCGGGATGTGCTCCGATGAGCTCGACAAGCAAGCCCAACGGCCAGGCGGCGGGAGATCCCGCCCACGATGTGCTCCGGTCGGAGCGCCAGCCTCTGGCGGCCTTCTTTTCTCCCCGCAACGTAGCCGTGATCGGGGCTGCTGAAGAGCCGGGCAGCGTGGGCAGCCGGGCGCTGCGCAACTTGGTTAGCCAGCCATTTGGGGGCACCGTCTTTCCCACCCACCCGAAGCTGTCCAGCGTCATGGGCATACGAAGCTATCGGACGCTCGCCGAAATCCCCCAAAAAGTTGAGCTTGCGGTGGTAGCCACTCCCCCGGAAGCGGTACTGGCAGCGATTTCCGAATGCATCGCTGCCGGGGTAGCGGCGGCCATTGTGCTCTCGGCCGGCTTCCGCGAGACTGGAGCGGACGGCCTGGAACGGGAAATCCAGCAGCGCCTGCAGGGCAGTTCTCTTCGCCTCATCGGTCCCAACTCTCTGGGGATGATGGCCCCCAACACCGGACTGAATGCCACCTGGGCGCCTGCCATGGCGCGGCCCGGCAATGTGGCTTTCATCAGCCAGAGCAATGCCCTTTCCACCGCCATCCTCGACTGGAGCCTGCGCGAGCTGATGGGCTTCAGTTGCTTTGCTTCCGTGGGCTCGATGCTGGACGTGGGCTGGGGGGACCTCATTGACTACCTGGGAGACGATCCCCGCACCCAGTCCATTGTCTGCTGCATGGAATCGATCGGGAATGCCCGCTCCTTTCTCTCGGCGGCGCGGGAAGTCACTCTAACCAAGCCGGTGATTGTCCTCAAGATGGGGCGGACGGAGGAGGCGGCCCGGGCGGCCCGCTCCCATAGCGGCGCGCTCGCCGGCAGCGAGGAGGCTTGGCAAGCCGCCTTTCGCCGCTGCGGCGTGCTCAGCGTCGCCTCCATCGGCGAGCTCTTCTATATGTCGGAAGTGCTGGCCAAGCAGCCGCGTCCGCGGGGCAAGCGCCTCGCCATTCTCACCAATGCCGGCGGGCCGGCCGTGATGGCGGCAGACGCTCTCACTACCGCCGGAGGCGAGCTCGCCGCTCTGGCCCCCGAAACCCTGGAGGGCCTGAATTCTTTCCTTCCCCCCAATTGGAGCCGGGGGAATCCCGTGGACATTCTCGGCGACGCCGATCCGGAGCGCTTTGCCCGCGCTCTGAAGCTGGTGGCCGACGATCCCCATAGCGATGGCCTGCTGGTGGTAACCGCTCCGCAAGGGCCGGCCGGTCGCGGCGCCATTGCCGAGACCCTGCAGCCCTATGCACGCCGTTCCGGCCGGCCGATCCTGGCCAGCTTCATGGGCGGGCCGGAGGTGGCTGCCTCCAACGAGATCCTGAACCGTGCCGCCATTCCCACTTTTCCCTTCCCCGACACGGCGGCCATCGCCTTCAACTACATGTGGCGTTATAGCTATAACCTGCGCGGACTTTACGAGACCCCGGTCATTCGCGAGGCGGCCGATCCGGATCGCGCGGCCGCGGCCCAGTGGCTGCACCGGGCGACCGGCGCCGGCCGTTCCGTCCTCACGGAATACGAGTCCAAGCGCCTGCTGTCCGCCTATGGCATTCCCATTGTGGACACCAAGCCGGCGGCCACCGAGGAAGAAGCTGTTGCCTTGGCGGAAGCCATCGGCTTTCCGGTGGTGCTGAAACTGCTCTCCGAGACGATAACCCACAAGAGCGATGTGGGCGGAGTCCAGCTTTCCGTGCGCAACCAGGCTGGCGTGCGCCATGCCTACCGCGCCATTCGCGAGAGCGTCGCCCGCAAAGCCGGCCCCGGCCATTTTCTCGGGGTAACCGTTCAACCCATGATCCCCCATGAAAACGGCTACGAGTTGATTCTGGGCAGCAGCCTCGATCCGCAGTTCGGGCCGGTCCTGCTGTTCGGCTCCGGCGGACCGCTGGCCGAGCTCTATCGAGACCGGGCGCTGGCCTTGCCCCCCCTGAACACCACCTTGGCGCGGCGCCTGATGGAGCAAACCCGAATCTACACTGCGCTGCAAGGCATTCGGGGGCGCCCTCCCGTAGACCTGGAGTCGCTGGAGCAATTGCTGGTGCGTTTCAGTCAACTGGTGGTCGAACAGCCACGCGTCAAAGAGATCGATATCAATCCGCTGCTCGCCTCTCCCCGGGCGGACGCCGCCGGCGCCGGGCGGGCACACGAGCCGGGAGCATCCTCCGCCCTGATTGCGCTGGACGCGCGCGTGGTGGTGCACGAAGCCGCTATCCCCGACGAGGCGTTGCCGCGCTCCGCCATCCGCCCCTATCCCACGCAATATGTCCAGCCTTGGACCATGAAGAACGGCATACCGCTCCTCATCCGGCCAATTCGCCCTGAAGATGAGCCGCTGCTGGTCCACTTCCACGAGAAGCTCAGCGAGCGCAGTGTCTATCTGCGCTACTTCCAGCCGCTCAAGCTGAGCCAGCGGATTGCCCATGAGCGCCTGACGCGCATTTGTTTTATCGACTATGATCGCGAAATGGCCCTGGTCGCCGTTCACCGCGATGCCGGCACGGCCCAGGAGGAGCTCGTGGCGGTCGGCCGCTTGAGCCGGCTGCATGGCGTGAATGAAGCCGAATGCGCCGTGCTTATCCGTGACAGTTACCAGCGCCAGGGGCTGGGCTCGGAACTTTTCCGGCGCTTGCTGGACTTCGCCCGCGCGGAAGGCATCGGCCGTCTGGTTTCGACTATGTTGCCGGAGAACTTCGAAATGCGGGCCATTTGTACGCACCTGGGATTTCGCGTGGATGTCGACATGGAGGAATCGCTGGTCCGGGCCGAGATGCGCTTGCGCTAGGACCGGGGTTGCATCCCACTTGCAGGAGCTGGAGGTTCGATGGCAAGAGTAGCGCGTAGCTGGCTGGCAATGCTGGCCGCATTGGCTGGGCTGGCGGTTTCGGCCTGGGCGCAGGATCTGGTTTCCTTCGAAAAGAAGACCACGGTCAAAAAGCTGTCCAACGGTCTCACCGTCGTCATTTGCCGCCGGCCGGAAGCGCCGGTATTTTCCTTCTTCACCTTGGTAGATACGGGCGCGGTACAGGATCCCAAGTCGGAAACCGGCTTGGCGCACATGTTCGAACACATGGCCTTCAAGGGTACGGATAAGATCGGCACTAAGAACTGGCCGGCCGAGCGCGAGGCGTTAGCCCAAGTCGAAGATGCTTATGCCAAGTACAACTACGAGCGGCACCTGCCCACGGGCGGCGACCCCAAAAAGGTCGAGCAGCTCGAAAAGGCCTGGCAGGCGGCCGTCGCACAGGCGCAGCAGTATGTCATCGTGGGCCAGTTCGACGAGATCGTGGAGAGCAACGGCGGCTTTGGCGTGAACGCCCGCACCGAGGAAGACGATACCGCCTATTTCTACTCCTTCCCCGTGAACCGGCTGGAGCTATGGGCCTACCTCGAGTCGCAGCGTTTTCTGCACCCCGTGATGCGCGAGTTCTATAAGGAGCGCAACGTGGTGATGGAAGAGCGTCGGATGCGCACGGATAGCGCGCCCGTGGGACGCTTGGTCGAACAGTTCACAGCCGCCGCCTTTGTGGCTCATCCCTATCACAACCCGGCGATCGGCTGGGTTTCGGATCTGAACACTTTTTCCGCCACCGATGCGCAGAAGTTCTTCGATCGCTACTACGTCCCCTCCAACATGGTCATCGGCATGGCCGGCGACATTGACCCGGAGCAGGCGGCACTCATCCTCGAAAAGTACTTCGGGCAGTTGCCCACGCGTGCCAAGCCGGAGGAAGTCACCACTACCGAACCCCCGCAAAACTCGGAGCGGCGGGTGGTGCTGCGGGAAGCCTCCCAGCCTTTTTACGTGGAGGCCTATCATCGGCCCGACTATCGCGATCCCGACGATGCCGTGTTCGACGCCATCAGCGACATTTTGTCGAACGGGCGCGTTTCGCGGCTGTATCGCAGCCTGGTCCGGGACAAGCAGATCGCGGCTGAGGCCGCCGGCATCAGCGGATTTCCCGGAGCCAAGTACCCTCATCTATTCGCGTTCTATGCCGTACCCACCCCGGGGCACAGTCCGGCAGAATTGGAGGCGGCCATTCGCGCCGAGATCCAGCGGCTCCGAACCGGCTACGTAACCGACGATGAACTTAAGCTGTTTCGAACCCGCGCCAAGGCCGACCTGATTCGCAGCCTCGACAACAACGAAGGGCTGGCCAGCCAACTGGCCACCATGCAGTTGCGCTACGGAGACTGGCGCGAGTTGTTTCGCCAAATGGACCGCTACGACAAGGTGAGTAAAGAAGACATCAAGCGGGTGGCCGCAAAGTACTTTGTTCCCGAGAACCGCACCGTGGGTATCCTGCAAAACGCCGGCAGCCCGGCGGCAGCCGCAAAAGGGGAAGAGCGATGAAGCACACTGCCGCGGTACTGGCATGGATTCTGGCTGCCGGCGGGTTGCTCAGCGCCGCCGCCCAGAGCCCCTCTCCGGCTCCGCCGGCGCCGGCAAGTCAGGGAAATCAACCCGCCAAGCCGGGTCCGGCCCAAAAAACTGCCCAGAGTCCGGCGCCGGCGGCTTCGGCGGAACCCTGGAAGCAGATTCCGATTCCCCCTTTGCCCGCCTTTCATCCTCCCGTACCCAAGCGCGTCGAGTTGGCCAACGGGATGGTGGTTTTCCTGCAGGAAGATCACGAGTTGCCGCTGATTTCCGCCACGGCCCGCATCCACGGTGGCGCCCGCGACGAACCGGCGGCGAAGGCCGGACTGGTGCAGGTTTTTGGCGAGGTCTGGCGCACCGGCGGCACACGAAGCAAGACCGGGGACGAGATTGACGATTTGCTGGAAATGCGCGCCGCCAAAGTCGAGACCGACGGCGACCTGGAGTCGACCTCCATTTCCTTGAACTGCCTCAAGCAGGACTTCGATGCCGTATTTGCGCTCTTCCTGGAAGTGCTCCATGAACCCGCCTTCCGGGACGACAAGATCGCCCTAGCTAAGGACGAGTTGGGCACGTCGATTTCGCGCCGCAATGAGGACATTGCCGACATTGCCGGCCGCGAGACCGCCGTTCTGGCTTACGGCAAGACCAATCCTTACGCCCGCATCCCGGAATACGCCACCGTAGACGCCGTGACCCGCGACGATCTGGTGCAATGGCATCGGCGGTGGGTGCAGCCGAACAACATCGTATTCGGCATATCCGGGGACTTCGATGCCGGCGCCATGGAGAAGCAACTCCGCCAGGTATTCGATTCGTGGCCCAGGGGAACGGCCACGCCGAGCCCCAAGATCGACTTCACCCCGGCGCCGCCGGGAGTTTACTTTGCCGCCAAAGAAGACGTAAACCAGAGCGCCATCCGCATGATCGCTCTGGGAATTCAGCGCGACAATCCCGACTTCTTTGCGGTAGAAGCGATGAACGAGCTCTTTGCCGGCGGGTTCTCGTCGCGGCTGGTGAGTACCATTCGAACCAAGCTGGGACTCGCTTACAGCGTGGGCGGCGGCATTGGCGCCGCTTACGATCACCCCGGAATTTTCCGCATCAGCATGGGCACCAAGACCCCGAGCACGGCCGAGGCGGCCAAGGCGCTGAACGTCCAAATCGAAGACTTGCTCAAGGATCCAGCCACTCCGGCAGAGCTGAAGCGGACCAAAGATGCGATTCTCAGTTCTTTCATTTTTCGCGTCGACACCCCCGACAAAGTGCTGGCGGAGCGTATGACCTACGAGTTCTACGGTTACCCGCTGGACTTTCTGGAAAAGTATCGCGCCGGCATCGAAAAGGTGACCGTGGCGGATGTTAACCGGGTCATCCATAAATACGTGCACCCCAACAGCTTTGCGGTCCTGGTGGTGGGCAACGAGGAGGCCGGCAAACTGGTAACCGCGCTCGGCCCTGTGACCCAGCTCGACATCGCCATCCCCGAACCTGCCGGGGCGCCATCGGAAACGGCTCCTAAACCGCCAGCCTCCACGGAGTAGCGCAAGCGGCATCGCCTGATGTCGCTTGCTTTGTGGCGCCTCGCTGTGGTCGTTGCGTGAGGATGCAACGGAAACACGGAACTGCATACCCAGCGCCGTCAGGCGCGGCAGCTAGTAGCCCCGGGTGGAGCGGAGCGGAACCCGGGGTTTGTGGACATGAATAGGATCAAGCCCCGTAAGGGGCGGCAGAATCCCGCTGCCGCGATGTTGGCGCGGGCTCCGTCTCGGCGGCCGCCTGATGATGTACCTACTAACCTCGGGCGGCGCAATACGGTTCAGTCAAGGGGCAGGCTTTCCACCACAACTAAACGAACATTGTCATCCCGAGTCCCATGGGCCTGCGGCCCACCAAAATGATGAAAAACGAAGGTGGCGTCATCCTGAGCGCAGCGAAGGACCTGCTGTTTTCGTGGATCCTTAGCAACATTCGGGACGCAAACCACGTTTTTCGACGGAGCGAAGCGAGGGATCTGCTTTTTTCTTGGTCCCACGATGTTGTTGAGGGTACACGAGAAAGCAGATCCCTCGGCTTCGCCTCGGGATGACAAAGTCAAACATAATTTGTCAAACCATTGAACATCTCGGTACTGAACCGATTGGCCTCAAGCCAATTGCTAATCGCCAATGGCCAATTGCGCTTTTGTTTTCCTCTGCGCCCCTCTGCGTCCTCTGTGCCCTCTGCGGTGACAAGCTCAATAACCTACGGTAAACCGCACCCGCGAATGCTGCGGGGTCTCTACTTCGTCGGCCAGTGCGATGGCAAAATCCTCCATGGAGATTCGGCTTTGGCCATCGGCCCCGGTCAGAAGCTGGTCCTTACCCAGACGGAACTTCCCGGCATTCAAGAACTGGCGTCCGGCGCCGGCCTCACCTTTGGCCATGTCCGGAAAACCGGGGGTGTCGATCAGCGCGACTCCCGGCGCCACTTCCAGGCTTCCCGCTCCCCCCACCACCAACAACCGTTTTACTCCCGCCTGCTTAACCGCGCTTACCACCTTCTGAAGGTCGGTGCCGAGAAAGCGCACGCTGTGGATGGCAGCGTCGTGGCCGGCCAGCAGGGACGCCATTTCGGCCACATTGGTCAGATCGCCCTTCTTCATGGTTAGCCCGGGTTGCGGGTTCAGCTTCTCCGGGTGCCGCGCGATTCCGGTTACTTCATGCTTGCGGCGGAGCAGTTCGGCCGCTATGCGCGACCCGGCATTGCCGGTTGCTCCAATCACAGCAACTTTCATAGACTGCGCTCCTTACACTTAGTTTGCCGCTCGCCGCTGGCCGCCCCTCCCTCTTGCCAGGCGGCAAACGCAAACGGTAAAGCTCCAGAAAACAGCTATCGAACGCTACCAACAAATCGTACACCGTCTGCCCGCGCCGTAGCGCCGCCGTCCGCGGCCAATGTCGCTTACTTTGTTAAAAAGCCTGTCATGTTGAGCGGAGCGCGCCCCGTCTTTCCACCCCAGCTCGCCGACACCGGGCGCGCCGGGGTCCCCGTCTTTGGGCGCGCGGAGTCGAAACATCCCTATTCGACCCTGAAATTCCGGGTTGAAATTGCGCACGGCGGCGCCCATGATTTGGCCGAACGTATTGGGGCTTTTGCCCTCTGCCAGCTTTGCTGTTGCGAGCCTGGCAACCGGTGTAATAGGTTGTATGCAGGGTCATGGGTGCCGCTCTTCTCAGCATCGACGAGTACCTCCGCCGGCGGCTCATGCCCGTCGAGGGAGCGATCCCGCAAATTCCCGGCATCGACATGTACGGCAACTCCATACCTGCGGAGACCGTCGGCGGCGACCTTTTTGAATACATCAACTTCGAGCAGCGTTACAACATTGACGCCCGCATCGCCAATGCGCATCGCCTGGCGCAGGAATACCTGCGGCCCCTGGCTCCGGGAGCGCATCCGCGCCATGAGGTGGATGCGCACGTACGCTGGATGCAGACCCGGCCCGGCTACTGCGCCGGGGATAGCGCCCACTACCGCAAGGCCAAAAGCTCGGAGCAGTTGCGCATTGCCGAGAACCTCGAAGAGCTCAAAACCACCGCCGGAGTGCTGCTGGTGGACGCCCAAGGCCATGGCCTGATCGCGGCCAAGATCGCCTCCACCGTGCACGACACCTTTCACGCGTTCATGCTCTCCGAACTGGATCAGAAAGGCAACGCCACCCCGGAGCTGTGCGAGAAGCTCAACCTGCGGCTGGCCCAATCGGTCACCGCCAGGAATGCCTTGGGGCGAAGCTTGCTTAGCAGTTCGCGCGAAATCGCCACCATGCTCTACGGCGAGGTCAGGCCTCACGGCGGCTTTCGTTTCGTCAGCTTCGGTCACCCGCCGCCCTTGGTGTTCTCCGCCCGCTACGAAAGGTTTATGGAGATTCACGCGGAAAACATGGTCAAGTTCCTGGCTCTCGGCCTGGAAATTGCCGAGGACCACCCGGATCGGAGCCGCTACGTTTCCATGAAGCGGCGCCGGCGACGCATGAATCCCTCCGATGTTTCGGTAATTACCCTGATGGGTGCGGGAGACGTCTTGTTCCTGTACACCGATGGGGTCTACGACGGCACCGATCAGGAGAGCCGGCAAGCCATCGAGCGGATCATTCGGCAAGCGAAACATGCGCCGGCCAAAGAGATCTGCAATGCCATCCTGAACTACGCTCTGGAGCAGGACGGGCGGCTGCGGGCCGGCGGCGAGTCCGACCGCATCGATGACAAGACGGTGTTCATCATTAAGCGTACGTAA
>Ga0326728_10017155_pt1 | contig 14574 bp, 6 predicted proteins | sample MB3enrmetagenome_FD_207602 | JGI IMG/M metagenome (GOLD analysis project Ga0326728, IMG submission 207602) | Lab enriched peat soil microbial communities from McLean, Ithaca, NY, United States - MB31MN | ecosystem: Environmental > Terrestrial > Soil > Wetlands > Peat | place: USA: New York...
CCACCTGTGAAACTGATGCAAGGCGGTGCCACCACACCCCGCCGCGCGGAGCGCGGCGGGGTGTGGTGGCTCGCTTGAAGATGAACTCTGCCCCGATGAAATTAAAGGTTGGACGCCCCAAGGCGCCTCTGATGAGTTTTCCCGCATGTTGGGGAATGATCGGCTTGAAGGCTCGGCCAAGCGATTAAACTTGCGTTCTTCAAGCTCCTGGTCGAACCTTCTGCGCGATGCGGGAAGAAAACGATAATATGCAATTATGCGGGACTCACCCGTTTGAGTTTCCTGAACCGTTTCCGTTTCCGCTTCTCCCGTATGTGTGAATTCTTGAAGGAAATTCTGGGGCAGTTCGTTGCGTTGGCGACTTTTTTCGCCTTTCCTGCAATCCAATACCTCCTGCTTCGGCGGTTTTCCCGGAACGAAGGTAACCCGCAGCTATGGTTTCTCCCTGCTTACGGGTTTCGACTGGTTATTCGGAACCTGGTCGGTAAAAGGACGTATTCCGAACTGAAGCTACGGTCAAAGATTCGTTCTGTTGTGGCCGAATCGTCAGGTTCAAGTGTCAAAACCTTTGTTGAGGATGTCCTGATTGACCGAGAGGACTTTTTTCTATTCCCCGGCAATGACGAGATTATCATCAGCTTCCGGCTTGAAACGTCTCAGAGCGGCGGTGCGGATTTCATTGTTACTAACAAGCTTGGCGCAGAGCAGCGTCGGATTCCATTGGATTCCTTTGACACACTCATCTGCGATTACAGCGCCTACGTGAAGTACTTCTTCGACTTTGGCATCAAGGTGGCGAAGCGGGTTGAATTAAGTTCCAAGACTCTTGGGCGTATTTTCGCCGAAATCCAAAAGAATCCCGTCGAAGGCAGTTTTGACCTCGACCGGATTCGCCATGTGGGATAATTTCCATGCAAACTGTCACGCCTAAGGGTATATTTTTGGGTTTGCTGCTATTTGTTACTCCGGCAGTTGTGCAGGGCCAGTTCGGTTACATGACTAACGCCGACAACACAAACACCATCACCATCACCAATTACTCCGGGCCTGGCGGTGCTGTGACTATTCCAACCAACATTAACGGCCTGACCGTCGCCAGTATCGGGTCGAATGCGTTCTGTACTAACGGCAGCTTGACAAGCGTGACGATTCCCGACACCATCACCAGCATCGGTTACGAGGCATTTTTTTTCTGCACGAGCCTGACCAACGTCACGATCTCCAACAGCGTCACCAACATCGGATACTACTCGTTCGGTGACTGTAGAAACCTAACCATAATGACAATTCCTGAGGGCGTCACCACCCTCGGGGAGGGTGCGTTTTATGCCTGCATCAAACTGCGAAGCGTCACGATTCCTGGAAGCGTAGCGAGTATGGGGAATTATGTTTTCGCGTCCTGCACTAGCCTGACCAACGTCAGTAGTCTCGGCAACGTCACTAGCATCGGAGATTATGCGTTCAATGATTGCAGCGGATTGACAAAAATCACGATTCCAGACACGGTCACCCGCATAGGGGATGCTGCGTTCGTTGGCACCAGCCTGACAAATATCACGATTCCGGGGAGCGTCACCAGCATTGGAGACGGATCCACCGGGGGCACGGGGCCTTTTTGTGGCTGCACCAGCCTGATAACGGTCAGTATCGCCAGCGGCGTTATCAACATAGAGGAGGATGCGTTCGATGGCTGCACGAGTTTGGCCAACGTGACGATTCCCGCCAGCGTCACCAGCATCGGGAGTTACGCGTTCTATGACTGCACCGGTATGGCTGGTGTCTATTTCGCGGGTAATGCTCCCGGCCTTGGTTCGGACGGACCCTTTGCAGATGGTAGTTATTATGACCACCACCCGACGCTCTATTATTTGCCTGGTACGACTGGCTGGAGTTCAACGTTTGCCGGTCTTACGTCTGTGCTGTGGAACCCGTTGATTGAAGCCGGTGATGGTAGTCTTGGAGTCAGCAACAATCAATTTGGTTTCAACATCACCGGCACAAACAATTTTACGGTCGTGGTGGAAGCCTGCACTAATTTGGGCAACCCGGTTTGGACTCCGCTTCAGACCGTCACGCTTATCAACGGTTCGTTCTATTTCAGCGAACCCCTGCAAACAAACATCGCCTGCCGCTTCTACAGTCTAGCCTTGCCCTGAGGCGGCAGGGGGCAGGATCGCGCAAGCCCTGCCTGGTAGTGGCGGCAGGCACGGCCAGCGGTTAAAAGGAAAAATAAGGCCGCCCCTCGCGGCGGCGGAGAGCGAGTAAAAGCACCGTCTGATTTGTCCCCATTCCGCGGCAGCGGAGAGCCAAAATTGACCCCCTAAAAGCGGCCTTCCATCCCTGCTGTCCTTCAACTCCCTGGTGGTGATGGCGGTGGATTCCATGTTGTGAAGGGGGAACAGGGCGCAAGCTGGAATCCAGCGACTTCACGACCAGGCACTTGTTGGGGCGGAGCGTTCGCGTGTTGGCATTTGGCTTGGTGATATTTGAGCGAAGCGACTCGCTGGCATGTCGTCTGTGTTGCGAGGGGTGTTTGGGCGCGACACAGGCGACTTGCCCATAATGGAGCGAAGCGGAGTGATTCCAATGGCGTAAGCCCTCCCTGGTGGTGGCGGCATTGGCTCCAGTGTTGCGAGGGCAGCGGGGGCGCAACGCTGGGGACAATGACGACACGACCAAGCACTTGTCGGGGGCGGAGCGTTCGCGTGTTGGCATTTGGCTTGGCCTTCGTGTTCGCAGCAAGCCGGATGCCAACACGGGAACGCGCAGCGGGTGGTTCGTTGATGAGCGGATTGCACGATTCTGTTTGACGAAACCCGGAAATTTTAGAAGTCTCAGAACGGTGGATAATCGTTACAGTAGATGGCAGGGTCTCGCGATTGCGCAACTGTCGGTGGCGATTGCGCTTATTTCCGGTCTTTCCGTGGCTGGATTGGGCGCTGGACTTTCGCTAATTCAAAACGACAAATTCGTGCTGAATGGTTGGTGGAAATGCGCCTTTACGTCGTCGCAGGTGTTTTTGATTGTCGCGGCATTGCTAAGTGTCGCGGCGGTTATTAGCAGGACGTTAGATTTTCGACTTACGGCCCGTTCGATTCAAAAGGGAAAGGACGCCGGTTATGACAAGTCTCTCAGGATTTTCGGGTGTGATGAAGATGGCTACGGTCGGGCGACTTGGAGGCTTTTTTGGGCAAGTTGCGCCTGCTTTTTGGTCGGTGGGATGCTCTTGATTGCATCCATTGCCACAGCGTACGGCGATAAACTTCATTAGGTCAGAACCAGAATGCCTTGTGATTCGGCCAAATCTGATACTGCAATCTGATACTGTTTGGTGTTTTTCAGGCGAACTCGTGATGATTCAGGAAGACGCGAAACGCTGCAAAGCCTTGATAATCAAAGCCGGGATGACGTGTGAGGACTCCTGAAAAATATGATTGTCAATTTCGAGTCAGGTGCGGTGAACCATTCCCGCCACTTCCCGGCGGATTCCCGCCAGTTTCCGGCGGCTTGCCGCCCCTCGCGGCGGCGGAGAGCGAGTAGAAGCGCCGTCTGATTTCTTTCGATTCCGCGGCAGCGGACAGCCAAAATTGACACCCTAAAAGCACCGGCCTTCGATGGCTGCATTGTCCGGGTGGTGATGGCGGTGGATTCCGGGTTGCGAGGGCAGGTGTTTGCACACGGCGATCAGGGCGCAATGCTGGGGATCCGCCTTCGCCAAGACTTCCGCATTCGCTGAAGCTATGGCGGACAAGACGGCAGGACTGCGCAATGACGACACGACCAGGCGCTTTTGAAGAAAAGGCTGAAGGCTGAAGGCCAAGCGCGTGCCTGAGAATTCAGAGCCGGCGGCGGGACGCCGCCAGAACTCGCAGGCGAGACGCCCGCGCTACGGTTGAATGGCGACAATCGAAGGGAATTCTCAGACACCCTTTAAAGGCAAAAAAATCAGCCTGCGTATCCTGTTATCCTGTCTGGCGTGTCTTTTGTGGCGGACAAGATGGCGGGACAGGTCCGCCGTCGTCAAGACTATGGCGGGACAGGCAACACGGGGACGCGGAAAAGACCTTGAAAAAATGCCTATGCCTGTTAATGTCGAAGCATGAAACTTTCAGTGACTATTGACCGCGATGAGGATGGGGTTTGGGTGGTGGAATGCCCGGCGATTCCGGGTTGTGTGAGCCAAGGCAAGACAAAGGCGCAAGCCATCAAGAATATTCAAGAGGCCATTGCGCTTTGCTTGGAAGTCCGGGCGGAGCGCGGTTTGCCGCTGACGGTTGAAACGCGCCAAGTCGAAGTGCTCGTCTAATGCCAACTCTCCCGGTATTAAGGAGCCGTCAAGAAACCACATCTACAATCTGACTTGGTCTTTTGGCGGCTGGCGTCGTTGCTCGCTCGTCACATATCCATGCGGATATGCTCCTCGCTCGCGCCTCGCCAGCCGCCAATATCCCTGCGTCATATTTGTAGATGTTATTTCCTGACGGCTCCTAAGCGGCCGCAAGACTGTCCGGGCGTTTGAAAAGCTGGGTTGGCAGGTCGCCCGCCAGCGTGGCAGCCACATCATCATGGTCAGAGAAGGCGAAAACGCTACTCTTTCCATTCCGGATCACAAGGAAGTTGCCAAAGGAACGTTGCGCAGTTTGATTCGCTCGGCGGGAATCACAGTGGACGAGTTTACGGACCAGCTTTGACCTCAAAGGCAGCGCGCCCTTTTTGTTTCAATGCGAATCTGATGCTGCAATTTGATACTGTTTGCCACAAGGGTCGCCTCGCCGAGGCGACCGCTGCGGCAAGAGCCTGCGGACGGCTCGGCGAGCCATCTACCATCCGTGACTGACGCATTAGATGATTCGGGTAGACGTGAAACGGTGCGAGGCGTTGATAATCAAAGCCGGGATGACGTGTGAGGACTGGTGATAAATAGTATTGTCAACTAGGAGTCACCGCAGGCGATAATAGCGGGAGGGCGAATTGGTTGCCTGCGGATCGTTGAATTGGTAGAAGGGCGTCGCGGCAGTGGGCAGGTTGGTCCAGGTCACCAGGTCGGAGCTGGCCTGGACGTTGAAGCTCCAACTGGTGATCCCCTCAAGGCCAAAGGCAAAATTGCCGCCGCCCAGCGTCGCGGGGTTGGTCAGAATAAGCGCGCTGCCGGCCAGGTAATTTGACAGAACCAGGCCGGCCTCGGTGGCGCTGATTTGTCCATCGCCGTTGGTATCGCCAATGAGCACCGTTGGGTCGGTGTAAAGAATCGCGTCGGGGCTGGTAATAAGGGTCGCGCCGTTGGCGGCGAACGCCCGGAAGTGATAATAGGTTGCCGGCTGCAGCCCGCCGAGATACTGGTGAAACGGCGTTGTGCCGATGGCCGACCCCAGCGACTGCGGCGCAGTCGTATTCCCATACGAAGTCGTCAAACCCCACTCGAAATACCCCGTCGCCGGCGAGCCGCCGGTGGAACAGGAGCAATAGAGGACCGCGGAAGACGCGGTGAAGTTCGCGCTGTAGGCGGGGGTGAGCGCCAGTCCGGGGACGGCGAACGTGCCTTCGGCCGCAAAGGGCCCGCCGGCATACGCCGCGTCAATGGCTTGGACGCTCCAATAATAAATTCCCGGCGGCATCTGCGTCAGCGTGTAGTTGGTCCCCTGAATCGCCCCGCGCTGGACGACGCGACGCCAGCCCGTCGCCAAGTCCGCTTCGGCGGCGAGGAAATTGTCTGTGCCGGGGACGGTGCCGACGCGCAAGTTGTAACTCAGGCCGGGGGAAGGCGTTTGCGCGTCCGTAGCCGGGTACCAGGAAAGTAGCGCGCCATTGGTGAAAGGAATCGCGATGAGGCCGGTCGGCGCCGTCGGGGGCGTGTTGGAGAGGGGAGTCAAATTGTGCCAAAGCTGCGGCGGGTCAGAGAACGCCGCGGTAAGCAAGTCCAGCCGCCCATCGTTGTCATAATCGGCAAAAGACACAAGCGCCCCAGCAGAGTCAGTAGGCGCCAGACCCGGGATCGCGTTCGAGCTGAAGTTGCCCTCGCCGTCGTTGTGACATAAACCCGCCAGATGCTGGCTCAGTTCAGCGAGGTCGGAAACGCCGTCGTTATCATAATCGCCGGCGGCAAAGGAAGCCCGTAAAGCCTGAGCGCCAGGGATAGCCGTGCCGTTGTTGGTGTATTGATTGGCGCCGGCGTTTAGCTCGAGGTTGTAACTGGCTGTGCCGCCCAAATTGTCAGCGCCAACAGGGGCCACCAGATCGAGAAGCCCGTCATTATTGTAATCGGCAATTGCCAAAAAAAATGTCCTGGCAATCTGGGTGTTCGTGCCGAGAGGGATGGTCGTCGCCAGGGTGAAACGCGGATAGGCGTTGTTGGTGAAATTGTTGTGGTAGATCACGGCGGGAATTTCCGCTTCTGTGGCGTTCGTCGAGGCGCCCCCCACAACCAGGTCAATCCAGCCATCATTGTCCATATCCGCCCATTGGACGGTGGCGCCATAGGGGATGGGCAGCGATAGTGGAACCTGGGAAAAAGCGCCTCCGCCGTCATTGTGCCACACCTGCAGGCTCCCATCACCGCCGAAAATGGCAAGGTCCGGACGGCCGTCGTGATCATAATCACCCCAGGAAAAGAGCGAGGATCCCCAGTAAGGACCGGTAAGATCGGTGCCCGCGAGGCCCGGAATGGACACGTTGGTGAATGTGCCATCGTGTTGATTGTGGTACAGCAAGGCCACGTTCGACCCGTCATCACTGGTAAGCCCTTCGATCATGAAATCGAGGTAACCGTCATTGTCGTAATCCACCCAGGCGACCGTGCCGCCGAAAACTCCCGGGGCGGGGGTGGTTACCAGGTGGAACTGGCCGTTGCCGTCATTGTGCCACAACTGCACGACTCCATTCTGGTTCCCACTAAGATTGGTTGTGCCGATTAGGAGCAGGTCCAGCAGGCCGTCATTATCGTAATCGCCCCAGGCGGCGCTTCCGCGGTTGAGCGCCGTTTGCAGAAAGGCGGGAACGGGCTGGTTGGTAAATGGCGCCTGGCCCGTGGCGCGAAACGCACTTGCCGCAAGCAACAGCCCCGCCGTGAGACAGAAAAAAGACCCGCCTCTTTTGGCAAACTTGTTTGTGCCGCACACTTTTTTGCTCCACATCATTTGCGTCACTCTACCGGCCGATGTCCGGGGGTTGGGGGTGTTGATTCCGACACCCGCCGCACCGCCCGGACAAAGGAATTTCTTCCCAGGCTACAAACCACCAGAATAAGACAACGTTCGCACTGTGCCATAAGCAGCTTGCCGAATCAAGCACAACAAGTGATTTGACTATAAAGTATAAGGTGGCGTCATGTATGATCCATTGATTTGCGCAGATATCTAATGATGCCGCAAAGCGGGAGCGAAGCGGGAGATTCTTGGGCGCCGAGATTCGCGCCTTGGTGGCGGATATGATTGTCAATTTCGAGGCAGGCGCCTTCAACCGCTCAACCACCCGGCGTTTTGCCTGGCGGCACACGGCTGGTGGAATTTGAGTCAACGGCAGGATCACCGGCCAGATTTGAGGCAGTCCATCCTGTCATTGACCGGACTCAGTTTTCATAAGCACGGGCGGCTGCCGGGTTTTGACGGGGAGAGCGGCGGGCAGAGGACGGAGATTGAAAATGCAAGTTACTCATGCGCAGCCAGTTAGGACGATGACGTTCTGCGCCGCGCTTCCCCGGAAAAGCGAAGGCCGCGCTGTCTGGCGCCGGGCGGTGAATTCTGGCCTGAACACTGCTATAAAGTGAGTCTTTACGGCTTTGCAGGAGGCAATTCGTGAACAAATTGCACTCATAATAACCGCCTCTTGCATCGTTCACAGCCGTTGGGACAGAAAGGCAGCAAATGCAGACGACAAGAGACGGAAGGCAGGGGTTTACATTGGTCGAGATAATGATCGTCGTGGCGGTCATCGGGTTGTTGGCGGCCATTGCCATTCCCAACCTGGTGCGCTCCCGGACGACATCTCAGACCAATTTGTGTATTGACAACATCCGAATGCTGGACGCATCCAAACAGCAGTGGGCGTTGGAGCACGGCGCTGTGGCTACGACAATCCCGCAAGCCACGGATATCCAACCCTACCTGGGCAGGGGCAATGGAGAATTGCCCGTCTGCCCGGTTGACCCGCAGCGATCCTTCGCGACAAGCTACCTGATGGAGAATTGTCAGACATCGCCCGAATGCCAGATTGTGCCCACGGTTCACGTTTTGCCCTGACAGCCCGTTAAAAAATGGCTGGCGTGCGCCGCGTGAGGGCACGCGGCCAACATTTCCCGGGCTAAACGTCCCTATTTTGCAGGTCCGGGGCGCGCGGCCTACATTCCCCCCGGCAGAAGGCGCGTATTTTGCAGGCCCGGTGTCCCACCGGGCACTTTTTTAACGGGCAGCCAGGCAGCCGTACCGGCCTGCCCGGGATTAGCCTCAAAATCTGCCTCATCTCACCCTTTGAGGCTATATCTCCCCACGCCGCGCTGTGCAAGAGTAAGCTCCGCATGAAAGACGTTGGAATTGACCGCGGGCTGCGAGGCCGCCGAGAGGGACCCCTGTGCGGACACAGCGCCAGCAGGAACGAAAACCGGGTTTGAAAACAATACTTATGAGGGAGTCGTTCCACCAAAGCATGTTCTTGCGCGCCAGCTCAAACAACTCGAAGCAAAAAACACAAAGCAAAGGTATGAAACTCAGCACCACCAAGAGAGACATTCGTAAGCAAGCCCCCTTCCAGCAGGACACTCTCGCAGGAAGAGCAAAACCCGTCCGCATTGACCGGCACCCAATGCCGACCCAATGGCCTGGCCTGTCTGGAGCGTCAGGCCGGGTGAAGCTGTTTTTACGCGGCAGCGTGACGGCGCTCCTGGCGGCGTGCGCGCTTTGCCTGCCTGTCAGCGGCCAAAACGTGGTTTATATGCGCTCGACTGCGGGCGAGCCTTGGGGTTCAACTGACAACGACGTCACCCTGACCCGGGTGTTCACCAACTGGTTGGATTGGCGTTACGAAACGGTCAGCGTCCCGGCTTTGCTGTCGTCCAGCAACCGGTTTATATTCGTCGAAGGCAGCGACGACAACGCGCTGGCGATGGGCGCTTTTCTGAGCAACAATCTGTCGGCGATTTCCAACTGGGTCAGCGCGGGAGGCAGCTTGTTCATCAATGCGGCGCCCAATCAGGGAGGCAACCAGTATGTAGGATTTGGAGTGCTGCTGACTTATCCCGATTATGCCGGCAGTGTGGCTTCCTCATCACCTGGCCATGCGATTTATGCCGGTCCCTACACGCCGGTGGTCGCGTCCACTTACACGGGCAATTACTTCAGCCACGGGTCGCTATCGGGAGGGGGATTGTCGGTGTTGCTGACCAACACCGCGTCGGGACATGCGGTACTGGGGGAGAAGAGTTATGGGACCGGCCATCTGATGTTTGGCGGGATGACCGTGCCGGATTTCCATTCTCCGCAGCCGCAGGCCGGCAACCTCCTGGCCAATATTTTTGCCTATTGTGGGGGGTTGGGCCACAGCGGCAGCACCGCGCCCCAAATCACCAGCCAGCCGCAATCCGTCGTGGCCCTTGTGGGGACCAACGTCGGGTTCAGCGTCAGTGCCAGCGGGACGCCGCCTTTGAATTACCAGTGGTACTTCGACGGCAGCGGCACGATCAGCGGCGCCACTAATTCGATCTACACTCTGACTGGCGTGCGGACGGGCAACGCAGGCAGCTATACGGTGGTGGTCAGCAACACGGCTGGCAGCGTCACCAGCAGCGCGGCGGTGTTGACGGTGAACAAAGCCACCCCCGTGGTCACTGCCTGGCCCGCCGCCAGCGGCATTGCCTACCCGCAAGCCCTATCGGCCTCGACCCTCGGCGGCGGCAGCGCCAGCGTGGGCGGCACCTTTGCATTCACGACTCCAACAAACATACCGCCGATTGGCACTTACGCCGCGTCGGTGACCTTCACGCCGACGGACGCCGCCAACTACAACACCGTCGTGGGCAGCGTGAACGTGGCTGTCGTCGAAACGGCTCCGCTTGTGAGCAGTTGGCCCACGGCCAGCGGCATTACCTACGGCCAGAGCCTGTCGGCGTCCACCTTGAGCGGAGGAACGGCGTCGGCCGGCGGCAGCTTTGCCTTTGCTTCTCCGGGAACCACTCCCAACGCCGGAACTTACTACGCCCCAGTGGTCTTTACGCCGGCAAATCCGGGCAGCTACAATGCGGTCACAGACACTGTTGCGGTGGTTGTCAGCAAGGCGGCGCCGAGTGTGACCGCTTGGCCAATCGCCAGCAGCATTACCTACGGGCAACTGCTGTCGGCTTCCACCCTGAGTTCCGGGAGTGCGACGCCCGGCGGCACCTTCGCCTTCACCGCGCCCATGACCAGACCGAACATGGGAACTTACACTGCCGCAGTCACATTCACCCCGACTGACACGGTGGATTACAGCGTCGCCAACGGGACGGCACAGGTGACGGTGAGCAAGACCACGCCGGTTGTGGTTACGTGGCCCGCAGCCACCGAGATTGTCTTTGGACAGCCCTTGTCGGCTTCACTTTTGTACGGAGGCAGCGTTTCGACCAGCGGCCGTTTTACATTTGACTCGCCCACCAACATGCCCGATGCCGGGGCTTACAGCGCGGCGGTGACATTCACGCCTGCCGACACGGCGGACTACAACACGGTGAGCGGGACAGTCAGCGTGACGGTCGCCCAGGCCGCGCAGGTGATCGCGCTCCAGTTGCTGGTAAGCAATGCGGTCCCGCTCAATCAGTACACCAATGTCCCGATCCTGGCCACGGCCACTTCGGGCTTGCCCGTGGTCCTTTCGCTGACGAACAACAGCGTGGCGGAACTGGACGAGACGGGGACCAATCTGGTGGACATCGGGCAGACGGGAACGGTGACCCTTCTTGCCGATCAGGCCGGCAACAGCAATTACCTGGCGGCCCCCGAATTGGTGGCAACGCTTGATGTCACGATGACGAACCAGACCATCACTTTTGCACCGATTCCGCCCCAAGTCACAACCAATTTGACTTGGCCTTTGAGCGCCACCTCCGACTCCGGCCTGCCGGTGGTATTCAGCCTGGCGAGCGGCCCGGCGACAGTTGACACCAATTCCTGGATTGTGAGCTTCACGGGCGCGGGTTCGGTGGTGGTGCAAGCCAACCAGCCCGGGGATGGCAGCAATTACAACGCCGCCGTGCCGGTCATGCAGGCCATTCAGGTCAGTTTGGCGCAATCCACCGTCACTTGGAGCACGCTGCCGGTTTCGACCTACGGCGACCCGCCGTTGACGCTGGATGGAGTGTCAAGTTCAGGGGATCCCGTCACTTACACCAGTTGGAACACAAACGTGGCCGTGGTGCAGAGCAACGTGGTCACCATTGTCGGCGCCGGCACAGCGGTCATCTCGGCGCAGGACTCGGGAGACAATTTCTACGATCCAGATACCATTGAGCAGGTGCTGACAGTCAACCCGGCCACTCTGGCAATCACCCTGCCTACAGCCAGTTCCATCAGCTTTGGCCAGAGCCTGGCTTCCTCGACCTTGAGCGATGGCAGCGCCGTGCTGGGCACCAACATCGTGATTGGCAGTTTTGCCTTTGTGGACCCCACAAACATTCCCAATGCCGGCACGTGCGTCGCCCCGGTGCTGTTCACTCCAAATGATACGACGGACTACAATAGCGTCCTCACAAATGTGAGCGTCGCGGTCGCTTCGCTCGTGCCGACCATCATCAGCTTGCCGGCGGCCGCGCCGATCACCTTCGGCCAGAGCCTAGCGGCATCCGAACTCATCAATGGAAACGCGTCGGTCACAGGCACCTTTGCCTTTGCCGACAGCGGCGCCACCCCGTCCGGCGCCGGAACCTATCCCGCGGCGGTGGTATTCACGCCCTCAGACACCAACTACTCCGCCGTTTCGGCGACTGTGGATGTCCAAGTCAATAAAGCTACTCCCAGCGTCACTTCGTGGCCGACCGCTTCCCTGATCAACTTCGGCAATCCTTTGTCGGCCTCTTCCCTGGTCGGCGGCAGCAGCACGCCGGCGGGCACGTTTGCCTTCGCCGACCCTGCGCTCATTCCAGATTTCGGCTCCAATTTTGTCATGGTTGTATTCACGCCGACTGACACCGCCGACTACAATACCGTCAACGGGACGGTGATGATTCTGGTGGAGCAAGGCCTCGTCGAAATCACGGTCGTGCCGACCGCTTCGCCGATCACTTACGGCCAGAGCCTGGCCTCCTCGACCTTGACTGGCGGCAACGCGACGGTGAGCGGGAGTTTCAGCTTCGCCAACAGCAGCGTGATCCCGGCCGGGGCTGGGACCTACAACGCGGTGGTGTTGTTCACCCCCCAAAACATCACCTACTCGGTGATGACGACCAATGTCCTGGTCACGGTGAACAAAGCCACGGTCAGTATCGTGCTGAGCGGCACCAATCAGTTCTATGACGGCACGGCCAAGAGCGTCACCACCACCACCACGCCGTTCGGTTTGACAGTGGATGTGACCTACAACGGCTCCAGCACCCCGCCGACGAACGCCGGCAGCTACACAGTGGTGGCCACCGTTGACAACGTGAACTACGCGGGCACGAATACCGGCACGCTGCTCGTGGGCAAAGACCCGCTGCTGGTAGCTGCCCAGGATATGACCCGCCGCTACGGCGCGACCAACGCCCCCTTTACGGCCGTTATCAGTGGGTTCACCAACGGTGAGACTGTGAGCAACCTCTCGGGCACCTTGACCTTCACGGTTGAGGACATCAGCAACAACGTGGTGTCGGTGGACACCAACATCCCGGCCGGGAGCTACACAATTATCCCCAGTGGCTTGAGTTCCGGCAACTATTCGATTACCTATAGCAATGGCACGTTGGCAATAACCGGCGCGGTCCTGACGGTGACGGCGAACAGCTTGACCAACGTCTATGGCTCGCCCATGCCACCTTTGACCTGGAGCTGCCAGGGATTTGTGAACGGGGAAGACACCAATGTGCTTTCGGGCGCTCCGAGCTTGAGCACCAATCTCTCTTCCGGCAGCCCTGTGGCGGGCAGCCCTTACACGATCAGCATCACCAATGGCACCTTGAGCGCCAGCAACTACACCTTCAGCTTCGTTGACGGGACCTTCACCGTCCTGCCCGCTGCCTTGACCGTGAGCGCCGACAGCGTGACCAACGTCTATGGCTCGCCCATCCCGGCGCTGACCGGCTCGATGGCGGGCGTCACCAACAACGATCCGTTGTCGGTTTCCTTCACCACCGTCGCGACCCAGAGCAGCAACGTTGGCACTTACGCCATCCTTCCTTCATTCAACAACCCGGACCTGCTGGCCAATTACGCCGTCACCACCAACCCGGGAACCTATGCCGTGACCCCGGCGCCCTTGCTGGTCACGGCCACCAATCAGACCCGCTACTACGGCTATGCCAACCCGCCGCTCAACCTTGCCTACGGCGGATTTGTCGTCGGCGACGGCCCCGCCAATCTTGCCGTTGAGCCTGTAGCCACCACCACTGCCACGCTGACATCGCTTGTCGGGTCATACCCGATCACCGTTGGCGGCGGTGTCTCCGGCAACTACACCTTTACTTATTCCAACGGCTGGCTGACGGTCACCAAGGCGCCGCTGACCCTCGTGGGCAACAACGCCAGCCGTTCCTACGGCGCGACCAACCCGGTCTTCACGGCGACCATGACCGGCGTCATGAACGGCGACAATATCACCCCCAAATTCACCACCAGCGCGACGACCAACAGTGTACCGGGCAATTATATCATCCAGCTTTCACTCAATGATCCCGGCGGCAAGCTGGGGCAATACAACGTGACCTTCAACAGCGGCATCCTGACGGTCACGGGGGCAACATTGATCGGGACGGTGCAAAATGTCAGCCGCGTTTACGGCCGGACCAACCCCGTGTTCACCGTCAGTTACAGCGGGTTTGTCAATGGCCAGAGCACCAACCTGCTCAACGGAGATTTGAGCTTCACTTGCACCAACAACAGCGGCGTCGACGTTGACACCAATACGCCGGTGGGAACCTATCCCATTGAGGTGACCAGCGGCCAAACGGCCCCGAACTACATCGTCCAGTACCAGAGCGGCACGCTCACGGTGACGCAAGCGGTATTGACGGTGGCGGCCAATGTCACCAACCGCCTCTATGGCGCCGCGAACCCGGTTTTCACCGCCACGATTTCCGGTTTTGTTAATGGAGACAACACGAATGTTCTCAGCGGCCAACCGGCTCTGAGCACGTCGGCGAACGCCTCCAGCCCGGTCGGAAATTACAATATCGCCGCCGCATTGGGAAATCTGAGCGCGGCGAACTACACGTTTAGCTTCAACAACGGGAACTTGACGATTACCCCGGCGCCGTTGACGGGCGCCGTAGAAGATGTCCAGCGCGCCTACGGCCAGACCAACCCCGTGTTCAGCGTCAGCTACCAGGGCTTCGTCAACAGTCAAAACAGCGGCGTCGTCACCGGCCCGATCGCCTTCAGTTGCGTGGATACGAATAACGTCCCCGTTGACACTAACAGCCCGCTC
>Ga0326728_10017156_pt1 | contig 14574 bp, 11 predicted proteins | sample MB3enrmetagenome_FD_207602 | JGI IMG/M metagenome (GOLD analysis project Ga0326728, IMG submission 207602) | Lab enriched peat soil microbial communities from McLean, Ithaca, NY, United States - MB31MN | ecosystem: Environmental > Terrestrial > Soil > Wetlands > Peat | place: USA: New York...
CTGCCCGGTTACGCATCTTTCCTCCTTCATTGCTTCACCGGCTTCGACGGGGTGGCGCTGCGCGATAGCGGTATTGGATTGTTGTTCACCGCGGGGGTATGTTTCGCTTGGTATGGCATCGGCAGCCTGCTACAGGAGGCGCTGCATCGGCTGGAACCGGTTCCGGCCGTGAATCCGGCATGGCATACAGCCGTCACATGCGCCTGGGGCGCGGGTATAACGTCGTTGCTGTGGTTCTTCCTGGGCCTGCTGCATCTCTATCACCGGCGGATTTCGGCGGGCGTGCTCGCCGCGGGACTGCTGCTTTTCCTGCGCGCCGTTCGCCGGACAAGGTTCACGGATGGCGCTGAGCGCTGGACCGGATCCACACGCTTGCTTCTGGCGCTGACGCTGATCCCCATTCTGCTGGCCGGGGTTGCGTCCCTCGCGCCGCCAACGGCGAAGGATACCCTTCTCTACCATGCGGCCCTGCTCAAGGCCTTCCTGGCAGGCGGCGGCCTGATCGATGTGCCTGGCAACATCGCGCAGTATTACGCCCTGGGCGCCGAAATGAATGGCCTCTGGGGAATGCTTCTGGGCCGTATCGTCGATCTTCGCGCCGGCGAGGTGGCATTTGGCGGCCTCGAGTTTGCTTATCTTCCCCTGCTCGCCCTGGCCCTTTATGGCTGGCTGCGGCAGCGCGGCCGTACCCGCGCCGAAGCGCTCATGCCGGCCGCGCTGATCGTGTGTATTCCCACGGTGTACGCCTCGGCTTCCAGTGGCTATAACGATCTCGCGCTCACGCTCTATCTCACGCTGGCCATAATTTTCGCGATCCAATGGTGGCAGAGCCTGGGCGCTCGCGATGCCGCACAACTGGGACTCGCGCTGGGCTTCGCTTTGCAGATCAAGCTGCTGGCGGTCTTTCTGCTGGCTCCGGTGCTCGTGCTGATTCTCTTCCGTTTGCGCCAGGCGGAAAGATCGGAGGACTCCACCCCGAATGCGGAATCCCGCTCCCGGATTCTGCGCTGTGCCCTTCTCGCGTTGACGTTGACGGTGTTAGTTGCCGCTCCCTGGTATGTGCGCAATTGGGTTCGCACCGGAAGCCCCGTGTACCCGTTCTATATGAACCTGTTCGGCGGCCATGCGCCCGGATGGGACCGGCAGCGTTCCGTCATAGATCAGGTGCTGAACGCCCGCTACGGCGGATTCCCCAAGAACGCACTGGACTATCTTGCGGTACCGGTCCGGGCCTCGCTGACGGCACAACCGGAAATTCCCCGCGATTTTGACGGAGTCCTGGGAATCTCTTTCTTGTTTGGGCTTCCGTTGTTATGGGCGGCGGTTCGCCGCCGGCAACTGGAAGCGGGGGACCAAGTCGCCGGCGTTTTGGCCGGCTGTTTCTGTCTCTTCTGGTGGTTTTCCAGCGAGCAATTGCGTTACCTGTTGCCGGCACTGCCCGCGGTGGCCATGGCCATCAGCGCGGCGGCATCAGCGCTGGGGCGGAGATTTCGCGGATTGCTGGCAGCCACCGCGGCATTGGGACTGGTGGTAATCGTGGCGTGGTTTTGCCGGCAAGCTCCCCTGCCGGTGGTCATGGGCGCCGAGCCGCGCCCGGCTTATCTGGAACGCATGGTGGATCATTACTCCTTCTACGAAACCGCCGATCGGGAGTTGCCGGCAAACGCGCGGGTCTGGCTGATCAATATGCGCGGTGACACCTATTACTTCGAGCGCCCGTATTTTTATGATTTCCGGATCGAGGATTACACCCTGGTATCGTTGGTTCGCCAATCTTCCACCCTGGAGGAGTTGCGCGCCCGAGTCCGTCAAGCCGGTATCACGCATGTGTTGGCCCGGACCGATGTGCTACTGGATTACAACCTGTCCCCCGTAGTGGACGAAACCCGCCCGCCCGCGGAGAACGAGGAAAAATTTCAAATGCTGCGTTCCTTCCTGCTGGACGGCGAGGTGCTGCGGCGAGACAGCCGCTTTCTGCTGATTAAGATCCACTGAAGTCTGCCTGAGTCCTCCGGGTTCGAAGTTTCCACGCAAAAAGAACAGGAGCAGCGGATTGGAATCCTCTGCTCCCCGTCGTCGGCACCCTCCCCCAGGGTACGACATCGACGATCACACCGGCTACTGCAAGATTCCAGCGAGGGTGCACGCATCATGGCTGGCGAACGTGCCACCGGTTGTATCAGCCCGCAAGGCACCGTCTTCCACCGCACAGAAACTGCGAGTGCCGGAGAGACCAGCACTCAGCGGCGTTGCGGAAACCATGAATTCGTTAAAGTACGTCCCATTCACCTGGCTTGCCGTAAGAGCGATTGCGTAACCGCTCTTGCTCCCGCTGGCGAGACCGGAATCGATCAGGTTCCCGTTTCCCGGTCCAAGAGCAGTCAAAGATTGTGCATAATCCGTGCCGCCGCCAAAAGTCTGGTAATAACTGAATTCGGCACTCAAGATCGTTCGGGTCGAGCTCACGGCTGAGGCTTCGTTCGCGGCTATTCTCGAATGAAGCATATTGGGGACAGCGATCGCCGCAATAATGAGAATAATCGCCACCACAATCAAGAGCTCAATCAGCGAAAAGCCGTTTTGTTTGCGCATGATCTACTCTCACTCGTTTCGCTTAACTTCCCTTTGGTAACCCGGCACCGATGAGGGAAAGCTTGCGCACATCATGTTTAGCGACAAGCTTCCCCGGATCGAGTCTCGCGCCCCCGCATTACTGCAACGTGGTGCCGCCCGTGCAGCCATCGTGGCTGCTAAATGGCTGGCCGGATGTTTGGAATCTGATCGAACCATCTTCGATGGAACAGAATGCGCGTTGGCCGGTCGTCCCGATCGTCACGGGGGCCGCATCTACAAAGAACTGGCCAGCGGCGGTGGTCGTCGTGACCGTGTAACCACTCTTCGTGCCCGCGGCGAGGACGGGATCAATCAGGTTGCCTGCGCCTAACTGGGTCAGCGTGGCATAGGCTGTTCCGCCGCCGAAGGTCGAATAATAAGCGAATTCGGAGCTGATAATGGTGCGCGTCGAACCCACAGCGGACGCTTCATTGGCGGCCATTCGGGATCGAAGCAGGTTGGGGACCGCGATGGCGGCGATGATCAGAATGATCGCGACCACAATGAGTAACTCAATCAACGAAAAACCTTTTTGCTGTCGCATTCTACATTCTCCTTAGCAGATTTCCCGACGGAACTCGATTGAAAATGATGCAGTTTGTGGGCCGAAGCGAAGCCAGGTACCCTAATTCGCAATAACCACTTTCAAGTCATTGAAAACTAGATTAGTTATTTCTTAGGTGCTGATACGAGAGAGCCTTTGCCCGCCCTTATGTAAGAGAAATGCTAGTGGTGTTGACAAAATTTGTCAAAGCTTGCCGCCATTTTCCGTCACCAATTGAGTTATATATGAGTTGCACGACCAAAAGTCCAATGACAACGCTAACTGGTTCAGCACAGAACAGCGCCGCTGCCGGCGCACCTGAAACCGGGAGCCGGCCAGAGCCTTCCCGGCGGATCGAGGCATTTGCGAAGTGGCTGCTGCGGCCAGGCGTCTTGGTAACTGCCGGCTTTCTTCTCATTGTCGCTTTGTACGCGCGTACGATCGCTTTCGAGTTCGTTTCCGACGATCAGACGATCCCCAGCAACCCGTGGCATTCCTGGAAGGCAATTCCTGAGATCTTTACGCACGACCTCTTTGGATGGATTGGAGACTCCCGGTCTTCGTACTACCGGCCGATGGGGGCACTATGGATACTGGTCGTCAAACAGCTCACTGGCGGCAGCCCGGGATGGTTTCACCTCTCCGCCATAGGCCTTCATCTTTGCCTTTTCTATCTGGCCTTCCTTCTCGGCCGCCGCTTGTTTCGGGACGAGCGTTGGGCGGCCCTTGCAGCCCTGTGTTACGCACTTCATCCGGGAAAAGTTGAGAGTGTCGCCTGGATTGGCAGCAGCGCGTGCGACGGTATGGGGGCGGTCTTCTTTTTTGCCACCATCATCCTCTATCTGGAGTGGCAGGAGCACGGAAGCGCGCTGGCCTGGGCCGCTTCGCTGATCTGTTTTGCCGTTACGATGTTCACCAAGGAGACGCTGGGTTTTGCGCTGGCGCTGATTGCCATTTACCAATGGTTTCAAAGCGCGCCCCCCAGACGGATCATGAAGACGCTGGCGGTTGCCGCTCCTTATGCAGCCGTGGCGGCCGGTTACCTTCTGGCTAGGCGAAGGGCGCTGGGGACGCCGGCGCCGACGTCCATCCGCCCCTCCCTCGGCCTGGCCGGGCTTTGGAACGCCCCGGCCGCCAGTTGGTGGTATTTCAGGCATTTGCTTCTGCCGCTGAACCGGGGAATCATGTACGAGGTGAACCCCGTACCCGGACCGTCTTGGCGGGCTTTTGTCCTGCCGCTGGTGGGGATCCTGGCACTTTTTGCGGTTGGGTCCTGGATCGCCTACCGGCGCCGCTCCGCCAGCGTTATGTTGCTTTATGCCTGGTTTGTGTTGGCGATGGCTCCCTACATCGCATTCGCTCCCATGGTGCAATTGCACGACCGGTATCTGCATCTGGCTTCGTATCCATTTTGCGCCCTGGTTGCTTATTTGATCTTGCGAGTGGGTAACGCCGGGAAAGGCGCCCGAGCGCGATTGGCCATTGGCGTGATGGTTTTGGGCCTTTGGACCGCAAGTTCATGGCATGAATCCTCGTACTGGAGAAACAGCCTTTCGCTGTGGTCGCGCGCCATGCAGACTGCGCCCCGGGCAGTGGAACCAAGAATGCGCCTCGCCGCCCTCTATAGCGGAGACCCTGACGGGGTGAGATCTTTGCAGGTTCTCGACGAGGGATTGGCGCTCAATCCCAACTCTCCAGGGCTGTGGCGGGCACGGGGGTTGTTCTTGCTCAACCGCAAGCAGTATCCCGCCGCGCGCGATGCTTTTCAGAAAGTCATCGAGGTATCGGCACTCTACGATTTTCGGAAGTTCCCCGACGTCTTGGAGGCAAAATCGTGGGCGGAGTTTCATCTGGGACTCCTCGATCTTGAGGCCAAGGATTATACTTCGGCGGAACGACAATTGAGGGCCGCCCTGGATCTGCTTCCCGGTGTGCCAAGATTTCACCAGGCACTGGCCTCGGCGTTGAAAGGACAAGGACGCCTGGACGAAGCCCGGGAACAGGATGCCATCGCCGTGGAGCTTGATAGAGATGCTGCCCGCCAGCCATAAAGAAACTTACGGATTCTCGTTGACCGATGTGCTGATCATCGTGGCTGTCATCGTGGTGATTGGAACGCTGGTTATGCCCAGGTTATTACGGTCAGGCTTGGCCGCCGGCGAGGCCTCCGCCATGGACTCCGTGCGGCTCATTAACACGGCGGAGATTACCTATGCCTCCCGGTACCCGGACCGCGGATTCACCTGTGCCCTCAGCGCGCTGGCGGATAAGAGCAACTCCCCTGACCCCTTGCTGGACCCCGCCCTGGCCGCCAGGACGAAGAACGGCTACCACTTTCTCCTGTCGAACTGTAACGGAACGCCGGCAACATCCTATCTGCTCGTCGCCGTTCCCACCGTGCCGAATCAGACGGGAGTGCGGAGCTTCTGTTCGGACCAGACCGGTATCGTTCGTTACACCGCCGATAGCGCCACGAGTTGCACGGCCAACTCGCGACCGGTGGAATAGATGCGGATTCCACCACCGGGCAAACCGAGGCGGATTTGCAATTTGATTATTTCCAGTTTGAAATTGGGATGCGGGCTGTGCCGAAGGTATGGGGGTTAAGTCACCAATTACAAATTCGAAACTTGCAGTCTCTTCGCCGTTTCTATGGTTCGCCGCAGCCTTGCTGTTCAGCGCGGCGTACATGTTTGCATGGTCCAATGCCGGGTGGCTCCCGGAGGATGATGGCGTTCTGGCCCAGAGTGCCCTGCGGGTATTGCAGGGACAGCTTCCCCATCGTGACTTCGTTGAAACCTATACGGGCGGCCTCAGTTATTTGAACGCCGCGGGATTCCGGCTGTTGGGAATTAACCTGGTTTCCCTGCGCGTGGTAATGTTCCTGTTCTTTCTGGGTTGGGTGCCCGCCGTCTTCTACATTGGGTCGCGGATTGCTTCTCCGATGATCGCCGCCGGAATCACCCTGGCCGCAGTCGTGTGGAGCGCGCCCAATTATCCAACCCCCATGCCATCCTGGTACAACCTCTTCTTCGCCGTTTTCGGCGCCGCGGCACTATTTCGCTACTTGGAGGCGCCTGCCCGGTGCTGGCTATTTGGGGCCGGCATCTGTGGCGGACTTTCCTTCGACGTCAAGATTACCGGCTTATATTATGTGGCCGCGGTTCTGCTTTTTATTGTCTATCGGGAACAGGAGTTGAACAGCGAACGCGAATCCTCATCCGGCCATCCATACGCCTACCGCATATTTGTTTTCGGCGTCCTCCTGGCCTTCCTCGCCTCCCTGGTGATCCTGATCCGCCACCGGTTGGACGTTCCTGATATCACCCACTTCCTGGTTCCGGCATTGGCCCTGGTCTCGTTACTGATCGTCCGCGAATGGCGGGCCCAAGACGGCAAAAGCCGGCGCCGCTTTCACGCATTGTTCGGGATGATCGGTCCCTTCGGACTGGGAGTGCTGATCCCGGTAATTGCCCTGGTGTCGCCCTATGCGCGATCTTCTTCCTCGGGAATGTTTTTTCGTGGGGTGTTTACGGCGGGAATGGAGCGTGCCCTGGGGATCTCCGCCATGCCTCCCCCGCCGGCCCAGTTCTTGTTCCTCCCCGCCGGTTTGTTATTCGCGATTGCCCTGGCGATTTACTGGAGACGAACCGCCGGTTTCGTGCCGGCGTTGGTCGTCGCCGCCGTTTTCGCCGGCGGTCTGCGGTTCTTCGCCAGTCCTGGCAGCCTTATGCGGGTTTGGTTCTCCGTAAGCTTACTGACGCCGCTGGTCGTGATGATTGGCGCCGGGATTCTCCTCGCGCGGCCCGCTTTTGCCGATGCCCTGTCTCCGGTTCGCCGCCAGCAAGTCATGCTTCTGTTGGCGCTCGCCGCCATTTGCGGCATCGTGCAGTTTCCCTTCGCCGCCCCCATTTATTTTTGTTACTGCGCTCCGTTGGTGGTTCTGGCGCTGTTGGCGCTGACCACGATCCGCCGGCAGCCGGTCAGTCGGGCCGTTCTGGCACTTATCCTCTGCTTCTACATCCTGTTTGCTGCCATCCGGATTACCCCTCGGCACATTTACCGTAACTTCTCTTTCCTCCCGGATTCGCCTCCGCTGCAGAGTTTTCACCTTCCCCGGGCGGCCGGGATCACCGGGGCATTTGCCGGAAATTATGAGGCGGCGGCACAGATCGTGCGCGAACATTCGCCCAACGGATTGCTGGTGGCTACCCCTGAGTGTCCAGACCTGTATTTCCTTTCCGGATTACAAAATCCTACCGGAAACGATCACGGTTTCTCGCCCGGCGAACTATCGAGAATCATCGAACGGCCCGACTTGAATGTCCTGGTCATCAATATGCAACCAGTTTTTCCGCAACAGCTCCCCACCCCTGTGGTGGCCCGCAGAATTGTCCAGTTATTTCCTCATTCGCAGCAAATAGGCAAGTACTGGATCGGGTGGCGGAAGTGAGCTAAGACCGGCAATTGGCAACTGGCGGTTGGCTTGAGATAAGGCGGTCTTGTGCAAGCAATTTCGCTTCCAGCAGAACGGCAGCCATCGTCAACAGAATGAGCACCCAAGGTATCCACACGGCTCTCCAGAACAAAACGGGCTGAAAGCGGAGAAGCACCAGCCAGAGCGAGACCAGTCCCAATGCCAAACTCACGGCGGAGATCCTGGTCTTAACGCTGCTGGTGCCGAAAGGATGACAAAGAGCGATGATGAGCAGGGTAAAGGGAACGGCAACCACCAGGTCAACCACGTAATGCTCGCCGAGCGCAACGGTCGCAAAGGCGGTAGCGGCAACGAACAATGCCGCGCACGCCTTGGCCGTCCAGCGAAAACAGCGTGTGTGCCACGCTATCAAAAATGCCCAGCACATGTGCAGGGAAGGCATGCCGTTCCGTTGGATGGCGGACGGGAGGGGCAAAGCAACCAACTTCCCACTGGCAACCAGACCTGACATGAGCGCATAGCCCGGAAAGGACCGCGGATAACTAAGATAGAAGAATTTCGGGCCACAGACCGGAAAGATGCAATAGATCGTCCATCCCAAAAGACCGGCAACCGCAAACGACGCGAACACCGCCCACTTCTTCCGTGCCTGGGGGTAGGCGCGAACTGACCGCAGCTGGGCTCCGTACACCAGTGCCATCCACAACGGAAGGCTCTCGTACACCGATACCGTGGCCCTCATCCGCCAGGGTGCTTTCACCATCCATTGCCCCGCCAGAAAACTCAACTGCGTTCCCATGCTTCCGTCAAAGGCGAAGGCATAAAAGTCGAAGGTAGCCGGGTGTAAGCTGCTTGGAAGGTTCAGCATTCTCTGGGTGGAAAACATGAACCCGGCCATCGCGCCCGCGGGAAACAGGATTTGAGCTATCTGCGCACGTTCTTCGCTGCCCGCCCAGAGGGCAGTCAGACACAGACTCAGAAAGCTTCCCACCCCCAGAATACCGCAGAGAAACGTCACGTTGAACGCTGCCTGAATCCCCCATCTCCAGTACCACGCATACACCAGTCCGAGAATCAAGCCCCAGCCCACACTCTTACCCAGTGCCTTTGGACCAGGTCGAACCACCAGTTGCATGATCCAGGCGGCGCCGAGTCCGTAGCCGGCGAAAGGCTCTCGAAATGGGACACCCAGGCAAAGCACAATCGCCGCCATAACCAGGCCGGCACTGGCAGTTCCACGCAAGATTGACCTCGCAGGGGGATCGACTGAAGGCATTATGCTGAAGGTCCCTTTCCCGGGATGAGGTGCGATTTTACACCAATTCCTCTTTGCCGGTGAGCGGTAAACCGCATGTCCGTCAGGGTTCACTCCATCCCGGGTTCAGCGAATCGCCACTTTCCGGTTACCGGATGCGGTGTCCCGACTTGCGTATAATTGTGCGGGAAACACCAGTCACTCACATGGCATTTGCAATAGAGACCTCTGCCCTGGAAAAATCGTACAGCGTTGGTTTCTGGCGCAAGGCGCGGAAGTGCGCGCTGCACCCGCTGACCTTGACGGTCGAGCCGGGCGAGGTGTTCGGCTACCTGGGGCCCAACGGCGCAGGAAAAACCACTACGCTTAAGCTCCTGATGGGCCTCGTCTTCCCCACCGGCGGAACGGCGCGGATTCTGGGCATGGAACTCACCGATCCCCGCATGAAGGCCCAAATCGGTTTCCTTCCCGAACAACCTTATTTCTACGATTATCTGACCGCTACCGAGCTGCTGAATTATTACGCGCAGCTCTCCGGAATCGCAGCGCGTGACGGGCGGCGGCGGGTTGATGCCGTGCTGGCCCGCGTGGGGCTGGCTGATGCGGCCCGGGTACAACTGCGAAAATTCTCCAAGGGCATGCTGCAGCGCGTGGGCATAGCCCAGGCCATTGTGCACGATCCCCAAGTCGTTTTTCTGGATGAGCCCATGTCCGGCCTGGATCCGATGGGCCGCCGCGAAGTCCGCGACCTGATTCAGGGCCTGAAGGACGAGGGCAAGACCGTATTCTTTTCCACCCATATCCTGTCCGATGCCGAAACCTTGTGCGACCGCGTAGCCGTGCTGCATCAAGGCGAATTGCGCGGTATCGGTGTGGTCTCCGATCTGGTGGCGGAGTTCAGCGGCAAGATGGAACTCCTGTGGCACGGCGCAGCCGCGCTCAGCGCGATTCAGCCCTGTGCTTTGGAGGTTCACACCACCGGTGAAACCATCCGCGCCGTGCTGCCCGAATCCGAGGTTCCCGGCGCGCTGGAAACCTTGCGCCGCTGTGGGGGAAACCTGATTTCCGTCAGCCCGGTCCGCATGACCCTGGAGGATTATTTCCTCGCGCGCTTGGCTCCCGGCGGCGGCCCGGCATCCCCGTTCGTCTCCGCCGCCCCGGCGGGGAAGGCCCCGGAGGTGACGCCATGAGGCGCATTCGTTGCATCGCTTTCAACACCTTCCGCGAAGCGGTGCGCGACCGGGTGCTGTACAACCTGGTGATTTTTGCGCTGCTCATGGTCGGCTCGGCGTTGTTGTTCGGCCAGATCTCGATTGGGGTGGAACGCCAGGTATTGATCAACCTCGGCCTGACTGCCATTTCCGTGTTCGGCATCCTGATCGCCATCTTCATCGGCGTGGGCCTGGTTTCCAAAGAGATCGACAAACGCACCCTCTATACGGTATTGGCGCGGCCCGTGCGCCGCTGGGAATTTATCGTCGGCAAGTTCTGCGGTCTGGCCGGCACTCTGCTGGTCAATACCTGTTTTATGGCCGTGGGATTTTTTGCCGCCTTGCTTTATCTGGCACACGGCTTTCATCGCAGCGACCGTGGATTGCTGGCGGCCATCTGGTTCATCGTGTTGGAATTCCTCATCGTCACCGCGCTGACGTTGCTGTTTTCCTCGTTTTCCACGCCGCTGGAATCCACCATCCTCGCCTTCGTGCTGGCGGTGGTGGGCACGTTCGCCGAAGACTTGCACAATTACGCGCGCGCGACCCACGGACTCACCCAGGTTGCCGCCACCGCGGCGGCCTATCTGGTGCCGAATCTGTCGGCTTTGAACGTAATTTCGCGGGTGGCCCACGACCAGCCCATTGCTGCCGGCTTGCTGTTCTATAACACGGTGTATGGATTGCTCTATGCCACCGCCGCCGTGGCCGGCGCGGTGCTGATTTTCGAGCGTAGAAATTTGAAATGAAAACCGCAATTGGCAATTGGCGATTGGCAATTGGCCCAAAGCCGGAATCTCGCGCAGAGACGCAGAGACTCGGAGGAAATCAGGGCAGATTTGTAAGTGGTTATCTTGTAATGTGAAATCGATCGACGGGAAACGCTGAAAGTCTGAAGAAGATTTCAAATTTGAAATTTAAAATTTTCCTCCGCGCCTCCGGCTTTCAGCGCGATATTTGTTCCGAATGGGCTGCATGCTATGAATGGTGAACGGCATCCGAGTTCTGGGCCATTGGCCAATCGCCAATTGCCAATTGCGGTTTTCCTTCTGGTGCTGATGCTGTCGCTGGCGGGCTCCACCTGGGCGCTGCGTCGCGTGGAGGGGATCGGCCGCGAACAGATCGTGGAAGATGTCCTGTTTATTCCCTCCGCCCGCACCCTCAAGCGCATGAGCATGGGCTACGACGGATTGCTGGCGGATATCTATTGGACGCGGGTCGTGCAATACTTCGGAACCCTGCATCACGAAGTGTCCATGCGCTACGATTTGCTTTCGCCCTTGCTCGATATCACCACCGACCTGGACCCGCACCTGCTTCCCGCGTATCAGTTCGGATCGATCTTCCTTTCCCAGGCGCCACCGGAAGGCGCGGGCCAGCCGCAGCAGGCCGTCGCTCTGGTCGAGAAAGGCATTCGCGAGAACCCGGATTACTGGCAGCTCTATTACAACCTGGGCTGGATCGAATACTCCGAATTGAAGGACTACCGAAAAGCCGCCGACGCGTTTATGCGGGGCTCGCAGGTGCCGGGTTCCAGCCCCGCGCTTCGGGTACTGGCTGGAATCATGGCCCAGCGTAACAGCGACTCGCGCACCGCCCGCTTCCTGTGGGCGCAGATTTATCAGACTACGGACAATCAAATGGTCCGCAACAACGCTCTCAAGCGGTTGGCCGCGCTGCAAGTGGACGACGACGTTACCCGCCTGGAACAGGACCTGCGCGCTTACCAACGCGCCTCGGGGCATTACCCGGCCAGCTGGGCGGAACTGGAAGCCCGCGGCTGGCGCGGGCCGGTTACCGATCCCACCGGCAATCCTTATCGGATCATGCCGGACGGACGGGTGGAGGTCCAAGATCCGAAAGCGCTGCCCTTCATCACCAAGGGACTGCCGCCCTGGTTCAAACCGTTCGCGCCCGACACCGCCCCCAAAGATTAGACATGGAATTTTTCCGCACAATTCGAACCGTCGTGATGGCTGTGGGCGCCGTAACAACGCTGGCCGCTGTTCCCGGGAACGCGGCGGCGCCGGCCCCGACGGACGTCACTCACATCGCCGCCCGCGTGGACGCCCACTACGACAGTTTGCGGACGTTGCGGACCGACTTCAGCGAAACCTACAGCGGCGCCGGCGTTACGCGCAGCGAATCGGGCACCCTTTGGCTCAAGCGTCCCGGCCGCATGCGCTGGGAGTATCGTCAGCCGCGGCCCAAACTATTCCTCACCGATGGCAAGACTGCGTGGTTCTACGTTCCCGGCGAAAAACAGGCGCGCCAAGCCCCCATTCGGAAACTTGCGGACTTGCGCTCGCCTTTGGCTTATCTGTTGGGACACACCAGGCTGGACAAGGAATTTGCCGGACTATCGCTGGCCCCCGACGCCAAAGTGGAAGCGCCCGGCGACATCGTTCTCCGCGGCATTCCGCGGTACGCCACCGGCATGACGCAGGTGCTGATGGAAATCGCCCCCGACGGGCGATTTGTCCGCCTCGAAATTTCCGGCGAAGACGGCAGCACCACCGAATTTCGCTTCTCCAATCAGAAGGAAAACGTCGCCCTTTCCGACCAGCAGTTCCATTTTTCGCCCCCCGCCGGGGTGGAAACCATTGAGGCGGAACAATTGGGGGAATAAGGTCCCCCAACCTTTCTTATCCCGGTACGTCTAACGATTGGCATCACTTACCCGGGCGATTCTTGTTACACTGGATACTCCGCAGAACACAGTGGTTTGGGGCATTTACGGGAGTTCTGCTCTGCGTCCCAGCCGGAGGGTTAGAGGAAGTGCATGGCTGAGTTTCTGATCAAAGCGGCGGACGAGCGCGGCCACGTCACCGAACAAATCGAGACGGCTCGTTCGGAAGCGGAAGTCCGGGAGCGTCTATCCCAGCAGGGGCTGCTGGTGGTAACTATCAAGCCGCGCGGGCTGATGGTCGGCGGCAAATTGGCCATTCCCACCCGGCGCCGGATCAAGCTGGCGCAATTCGTGATTTTCAACCAGCAGATGGTCACGCTGCTCAAAGCCGGCCTGCCTATTCTCACCGCCCTCGATCTGCTCGGCAAGCAGCAAAAAGACGAGTTTTTCAAGAAGCTGTTGCAGGACGTCCGGGCGCGCGTCAAGAGCGGCGAACTGCTGTCGGAGGCCTTCGAGCACCAGGCGGTCTTTCAAAAGCTTTATACCACCACCCTGCTGGCCGGCGAAAAGAGCGGCAATCTGGAGGAAGTGCTTAGCCGCTTCGTGCACTTCCAGCGCATGACCCTGTCATTCCGGAAGAAGTTGAAGGCTTCGCTGATCTACCCGACCCTGCTGATCGGCATGGTAATCATCATGCTTACCTTCCTGATCACCTTCGTGGTGCCGCGTTTCGCCGACCTGTATGACACGCTGGGCGGCCAGTTGCCGGCGGTGACGCAGTTCATGCTGGCGCTGGGCAAAGGCGCGCAAAAGTATCTGTTCGTATTCCTGGGCGCGGTGGCCGCGATCATTTACGGCCTCTGGCGCTGGTCCCACACCGAAAACGGGGCGCTGCAGATCGATCGGGTGCGCACCTCGTTGCCGATGCTGGGAATGATCTGGATCAAGTACCAGGTTTCGATGTTTACCCGCATGATGTCAACGTTGCTGACCGGCGGCCTGCCGCTGGTGCCGGCGCTGGAGACGGCTGGCCAATCCATCCAAAGCCGCGAAGTGGCCAACGCGGTAACGGCAGCGGCCAAGATGGTTCGCGAAGGCCAGCCGCTGGCCCGCAGCCTGATGGAATCGAAACGCTTCCCCGAACTGTCGGTGGAAATGATTGAAGTGGGTGAGTCCACCGGAGCCTTGCCGCAAATGCTGGCCTCGGTGGCCGATTTTTACGAAGAAGACGTGGAAAACGCGCTCACCGCCGCGCTTTCCCTGATTGAGCCGATGATCCTGATTTTTATGGCCTTCATTGTCGGTTTTGTATTGATTTCATTGTACTTGCCGATCTTTAAGTTGGGCGCCGGGATGGCTGGTGGATAGCATTCGCCGGCTTGGGCTTTCGGCTGGCGACAGCTAAAATCGGGATGGGACACAGTATTGCTCTTTGCCAGGGACGGCGATTCGTAAAGCCGGCTTGAAGAGCAACCGGCCAGGAGCCGATTGGGAACACATGGGAACGGATCAAGTTAATACCGCCGCGTTGTTTGTAAATGCCGGCGAGGGTGCGCTCACCCCCACCGAAGAAGAATCCCGTGCGCGCGACCTCGCGCGACGCTATCGCTGCGAATTTCTGGATTTGCGCAACTACCACCTCGACTCCGCCCTGCTCCGCAAGGTGCCGGTGGAGCTGATGTTCCGCTACAACTTCGTTCCGCTGGAGGAGACCGAAGGCCTGCTCGTCATTGCCATCGCCGACCCCAGCCAGCTCATGATGGTGGACGAAATCGGGGTGCTGCTGGGCAAGCACATCAAGACCAAGGTCGCAACCCTGTCGCAGATCAGCGACATTCTGAAAAAGAGCGAACAATCGCAACGCGTGCTGGAAGAAGCCAGCGA
>Ga0326728_10017157_pt1 | contig 14574 bp, 10 predicted proteins | sample MB3enrmetagenome_FD_207602 | JGI IMG/M metagenome (GOLD analysis project Ga0326728, IMG submission 207602) | Lab enriched peat soil microbial communities from McLean, Ithaca, NY, United States - MB31MN | ecosystem: Environmental > Terrestrial > Soil > Wetlands > Peat | place: USA: New York...
CTGCGCTTGAACCCAAAGGTCATCGAGATGGTCCGGCATTTCAGCGATGCCGGCAAACCCATTGCGGCGATTTGCCATGGCGCCCAGATTCTTGCTGCCGCCGGGGCCCTGAAAGGTCGGACTTGCAGTGCTTATCCCGCCGTGTCGCCAGAGGTGAAGGCGTCAGGCGGCGCCTACGCAGAGTTACATATGGATGAGGCGCACGTGGATGGAAAGCTTGTCTCGGCGCCCGCTTGGCCTGCCCATCCAGCCTGGCTTGCCGCATTCCTGCGAGTATTGGGTACGGTCATCGAACCTTAAGGGCAGTGGCGAGTGACGAGTGACAAGTGGCGAGCCGGAAAATAGTCCTTCTCTTGCTCGTCACTCGTCGCTTGTCACTCGTCACTGCTTCAATACGCTCCCCCTGCGGTCGCCGCCTCATGCAACGTCCCGAACTTCTGCGCCACGGGCTTTAGTGTGGGATAGAACTGCACATACGTGCTATCGACCCCGCCCTGATCGTGATGGCATTGCCAGCACGCGGCCTTGGGATTGGCGTGTGCCGTCTTGGCGGAGGAATCGAAGCTGTAGTAGGCCCACTTGTCGGGGAATCGGGCCACGTCTTTCACCTTAACGCTGATTCCCGCCAAATCGGTTTGAAATTGGGATGTTTTATTGAGGGAACCTTTGTTTGACGATGTCCTCTTTTCCTCAACCAACACGGTTTGGTCCGGCCAATTTCCGGTTGTCAGAAACTGTTTATAAGCGGAAGGATTGACAAAGACGTTCGTAAAAGTCGCTCCCTCGGCGGGCGATGCATTGTTGCTTAGACGGAAGCCGGAGGAGACGAACACCCACTCCCGATAATCCTGCGGGCGCACAAGCTCATCGCCGTTTGTGTATTGAGGCAGATCTGCGGGCGGGGCTGGCTTCGAGACCACCAGCGAAACCGTGCACGCCGATATAAAAACCAAAATCCCTATTAAGACCGTGTTTTTCAATCGAACCTCCTTCAGAGGAGCCAGGAGTCAGGAGTTAGAAAAGCGCCGTCGACGGATGCCGGCTTCCCTCTGGTTTCTAATTTCTGACTTCTGCTTTCCATCTTCTGACTCCTGTCTCCCGCTCTACTGACTGACGGTGCACAGGATACTATGGAATTCGTCCAGAGTCACTTTTTCCGGGCGCAGCGGGAGAGGAACCTGCCCCTGGATTTCTCGTGTACCGTGAAAGTTGATAGACCCCAAACGGTGGGGCTGCCCATTGACGTGAACATAAACCGGTACGCGCATTGTGAACTGATCGGAGACTTCACTTTGTTTCGCAGAAAACTCCAGAACAGTCTTGCCGCCGCCGGCGTCCCGGAGGTTGTAGTGGAAGTCATAATGAGGGATTTCCCGGCCGTACACCCATTCGTTGAAAAACCAGTCCATTGGTTCTTTAATGTGACTCTCAACGATCTTGCGAAAGTCCTCCGTGGATGCATTCCGGGAGGCGTAGGTCGTGACGAAATCTCTCATGGTCTCAATGAATTTCTGATCCGGCTCGCGGAGCGTCGGGTCCTCGAGGAGCACCCGCAGCATCTCGAGTGTGTACGCGCCTTTCTCGTAGACCAGAATTTGATAGAGACTACCTTCCATGTAGGAGGGAAGCTGCGCGGCGAGCCACAACGGGCCAACGTCCACTGGGCGATGTCCGGCCGGATCTTTGCTGAGCAGCCACTTCCGTTTCAGATCCCAGAAGCCTCGCACCTTCGCACCTTCGAGCTTGCGCTGATAGAGTCCGGCTGAGAACTCCGCAAAACCTTCAGACAGCCATTCGTCGTGGTAGGTCTTCCATCCCACCGTATGCCCCCACCATTGATGAGCCATCTCGTGCACGGCGACAATGTTGTAAAACTCTCTGGCTTCCGCTGTATCCTGCAGCCGCAATTGGTGGCGGGTGGTGGAATCCAAGAGTGAGTCGTAAGGGAGGAAGATTAAAGTTGGCCAGCTCTGTCCGTAGCCGCGGATGGGCTGCTCGGTTACAGAGATGCTCTTGAACGGCAAACTGCCGTAATAGTATTCGAAGAGCTTCAGGGCTTGAAAGCTGATGTCCGCTGCATACTGGGCGTTGGACGCGGTGTTGAAACCACCCGGCGTGATGCCTAGGTGCGCCGCCATGTCAGGGCGTAGATCGAGCGCCGACTGGAGTCCCTTCAATTCATCGGGAATCTCCTTCCCGGCGTAAGCGGTAACGGCCAGGTTCGGGTCAGTGTGGCTCTTCTCCACAAAATCGCCGTAATTGAATCCCACGACGCTGTAAGGGACTTCGGTCTCCCAGTCAGATTCCAGGGCGTCGCCTTCCTTCGCCGCCTTGAGCAGCCGCCCCGTGGCCACGAACTTGAATCTCTTGGGAGAGCGGAAGTGCAGTCTAAACATCGTGCGGTCGTCGAAAGCCCCGAAGCTCGGGAACCACGACTCTCGGGAAGTGACGTAGTAAAGCCCCGAGCCTTGTTGAAATATGATGCGGCTATCGTGCGTCGAATCCTCAGCGTAATCGATATTCAACGTGTAGGACTTGTCCGCAGCGGGCGCCTCGGCGAGAATCACCCAGGGATCGTTATCCAGGTTGCGCGCCTCTTGAATGAAGGAGACCTTCCGTCCGTTGCCATCCGCGATGGCGCTGATGCGAAGCACGCCACGCAGCTTTAACGGCAGCAGGCGGGGCGTGCCTCCAGGCACTTCGTACTCCAGGTTCGCTGCAGCCGAGAGGTGGTTGTTGTTGCTTATTTCGGCATCGATCTTTTCGGTCCGGCAATGAGCAACGAGCTTCCGGTGCTCAGGGTGCGTCGTGGTCCGATACTCGTCTTCCACATGGAAACCCGCCCACCACTCCGAGTAGCTATTCAGGTTGTAGTGGATTAACTGCACTTCTTCGTCGTTGGCCGCTTCAGGGAAAAACAGTGGATCACGGTTCCAACTGATGTCGAAGAGCAAGGAGCCTGCGTGCTCGGCCTTGAAATCGGCCAGGAAGAAACCGCGGCTGGAAGGGTCCGAGAGGTCAGCCAGAATCCGCGCCGCCAGGTTGTACATGTTGGGATTATCGACGCGCTGATTTTCCCACCAATCGTTGAATCTCTCCGCGTACTTGCGCTGGGCAGCGGCGAGAAGTTTTCCTGCTGAGGCGGCGTCCGCTCCGCCTTTCACGTGCACCAACTCCTGAAGTTGGCTCCAGGAGTCGTCCGTGAAGAAAAAAACGGCGTCCTTGAATTCCTCATCCAGTTCCGGAGATTTGGTGAACCGCGCCAACTGGTGCTGCTCGGTTTCAGTCGGCGGCTTGAGTTCAATGCGGCCGCGGCCTTCGAAAACTGCCGCCACCACGTGTCCCGCCACCGGCTGCGCAAAGGTCAAGCGTCCATCAATGAACGTAAACGTCGCCGCGTCGCGCTTCCAGACTGCATTTTCCGCTACTGCGCCTTGGTCGCTCCCTCGCAGCGAGCGCAGTTGTTGATAGATTCGGAGGAGTTCGTCCGGGGAAGCCGTGGCGAGGTCTGCGGCCGCGAGGTTTACGGCGAGTTGAAGAAACAAGAACAGGGCTGACACTCTGAGCTTCAGCACGCGCCCTCGCAACAGCGCCTCAGCGTGTCGAAAAAGCGTGCGGCGTGTGGTGAGGCTGCGCGGACCTTGGCGGGATCGATGCGAGCAAGCAAATCAAAAGCATGGCTTGACTTCTGATACGACCCCTTTACGGTTCGTCGCGTAGCTCGCTTGAGCGAGGCTTGCGCGTGGGCTCTTGATATCAACTCCACGTTTGGCTGACGGGACAACGCGCCTGCGCCGAATCGTCGGCCATAGTATTCGAGGAGCGAGTCTCTATCTGCCAGAAACCAAGCTTCCATGCACTGGACCATGAGATGAGCTTGGTCTTGGGTAACGCCGGGCGGCTTGTTCCACCCGTCGCCCGGTTTCTTCCCCAAGTGTTCCCACACGCCGTGACGGACGGGGCCCTCGGAGTCCACCAAAAGCATAATTGTCTGGTCGGGGTGATCGCGCAGGGCATCGCAGAAGTTTAGAAAGGCCTTAAGGCGCGGCCCGGAGGCAATCACTCTGGGTGCCGACCCGGGCGGTACGATCTTCTTAAAGAGCTCCCCAAACCCTTGGCGGCACGCATCCTTGGTGCTTCGGGCGTCACCCCCTCCCTCAACATATACGCGTACGCTCACCAGCGGTTTCCCCCGATCTCGCCGGTCCGCCATAGCTCACCCAGCCTGTAACGTTCCAGCCAGGAGGAAAGCCTGCGCCGGTCCAAACGGTGGAGTGTTGTCGACCCGTCTTGCTTTTCGCAAACGATCACGGACTCCGGGATGTCGGTGAGGTGGTCCACCAGTGCGTCAGAGTGCGTGGTCACGATCAATTGCATGCGTTTCGACGCCTCGATCAGCAATTCGGCCAGCGGGCGAATAATATCCGGGTGCAAACCAAGTTCCGGCTCCTCCAGGCAAACGACAGGTGGAGGTGTCGGGTGAAGTAGGATCGTAAGCAACGCCAGCCAGCGTAGGGTTCCATCAGACATACGAGTCGCGGGAATGCTTATTCGGTTCTTTTCCTCAAGGCGAATATCAACGAGGCCGCCCTGGATCGGCGTGGCGACATATACGGCGTCCTCGTAGAACATTTTCAAATATCTAAGCAGCTCAGGTCTGACGTCGGGATTGGACATGAATCTGTTCAGCATTATGCCGAAATTTGCGACATCCTCTTCGAGAAAATCATTCTTCAACTCGGCGCCGTACAGGTCTCGCATCTTTGAAGACTGGCCAAATCCCCAGTCCTGATAGAGCCTGAAGGAGGCTAGCAGGCGCCCCAAGTAGGTAATCTCCGGAAATCGCGTTGGGTCCTTGCGTTGCGCAAGAACTGATTGTTGGGGGTCCTGTTCCTCTTCGGGAATGGATTCCTTCGTGCCGTTCGAATAGACAATTGGTTCTCCCTCGCGGTACTTGAGGAAAGTCCGAGGAGTTGTTGCATCTTTGGGGGGGGCGGCCGTCTCGAGGAATTCGTCTGTTATTGCGAGCCTCCCGCCTCTCTTCGTAAAGCGCAGAGAATAACGCAAAGGAGTGTTGGTGCGGCGGGGATTCGCAATGATCTCGAGCGATGCAACGGGGTTCTTTTGGCCCTTCCACAAACAGTCGGAAATCCCGCCGGTGTTGGAAACTGCATCGGCCAAGTCACCGGGAACCGCTTTCAGAATCCTGATGACTTCGAGGAAGTTCGATTTGCCAGAGCCGTTGGGACCGATAAGGACGTTGAGGGGTCCCAACTCGACCTTAGCGCCCTTTTCTCCAAATGAAAGCAAGTTTTGAATTCCGAGACTCTGGATCGCAGGCTTCTTGGACATAGGTCACCCGGCCGAGGTTCCCTTTTGGGCATCCCCCGCTTGCTGTGAGTATAAACCTGTGCTGCTTTCTTTCAAAATGTTCAAGAGCAAATCATCGACAAGGCGTCCCCGTGAACGGAGGCCACTTGGTTTAGAATTACATCGAACCCTGTTCTACAATGACCTGTGAAGAGGTGGCCGATGACGCTCGGCGATGCGTTGATTTCCGCATGGCAGCAGGCCTTGGGCGAAGGGCGCGACGAGGTTGAACTGGAAGGCAAGACCTATCGAGTGACCGTCTTGAGGTCGAAAGGACTTCGCGTGGTGGAATTTGAGTTCGGCCTCCACGCGATCGTGGGCATCGAACAGAACCCCAAGACGGCGTCACGCTGGGCGGAGTTGGCCCGTCAAGGTAATCGGATCATGCAGTTCAGGTGCAGCGGGCGCTACGTGGCAAACGTGTGCGAAGGGAAACTGCTGCGCTACCCCGCTTGGAAGGCCTTGGAACTGCCGGAATGATTAGTGCCGAGTTTTGTTGTTAAGCGCAGTTATTCTGAGTGCTGGAAGGGAGGGGCTTTAGCCCCGCCGGTACACAGAGCACGCTTCAAGAGGCCTTTAGGCCCTGAAGCAACGCGGCTTCAGGGGCTAAAGCCCCCAAGGAGTGACCTGTCCTCTGCGGCGGGGCTGAAGCCCCGCCCTTCCGACGCCTAACGAATAAGAGGGGACGCACCCGGGCGGCGAGATCTGAACCATTGATTTCCCGAAACCTAATTCGTCGAGGCCGGAGGGTTCGGCTGGGAAGGCAGAGGTGCGCCGCCCGGGTTAGCAGGGGGCGGCTGTGGCTCGGCGCTGTGATTGACGGTCGAAGGCTGAGCGCTCGTGCCCGGGCCCGCTGTGACAGTCACCGGGCTCTTCAAGGTGAAGCTGAGCTTGGTTTCGGACGGGATTTTCACTTGCTGGCCGTGAGTGCGAGCCTCCACGGCGGCGCCCGTACCCGCCCCCGCTACCGAGCCGATGGCGGCGCCGCGCCCTCGCCCGGCAATGGCGCCGATGAGGGCGCCCAGCACCGCTCCTCCTCCCACCGACTCGGCGGTGCGCGTGTTTCGGGAGGCCCCAGCTTGCTCGTAGTAGTCGGTTTCCAGGGGATAGGTCTTCCCGCCGGCCGTTACGCTAACCAACTCAACCTTGAGTTCAGAGTGCCCGCTCATGCGTCCCGCGCTAGAGGCCTGCACCAATCGAACCCGCGCATCGGAATGGCGGGGAAACACCTCGCGATTGCTGACCAACAAGGGGACGTCGAGGGTTGCCGCGAACTCGTCGCCGGCCTGGTTTCGACTCGAATCGATGCTGTCAATCATGCGGACGGAGAAGAAGGAGCCAGCCGGGATGGTGATCGGCTCGGATGGTTTGACCACAGGAGGAGCCGGAGCAGCCGGGGCCGGTGGGGGAGCAACAGGTGCTGGTGGCGCCGCCTGCGCTGCCATCTCCGGCGGATTGTCGGCGGGGGTTGCCGAAGCTTGCTCGGCGGGCGCTTCGTTGCTGCTTGAGCTGCGAGCCTGACGCTGAGTCCGGAAGGATCGCCAGCGCCCTGTTTGAGTCGCGGTTTTGGCCGGCGGCTTCGGCGTTGCCGGCTTGGCGCGTTCCGTGGGTTGCGGCGCCGCCGACTGCTCCGCAGTGAGCGGCGAAGACACCACAAGTTGATTGACGACGCTCTTTACGCCCTCCGCATGGCCGGCAAGGCGCTCGGCTGCGGCTTTCTCTAACTCCGTGTTGACCGTCCCGGTAAGCGTAACCGCGCCCTTATCTGAAGACACGTGGATATCGCGCATTTTCAAAACCGAGTCGTCAAAAAGCCCGGCCTGGATCTGAGTTGTGATGGCTTTGTCGTCCGGAGACGAGCCGAGCTTTAAGCTGTTGCACCCGGCAAAGAGAAGTGCGCCCGCCATAAGGACAACGCCCACGAATAATCGCGGCCTCGGTGCTTCTATCCTCTGCATCAGTATCCTCCCCAAGCCTCCCTTGTAGCGCGTCAATCTGCTAGGATTCAACTCCCTCTATTTAGGATGCACGGATTGGAGTAAGGAAGCGTAGTGAGCCGCGCTGTCTCGTTGGAATGCCGGTTTTTCTTGCCCGGGTTGGCGAGCTGCGGAACGCAAAGCCGGGGGCGCGCAGCTTGAGTTGCCGGTTGACCAAAGACCCAAAATCCGCGTCTGGGGTGTCTGAGCGTGCTAGAATTACACAGTCCGATGGTGGAAAGTACCGAATTGAGTGTCGTCATTCCCGTCTATAACGAAGCGGAGAACGTCCGGCCGCTCGTCGAGCGGCTAGGGCAGGCTCTCCGCCAAGTCGCCGGACAGGTAGAGATATGGTTTGTGGATGACGGGAGCACCGACCTGACCCTGGCGCTGCTCAAAGAAGCCCAGCAGAAGGATGCGCGCATCAGAATTGCGCACTTCCGCCACAACCTCGGCCAGACCGCTGCCATGGCGGCGGGATTTCAACTCGCGCGCGGCAAAGCGGTGGTGACGATCGACGGCGATCTGCAGAACGATCCTGCGGAAATACCTCGCCTGGCCGGAATGCTCGGCGAATGGGACGCCGTCTGCGGCGTCCGTGTTCGCCGCCAGGATACGCCCTGGAAGCGCATCTCATCGCGCATTGCGAACGGCTTTCGAAACTGGATGACGGGCGACGACATCGTTGATACGGGATGCACGCTGAAGGCCTACCGCCGCGAGTGTTTGGAGCGGCTGGAACTTTATCAGGGCATGCACCGGTTTTTGCCCACGCTCCTCAAGATGCGCGGCTTCCGAATCACGCAGGTGCCCGTGACTCACCATCCCCGCCTCGGCGGCAGAACCAAGTACGGGACGTGGGGCAGGCTTAAGAAGGGTCTGGCGGACGTCTGGGCAGTGCGTTGGATGAAGAAGAACTGGATTGATTATCGAGATGTCCTCGAGGTGGTTGAGTCCGGCGCCAGTCCCAGCGGCGCGAAGAATCTCACTCTGCCTCGGAGTGGACCCCCGGAGAGATAACCAGGGCGGGATCCCTTCCCTGTCCGCCGGCAACGATGCGCCCGCTCTGCTTGCGTTTTGTATGCGGCTGTGATCGGCGCTGGATTCTCACTGCCCAGGTTCCCGTAGGCAACCGTCTGAGCGAGCCGGTGCGCCGCGCATGGCTACTGCAGTTTATTCATTGGAAAGACCCGTGAACGGAACCCTGAAGAGCAGCCTTTCGGTGGTGCTCCAGCTAGCTCCGCTAGGGTATGAAGAGGATCGTCGTCCAAACCAGTTTCCGGTGTGCGTCGAGATCATGCGGCCCTCGAGTACTCCCGTTGTGGGCCGCCGACTGAGCAGAAACACGCTGGCAACTTCTCCCGCCCCAGTAACTTCACTCACCGACGCACTACACACATAATCGATTTGCTGAGAGTTGGCAAACAGTTGCTGTACAGTCTGCCCGCGCGTGCTTTTGCTCTGAACGGGAACGAACTGCCAATACCATGCCGGAAGCACCGGACCTGACGGATTGGTATTGTGGCTGCCCAAAAGATCGTGGCCGCCAAAAATCCCGAACAGGTTTGACCAAGTGTTTACTGGTATCGTGCTCCACGCTTCGGCGGCAGAATTAGAATAGGGTGCATCAGCCATCGAGTATGCATTGGGCCCGTAAGTATCCGTTCTTTGGAACTGCGTTCCATTCGAGGTCAGCCAGGCATGGGTGGTGATGTAAGTTTCGCAATCGGTGTTCGCCGCCATAACGTCATACGCCCAGGACCACGCAGCGTTGCCCGCGAAGAAATCCATCGCAAGGATAAGCATTTTTATCCCGGAAATGACGAATTTTACGGCGGTATTGGCGCCGGTAGTGTCAAAAGATCCGACCCAGTAGGCCATATCGCCGTCACCGAGAGCGATCCCGGAGCCGTAGACTGAAGAGCGATTGCGGGCGGAGAAATAGCCGGTCTTAAATTGCGACCCAAGGTTACTCCGTGAAGACGGTGCGATGGATGTGTAATCGTGATTGCCCGGAGGTGTCGTGAAGGCAATTTGATGCGCGTCTAGAATCGTCCAGGCGGTCTCCGCGTTCGTGTACTCATTAGCGCCGATGGTCCAGTTCACGCAATCGCCAACGCCCACCACGGCCTTGATGTTAGCGACAAAGGACGGTGGGCTGGATGTGAAAACCGTATTCCTGTTATCGATGATCCAATTCATCATGCCAGTGTAATACCCGCCGAGATCGTTAGGGCACGATTCAGCCAGGTATTGAGGATCAGGGATAATGGCAATGGTAAAATCCGCACTCTCTGCCGCGCGGGAAGGGGTCGTTATGAAGGATGATGCCGCCGCACCAACCAGGCCCTTCAGGACAGACACCCCGAAGCCCCGTCTGGTAATCTGCTTCAGGAGCCGTTTGGGCGTCAGCCCACCGTGTTTGATCACGTACTCCAGTTCCGACACCACTGAGGCACCTCATACGATCCAGGAAGCTACACACAGTTTACCATGAGCTTTCGATAAGGTACCCCAAGAGTAGCATTTGTTAAATTGCTTGACAGGCCCTCCGTTCAACCAAACGAGAATAAGCAGGAAACCGTGCTATCATACCGACCCAGACTCGACACCCCGGTGGAAACTACGAGCTGGTCGGTTGAGTGTGAAAGCAATCCTTCCGCCCACGGTAGTTCGGTGGCTGAAGAGGCTTCACCTTAGCCAGCGCGCACCAGATTGGTCGGCGGCACGAAAAACTTATGAAAATCGGCATTAACGCCCTTCCTTTATCTCGGGTACGCGCAGGAGTCGCCCGGGTCGTTTGGAGTGTCCTTGAGGAGTTGCGCGAGATCGACACCGAGAACTGTTATTACCTTTACTCTGACCGTGATTTCGAACTTCCATGGGAAGGCGACCGCTGGCGGAAGCGGATCTACTCTCCGCTTCCTCTTCTGCCCGGCACGCTTTGGCTGCAAACCGTGGGGCGAAGGATGATCATCGGCGACCGACTCGATGCGTTCTGGGCTACCAATAATCTGCTGCCTCTCGGTCTTCCCCCGGAGGTCGCAAAGATTGTCTCAATTCACGACCTTATCATGCCGCTCTATTCTAAAGAGGCGGACCTGCTCAACCGGTGCATATACTGGCTGTTCGGCCGGCGGTCGGCTCAACAAGCAAACAGGATCATCGCCAACTCTCAATCGACGGCGCGAGATCTACAGCGCATTTATGGAATCCATGAGTCAAAAATCGAGGTTATCTATCTTGGCGTGGGCCCGGCATTCAAGCCGCAGGATCCCCGCGCCGCCGCCGAATTCGTGTCGAAAAAATACGGGGCATCGAAGGACTACATTTTGGCAGTAAGCACCATTGGTCCGCATAAGAACTTGACGACCCTCGTCGAGGCTATGAAGGTTCTGCGTGAACGAGGGGAAATCACCATGCAGCTCTTGACGGTGGGCGCGCAGCGGCAGAGGAATCCTCAGGCCCTCGAGTTGCTCCGCTCCCTGAACCTGACTGCGGAGGACATTCGTTTCCTGGGCTATGTGCCGGATGAAGACCTGCCCATTCTGTACTCCGGGAGCAGTCTATTCGTATTTCCTTCACTTTATGAGGGGTTTGGTCTCCCGCTGGTGGAGGCAATGGCTTGTAGTGCACCCGTCATCGCTTCAAACACCTCTTCAATTCCGGAGGTTGTAGGCGACGCCGGCCTGCTGGTTCCGCCAACGCGACCCGAGGCATTCGCGGAAGCGATTCTGCGGGTAAGGAGCGACGCGAATTTACGGAAGAATATGATCGATAAGGGACTCCGCCAAGCAGCCGGTTTTCGTTGGGACAAAACAGCTCGCCGGGTCTTGGAATGTATCCAGAATGTCGTGGCCGGCGAGAAGCGGCGCGCTCAATATGACTGAGTCGAATCTCATTGAGGAGCCACACTCGATCCAGCCGACCTTATGAGCACCGAACGGCTAGTAGTGTCTCAGTTTGAATTCGCAGCGGCGAGTTTGCCTCGCCAAGTGGCGGCGTGAAGCCGCCGCCAATTGGAACTGAGACACTATCTATTTTTCGCTTGACAAACCGCGGGCCAAGTGATAGCCTATAGTTGTGGTCATTATGTGGACATATTGTCGTAGGCAAGCGGCCGGAGTCCTAAGGCGCGAGAAAAGTCGTGAAGGTCCCGGCACTTGGGAGAATTCGGGATTGAGAACATATAAAGAAAAATACGATCGAAGCCACTATGTTATTGAAAATAAATATAGCCAAACTGCGAGCGCCGGAACGAAGCTAAGAAGTAACTGAAAACAAAGGTAGTTACACGAGAATCGGGGAAACGAAGCGAAGAAGTGCTTGAAAACAAAGGACATCACTGTTTTCAAAGCTGGGAATCTCGCGCGTTTTGTGCGCAAATCAGACTAATTTGAACTCAAAAGGAGCACAGAACGCTGCTTTTTACGAATTCGAAGTCAGGGCTTGTGGTCCCCGGCCCGATGCCGGGACGGTGACAAGTAGTCGGCTAGACAGCGTAGGGACTTGTATCGGCGCCCAGCTAATCCCCCGCTGGGTTGCTGCACTTGGTCGAGGGATTAGGTGAATTAGCTGTGGACAGCAGAATTGGGCAGGTTCGTTGCTCCGCTCAGAATGACCACAGACGGCCTCGGAATGACAGCATCGCGTGAATTTCGGACATTGCGGCTGGCCTTGCCCCTTCTCTTGCTTCTGGTGCTGGCGGGCGCTCTTTTCTTCGCCGGCCTGGGAAGCTTGCCTTTGCTGGAGCCGGACGAGGGGCGGAACGCTGAAGTCGCCAGGGAGATGCTTGCCTCCGGCGACTGGATCGTTCCGCATTACGACGGCTTGGCCTACCTGGATAAGCCAGCGGTTTTCTTCGGGATGGTCGCGCTTTCGTTGAAGGTTGGCGGACTGCATGAAGGGGCGGCGCGGGCGCCCTCCGCCGTGATGGGGCTGTGCCTGCTGATTCTTGCCTGGATCCTCGCGCGCAGGATGTTCGACAATTCCGCCGCGTTGCGTGCCGTGGTCGTCATTGCCACTGCGCCGCTGGTCGTCGTCTTTTCTCGATTAGTCATTTTCGATATGACGCTCGCCTTCCTCGTCACCCTCGCCATGGTGTGCTTCTGGTTCGCGGAGGCAACTGAGTTTCAGCATCCCGGTCTGGACATCCTCCTGTTTGCCGCCATGGGGTTGGCGACCATCACCAAGGGTCCGATCGGTTTCCTGCTTCCTCTGCTTTCGATCACTGTTTATGAGGTGGTGCGTGGTGAGTGGCGGGGATTGAATCGCCTGCGTTGGGGCCTCGGATTGGGAGTGTTTCTCGCCACCGTGCTGCCATGGTTTATCTTCGTTTCTATCCGGCATCCGGATTTCCCTGGTTACGCGCTTCTGGAGGAGAGCCTCGCCAGGTTTTCAGGCGGGCTGGCGCATCGCCAGGGTGGATTCCTCTACTATGTTCCGGTGTACCTGGCGGGTTTTTTTCCGTGGAGCATCTTTTTGCTTTGGGCGGGATGGAGTCGGCGTAAGCGCTGGAGGGAACTTCGTGTCCGGTCGTTCTCAGCGAGCTTGTTTCTTCTCACCTGGTCGGCGGTGACTTTTGTCTTGTTTTCGCTTTCGCGCTCACAACTGCCAGGCTATTTCCTTCCAGCCATTGTACCTTTGGGCATTTTGATGGCAAGGGTCTGGGATGATGCTGGTGAGCCAGGGCTGACGCGATCCCCGGATTGGCTGACGGCAGGTTTCGCCACGCTGCTGGGAGCAGGACTTGTTGTTGCGGCTTGCTCACAGTTGACGATGTTTAGCTCCGTCCGTTCCCATCTGGCAAGCAAGCTCCATCCCGATGTCTTCGCCATGTTAAAGCCGTCGGTCCTCTATACGGGACTGATTCTGGCGGTCCTGGCTGTGGTAGGCAGGAACGTGGCTGCCCGGACGCGCGGAAAATGGCTTTCGGCCGCAACTCTGGCGCTTCTGGCGCTGGCCGCGCCGGCGCTTCTGGTGCGCTGGATTGGCCCCATGAAGGCCTATGCGGATCTCAATTCCAGCCGCCGTTTGGCGAGCACGATTCTCTCGAGCCCGGAGAAGGACCTTCCGATTTACGGTTATTACTATTTCCGTACCAGCCTGCCATTTTATCTTCGGCGGCCTGTGGGACTGGTGACTACGGACGCGAACGAGTTGACCAGCAACTACCTGGCGTGGCGAGTGGCCAAGATTCGGCGGGGGTTATCACCGGAGGCATTTCCAATCGCCCTGTCGCGCACCTTCCAGGATCTCGATCCCATCCCGGTTAACCAACGACGCTTGCTGGATATCACCCAGTTCGTAGGCTTGATCCGTTCTTCGCCTCAGCCGCGGCTGGTTTTAGTTCCCAACACGCATGTCAGCCTGTTGGCCAGCGACATGGGCCGCGTCGAGCCGTTGTGGACGGGCTGGGGGTTTTCGGTGTGGAAAATCCCGGGAGGGCAGTGACGAGTGACGAGTAGGAAAGTCTAGGAACAATTCGACGGTAGACAGGCAAGAACTCGATAAGGACGTCAACGGATGGTAAGCAAGAAGAATCAGATCCAGTCACTTGTTGCTGGCGGTTATTCTGGCTCGTCACTCGTCACTGATTCAACATGTGCGGCATTTGCGGTCTCCTGAATCTGAAACTCGAGCCTGTGGCTGGTCGCGATCGCATCGATCAGATGTCGGCTTGCCTCGAGCATCGCGGCCCCGACAGCCATGGCAAATTCGAGCTGCCTCACGTGGCTCTGGCCATCCGGCGACTCAGCATCATTGACCTCCAGACCGGAGACCAACCGCTGTCGAACGAAACCGGCGACGTCACCCTCGTCTTTAACGGCGAAATCTACAACTTCCGGGAAATCCGCCGGCGCCTGGAACCCCGGCACGCGTTCAAAACCCAGTCGGACGGGGAAGTGATCGTCCATCTCTACGAAGAGCTGGGGCCTGATTTTGTCAGTGAACTGAACGGGATGTTTGCCCTGGCGCTTTGGGACGAAGGCCGGAAGCAGCTTACGCTGGCGCGCGACCGGGCGGGCGAGAAGCCCCTTTTTTATTGGCATCGGGACAGCACTCTGGTTTTTGCTTCGGAAATCAAATCCCTGCTTGCCTATCCCGCGATTGGCCGCGAAATCGACCGCACGGCCCTAGCCCAGTATTTCCTGCACGGCTACTTCCCCTCGCCCCGCAGCGTTTTTGCTGAGATCCGCAAACTGCCGGCAGCCCATCGCATGGTGAT
>Ga0326728_10017158_pt1 | contig 14573 bp, 14 predicted proteins | sample MB3enrmetagenome_FD_207602 | JGI IMG/M metagenome (GOLD analysis project Ga0326728, IMG submission 207602) | Lab enriched peat soil microbial communities from McLean, Ithaca, NY, United States - MB31MN | ecosystem: Environmental > Terrestrial > Soil > Wetlands > Peat | place: USA: New York...
TGAAGCGCGGCCATGACGTCGTACTCTGCCCCGCTAGCGCCGGGATGGTTTACAGCGCCGTTCGCTTCACGTACTGACGCCGGCCAGGCGGCGGACCGCTACTGAGCCCCTGGGGGGTTATGGGCAAGCTGTACATTATTGCCACGCCAATCGGAAACCTCGAGGACATAACCCTGCGCGCGCTGCGCGTCCTCGGAGAGATCGATGCCCTGGCGTGCGAGGATACCCGGCGCACGAGGATCCTGTTCGCGAAGCACGGCATCAAGAGCCCTCGGACCATCCTTTCTTACAGGGAGAGCAATGAACAACACTCAGTATCCCGAGTGGCAGGCCTGCTGGCAGAAGGCTTGAGCGTGGGGGTTTGCTCGGACGCGGGCTACCCGGGGATCAGTGACGCTGGCTTCCGCGTCATTCAGCGTGCGCTGGATGACGGCCATTCGGTGGAGGTGCTCCCGGGAGCGGGAGCACTCGAGCCCGCCCTTCTTTCCTCAGGGCTTCCCACGTCGAGCTTCACGTTCAAAGGATTCCCCCCAAGGAAACCGGGCGCGCGCCGCAAGTTCCTTGAAATGGAGAAAAACCTTCCCCATACTCTGGTATTCTACGAGTCGCCGTTTCGGCTTCACACGCTGCTGGTGGACGCACGCGAGGTGTTGGGTGATCGCAAGGCGTCGGTAAGCATCGAGCTCACCAAGCAGTTCGAAAAGACGGTGCGTGGGAGCCTGGGAGAGCTGTGCGGAAAGTTCCAGGATTGGAAGGCGCGCGGTGAAGTGACGGTCGTGGTTGCCGGCAACAACCCGAAGTTCATGGGCGATGACCCGGCGCGGGACTCTTCCGCGGCGGATGATGCCGCGGATTCTACGGGGGACGATGATGGCGAAGCTCTGGGAGAAGACGTATAGCCTTGACTCTCTGATAGAGGCTTTTACGGTGGCCGATGACCCGGTCATCGACGCCCGCCTGGTGAACGCGGACTGCGTGGCCAGCATGGCGCACGCGACAATGCTTTCCTCCATCGGCATTCTCTCAAAAACGGACCTTGGTGCGCTGCGTCGGGAGCTCGGAACCATCCTCAAGTTGAATGACACGGGCAGCTTCTTCATTCAGCGGTCGGATGAGGACGTGCACACGGCAATTGAGAACCACCTCGTTCGCGCGCTGGGAGACGCGGGCAAACGCATCCATACGGGAAGGTCCCGCAACGACCAAGTGCTGACCGCGCTTCGGCTCTGGAACCGTGGGTTTCTCTTTGTTTTCCTGCGAGCCGCTTTGGCGCTGACAGCGCGGCTTCTGGACCTTGCCCAGACCCACGAGAGGACGCCCATGCCCGGCCGCACGCACATGCAGACCGCCATGCCGTCATCGATCGGCTTGTGGGCCGCGGCGTACGCGGAAGAGCTTCTTGACGATATTGCCCTGGCCCGCGGCGCCTTTGCCATCACGGATTGCTGTCCGCTGGGATCGGCGGCAAGCTATGGCGTGCCGCTTCCCCTGGACCGGCAGCTTGTGGCTGACCTTCTTGGTTTTGCCAGGGTGCAAAACAATGTTCTCTACGCCAACAATAGCCGCGGAAAGTTCGAGGCCATTACGCTGGAAGCGGTGGAGCACACCGCGCTGACGCTGAGCCGGCTGGCGCAGGACCTCATCCTCTTTTCCCTTCCGGAGTTCGGCTACTTTGTCCTTCCCCAAGAGCTGTGCTCGGGATCCAGCATTATGCCGCAGAAGAGGAACCCGGACGGGCTGGAGCTTGTCCGGGCGCGGGCTGCTTCTGTTGCGGGGGACCTTCTGACGGTCAAGGCCGTTACACGGGCGCTTCCCAGCGGCTACAACAGGGATTTCCAGGAGACAAAGGGGCCGTACTTCCGGGGGTGTGAGACGGGTCTGGCTTGTGTTCGCGTGATGGACCTCACCGTGGAAAAGCTGGCAGTGAACGTGGACCGGCTGCGCGCGGCCTTCACACCGGAGATTTTTGCCACGGATCAGGCGCTTGAGATGGTTTTAAACGGGGTGCCGTTTCGCGAGGCTTACAAAAAAGTGGGGTCAGACCTGGGGTCTCTCTCGAGCCGTGATCCGGTCGAGGCTCTTGAGAAAAGAAGCTCCATGGGAGCGCCGGGAAATCTCAGGCTCGATGTCCCACGCGCCGTCGCCGCCGAGTATTCGCACCATGTTTCGCGTCTGGAGACAGAGAAGCAGGCCAGAATTGCTGGGCTAGCAGGTCGGGAAGTGGCCCTTTTCCGCGACCCGCTTACTGGTGCACAAACGCGGGTGTAGCGCGCGGATGCTCGCGAGGCCCGAAGCCGCAGCACGGGCTTTTTTATTTGTCGATGTCAAGCTGGCGGCGAATCAGCCGACAGAGCGAGTCCTTGATCTCTCCATGCCTGGGGACTGGGGGCTGACTTGCCCGGACGAGGGTTGGTGCACGGGTCATGTCGCGCGCCGCTGCGTTTTAGATAGCAGCCGCTTCTTTTCGATTCACATTGGTACAATGACTTCCTTAATTTGAACCTCGGATTCGGGAGAATATATTCCTCTTCTGCCATAACCATTCTATACGCATCGACTATGTTTTGTTCCAGTTCATCAAGAGTCTCACCCTGACTGAAGACGCCAGGAACCTCTTTCATGCGTCTGACGTACCAGTTGTCATTAAGCCAGTAGTCGAGAGTGAATCTGCGTTCCATGGAACTCCCTGCCTCTTAGTTACTATCCCAATTCTGCCAATTGTCATCCACCGTTGCCAGAGGACGCGTGCACTCCCTGTTTGGCCAGGTTTGCCCGGCCGTGGTGGGCTGCATATCTTTTGGTCCATGGCAAACGGAACAAGCGCTACTGACTTGGCCCTGCTCGACGCCTATTCGAAAGCGGTAGTGGAAGGCGTGGAAAAAGCCAGTCCCGCGGTTGTGCACATCCAGGTAGCTGGTCCAGGCAAGCCGGGGGCACGGCGTTGGAACGGCGGAGCCACCCAGGAAATGCAGGGCATGGGGTCGGGTTTCATCTTTGCCCCTGACGGCTTTATTCTCACCAACAGCCACGTAGTCCACGGGGCTTCGAGCATGGAGGCCGTCCTGGCAGACGGCAGAAGGTTCCAAGCGGAGTTGGTCGGGGACGACCCTGACACCGATCTTGCGGTTGTCCGGGTCTACGAAAGCGGGCTCCCCGCAGCGCGCCTTGGCGACTCCGCCGCCCTGCGAGTGGGACAACTTGTGATCGCCATCGGCAACCCGCTTGGCTTTCAATACACGGTGACCGCGGGTGTAGTGAGCGCGCTTGGGCGTTCCCTGAGGTCGCAGTCGGGGCGACTGATCGATAACGTCATCCAGACCGACGCGGCCCTGAACCCAGGGAACTCCGGCGGCCCGCTTGTGACCGCTCACGGCGAAGTGATCGGGGTAAATACCGCCATCATCCTCGGTGCTCAGGGACTGTGCTTTGCGACCCCTATCAACACAGCGCAGTACGTGTTGCCCCGCCTGATTCGAGACGGGAGAATCCGTCGGGGCTGGCTCGGCATCGGCGGCCAAAACATCAAGATCCCGCCGCACGCCGCGCATGTCCTCGGCCTCAAGGCGGAAAGCGGCGTCCTGGTGATTTCCGTGGAGCGCGGAAGCCCCGCCGAGAAAGCCGGCTTGAGCGAGCGTGACGTCATTGTCGGCTTTGGCGGCAAGCAGATTGCGACAATCGATGACCTGCACAAAGTGTTGACCGATGAAAGCATAGGTGTGAAGTCCCAAGTCCAGGTCATTAGGCACTCGGAGAAGCTGGTCCTCCAAGCGGTTCCTGCAGAGCCGGCAGAGCCGGGTGCGCCGCTCAACAACTAGCGCCGCTTTGTCATCCGATGACGTGCGTGTTATAGTAGAGGGCAAAGAGGGGGCATTCGTGAAGAAATCTCTCGGTCTTGCGCTTGTCTTTGTCTTCGTGCTAGCTGCTTCCGCTTTCGCCCAATCGTATTCGGTTACCTATTCGGACGGAACAGTGGAATTGAAAACCACGCAGGGGTGGACTCCGCTTTCCATTGGAGACGCTGTGCCCGCGAACGCAAGCGTTCGCGTTTCCCAAGCCGGTTCGCTCGAGCTCGTCCGCGGCAAGGCGCGTATTACGATCCTGAAAGACGGCACCTACGATATCGCCTCCCTGCTTCGCGCCTCTGAAAAGAGCGGGGTGAGCGGGGTTGGTGCCAACATTTCGCAGAAGCTTCAATCCCTCACTTCCGACAAGCAGAAATCGACCACGGTTGGAGGGGTTCGGGCGGCGGAGCAGGGTCAGCAATCGGTGACATGGGCGGAGGAGAGCGATGAGGTGAGAAGTGAAGTGTCCTCCGATCTGGCGCAGAAAAACTATAGCGAAGCTCTCAAAACTCTCGATGATGCAATCAAGAATGCCTCCACTCCCGCTGATGAGGCTGAGTTCACCTACCTTACCGGCGTAGCCTACTATGGGGCCGGACAGACCGCAAAAGCGTATCGTGCCCTTGCCAAGGTCACCACTGACCCCAACGTCCAGTGGTACGCAAGCTATGTTCTTTTGAAAGCACAAGTTCTCACGGATTCCGCGGATTTCAGTGGAGCGCTGGAAATCCTGCAGCCGTTCATTTCGGCAAACCCCTCAGGAGAGCCAGCGCAGGTCGCGTACCTGATCAGCTATTATTGCCAGAAGGGTCTCGGGAACCTGACGGATGCGAAAGCCGCTCTGGAAGCGGGTTACCAGATCGACCCGACAACCCAGACCGCCGCGCTGATCGACCAGCAGAGAGAAGCCCAATGAAGCAGCCCATCGTAACCGAGGGAGCGCCCTCCCCTATCGGCCCCTACTCCCAGGGAATAATCTGTGCCGGACGGCTCCTTTTCGTCTCAGGCCAGACAGCGAAACACCCCACATCGGGAGAGGTGCCTGCCGGCGTCCGCGCACAGACCGAGCGCTGCTTGGAGAACATCAAGGCGATCGTGGAAAAGGCGGGGGCAACGCTTGCGGATGTTGTGAAAGTGAACGCCTACCTCAAGGACATGACATCCTTCGCGGAGTACAACGAAGTCTACGCGCGCTACTTCCCCAAACCATACCCTGCAAGAACGACCGTTGGAGCTGATCTGCCCGGCGGAACCCTGGTCGAAATTGACGCCATCGTAACGTTGGAAAAGTAGCGGTGCTATATGGTAAGTTAACAGAACCATAACAAAGATTTATTGGTCTTTTATCCTTCGTTTATTGAAGCCTGCCCTGCCCCGACGGATATTTTCGCCAGAAGGGAGAGGGCAGGATGACGGACAACTTGGGCTCACTCGCGCCAATTGCTTTGTTTGCTTTCAATCGTCCGCAGCATCTCGAAAAGTGCCTTTCCAGCCTCCTTCAGAACGCTGAGTCGTCAGGGACTCGGCTGTACTGCTTTTTGGATGGTCCGCGCAACCAAAGCGACATTCGTCCCGTCGAACAGGCCAGGCAGATAGCGCGGAGCGTTAGTGGATTTCTCGACGTACGGATATTGGAAAGGGGCCGTAACAAGGGACTTTCCCGTAACGTTATTGACGGCGTTTCCCGTGTCCTCGAGAAGCACAAGCGCGTCATCGTCGTTGAGGATGACATCGTTGTTTCCCCAGCTTTCCTGCGCTATATGAACGAAGCGCTAAGATTTTACGCTTCGATCCCCGGCGTTTTCAGTGTGAGCGGATACAATTACCCGCAAAAAGTCCTGCGCATTCCTGGCGGCTATCCCTATGATGCCTTTTTCGTGCAACGGCATATGTGCTGGGGGTGGGGAACGTGGCGGGATAGGTGGGAAAGGGCCGACTGGAATGTGCAGAACTATGATTCCCTGAGCAGGAACCAGTCATGGAGGCGCTCGTTCGAGGAAGGTGGGGTGGACCTGCCGGGCATGTTGGACGCCCAGGTGCACGGCCAGCTCGATTCGTGGGCCATACGGTGGACATACGCGCACTTCGTAAACCACGGCGTCTGTCTTGTACCTGTGGAGTCTCTGGTCAACAACATGGGTGTCGACGGCTCGGGGGTGCACATGAAAGCCTCACGCCGCTATTTGCACCCCTCTCTCAGCCGCAAGGGTGAACTTGCGCTTCCTCCGCTCATTTACATAGACCCGCTGATTGCGCGGGCGTACAAGACGGCGAGCAGGGCAAACATCTTTTTCCGCGCTGCGGGGAAAATGGCGACAGTGATCCGAACCGGACGGCAGCAGCTGTCTGCTCGGCGTCTCTCCCTCGAGCGCCAACCCGACGGGCATCCGTATAGTCTCAGAGAATTGATAGGACATCCGGCGGGCTTGCCGCAAGAAAACGGGCTCCAGCCTCCCTGAGCTCCCCCTCCGGCCGAAAGCCCCACAACGCGCCCACCGGAAACATGCCTGCGGCAATCGCAGTCTGCATGTCGGTGTTCGTGTCACCCAGGTAGAGAAAATCCTCGCCAGACATCCTCAAACTGCGACAGATTGCAAGGGCGGCCGCGGGGTCGGGTTTACGCGGGATCTCTGGCCGCGCTCCCTGCGTCCAGGCGAAGCGCCACTGCCCGAAGAAGTGATGGGCAATCTCTTCCACGAAGGCATGCGGCTTGTTGGAAAGGATCGTCAAGGGCACGCCTTTTGAAGTCAGGCCGTCCAGCAGCTCGCTGATGCTGGGATACAAGCGCGTCTTCTGCCTCCAACGGGCGCCGTATTCGTCCCGCATGGCAAGGACGCATGCCTGGACTTCGGCCTCGTTGTTTCCGAGGGCCGGGGGCAACGCTCTGCGGGCCAGCACCTCTACTCAGTCTCCCACGAAGTAACAGTAGCTCGATATCTGATGCGTTGCGTGGCCGCGAGAGGCGAGAACTGCGTTCATCGAGTCCGCCAGGTCCTCCAAAGTGTCGAGGAGGGTCCCATCGAGGTCAAAAAGAACTGCCTTGTATTTCATGAAGGAAAGCTACACTATCCCTTCCGCCATGGAAAAGACAGCGACCATATTGGAAAAGGAGATCGGGGAGCAACCGAACGCGATTGCCCGAACCCTGGATTCCTGTGGCCCGGCGGTGCAGAAGCTTTGTTCCGACATCCGTCGCAAGGAAATTTCCTATGTGCTCCTGGCGGCCAGGGGCAGTTCGGACAACGCGGGAACCTATGCAAAGTACCTTTTTTCATCCTTCAACGGCTGGCCCGTGGTTCAGAGCACACCGTCACTTTACACCTTCTACCACACGCCGCCGCGGCTGAAAAACGCGCTCGTGCTCGGCATCTCGCAGTCAGGGCAGTCGGAAGATATCGTCGAAGTGATGGCTGATGCCCGCAGCCAGGGCGCCCTGACCGCATCCGTGACGGCGGACGCTTCGTCTCCTCTTGCGAAGTCCTCTGACCATGTTCTCCTGTTGCAGACCGGCCCCGAAAAGGCGGTGGCAGCCACAAAAACATTTACCTGCTCCCTGGCGCTGCTCGCCGAGCTGTCCGTTGCGCTGCAAGGGGATCAGAAAAAGCTCGCAGCAATGAAGGAACTGCCGGAGCACGCAGGGAAAACGGTTGAAATGGGGGAGAAAGCGGCAGCAGCCAAAGCGGAGCGCTACCGCTACATGGACCGATGCGTGGTGATTGGCAGGGGGTTCTCCTACGGGATTGCCCTGGAGATAGCATTGAAGCTCAAAGAGCTGACTTACGTGACTGCGGACCCCTACTCGTCCGCAGACTTTCTCCATGGTCCCATGGCCATGATCGAGCCTGGGTTCCCCGTGATCCTCGTGGCCCCGAGCGGTACGCTCCTGGAACATATGAAGGAGTTCGCGGGCCAGCTTTCCGAGCGGGGCTCCGAGATCCTTGCCATCAGCGACTCAGAGGCAATTCTGGGCTTCGGGCTTACCCGGCTGCCCCTCCCGGGGGACCTTCCCGAATGGCTCTCCCCTGTCTTGGCGGTGATCCCTGGGCAGCTCCTCGCCCTTCATCTGGCTGTTGCAAAGGGATTTGACCCGGATGCGCCGCGCGGGCTGAAGAAGGTGACGGTGACCCGTTGATCAGCCTTTTGCTGCTTTCTTGACAGAGAAGAACAGGATTCCGCCCTGCGTTTCAAACAAGATGTCCCAGGTCCCCGGGTCGAAGACGGAGAGAAACTCCCTCATTGCCTTAGGCTCCACGGGATTCTCACTCAGGATCTCCTCCGGTGGGGCCTGAATGAACACCGTCCCGAACACGCTCCCGTCTTTCTTCAACGTCCGCTGCATTTCTTCCGCTGCCTTGCCGGGATTGGGAAACACATTGAAAGCCATCAGCGCCAGGCACACGTCCACACAAGTGTCGGGCAGCGGGATCCGCTCGGCATCGATATTCCACACGGCCGCATTGAGGTTGTCTCCCAGAAGGCTCTTGGCGTGACCCAGCATTTCCAGGGAGATGTCCATGCCCAGATATATGGAGGTCTGCGGAAGGAACGAAACGATCGGAAACGAGGTCCCGCAGCCGACATCAAGGATCACCTTCCCACCGGCCGTGCTCATGAAAGCTTCCAATTTGGCCGTATACACGTTCCAGGGACAGGCCAGGCTTTCGACAAGGCGCACGATGGCATTGTCATAGGTGCCAGAGACCGAGTCGAACGTTCCTTGAACGGCTTTTTGTGTCGCTGTAAGCGGAAGAGACGTGAGAAAATCCACGATTCCATTTTTCAAGGGGTAAACCCTTCCGCACTTGGAACACGTAAAAGAATCTCCGTTGCGAGCAAGATTCTCCCTGCAGCTCGGGCAGAAGGGCGACGAGAGTTGCATGACCATGATTCTATGGCACTAGCCGGCCGTCTGTCAAACATTATTGGCGGCGTTTTGCCGTTTTTTGAATCCAAGTAGCCCATCGTGAGGTTTAATTGAGCGATTTTTCACGGTTTCTCAACGACGAGCAGTCAGAAGCGGTTCACTGGATGAACGGCCCGGTTCTGATTCTCGCAGGAGCCGGCTCCGGGAAGACGAGGGTTATTACTTACCGTATCGCCTACCTCCTTACGAAAGGCGTTCCACAATCGGAGATCTTGGCGGTGACTTTCACTAACAAGGCCGCGAGAGAAATGGCCCAAAGAATCAGGACGCTCGTCCCGAAAAAGCTATCTGGGCTCACAGTCAGCACTTTCCACTCCCTCGGGGCACAAATCTTAAGAGAAAAAGGTTCGATCTTAGGCTATCGGCACAATATTTCGATATACGACGCCCAAGATCAGGCGAGCCTCATCAAGGAAACCGGCCATGAGCTGGGACTCAAAGGGGAGGCACTCGACGTTGCCGAGGCATCGCGTGTCATTTCGCTGATAAAAAACGGCAGAATGGAATGGAGCGCTGAGAACAGGCATTTCAAGAAGCTCTACGATGAATACCAGAAGAACCTCAAGCTTTACAACGCAGTGGATTTCGATGATCTGATAACCCTCCCCGTGCGGCTCCTTTCAGAGTCGGAGACGACACGGCTGGAATACACGTCCCGCTACCGTTTTGTTCTAGTCGACGAGTTTCAGGACGCATCAGGCAACCAGTACGACATGATGCGGCTCCTCGTGGGGGCTGACAAAAACGTGTGTGTGGTGGGCGATGATGATCAGTCCATCTACTCCTGGCGCGGGGCAAGCTTCGAGAACATCCGTCGGTTTGAAACCGATTTCCCCGGTACCAAGGAGATCAAGCTCGAGCAGAACTACCGGTCTACGGGAACCATCCTGAAAGCTGCAAACGCGCTGATTTCGCACAATTCCAACCGGAAACCCAAGCAACTCTGGACGGGGCTGCCTTCGGGAGATCCGATCGAGGTCTTTGCTGCAGAAAACGAACTCGAAGAAGCGGCTTTCATCGTCTCCAAGATCAGAACACTCATGATCCGTGATTCCTTGCACTTCCAGGACTTCGGAATCCTCCTTCGCGCAAACCATCTCACGCGCGCTTTGGAGGAGACTTTTCGCAAAGAAAACATACCGTACGCGATTTCCGGTGGCATGAGCTTTTTCGAACGCCAGGAAGTCCGTGACATGCTCGCCTACCTTAAGTTGATTGCCAACCATGATGACGACACAAGCTTTCTTCGGGTGGTCAACACTCCGCGTCGGGGGATCGGCCGCAAGCTCCTGGAGCACATTGCGGCACATGCAGGGGAACATCATTGTTCGCTTTTCAGCGCCTTGACGGCACTTGCGGGCCCGAAGGAGACCGGGTTGGAAGAAAAATCCCACGCAGCGGCCGAGGAGTTTGCCGACCTCATAGGCAGGTTCCGATCAAGGCTTCTCGGAGGAAAAAAGCTTGCCCAGGGCGTACGGGAACTGGTGGAGGAAATCGATTACTGGGCCCACCTCGTCTCGGAGAACCGGGACGCAAAAGACAAGGACGTCGTAAAGTGGAAGTTCGGGAATGTCGAGTCCCTCATAGGCTCCCTCGCGGATTTCGAGGAGAACCCGGACAACGTAAGCCCGAGCCTTTTCGACTACCTGACGAGGGTAACGCTGGCGAGCAGGGACGACCTTGACGACAAAGAGGAGGAAGGTCGGGTCAACCTCATGACCATCCACTCCGCTAAGGGATTGGAGTTCCCCGTCGTCTTCATTGCCGGGGTGGAGCAGGACATCATCCCGCACGCCCGCTCTGTGGAGGAGGCGGACGCGAACCTTGAGGAGGAGAGGCGGTTGTTCTATGTCGCGCTCACGCGGGCTGAGCGCAGGCTGTATATCTCGTGGTGCTCTTCGCGCAGGCGCATGGGCAAGCCGGCGGACTCCTTCCCGTCGCCTTTTCTGGAGGAACTTCCCGCTGATTGCCTTGAGACCCACGCACCAGATGAGGACTTTACACCCGATTTCTCAGCGGCGTGGAAGAAGATCACGAAGGAGTAGGAAAGCCCGCGGGAGGCAGCTACGCGCCCACAAGAAACCAAACCCCTCCTGGGCAGGAGGGGTTTGGTTTCAAAGTCCTCAGTTTACATGTATGCTCGGAGCAGGTGGCTCCGTGACGGGTGCTGAAGTCTCTTGATGGCCTTTTTCTCGATCTGGCGGATGCGCTCTTTCGTGAGCTTATACATGCTGCCGATCTCCTTCAGGGACATGGGACGCTTCCCGTTCAATCCGAACCGGTACTCGATGATCTCCGATTCCTTCTGAGACAGCGAGGTCAGGACGTTGTTTATGTCCCTGCGCAGGGAACTTTCGATCACGACGTCATCCGGCGTGACGCGGTTCTTGTCTTCAACGAAATCACCCAGCAGCGAGGAATCCTTTTCCGAGTACACGGGTGTATCGAGTGAAATGAGCTCCCGCGAAATATTGAGAAGGTCCGAGACATGCTCTCTGTCGATCTCCAGCTTCTTTGCTATCATGTCCGTTTCCGACACTAAGAACTGTTCTCCCTGGAGGTCCTTGCGGACTTTCTCGATCTGAACGAGCTCATTTGCCCTGTTCAGCGGCAGACGGATCATGCGGGATTTCTCGCAGATGGCTTTCAGTATTGCCTGCCGTATCCACCATACGGCGTATGAAATGAAGTGGTATCCCTTCTCGACGTCGAACCTCTCGATTGCGTTCATTAGGCCTATATTGCCCTCGCTTATGAGGTCAGCAAGAGGCAGGCCCTGGTTTTGATACTTTTTGGCAACATTAACCACGAACCTCAGGTTGGCCCGGATGAGCTTTTCCTTGGCAAGCTGATCTTCCTTGGCGGCCCGTCGCGCCAGCTTCTCCTCTTCTTCTCGGGTCAGAAGTGGTATCTTGTTGATCTCCTTGAGGTAGAGGGAAAGAATGTTTTCATCTGCCCTCGATGTTTTCTTCTCTTTCTCGATGGAACTAACTGCCGTGCTCATAATCACCTCTTGCCCATTGCAAAGCAAAGACCATGCCAAGGGTTTTTTTAGTATGGTTCGTAAAATATTTGCTTGCAAAGAATTATATTACGCTACTTTTCAGATCTGTTACGAGGTCATAACAATGGGTCAATCTGACACAATTTCCTGGATAACAGAATATTATGAATCAAAATATACCAGTCAAGAGCTCTTCATTTGCCGGCGTGCGCCCGCAACACAAGGCGAACGGAAGACCGGAGCCGCAAAGGCAGCGTTCACCAAGTGCCACCTTTTTCCGTGTGTGGAAATTGACGCCGATCACCTGCGAATCAACCCTCCCATCCGGAAGGCCTGCCGAGGGAAAAACGATGCTCACTTTCCGAAAAAAGCTCAACTTGTCGCATGAGGACTTCGCCGCCAGTTCGCCGGAGCCGACGAGGATCAGCCAGTGGTCATGGATCAGGTCGGCAATCATGTCTTTCTCAGCAAGGGTAGAAAACGTCCGCTTGTTCTTCCCCATCAGGTAGCGTGCGGTCTGAATGGAGGCGAAAGCCTGCCAGTCATCTTCCTGCACGTTTGCCCGGCGCTCCATGCCATAGGAGTTGGTAAGGCGCGCCAGCATCTTGCGCGTGTGGCCCCGTTTATTGAGGCGCTGGCAGGAAATCCAGCTCTTGATTGCCGATTGGCAGAAGCCCATCCGCTTGAGGGCCACACCCAGGAAGAGGCAGATGCGGTACAGCTCACGGGAATGTGAAGCGGGGCACTCCTCCATTGCCATCTGAAGAAAATGGATGGCCTGGGCCGGGTTGTGTCGGGCAAGCGACCCCAGTCCCTTGTCGAAGTACAAGCTCCACACGGATTTATGCATCTACAAGGAAGGTACTTCGCGCGGTTTGTGGTGGCAAGTGCTGCTTGGTCGAAAGCACTGATATTTCAGGGCACTTGCTGTTGAATTTTCCGGTTGAAATGAGACCAAAGGCCAATTATTATTTAGGCACGTTCGATCTTTCAAATGTGCTGTCCCCTTAATTGCGGAGAAGCGGGCTTTGCAGCCCGCAATTATCACGTACCTAGGACGAAGGAGGTTCTGAATGAGACGCAGGCTCGCAGGGATCATTGCAATCGCATTGCTCCTCGCCGGTGCTTCGGGCGCTTTTGCCTTCGAAATGAAGAGCAAGACGTATCCGTGGATGGCATCGTTCAACCAAACGGGTCAGGTGAACATCTATGCAGCCGTAGGATTCTATTACTACGGCATCGACGTAGGGGGCGGACCCGAGTTCATCCTCAGTAACTTCAGTGTCTCCGGAATCCCCCTGGAGTTCGGCGTCGCAGTAAAGGGCCTTGTCGGATTCGCCAACTTTGGCGGATTCACCTGGCTCGACTGGGGTGTTGGACCACTGGCGACACTTCATTGGGGCGTTGATGGCGGGGGGCCGCTCAAGTTCGACTTTTACATCGGACTCGGCCTGGGCATCTCGGGATCCAGTGCGAACTATGGCTACTATGGCTACGGCAGCGGGATTGGCTTCGGCTTCGCCTCTACTGACGGCGTTGCATGGCATTTTGCTAACAACATTTCCGCGATATTGGATTACTCCTATTTCGGTTACTTTTCCGCTTACGGAATCGGGTTGAGATTCGATCTGTAAGCTGAGGTCGCCGTGATCGGGGGCCGGGAGGTGGTGCGCAGCTATCTCCGGCCTTTTTTTTTGTCGATACGCCCAATCCGGACAAACTAATCCTTGACGCTCACGGGGGCGTTGGGTATATTTCTCTCAAAATCACTGTCACCCAGTGTGAGATTCGCGGCATCACAACTATTAAGGGAGGACGACTGAAAATGAAGGTCACGCCACTCGGAGATCGTATTCTGGTCAAGATGGTGGAGATGGAAACGAAGACAGCCGGGGGTATCCTCATCCCTCAGACTGCCCAGGAAAAGACCCAGGAAGGCATCGTGCTCGCGGTAGGCGATGATGAGAGCATCAAAGTGAAAGCCAAGGACAGGGTCATCTACGACAAGTACGCCGGGACCACGATCAAAATTTCCGGGGAAGAGCAACTCATCCTGAAAGCCTCGGACATCCTTGCGAAGGTAGAGTCGTAACAAGGGGCTTATGCATTTCGGGGGGAGGAAGGCGCTGAAGTGCCCGCCTCCCCTTCTTTTTGCGCAAAGAAGGCCTCAACGGCCGCTTGAACATCCTCCGCGCGGGCCATAGCTGTTTGCGTTCTCGGAAGGCTTTCCAAAAAGATGCTCCCGTAGCTTTTTGTGACAATCCGCGAGTCGAGGATCAGAACCACTCCCCGGTCATCGTTTCTGCGCATCAGCCTTCCAAACCCCTGCCGCAAGCGGACTACGGCATCCGGGAGGGATAGCTCAGCGAACGGGTTGCCGCCCCGCCCCTGGATTGCCGCCATTCTCGCCTTGAGCACCGGCTCGGTGGGCACGCGAAAGGGGAGCCTGCACAGGATCACCATCTCCAGAGTCTCTCCGGGTGCGTCGACCCCTTCCCAAAAGGAATCCGTGGCAAACAGGACACTCGAGCGCTCGGAGCGGAATGCATCCAGCAGCCTTGACCGTTCATCATCCCCCTGCCGCAGGATCCGTATCCCACGCTCCGCGAGTGCCGGCTGGACCTCCGCGTAAGTTTCCCGCAGCAAGGAGTAAGAAGTAAAAAGAACAAGCCCAGCGCCCCTGCTGGAGGTGAGGGCCCGGGCGATGAAATCCGAGAGAAACGGCCTGTACTTCGCTGAGTCCGGAGGTGGGGCATCCGTTGGGACGCCGAGCAGCACGTTCTCCCGGTAATTGAAGGGTGAT
>Ga0326728_10017159_pt1 | contig 14573 bp, 10 predicted proteins | sample MB3enrmetagenome_FD_207602 | JGI IMG/M metagenome (GOLD analysis project Ga0326728, IMG submission 207602) | Lab enriched peat soil microbial communities from McLean, Ithaca, NY, United States - MB31MN | ecosystem: Environmental > Terrestrial > Soil > Wetlands > Peat | place: USA: New York...
ACTTGCCAACTGAGGGTCAACTCCCTCTTCATGTCGCCCGGTTTCGGCCGGGCAAAGCCGCACCCCCGCAGCGCCACCAGCAGAGAACCGGCCCAGACGCTACCCGCCAAACCGCTCCACACCAGCGCCCAATATCGCATGCCCAGCCAAGCCATGACGACCGCGGAGAGGGCTTGAATCAGCACCTGGGTCGAATCGAGAATGGAAAGGGTCTTGAACTGGAACTCCCGGACCAGCAGTGCGCGCGGCACAATGCCGAATCCGGTTGCCACGAACGCGAGCCCCATGACGGAAATCACCACCGTCAATTCGGGCGTCCGGAAGAACGCGGCCGCCGCGCCGGCGACCAGCGCCGCCCCGAGCGAGCCCACCAGCCCCATCAAAATCGAAAGGGTATTCAACTGTCTGGCGATGCCCGGACGCAGTTCCGGCATGGCGATGACGGCGCTATCGATGCCGCTGACGCTCAACACGTTGATCAGCCCAAGGTAGACCGTGGTCAGCCCCAAAAGCGCGAAGTCGGTAGGGGAAAGCAGCCTCGCCAGTACCAACATCGAGCACCAGGAAATGACTTGGGTCGCCGACTTGGCAACCGCCACCCAGGTCACGCCCGACACCAGCGTGCGATCCAGGCGCCGCCGGTTGGAGTTGTCACTGGGAGGGGGATCGGCGGAGCTCGCTTGGGCGCCCATGGAAATCACCTTATCAGTCTACCCAACGCCTGGGCCCGCATCGCGGCTACCAAACCATCGAACCCCGCGGCGCTGGCGCCGATACGCGGAAATCTCTTCACGCGCCGGATCCGCGGGCGCCAAGAAGCTCCAGATAGATCTTGCGCAGCCGTTCTCCCGCGATCCGTGCGTCGAATCGCGTCACACTCTGGCGCCCCTTCTCGCCCATGCTCTTGCCGCCATCGGGGCTCGCCAGCACTTCCCGGACCGCATCCGCGAAGGCTTCCGGCGTGAGTGGTTCCACCAGACGTCCCATTTCCGGGGAAGACAGAATCTCCGGAATTCCGCCGACCTTGCTGGCGATTACCGGAACACCCGCGGCAATTGCCTCGATGATCGCGATGCCGAAAGGTTCCGCGCGGGTCGGCAGAACAAACAGGTCCAGGCTCGCCAGAAAATTGGGGATATCCGGCCGCGACCCCAGGAATCGCACCCGGTTGCGGAAGTCGGGCGCCTCCGCCGCCGCGCGAACCTGGTTTGCAAACCCCTCCTGCCCGCCAGCCGGTGGGCCCGCAATCAGAAATACCAGATCGGATCTTTCACGCAGCAGGATTCGGGCCGTCTCGAGAAGAATGTCAATGCCTTTCCGGGGCCCTATCTGGGCCACGGTGCCGACCGCCAGATCCCCTTCCTGCAAACCCAGTTCGGCGCGGATCGGGGCCGCGCGGCCCAGCGACGCCACATCGATGGCATTGTGAAATACCTCCGCCTTGTGGCGCACGCGCTCCAGGTGGCGGCAGTTCCCCATTTCGAAACGCGAACAGAACAGGACCTTCTTTGCGGCAAACCGCTCCAGGTTCTGAAACTGTACGACCGACGGATTGTGGATATGCAAGACCACCGGGATGCCGAGGAGCCCGGCCGCCAGGATCAGGTCGGTGTTCCAGAACATATCGTGGGCGTGCAGAACATCGACCTTCCAGGCTTTCAAACGGGCCATCTGCCGGCGCAACGCGGCCAGCGCCGCGAACGGGCGCCGGTAGGAGATACTGCCGGCCGTTCCACTTAGGATTTCGGCGCCTCGCTGGCGCAGCTCCGCGACCAATGGACCGTCGCTCTCCGCGCAAAACAGGGGATGAACCGCGGTCTTGTCCAGCCCCCCGATGAACGCAGCCGCGGCCTTCGGAGACCCCGTATCGAAGTTCGTTCCAGGATAGTAATACAGGACTCGAATGGGGTCGCGGCGGCTTGAGGCACTCGGCACGATTAAACAGTAGCATGCGTCGGTGTCGTATCCAAAAATTGGCTATCCAAAAATTGGCGGGACACTCCCGAGCTGGTGCGCGCCATGGGACAGAGCCGTATGTCGTCGGGTCTGCGCGGACGTCTACTCTTCCCGTAACGCCTGCGACGGCTGGATGGTGGCGGCGTGGATCGCCGGGAAGAAACTGGCGAAGAGGGAAACGGCGAACAGGCACGTGGCGGCGCCGGCCATCGATAGCGTGTCCCAGGGCGCGACGCCGTATAGCAACGACGCGACTGCGCGCGAGCAAGCGGCGTACGCGGCAAGACCCAGCAAGAGGCCGGGCGCCACGGCGAATGCGGCATCGCGCCCGATCATCGCCGCGATTCGTCCGGCGGTGGCGCCTACCGCGACGCGGATGGCGATTTCGCGGGAACGGCGGGACACGGCATAGGCCAGCATTCCGAAGAGTCCCAGGCCGGCGATCGCCGCCGAAAGCAGGGCAAAGATGGAGGACAACGCCGCCAGCAGCCGCTCCTGCCACAAGGACGTGTCGATCTCCTGTTCCATGGTGGCGACGTCGGTGGGCGCGAGTCCCGGGCCGATACCCCGCAGCATTTCGATAAGAGCCGCAATGGCGGACGCGGGGTTGCCACGCACTCGGACGTGCAGCGCCATCCCCTCGTAACCCGCCGCGTCGTCGTCCAGAAGGGTGTACAGGGTTAGCGGCGGGACCTCGCGCATGCCGCGGTATTTGGAGTCGTTTACCACCCCTACGATCCGGTAGTCGGGGCGTATCACCGAGCCAATGGCGCCCAGGCCGAAGGTCTGTCCGATGGGGTCCTGGCCGGGAAAGAACTGGCGCGCGAAACTCTCGCTCACGATCGCGGGGCGCGGTTTGGCGCGATTATCGGCCGGATCGAAGCCGCGGCCCTTGACGATCCGCATCCCCATGTTCGCGAAATGGTCCAGGCTGACGCCGTTGGCGCTGACGTTCAGAGAATCGGCGAAGGTCATGCGGGTTCCGACGCGTCCCACGTTGGCCTTGAAGCCGACGCCGCGCATCAACGCGCGCTGCGCCGTGCTGACGGCCTCGACGCCGGGAAGCGACCGTGCGCGCCGCACCACCTCGGCAAAAACGCGCGGGACCTGGTCCGGTTTGACGCCGGCCATGCGGGGGTTGAGCGTCATGACGATGAGCCGCTCGCGGCGAAAACCGGGGTCCTGCGCGCGAATTGCATCCAGCGATCGCACCAAGGCGAAACTGCCGGCCATCAGGAGCGTCGCCAGCCCGACCTGGAAGGCGGCCAGACCGCGGGCGAGGCGCGGACGCGTGGCCCGGCCGCCGGTCCGCCGCATGACGCCGGCGAGGTCCGCGCGGAAAGTGTCGATGGCCGGGAAGACGCTCATCAGCAGGGCCGAGAAAACGCAGATGGCGGCGGCAAAGGCGACCACGCGCATATCGGGCGCCAACTCGATCCCGAGCGGCCGCCGCGCGGGCAGGAAGCGCAGCAGCCAGGGGCCGCAGCCGCACGCAATCCACACACCCGCAAGCGTGCCGGCAGTCGATAGCAGGCCGGCTTCGAGCAGCGTCCGGCGCAGCACGCTCCACCGTGAAGCGCCCAGGCTCAAGAGGATGGCTACGGTGCGGCGGTGCGCCTCGGCGCGCGCCAGCATGAGGCCGCCGATGTTTCCACAGACCAGCAGCCACAGCGCCGCAACCCCGCCCATCACCGCGGTCACGGCGCCGGAGAACTGCTGGCGCAGCGTGGAAACGCCGCGCTCCACGCCGGCCAGTATGGGCCGCATGGCGATCTCGCGGTTCAGGCTTTCGGCGCTGGCGTCCGGGCTTCCCGCAAAGTCCGCCGCGACCATCTCCGGGTACAGCGAGCGCACGTCCGCCTCGGCTTGCGCCACCGATACGCCCGCGCGCAAGCGCATGTACAACTGCGCGGGAACGTGCGCGATGTCGGCCTGGCCGGTCCAGAGTTCCCACGCCGACATTGGAAGCCAGACGTCGGGCCGGTTTTCCAGGTCGAGGTCGACGAATCCGGGCTGAAGCACACCGATCACGGTGAACGGGCTGCCGCGCAGGTTGACGGTGGCGCCGATGACGTCTTTTCGGCCCGCGAATTCGCGCATCCAGAAGCGGTGACTGAGGACGGCGACCGGCGCGCCGCCTCGCTCGTCGGCCGCGGTGAACAGGCGGCCCAGCGCGGGCGTGAGTCCCAGGACGGAAAAGTAGTTTCCGGAGACGGTGTTGCCAGTTATGCTTTGAACGCGGTGGGCGGAGGCGAACGCCATCTCTACCGGCCAGGAGGCGAAGACGCCGGAGAAGTCATGTGCGCGCTCGCGCAGCACCTGCGCATATACATAAGGATGTTCGTAGGTGATGTGCGTGGGGGAGCGCGGAACGCCCAGCCGCACGATCCGTTCGGGATGGGCGATGGGGAGCGGGCGGAGCAGCAGGGCGTCGACCGCGGTGAAAATCAGAGCGCTGACCCCAATGCCGAGGGCCAGTAGCAGCACTACAACCGCCGTGAACAGAGGGGCGTGCGCGATCGAGCGGATGGCTTGCCGGATTTCGAGACCCAGCATGCTGACATGATACAGGAGAGCGGAAGCCGCGGGGTTGCGCGACGTGGGAGTGGATGACCGCTGCCGCCCGCACTGGTTGGCCCATGAGCTGCTAAGCTTTTCGCAATGCGTGTCGCAGTCGCCCTCGTCGTGCTGACCGGCGTCGCCTGGGCGCAGTTCCGAAGCACGGTTCCATTGGTGGTCGCGCCTACCACCGTCATTGATTCGAAGGGGCGGTACGTCGACGGTTTGACGCCCGAAGATCTGACTCTCTACGACAACAATGTGCCGCAAGCGATACAGATGGATTGGATGATGTATCCCATCTCTCTGGTGGTCGCCGTCGAGACCAGCGCGAATTCCGGAGCGGTGATCGATAAGCTGGGCGGCAGCGGCATCCTGTTCACCGAGTTACTGGCGGCGGATGCCGGAGAAACCGCGGTGATCTCGTTCAGCGACGAGGTGAAGGTCCACCAACAGTTCACCGGCGAGCCGGACGCCGTGATCCATGCCTTGCGGATGCTGCGCATGGAAGGCGAGGACGCACACACGCTGGATGCCATGCGCCAGGCGCTCGCGATGCTGGAAGGGCGTCCGGCGGCGAGGCGGCGGATCATCCTCATGATAGCGGAGAAGCGCGACCGTGACAGCGCCGCGAAGCTGCCGGAAGTGATGGAATGGGTCCAGCGGCTCAATGCCACGGTCTATTGGCTGACTTATTCGCCATTCCTGGAGCCGTTCACGGTCAAACCCAAGACCGCCGAGGATCAGAAACCCGAGGCGGAACGGATCAAGATCAGAAAGTGCGACCTCTGCCCGGGGCCCGACGACACCCCGGTGCCGGCCGACTTGGGACCGGGCGGTTTTCTCTACGCTCTCGCCGAACTGATCCACTTGCGCCAGCCGGACCTTTCCCGCCTGTTCACGGACACCACCGGCGGACGCTCGTTGGGTTTCCTGAAGAAAAAGGCTCTGGAACAGGCCATTCAACTGGTGGGCGAAGAAGTGCATCGCCAGTACATTCTCAGCTTTCAGCCTAAGGGCGGCGAGCCGGGGAAGTTTCACGCCATTCGGGTGGAAGTCAAGAACCGGCCGGAGCTTCAGGTAAAGACGCGCGAGGGTTACTGGGCCGTGCAATAACCGAGACCCGCTACTTACTCCTCTTGTGGATCAGGATCTTACCGTTGACCGTGTGGAACCCGGCCTCCACGCCGCCGCCGTTGATGGTTCCGTAGATGTTGCGGTCCATGGTGATGCGATAGACGCCGTTGGTGGTATGGGACCGGGCGCCCATGCCGGTGCCGGTGAGGACGATATCGAAATCGCTCCAGATTTCGCCGCGGTCGGCTTTGAGCTTAAGGTTGGCTTTGACATCGGCGGGGAAAGTGACGTCGATGTCGCCGTTCAGCGAACTGAAGGAAAGCGGCTTGGCCGGGTCGAGGCCTTCCATGGAGACCTTTAGCGTCCCCAAAGTCGAGCTGGCCACCACGGTTCCCGAAACCGCGGTCAACGTGACGTTGCCGTGCAGGGTAGTGACGTCGATCTCTCCGTGAACGCCTTCGACACGGACGTCGCCGTGGATGGTCTTCAGGTTGAGCGAGGTGTCCACCGGAACGCTGAGCGCCAGGTCGCGCTGGTGGCCGTTGTGAAACGGAACGTGGATGCGGAGGACATTCTCCTGCTCGCCCACCGTGATGCCGGCGAGCAAAGGCGCGTCGATGCGCCGCATTCCGTCGCGCTCAGCGGGGGCCGGGCCGGCGCCGGGTGTCTCGACGATTACATCCTTTCCCGAGTGCGTCCTCACCGTGATGGAAGCATGCAGCAAGGAGACTTCGATGACCCGCGGGGTCCCGGTGTCGCGCGCGGGAATCACCACGCGATTGGCGGAATTCTGCGCGCGGGCGAGCGCGCACAGGGCGAGTAACATGCCTGCCGCGGCCAGATTTCGTTTCATAGTGGTTTCCTTACTGCGGTTTGGTATGCAGGCGGATGGGGCCGTTGAGCCCGCTGAAAGTCAGCAGGGGTCCGCCGTTGCCCACCCGGCCGGAACCGCGGCGGTTCGTCCGAAAGGAGCTGTAAATCAGTTTCGCTCCGCGAAATTCGGGCGCACTTGAGGATTCCAATGGCGCCAGATCGAAATCGGCCCAAACGCCCCCGTTCAGGGTCTGAAACTTCAGATCGGCGTTCAGCGGCTGCTGAAAGTAGACGTCCACGGCTCCGTTGAGGGTGTGGAACTGGGAGGCGCGTTCGGGGTTGCGCGCGAAGACCACTTTCACCTTGCCGTTGAGCGTGTGGACGGAGCCGGACCCGGCCACGGCCTGCATGTCGATCGCGCCGTTCAAGCCGTGGATCTCGAAATCGCCGGCGGTGCCCTTGACTTGGATCTCGCGGTTGAGGTTCTTCAGGACCAGATCGATGTCTTTGGGAACCTGAATCTCGTAGTCGAAGCGCATGTGATACCTGCAGCAGCAGCACCCGCAGCAGCAGTTGTGGCGGGAGGGGCTGTCGGCATACAGGCGCACCAGGTTGCCCTCCTGCGACATGTCGAGCTTAACGTCGCGCTTGGCTTCCGCCAGGGCCTCCTGGGATTCGGCGGTGGTCGAGCGTTCCACCGAGACGCGAACCTCGGAGCCGCCGTAGGCGTCGACGTGGATGAAGCCGTCCAGGTTGTCGACGCTCAGCTTTTTGGGCCCGGCTCCGGAAGCGACCGGAAAGGTGCGTTGGATGGTTTCGTGGTCCTCGACTTTCCAGTTCGAGGAGTCTCTCCCGGCGGCCAGCGCGGGAAAAACGGCAAGGGTTATCACGGCCAGGTATCTCACTTGGGGATCGCTCCTTCGGGCGAATCGATTTTTTCGAGGGCCATGGCGGCGCGCTGGCGAACCGTCTCGTCGGTCTGCGAATCGGCGGAGAGACGGCGCAAGACGGGCGCGGCCTCGCGATCGCGGATCTGGCCCAGCAGATCGATCAGGGCGATCTGCACTAACTGAGTGTCCTGAACTGAAATGGCGTCCACCAGGGCGCGCCGGACTTGGGGATCGCCGCAATACTTTTCGAGCGCGTCCACCACGCGCAGCCGGACATTGACATTGGGGTCGTGATTGAGCGTGCGCAGCAGGGCCTGGACGATCTGGGCGTCCGGTTGAGCGATCTGCTCGCTGTAGGTCACGCCGCGCAGGCGCGAACTGGGCGACGGCTCATTGAGCAGGGACAGCGCCACCAACTGGCGGAGCCCTTCCACCTGCCCGCGAAGGAGCGCCAGCTCCTGGCCGGCGTTACGGGAGGATTCGCCAGCGGAGGTGTCGAAGTAGCGGCGGTCCAGGTAGCGGCCGCAGACCACACCGGCCACCAGCAGGGCGAAGGCCCCGGCCAGCTTCCAGATGGGGTTGGCCAGCCACCAGGCGCGGCGGACGCGGGCGCTGGGGACGGCGGGAGTTTGCCCAGCCGCCTGCCGTCCGGCCTGGTAGGCATCCTGGTAGACCTGCAGCATTTCCCGGAAGCGGGCGCGCATCGAGGCGTCCGGTTCCGGCAGACTCCGTGTTTCCAAACCTCTCCACACCACACCCAACTCCCCCAACTCCGCCCGGCAGCCGGAGCACGTTTCCACGTGCTCGACGACCACGGCGCGGGCCGATTTCTCCAGCGTGCCCGCCAGGCATTCCGGAATGTGTTCGCGAACCCAATCGCAGGTCATGATGCGCGTTCTCCACTGAGCGCGAAGAACCGGTCGCCCAACTCGCGGAGGGCCCGGTAGACGCGCACTTTGACCGTCCCGACCTCGCATTTCAGGACGGAAGCGATCTCCTCGTACTTGAGACCCTGGAAGCGGCTGAGGACCAGCACTTCGCGTTTGTCGCGCGGCATGGCCTTGAGGGCGCGATGCAGCAGGTCGGCTTCCTGGGCGTTTTGCGCCGAGCGGTCGGGAGCCGGCCCGGCGGAGGCGAGCTCGCCGGCGTCTTCGGGCAGGGCGACTTCGGCCTTGTGGCGGCCGGCGTGGTCGGCCAGCGCATTTCGTCCGATCTGGTACATCCAGGCGCGGAAGGAGGTTTCCGGCTGGTAGGTGTGCCGGTATTTCAGGATGCGGAAGAAGACGTCCTGCACCAGGTCTTCGGAAGCCGCCCGGTCGGAGGTGAGGCGCAGGAAATAGTGGAACAGGGGACGGTGATGGCGCTCGAAGAGCGGTTCGAGTTGGCCGATTTCGCCCGATCGCACGTCCTGCATGAGTTGTTCGTCCTCCACCGGCATTTGCTTTACATTCTCCAATACTGGCGCGGAGGAAAAAGGTTACGAGAAAAGTGGGGGCGGAAGACATGGTTGTGGGACAGGTTGGTCGGAACCCGAGGTCCTCTCACAGGGGAAATTGCGGAGCTTCTCGGACGGGGCGAAAACCACGGGGACAGACCGAACTGTCCACGCGGCGTCGGGCAACAGACTGTTTCTTCGAACGCGGCCGCGCGCCTTGGGACAGTTTCGTCAGCCCCCAGGTTTTCGCGGCTTTCCGCGTGGATGGGGCATGACGGTCACCAGGAAAATGCCGGCCCGCTATCCTCTCAGCGCGGCAACCTCATCGGGGGTCAGAGAGCGCCATTGGCCGCTGGCCAGACCCTGGACGCCGACCGGGCCGATGGCGGTGCGCACCAGCTTGCGCACCTTGCTTCCCACCGCCTCTATCATGCGCCGTACCTGGCGGTTGCGGCCTTCGGTGATGGTCATTTCCAAATAGGTGTAGCCGGGGCCGTCGCGCAGGCGGCTCACCGCGGCCGGGCGGGTGGGGCCATCGCGCAGCGGAACACCCTGGCGCAAACGCTCGATCTGTTCTTCGGTCAGGGGATGAGCGGTCTTGACCTGGTAGGTCTTGGGCACCTTGTGCCGGGGGCTCGAGACGCGATCGGCGAACGCCGTGTCGTTGGTGAGGATCAGCAATCCGCTGGTGTCGAGATCGAGGCGGCCGACCGGCGACAGCCAGGCGTCCACGTCGCGGATCAAATCGTACACTGTGGGGCGGCCTTCCGGGTCGCTGCGGGTGGTGAGATAGCCTTTGGGCTTGTATAAAAGAACATAGCGCCTGGCGGCGGGCCGGAGAGGTTTGCCATCCAGGGTGATCCGGTCGCGGGACGGGTCCACCCAGCGATCGGGGTTGCGGACGGGTTTTCCATTCACTCGGACCTTGCCGGTTTCGATCCAACTTCGGGCCTGTGTCCGGGAGCCGCATCCGGCCTTGGAAAACGCCCGCTCCAGAGTATTCGGCGATGTGCTTTCACGGGCGGAGTCCTGGCGGCGCATGGCGGTGGAAGAGAGGGAGCTTCCAATACTGATGCTACAGTATGGTGGGGAGCAGGCGACGAGGAGCATTCTGATTCGGGGCGCGCGTCAACTCCTGACGTTGCGCGGTCCTCGCGGCCTCCGGCGGGGGGGCGATCTCAACGAGCTCGGAATCATCCACGACGGCGCGCTGCTGGTTTGCGGCGGCGTAGTGCAGGAAGTCGGTCCCAGCCGCAGGGTGGAAAACCTGGCGGAGGCGCGGGGCGCGGTGGAGGTGAACGCCGTAGGGCGGGTGGTGATGCCGGGTTTCGTGGACAGCCACACGCACGTGGTGTTTCCGCCGGCGGGCACGGCGCCGGGAGACCACGCCGGCGCGGTGCGCGCCATCCACACCTGCTCGGCCAAGCTGCTGGCGAGCCGGGCACAGACGCACTTCGAATCGATGGCGCGGCATGGCACTACCACGGTGGAAGTGAAGACGGGCTGCGGCCCCGACGAGACCGCGGAGCTGAAGGTATTGCAGTCGCTGGCCGGTTTCCGGGGATACCCGGCCGACGTGCTGCCGACCGTCCTGATGCGCCTGCCGGACGCGGGGACTGCCAGCGAGATGGAACGTACCACGGCGGCCACGTGGATGGCGGCGGAGCTGCTTCCAAGAATCTGGCGCCGCGGCTTGGCGCTCTACGCCGACCTGGTATGGGATCCCGACCCCGCCATGTATCCGCTGTTCCTCCGTTACCTGGAGGCGGCGCGCGTGCTGGGGTTTGCCCGCAAGATCCACAGCGGCCCGGGGACGCCTTCGGGCGAGGTTCTGACGGCGGTGGAAAACGGGGCGCTCAGCATCGACCACCTGGACCGCGCGGATGCGGCCGAACTGAGCCTGCTGGCGCGCGGTTCGACGGTAGCGACGCTGCTGCCCTGCGCCTCTTTTTGCGGGGGCACGCGCCTCGGGCCGGGGCGCGCCCTGGTGGATGGCGGAGCGGCCGTGGCGCTGGCCACCAGCTTCAATCCGCGGCATACTCCGATGTTGAGCATGCAGACGGTGGTGTCGCTGGCCTGCCTGCAAATGGGCCTGACCGCGGGCGAAGCCATATCGGCGGCGACCATCAACGGGGCGCACGCGCTGGGGCGCGCGGACCGGGTAGGGTCGCTGGAACGGGGCAAGTCGGCGGACCTGCTGCTGCTGAATATCGGAGATTACCGGGACCTGGCGCACCATCTGGGAATGAACCTGGTACACCTGACCATGAAGCGCGGGGAGTTCATCTATCAGGAGGGGAAGGTGGCGCGAAGGCCGGTGGACAGCTTGCGCGTATAGGGATTTGAGCGACCACCAGGCAACTTCCTCCGAATCGCGAGGCGCGGCGGCGGCGCAGGCGGCGCACTTCGCGGGCAGTCAGGAATTCCAGTACGCGGCGGGCGAAGGGGTTGGCAACTTCGTGCTCGGCGCGGACCCGCTCCGGGGCGCCCGGTTTGCCCGCGAACCCGAGGCGATAGGGAAGCACCCTCCACGGGAGCGCAAGCAGGGGTACGAAACCGAAGAAATGGGTGGCGTACTCCACCGCGAAACCGGTCTTTTCCAGGGCGCGGGACAGGTCCGCCAGGCTATAGCGGCGAAAGTGCCCGGCATCCTCGTCTTCGTGCGACCACAGCCACCGCGACGCCGGGACGGTGATGTAAATTCGTCCGCCGGGGATCAGGCACCGTGCCAGCGAAGACAGGAAGGCGTGCTGGTCCGCGGTGTGTTCGAGCACATCGAAGAGGCCTATCGCGGGGATGGAGCCAGGCAGGAAACCGGCATCGCCGAAGGCGGCGCGGACCACGTGGCGAACGCCGCGGCGGACTGCGTTGGCGGCGCCGCGAGGTCCGGGTTCGACCAGCACCACGTCCCAGCCGGCGTCCTGCAGGGCGCGCGCCACAAAGCCATTGCCGCCGCCGACGTCGAAGATGGGGCCGGGCGGCGGAAGCAGGCGGGCGGCTTCGAGAATGCAGTGGTTGCGGTGACCGAACCAGAAAGAGGAATCTTCGATGGCGAAATACAGATCGTTGCCGGCCTCGGGATAGGAGACCGGCGAGACGGAGCGGGTGGTCCAGACGCCATCGGGACCCAAGTCGAGACTGGTGGAGATTTCGGACAGCGATTGCATTCGATTGGCCGCAAACAAAAACGGCCGGACGGCTTGCGCCGTCCGGCCGTGAACTACGGTACCGGGTCGGTTACCTCACGAACACCGAGATGGTGACGCTGACGGTTTGTCCGCCAGGCCCGTACGCGGTGAGAGTGTAGGTTTCATCGGACATCGGTTTGATGGTGAAGCTGCCGTTCACCGACAGATTGCTCTGCGGCGCCAGGTCGCCACCGATGAGCACCACGGAAGTGGCGTTCTGAGTGGTCCACGACAACGTGACCGGAGATCCCTGAGCGGTGGACCAGGTCGGGTTGGCCGTGAAGGACAGGATCTGGAGCTGGCCGACACTGACCGTCACGTTGCCCGAAGTACTGCCGCTGGCATTGGTGGCGGTCAAGGTGTAAGTGGTGGTCGCCGACGGAGTGACCGCCGAGCAAGCCGTGCCATTCAGGTTCGACCCGATACCCGTGATCGAAATGGTTGTGGCGTTGATCACCTGCCAGCAGACCTGGCTGGACTGCCCGGCGGTGAGGACCGACGGCACCGCCGTGAAGGCGACGATCTGCGGGACCGACGCCGGGACCACGGAGACCGTGACCGGCGAGGAGACCGACTGGCCAGCGGAATTGGTGGCCGTCAGAGTGTACGTAGTGGTCGCGGTGGGCGACACGGTAGTGCTGCCATTGAGCGCCACGCTGCCGAGGCCGCTGATAGTAGCGGTGGAAGCGCCGCTAGTGGTCCAGCTCAAGGTGGACTGTTGTCCGGGCTGGATAGTGAGCGGGCTAGCCTCGAAGCGAATGATCTGCGGAGTGCTGGCAGGCAATGCGGTCACGGTGACGACGACGGTTTGAGTGCTGGTGCCGCTCGGGCCGGTGGCCGTCAGGGTGTAGGTGGTCGTGGCGGTGGGCGACACGGCGACGGAGCCCGAACTCGGGGCGTTCACGGTGCCGATTCCAGGCGCGATGCTAACCGAGGTCACGTTCTGCGTGATCCACTGCAGCGTGCTGCTCTGGCCGGCCGTGATGGATGCCGGGTTGGCGATGAACTCGACGATGGTAGCCGGAGTGGCTACCGCCGCCTGGGTGCTCACAACCGTGGAGGCGGTGCCCTTGAGGCCGTCGGTGTTGGTGACCGTCAGGCGGAAGCCGTAGGAATTGCCGGCGCTGGCGGTGAAGGTCGCCTTCGGGGAGGTAGAGTTGTTGATGGTGACGGTGGGACCGTTGACTTGCTGCCACTGGTAGGTGAGCGTCTCACCCAGCGGATCGTAAGATCCCGATCCATCGAGGGTGACCACGGCCGCCGGAATATTGAGCTGGTTCGGGCCGGCATCGGCGATGGGCGCCGCGGTGCCGACGCGGCGCGTGCCGAGTTCGTAGCGGATGCGCGGGACATCCATGGGCACCGGCGCCTGGGAGGCGGTGTAATTCTTGGGCTTCATGAAGTTGCCCAATTCCAGACCGAAGGCGATGCGGCCGGTGTTGCTGTTGGCGACAAGCGCTTCGTTCAGGTCGCCTTCCACGGTGAAGGCCAAATGCGGGGTGATGGGCTGCACCAGGCGAATTTCGCCGCCGGCGGTGGCGCCGCCATTGATATGACGCCGCAGGACGCCCAAGTTGCCCTGGATGTAAGCGTCGCCCCAGACGCCGACCAAGGCGTCGACGCCATACTGATTGATGATGCGCCCGTAGGTCTGTTCATAGACGCCGGGGACCAAAGTGACGCTGTTCAGCACGGCGTAATTCTTAAAGCCCTGCGTGCCGAACACGCCGATACGGCCGCCCTTGAATACGTAATCCAACATCACGGACGCCTGGCCCAGCGCGCCGCCCAGCGAATACTGCTTAAAGTCTATGTACTTGAAGCTGGCGAAGGCGCCGGCCTGAATGGGGCCCGCGCGGTGAACCAAACCGATATCGAACTGACCTTCCGAGCTGTAGCCGGAGTTATAGATATACTCGCCCTGCGCCTGCACGGCCGAAGTGCCGGAGCCGCCGAAGGGCGAGAAGAACTGGCCGCGCGCGTTGACGCTGGCGTCGCCGCCCTTGGCAGTGCCGATGTTCGGTCCGACATTGATGCCCAGCAGCGAGAACTTCTGGTTGCGCTTGGCGACCTCGTCGACGGCGCCGTTAGCGGCCGCCGTGGCCTCGGTGCGGGCGATATCGGTTGTCTGTTTTTCGGTGAGCGGCTTGATACCGTTGACCTGATCCCTGAGCGCGTTCTGCTGATTGCGCAGGTCGGCGATCTGAGTTTTCAGGTTGTCGTTCTCGCCCTTGAGGTTGCCCAACGCGGCCAAGATGTCATCGAGTTTGTCGAGGCGCTTGAGGATCTGCGCGCAGCAATCCTGCCCCTGTTTGACGGATTCCTGAAGTGCGGCGATCGCCGGCAGAATGTCGCTGATGCGGCCGTCGCCGACTACTCTTCCCTGCCCGTCGCGCACTTCCAACGTGACGCGCCGGTTCATGAACCGGCCTTCCTTGGAGGCGTTGTCTACCTCGGGAACCCGCTTTCCTTCGCCGACGGTCGAGATCTGCTCGGCCGAGGCGCCGTACTTGATCAGGAAAGCCTTGACGGCATCGGCGCGCTGCAGCGCGAGTTTCTCGTTGTAAGCGGCCGAGCCCACGTAGTCGGTGTTGCCGGTCACTTTGACCCGGTAATCCTTGTGCTGGCCGAGCAGGTCGGCCAAGCGCAGCAGGC